>Ga0193750_1000367_pt1 | contig 12465 bp, 14 predicted proteins | sample L1c1metaG_FD_160569 | JGI IMG/M metagenome (GOLD analysis project Ga0193750, IMG submission 160569) | Soil microbial communities from a riparian zone of the East river system, Colorado, United States - L1c1 | ecosystem: Environmental > Terrestrial > Soil > Riparian zone | place: USA: East River...
CACCACGCGCACCGCCATGGTCGGCGGGATGGACGTGCGCTATCGCATCGACGTGGAGACGCTGCACCGCGACGAGAGCGCGACGGCGCTCGAGCTAAACGACCTCGGGCGCGTGCACATGGAGCTGAGCGCGCCGCTGGTTTTCGACTCCTACCGGCGCAACCGCACTACGGGCAGCCTGATCGTGATCGACGAGGCGACCAACGAAACGGTCGCCGCCGGCGTGATCCTCGACACGGAGGTCGACGAACTCGACACCGACGCGAAGACCGAGCGCAGCCCGAACGTGCGCTGGCAGGGCACGCGGGTGACACGCGAGCGGCGCTGGGCGGCGCTCGGGCAGCCGGGCGCGACGCTGTGGTTCACCGGCCTGCCGGGCGCCGGCAAGTCGACCATGGCCGCGGCGGTCGAGGAGCACCTGATCGCCGCTGGGCAGTCAGCGTTCCTGCTCGACGGCGACAACCTGCGTCACGGCCTCAACGGCGACCTCGGCTTCGACGAGGTCGCCCGGCGCGAGAACGTGAGGCGCACCGCGCACGTGGCGCGGCTGCTCGCCGACTCGGGCACGATCGCTCTGGTCAGCCTCGTCAGCCCGTACGCGGCCGACCGCGAGCTCGCCGCCACGCTGCACGCCAGCGACGAGCTGGAGTTCCTGGAGATCTTCATAGACGCCCCGCTGGAGCTGTGTGAGAAGCGTGACCCGAAGGGCCTGTACGCACGCGCGCGAGCCGGCGAGCTGAGTGGCCTGACGGGCATCGGCGCGCCGTACGAGCGCCCCGCCGACCCCGACCTCGTGCTGGGGACGCTCGAAGAACCGGTCGAGCGCGGCGTCGAGCGCGTGCTCGAGCTGCTGGCCTCGCGCGGGATCCTAACCGACCGGCGCTGAGCGTCGGGGGGGGCGCTGAGCTCGCCGAGGCCCTGTGCGGCCGGCGACCTCGAAGGGCGGCGCGATCGCCGGCCGCCTCCCGCGCCGCGTTCAGCGATGCCGCGCCGGCGCTGCGTGCAGCAGGACCGTGCGGCTCCATCCGTTGCTCAGCGCGCCCTGCGTCGTCAGGCGCGCATATGCGCGGTAGCTGCCGCCGCGGACGACCCGAACGACGGCGCTGAAGCGCGACACCGTCGCGGTGCCCCGCTTCACCCGCGTGCTGAACTGGCTGACGAACCTCGACGTTCTTTCTTCGGCCTTGGGCGTGTCTCCGGGGCGAACCGTCTTGAAGAGCTGGAACTCCAGATGCGCCCCGGGCTTGGCCGGGGTCACCGTGCCGTACAGGCGCACGAGCCCGGGGTGACCGGAGGAGCGCACTTTCAACGTTACCTTCACGGCGACCTGCTGCGTCGTGATACGGCTGTACAGCGGACGTGGATCGAGCGTGCTGACGCGGAACTGCGTCGTCCTGGTCATGTGCGTCACGGGGAACGAGAAGCGGCCCGCCGCGTCGGTGTGGATCGCCACGCCGATCGTCGTGAACGCTTCCAGGAAGGGGTAAGGGCTGGCCTGCAGCACGAGCGCGCGATTGGCGGCGCCGGCTCCCAACAGCGTTCCGCTCAAGACGTACGTCCCCCCGTACACGGTCGGCGCGCTTGGCTTCGCGATCGTGAAGCTGTTCTTGCCCGTCACCTTGACGGCGAACAGGCGGTCCTTGCCGACGCCCGAGCCGGCTTCGTTGGTCGCCACCAGGCGGTAGTGGTAGCCGGTGAGAATCCCGACGACGGCTTGGCCCACCCTCACTTTCGTGCTGCCGGCCGGCAGTTTGCCGGGCACGGTCTGTTTGCCGTAGGCGATCGTCGGGCCGTACTGGAAGTAGTAGCTGACCGGCGCACCGCCGGGGTTGACGCTGCCCACGAGCGTCGCCGACGTGCCGCGCACGGCGATCGCCGCCCCGGTCGTCGCCTTGGGCGCTTTCGTCGCGGCGGTGGCCTGAGCAGTGAACGCCCCAGCCCATGCCAGGACCGCGACGACCGCCAGCGCTCCGCACGGTCGCTTCGCGGCGCTCATATCGGTCGCTGTGGTGGTTGAGTCGGCATCGTCGTCAGCCTCCCTGCTTGCGCTGTGCATGAACAAACACGCTCTGCATCGATTCGATGCGCATGTCGCACGACGATCCTAGTGGGCGCCGATCAAGCGCCTGGCCCCCAGCAGCTCGGCAAGCGCCTACTGTAGATTCACGTTTCAGGCTGAAAGGAAGCCATGTTATGAAGACGATGACATGTAGGGAACTGGGCGGGCCGTGTGAGCTTGCACACCACGCAAGCAGCGCCAACGAGGTCATAAAGGCACAAGACAAACATCTGAAGGAAGTCGTGGCAAACGGTGACGATACGCACCGCGACGCCTTGAAGGAAATGCAGGGGAGGTGGAAGCATCCCCTGTCTGGCATGGCGTGGTACAGGAAGGCCAAGCGTGATTTTGCCGCTTTGCCAGAGGACTGAGTCTGGCGAACGTCATCCTCGACCGGCTCGCTGACGTCGGCCCCCTGGCAGCCGTCGCCCGCGGCTTTCGACAGCGCCAGTCCATAAGCTGTCGCCGGTGCACGACCCGATCTCCTACTTCCAGGCGGTCGTCCTTGGGCTCACCCAGGGCGTCGCCGAGCCGTTTCCGATCTCCAGCCTGGGCCATGGCGTGGTGCTGCCGCGCCTGGCCGGCTGGCACATCCACCAGAACGACAAGTTCTTTCTCACGTTCCTGATCGCCACTCACCTGGCGACCGCGATCGTGCTGCTGCTGTTCTTCTTCAAGGACTGGGTGCGGATCGTCAAGGGCCTGGGTCGGTCCCTGCAGATGCGCGAGATCCGCGCGGACGACCTGGACGCGCGCCTGGGCTGGCTGCTGGTCGCCGGCACGATCCCCGTTGGCGTGATCGGACTGCTGCTGCAGGAACCGCTGCGCAAACTGTTCGCCTCGGCGCAGATCGCGGCGGCGTTCTTGATCGTCAACGGAATCGCCCTGCTGGTGTTCGAGCGACTGCGCCGGCGCCCGCCGCGACCCGGCGACTACGAAGGCGACGTCGACGCGCGCCTGGCGAAGCTGAGCTGGCGCCAGGCGATCGCGGTCGGCACCTCGCAGGCCGCGGCGCTGGTGCCGGGCATCTCCCGATCGGGCTTCACGATGGGCGGCGGCCTGCTGGCGGGACTGTCCAACGACGACGCCGCCCGCTTCGGCTTCCTGCTCGCCACGCCCGTCATCTTCGCCGCCGCCGCACTGAAGCTCCCCGAGCTGTTCGGGTCGGCGGGCAACGGCGTGCGCGGGCCGGCGCTCGTCGCCGGTCTCTGCGCCGCCGTCACCACGTTCTTCGCGGTCAAGTTCCTGCTGCGCTTCTTTCAGACCAACCGCCTGACGCCGTTCGGCGTCTACTGCATCGGCCTGGGCGTGATCTGCACGCTCGTGTTCGCCTTCGGCGGTTAGCAGCCGGTCGGGCGCCGGCGGCGTGGTCGGGCGCCAGCGGCCCCGCGAGCCGGGTCAGGCGTCGGCGGCGCCCGCGAGCCGGTCAGGCGCCGGCGGCGTTCTGCGTCTTCGGCCCGGTCTGAAACCAGGCGAAGGCGAAGCACGCCAGCGCGACGACCAGCGCGGCGATGCCGTGCTTGGTGTGGTGATGCGTGGCCTCGGCGTCCGTCGCCGAGACGTGGCCCGGGAAGAACGACGGCAGCGAGTGCGCCGGCTCGACGAAGTAGATGACCGCCACGACGATCAGCAGGACGCCGAGGACCACGGCGGGGATCAGCAATTTGCGCAGATCGGAAGTCACGAGGCCCCGAGATCCTAGAGCAGCATCGTGTCGAATCCGCCATCCGGCCAGTCCGGTCGCCATCATGGGGGGTCGATGCCCGTTCCACGGACGCCTCCGAAGATGTTCGAGACGCGCAGCCAAGCCTGGCGCGAAGCCGGCCTGCTGCGCCAGATAAGCCCGCGCGTGGTCAAGCGCGCGCGGCTGGAGGCGCTGGTGCTCGTGCCGCTGTTCATCGGCGTCGTCGTCTTCTACGACAACCGCGTCAGCCTGCTCGGCGCCGCCGGCCGCCACGGCCGTGCGGCCAATGAGCTCGAACCCGCGCTGGAAACGCCGGTGACGGTCGTCACCGTGATCGCGCTGATGATCCTCGGCTGGGCGATCGCGCGTGACGTCGGGCGCAGCCTGGGCCCGCCGCTGTTTCGCCGCCTGGACCCGGCGACGGCGGGGACGACCGGCTTTCTGATCCGCCTGCTGACGATCATCCTCGCGCTGCTCGTAGCGCTGCGCGTGGCCGGCATCGAGGCGCGCACGCTGGCGCTGGGCGGCGCCTTCACGGCCGTGATCTTCGGCCTCGCCGCGCAGCAGACGCTGGGCAACGTGATCGCCGGCACGGTTCTGTTGAGCGCGCGCCCGTTTCGCGTCGGCGACCGCGTGCGCCTGCAGGGCGGCCCGATCGCCGGCCAGTTGGAGGGCACGGTCAGCTCGCTGGGGCTGCTCTACACGACGTTCGCCAGGGGCGAAGAGTCGACCATGGTGCCCAACAGCGTCGTGCTCAACAGCGCCGTCATCCCGTTGCGCGAGCCCGAGGCGGTCAACCTGCGCGCAAGGCTGCGACCGGGCATGACGCCGAGCGACATGCAGGAGCTGCTGGAGAAGAGGCTGCAGACGCCGCTGCGAGACTCGCCGCGGATCACGCTTGAGGAGCTCGACGGCGAGGAGGTCGTCGTGCGCATCGCCGCCACGCCGCGCGTGTCCTCCGAAGGCCGTCAGCTGGCCAGCGAACTGCTGGGCATCGTCTCGCGCGAGACCCGTTCGGGCGCCGAGGCGCGCACGCCGTAGCGCAGAAACAGCGTCGACGCGCTCTCCAGCGCGCTCAGCAGCTCCAGCTCCAGCGGCTCGGCGAACTGCGCTCCGGCGACGATGCGCAGGGCCTCGCCCGTCGCGTCCTCGCCTCCGGCGAGCTTCGGCGAGAACGACAGGAACAGCTCGTCGACCAGGCCCGCCAGCAGCAGCTGCCCGTTGAGATGCGGGCCGCCCTCGCACAGCAGCGTGCGTACGCCGAAGCGCTCGCCCAGCTCGGCCATCGCCGCGGGAAGGTCCAGCAGCCCGTCGCGGCGGGCGCGCACATAGTCCACCTGCGCCGGCGTGTCGGGCAGGCTCGACTGCGACGGGCTGATCATCACGACGTGCGCAGCTGGGTCGTTGAGCAGCGGCGTGTCAGGCGCCAGCGACAGGCGCCCGGAAACGATGCACGCAAGCGGCTCCTCGCCGAGTCCGCGCCGCACGCGTCGCTGCCTGGTCGCAGCGTCGGGAATGATCCTGCCGTAGCGCTCCACGCGCACGGTGCCCGCGCCGGCCATCACCGCGTCGACGCTCGCGCGCAGCGCGTGGAACAGCTCGCGGTCGGCGCGGTCGCCGATAGCCCCCGAGCGCCCGCCGATGCTCGCGCGCCCGTCGACCGTGCTGGCCATGTTGAGGATCAGGTACGGCCGCTCGCCGCCGGCGCGTGCGCGCGCCTGCAGTTCCAGGCCCTCGGCGATCTGCGCCGCGCCCGCCGGCTCGCCCGGCGGCAGCAGCCGTTTGAACAGCGACGCAGGCTCCTGCACAGCAGGCGGGCCGGTTGGGCTGTCGGTCGTGCTCATCGCTGCACCCTAGCCGTCGCGCTGGCCGGCGAGCCGTCCTCGCGCCCGCAAAAACCGGCCGTCGAGCCAAGCGCAAATCGATCGTCCGATCTTAATATTTCGACAACACGACGCCGCAATGACCTGCTACGGTCGTCGGGTCTGGCCGGCACATAGTCCGGCGAAAGAAGTGCAAGCGCTCGCAGGTCGAAGCTTCAAGAAGCATCCTCCGCGTGCAGCACGCACATACTGTGGAGGAGTTCCCACATGCCTACTGGCACCGTAAAGTGGTTCAGCGACGACAAGGGGTTCGGTTTCATCACCCCCGACGACGGCGACAAGGACCTGTTCGTTCATCACACCGGAATCAACGGCGAGGGCTATCGCTCGTTGCAGGAGGGTGCGAAGGTCTCATACGACCCGGAGCAGGGCGACAAGGGCCCCAAGGCCGTCAACGTCCAGGCGATCTGAGCGCGGCGGCATCTAGCCGCAGCCACATAGGTCTAACCTTCTGAGGGCTCGCTTCGGCGGGCCCTCACGCATGTCCAGCGACGCGAGCACACTTCCCCTGCGCGACGCGCCGGTTGGGAGCCAACGAGCCAAGCGGGGACTCCTGCGCGGTCGCGCCGGCGCGTTCGCCGCAGCCGACGAGCGCGCCTGGGTGGGCGCCGCGTGTCTCGCGGCGATCGTCGCCTGCAGCCTGTTCGTAGTGCTGATGTCGGCCAACCGGCCGAGCATCCTCTCGGCGACCACGCACGCCAACTACTTCCCGCACTGGATGGCCGGGCCGCTGGGCGGCCTGCTGCCGGGATTCACCCGCAGCAGCACGACGCTGAAGTACCTGTTCTCGGGGGCGATCGTCGTGATGTACGTGAGCTATCTGCTCGGGCTCGCCTACGTCCCGCGCCTGCGCGCCCGCTGGGCGATCGCGACCGTGCTCGCCGTGCACGCGATCTTCTTCCTCGCGCCGCCGCTCGCGCTGACGGACATCTTCAACTACGTCAACTACGGGCGCATGGAGGTCGTGCACAACCTCAACCCGTACACCTCGATCCCGATCCTCGAGCCGCACAACGACCCGAGCTACGACCTGAGCAACTGGCACCAGCTGCTCAGCCCCTACGGCCCCCTGTTCACGCTGCTGACGTTCGCCGTCGTGCCGCTCGGCGTTGCGGCCTCGTTCTGGGTGCTCAAGGGCATGCTCGCGCTGGCGAGCCTCGGCACGCTGCTGCTGGTCTGGAAGTGCGCGCGGCTGCTCGGGCGCGACCCCGTCGCGGCGATCGTGCTCGTTGGGCTGAACCCCATCGTGCTGGTGTGGGGGCTCGGCGGCGATCACAACGACTTCCTCATGCTGTTCTTCATCCTGCTCGCCTTCTACCTGCTCCTGCGCACGCGAGACAGGCTCGGCGCGCCAGAGCCCCGGAGAGCCGTGGCGCAGGATCGGAGCACTGGAGAGGATCGGGGGGCCCGGGAGGCCGTGGCCGCCCCCACGGAGCGCCGGCGGCTGCGCCCGCGCGACTGGCTGCTGGCGCTGTGTCCGCCGGAGATCGGCGCCGGCGCGGCGGTCATCACGGCGACCGCCATCAAGGCCTCGGGCGGCGTGCTCATCCCGGTCGTGCTCGCGGCGATGCTGCGCTCGCCGCGACGGCTGGCGCAGGTGGCGCTCGGTATGGCCGGCGCCGCGGTGGTCGCCGCCGCCGTGAGCTTGGCCGCCTTCGGCCTGCACATCCCCGACCTCAGCACGCAGAGCCGCCTCGTGACCAACGTCAGCGTTCCCAACCTGATCGGGCTCGCAGTCGGCAGCGGTGGGGAGACGGAAACCCTGCACAAACTGCTCAGCGCCGGGCTCGTGCTGGCGGTGATGCTCTGCTGCGTGCAGGCCTGGCGTCGCAGGGGCCCGATCACGGCCTCGGGGTGGGCCAGCGTGGCGCTGCTGGTCACGCTCAGTTGGGTGCTTCCCTGGTATGTCCTATGGGTGCTGCCGATGGCCGCGCTGTCGAGCTCGCGCCGCCTGCGCGCCGCGGCGCTCGTGCTCGGCGTGTACCTGATCATCGCCTGGGCGCCGGCTTCGGGGCTGTTGTGGAACGCAATCGGCTTTCACCCGGAGAAAACGCCGCTCGGGCGCATGCACCAGCGCGACGTCAAGGAGCTCTTGAACTAGTCCTCGTCGGGTGGGCGCCGCTCGCGCTTGCGCTGCGTGGCACGGCGCTTGACGGCCAGGCGCCGCTCGCGCGAGGCCGCGGTGGGCCGCGTCGCGCGCCTGCGCTTGGGGACGGCCAGTCCGCGCGCCAGGCGTTCGCTGAGGCGGGCGAGTGCAAGCTCGCGGTTGCGCGACTGCGAGCGCTCATCCTGCGCGACAGCGACCACGCGGGGGCCGAGACGCGCGAGCAGCCGCTTGCGCTCGGTCTCAGAGAGCGTCGGCGACGCGAGCACGTCGAAGCTCGCTTCCACGCGCGACGCGGTCACGTTCGCGTGCTGACCGCCTGGGCCCGAGGACCGACTTGCGCGCACGGTCACCTCGGCGAGCGGTATCGAAAGCCGATCGTTGACGCGCAGGCGCCCGGGCGCCGCGTCGGCCTCGCTCACCGCACGCCGCCGGCTCGGTCAGCCGGCCTGTCCGCCGGACAGGTCGTGCATCGCTTTGACGCGCTGCTGCTCGCCCTCCGGGGCGCGACCGTCGCGACCGACGTAGCCGTCCTTGCCGCCGGCGCACACGTACACGGCGTCGACGTCGCCCGGGTTGCGCACCTTGCGCATGGTCGCCGCGTCCACGCGCGCGAATGCGCCCTCGCCGAGCTTGTGCACGGTCGCGTCGCCGAACTCCATCTCGATCGTGCCCCGGTGCACGAAGTACAGCTCCTCCTGAGTGTCGTGGTAGTGAAAGCCCGTTTCGATGCCCGCCGGCAGGACGATCGCGTTGACGCCGAAGGCGGTCACGCCGAGGCCCTTGCGCACCTTGCGAAAGCCCGGCCCGTCGCCGAGGTCGTCGAGGCTGCCGACGGCGTAGCCGTCGCCCTCGGTCACGCCCGGGTAGTCCGTCGAAGCCTCCATCTCGCGCCTCCTGTCTCTTGGGATGTCAGTGCTTGGCAACGTATCCGTCCTGAGGCGACAGCGGGCGGCCCTCGCCGACCCAGCGCACCAGGCCGCCGTCCATCGAGTAGGCCTCCCAGCCCGCGGCGCGCAGCGCCTGTGCGGCCATCGTCGAGCGAGAGCCCACGCGGCAGTAGAACACCACCGGGCGGTCCTGCTTCAGGCTGGCTGCCGCGGAGGCCAGCTCGTTGAGCGCGATGTGCCGCGTGCCGGCGATGTGCCCGGCGCCGCGCTCGTAGGGCTCGCGCACGTCGACGACCTGCAGCGACGGGTCCTCGACGAGCCACTCCGCCAAGCGTTGAGGGTCGATCGCCAGCTCGCTGGTCTTGGTCATCGCCCGACCAAGCTAGCAGCGCGGCGACTGCGCTTGGAGGCACGGGTGCGGTGCTTGGCAGCGCTCCCCGGCGAGCCACGGATCACTAGGATCAGCGGCATGCAGGCGGTCAGCGACGTCTACACGATTCCTCAGGAGAACCTGGACTTCTGCGCGACGATCTCCCAGATCGCGCGCGAGCGCATCGCGCCACGCGCGGCCGAGATAGACGAGCGCGCCGAATACCCGTGGGACGTGCGCAAGCTGCTCGCCGAGCAGGACGTCCTCGGGCTGCCTTTCCCGACCGAGTACGGCGGCACGGGCACGGGCACGCTGATGCTGAACATGGCCGTCGAGGAGATCGCCAAGGTCGACGCGGCGTGCGCGCTGATCCTGATGGTGCAGGAGCTCGGCACGCTGCCGCTGCAGCTGTTCGGCTCCGATGAGCTGAAGGATCGCTTCTTGCCGCGCTGCGCCACGGGCGAGTGGTCGCCGGCCTTCGCGCTGTCCGAGCCCGAGGCCGGATCGGACCCCGCGGGCATGAAGACGACGGCCGTGCAGGACGGCGAGGAATGGGTCATCAACGGCACCAAGAACTGGATCTCCAACCTCGGTGTGGCCGACTTCTACGTCACGTTCGCCGTAACCGACCGTGAGACGCGCCGGCTCACCGCCTTCGTCGTCGAGGCCAGTCGGCCGGGCTTCAGCGTCGGCAAGCTCGAGCACAAGCTCGGCATCCGCGCCTCGCCGACGGGGCAGCCGATCTTCGAGGATGTGCGCGTGCCGGCCGAGAACGTGATCGGCCAGGTCGGCAAGGGCCTGTCGGTCGCGCTGGGCACGCTCGAGCGCACGCGGCTGGGCGCCGCCGCGCAGGCGGTCGGGATCGCCCAGGGCGCGACCGACTACGCGGTCGCCTACGCGCGCGAGCGGCGCCAGTTCGGCAAGGCGATCAACGAGTTCCAGGGAATCCAGTTCAAGCTCGCCGACATGGAAACACAGACGGCGGCCGCGCGTGAGCTCCTGTACAAGGCGTGCGCGATGGCCGATCAGGCGCACCCGCAGGCCGGGAAGTATTCGTCGATGGCCAAGGTCTTCTGTTCAGACACCGCGATGGCGGTGACGATCGACGCCGTGCAGGTGCTGGGCGGCTACGGTTATGTCAAGGAGTACCCCGTGGAGCGCATGATGCGAGACGCCAAGATCACCCAGATCTACGAGGGCACGAACGAGATCCAACGTCTCGTCATCGGCCGCACGCTCAAATAGGCCAGCCATGCGATCGTCGAGGCCGCCAGCGAATGCCTCCGGCCATCTGAGGCGTGTCGGCGTGGCGGCGCTGATCGCGCTGTCGGTCGGCTTGGTGACGATCGTCGTCGGGCAGGGGTTCAGCACGATAGGGGCGGTGCGCGCGCTGGAGGACGTCGCGCTGGGGGTGATCGTCGCGGCCGTGCTGATGGGCGCCGCGGCGTTCGTCGCCGTGCGCCTCGCGGGCTGGCGCGACCCCGAGTCCGAGAGCGAGTTCGACGACATCGTGCGCAACTCCGAGGCGCTGGCGCGCGAGGGGCTCGCCGTCGACCCCGGGGAAAGCGAGTTCATGGAGCTCGATCCGCTCGACGACGACGACTTCGAGGAGCTCGTGCGCGACGCGCTGGACGACCTGCCCGACCTGCTGCGAAACGCGCTCTCGCACGTCGCTGTCGTGATCTCCGACGGCGGGCGCCGCCAGCACGCATACGGCCTCTACCAGGGCGACGGCGCGACGCGCGAAGACGCCCACGACCGGATCGTCGTCTTTCGCGACACGCTGCGCCGCGACTTCGGCCACGACCCCGAGTTGCTTCGCGACCAAGTCACACGCACGGTGCGCCACGAGCTGGCCCATCACGTCGGCTTCGACGAGCTGGGCGTCAGCCGGCTGGACCTGTAGACGACGTTAGACTCCCGCGTCATGCCAGGGCGAGGGGAGCCGTCTCCAACGCAGCGGGAACACGGGCGCCTGGGCGCCGTTGCGACCGCCATGCGCACGCCCGACTTCTTCATCGTCGGGCACCAGAAGTGCGGCACCACCGCTCTCTACATGATGCTCAGCGCCCATCCGCAGATCTTCATGCCCGACGTCAAGGAGCCGTGGTTCTTCGCGCTGGAGCTGCGCTCGCGCTTCGGCGCGCCGGGGTCGCCCAGCCGCCCGGTCACGCTGGAGGCCTACCTGTCGCTGTTCGCCGACGCCGCCCCCGACCAACGCGCCGGCGAGGCGTCGCCCCAGTACATAAGGTCAGCGACCGCCGCACGCCAGATCGCCGAACTGCGCCCCGACGCGCGCATCATCGCCATCCTGCGCGAGCCGGCGGCTTTCCTTCGCTCGCTGCACCTGCAGCTCGTGGCCACGCACATCGAGTCAGAGAAGGACTTCGCCAAGGCCATCTCGCTGGAGGACGACCGGCGCCGTGGCAAACGGATCCCGCGCCGGTCGGTGTCGCCGCAGTCGCTTCTGTATTCCGACCACGTGCGCTATGTCGAGCAGCTGCGCCGCCTGCGCGAGTCCTTTGCAGCCGAGCAGCTGCTCGTGCTCATCTACGACGACTTCCGCCGCGACAACGAGGGCACCGTCCGCCAAGTCCTGCGCTTCCTGGACGTCGACGACACGCTCGCAGTGCAGACGATCGAGACGCAGCCGCTGAAGGCCGTCCGCTCGATGCCCCTGCACCGCCTGCGGCGCACCATACGCAAAGCAGGCCTGCACCCCGCCAAGAAAGGCCGCATAGCTCGGGCAATCGACGCGGTGGCGCCGCCGCGGCTGCGCAGCGACGACCTGTCGGCGATGTTTCGCCGCGCTGCCTATACCGCGCAATCGCCGACCGACGATCGGTTCATGCGTCAGCTGCGCCGGCGCTACAAGTCCGAGGTGGTCGCGCTCGGCGAGTACCTGGATCGTGACCTCGTCAAGCTTTGGGGCTATGACCAGCTCGACTGACACGCTGGGCCGTCGGGCGCCGGCGCCAGCTTCGGCCGTCCAGCGGGTCCGTCTTAGGGCCGTGCGGCTGTAGGCTCTTGCGCACCATCCAATCAAGGAGAAAGAGCACCTGATGCCCGAAGCAGTCATCGTCGACGCCATCCGCACGCCCATCGGCCGAGCCGGCAAGGGATCGCTGAAGTCGATCCGCGCCGACGACCTGGCGGCGATTCCGCTGCGCGCGCTGATCGAGCGCAACCCACAGGTCGACCCCAGCTCGATCGTCGACATCATGATGGGCTGCGGCTTCTGCGAGGGCGAGCAGGGCTACAACGTCGGGCGCGTCGCCGGCCTGCTTGCGGGCATCGACCACCACGTGCCGGCGACGACCGTCAACCGCTTCTGCGCCTCGTCTCTGCAGACGGCGCGGATGGCCTTCCACGCGATCAAGACCGGCGAGGGCGACACCTATGTCGCCGCGGGCGTCGAGGCCGTGTCGCGCGCCGGCGGCGGCGCGCCGTTCGAGTTCAACCACGCCGTCGACGG
>Ga0193750_1000368_pt1 | contig 12464 bp, 13 predicted proteins | sample L1c1metaG_FD_160569 | JGI IMG/M metagenome (GOLD analysis project Ga0193750, IMG submission 160569) | Soil microbial communities from a riparian zone of the East river system, Colorado, United States - L1c1 | ecosystem: Environmental > Terrestrial > Soil > Riparian zone | place: USA: East River...
CAAACACAACTCGCAGCCGAAAAATATCAACAACATGGCGTAGAGAACCCATTTACCGATTGCAACACACGCGGCGAAAATTGACCATTCCTTAACCCGCGCGTTCACGCCAATAGAATAATAAAGCATCCGCGTAGCCGGGTCTTCCTTCATCATGTAGGCGACGTATCGGGCGGGCGATTCAATTGCTTCCAATAGAAAACCCAGCCACGCCCATTTTAGGCAGAGTTGCCAAAACTCGTTCATTTAACCTGAAATCCATCCATGCCGGCCAGAGTAGCCGGGAAGCATCCGGCTTCAAGCTGATTTTGCCTGTGCCGTCGCGGAGCGTGTTGGTTCCGTCATGGATTATTGGCTTGCCGATGTTAGAAAGAAAGCCGTTTACTGGCTCGACAATCCCGGTTCGTCAAGGCATCCAAGTTTTTCGGCGATGCTAGTTGGCCCATTATGAATTGACGCCATCAATGTGCTCTCAGATAGTGCAATTCTATGGAAGCAATTAAATGGATTCTTGAAGGGTTGCTTAAGGATTTGGTCGTCAAGATTATACTTTCCTGTCTTTTCCCTGTTGGTGTCTGGCTCGTCTTATTTATCTTCGGATTGGAGGCACGAGTGATACGACCAAAGAGAAAAGTTTTTTGGATCGCTGGATTCTTTACTGCTTTTTTGGCTGTGGATCTTTTGGTTGAATCGGCAAGGCATTTTAATAGCCAAATGGAGGACATACGAAATGCTACTCCGCGGCACGGCGGATTCCGTGCGGGGCTTATTTCCGCCTTCAAAATCAACAATCCGATGCAGCCCTCGACAAACCAAATCACGGTGACTATGTCCGGTATCGGTCCTCAAAACGCAAACATCGACCAAAACGGAGCGAATTTCGGATTTATCTTACGGATAGAAAATTCCGGACAGCCGTCGGTAGCATGGAATTGGAAAGTTTCGATCTATCTGCCAAGTGGACAGCAGATGGATGCTGCTATTCCCAGTTTAGCGGTTGATTCTAGTGGCCCTATTGCCACAATTATTGGGCCATACTATTTGAAGATGGAGGATAATTTGATCCAATCTCTAGCCACTTCGCCATTGCCCACTGGCGCCGGAAAAATTGGGTGGATGATAATTCACATGAACGGAATAAATGAAATTCCAATTGGCTCGCGGTTTATATTGACGTTCGATGATGTATTCGGTCGGCAGACCAAGATTGAGCATGTATGGGCACCTCCGTTTAACTAGATTATGACTCAATCGCCAATCAAAGCCACAACCTGCGGTTTCCAATTCTTGCGGCCTTTGTTGTTTGTTTGCTAAGCTGACTTATGCCGGTATCGTTTGAAGATGCCTTTGCGCGGGTGAACCAGTTGGCCGAAGATTTCAGGGCCAATCAGGAATTTTATCTTTCGCCGCAGTATCAGGAGGCCGAAGCCCGCCGCGATTTCATCGACAAGTTTTTGATTGCGCTCGGCTGGGACGTAAACCACGACACGCAGAAAAATCCTTACGAACAGGAAGTCAAAGTCGAGCGCAAGGAACACGGCGTCTCACAACGTCGCGCCGATTATGCCTTTTATCTTGCGCCGAATTTCCGCGACGTAAAATTCTACATCGAGGCCAAGAAGCCTTTTGGCGACATCGCCACGACGGACAATTATTTCCAAACCATCCGCTACGGCTGGAACAGCAAAACACCGATTTCCGCCCTTTTTGATTTCGAGCAATTCGAGATTGTGGACTGCCGTTTCAAGCCGGACTTGGAAACTGCGCTTCAGCGCAACCTCAAGAAATTCCATTTCAGCCAATACGCCGACAAAGAAGTTTTCGCGCAAATCTACTGGCTGTTTTCCCGTGAAGCCGTCGCCAACGGCTCGCTCGAAAAATACGCCCAAACCCTGCCAAAAAAGCGCGGTGCCGTGAAACGCGGGCTTCTCAAGGGCGTCTATCAGAGCATTGACGAAGCCTTTTTGGAAGAACTCGACGCACACCGCGACACGCTGGCGCACATCTTCAAGAATAGTAATCCCAAACTCGATAGCGAAACGCTCACCGAACTCACGCAACGCACTTTAAGCCGGCTCGTTTTCATCCGCTTTTTGGAAGACAAGCTGATTGAACCGCAATACGTCGTGGCCAAGTTCGGCAAACGCGGCAGCGTATGGGGTGATTTCATCGCTACGTCACGGCGGCTCGACGGCATTTACAACGGCATCGTTTTCAGGAAAAACGAAATTCGACGACCAATTCGGCGGAATTTGTAAAGCCCTTTGCCACATCAATTCCCCTTACGATTTTAATGCAATACCAATTCATATTCTCGGCAGTATTTACGAACGGTTTCTTGGCAAGGTCATCGTCGCCACAGGCAAACGCGCCAAGGTCGAGCTGAAGCCAGAACTGCGGAAAGCAGGCGGCGTCTATTACACGCCGGAATACATTGTCCGCTACATCGTCGAAAATACCGTAGCCAAACTCATAGAAGGCAAAACGCCTGCACAAATCGCCGAAATGACATTTGCCGACATCGCTTGCGGCAGTGGTTCGTTCTTGCTGGGGGTTTATGATTTACTGCTCCGCCACCATGCAAAGTTTTACAATGACAATCCCACCAAGGCCAAAAAGGGCGACACGGTAGAACGCGAAGACGGCTTGCACCTTTCATTGCAGAAGAAGCGGGAAATTCTGGTGAACAACATTTTCGGCGTTGACATAGACAATCAGGCTGTGGAGGTCGCGCAGCTCTCGCTTTACCTGAAATTGTTGCAAGACGAAACGCCCGCGTCCGCGCGTGGCTACCAGATGGAATTTCACGAAACGCTTTTGCCGTCGCTGTCAAAAAACATTGTGTGCGGCAATTCGCTCATAGGCTCAGACATATTGCGCGGGCAACTTTTCGAGCCGGTCGCGGAGCGGAAATTAAACCCGATGGATTATGAGCAACGCTTTCCCGAAATAATGAGGCGAGGCGGATTTGATGTGGTTTTGGGAAATCCACCGTGGATTTCTTTGTCTGGAAAATTCGGTAATGAATTTTTGCCTGAAACGGCACAAGAGTATTTAATCAGAAAATACGAGGGCAATACCTATATGCCCAATATGTATGAGTACTTTGTCAGGAAGGGACTAACCCTAACACGAGAAAATGGCCTCTTTGGCTATATTGTTCCCGACCGCCTTGGCTTCAATACGCAGTTCATCCATTTGCGGGAAAGGATTCTTGCCGAATCGCGCATTGTGTCTTTGCTGTACAAGGTTCCTTTTCCCGGCATTACAGCTGATACTCTAGTTTGTATTCTCTGCAAAGGCGCAGCCAAGCCTACGCACGAGGTGGAGATTTCAGAATACGGTCATGCGCTTGCGTTGAGAAAACAAACGGACTTGACTGCGCATCCAGAGCGCCGCTTTGAATATAAAATAGACACCAAACTGGACGCGCTTGCTAATCGAGTAGCGACATTTCAGTGTGTTAAACCATTGGGAGAAGTTGTTTCTTGCACCTCTGGTTTTGGCGGCAAGTCCCAACTGATAACGGAAACGCGAAAGAACAAAGAACAAATCAGAACGCTCAAAGGGGATAGTATCGGAAGATACGAACACCGAAAAGGTTACTGGTTTGATTTTAAGCGCGAGAACATAACCGGCAGAACAACAGACAGGACAAAACTTGGAGCTAAACCAAAGATATTGCTTCGGAAAACGGGAGATTCAATTATCGCAACGTTTGACGATTCAGGCATTTTTCCAGAGCAATCACTTTATTTTCTTTTCGACTGCAAGACCAAGATTGATTTCAAATACCTTTTGGGTGTCATAAATTCCGCGTTGCTAAATTGGTGGTTCAAGAAATCTTGTCTCACGAATGAAAAAAGCATTGCGCAAGTTAAAATGATTGACCTTGTAAAACTGCCGATACGGACTATTGATTTTTCAAAACCCGCCGACGTAGCGCGACACGAAAATATGGTTTCGCTGGTGGAGCAAATGTTGTCAGCCAAGAAGCAACTCGCTGAAGCTCAGAGCGACAAGGACAAGGAGTTTTACGAAAACAAATGTGATTCCTTTGACCGACAGATTGGCGCGCTCGTTTATGAGCTTTACGAATTGACTGCCGACGAAATCAAAGTCGTGAAAGCGACGCAAGATAATCCCTTTGCCAAAGCACAGCGAGAAATCACCGGACAACCGGAGCAAGTTAATTTGATTTGATTTCTGCGATGACCCACCAATACCTTTTGGTCTGTGGAATTTTTACAATCATTACAGCAGGCGTTGCAGCGAAACTCAAAATCGACTGTGTTAAAATCGCTCGGCTGGCTGATTGGGATTCTTTTGTCGGCAACTGTTGCTGCATCGCATTACGGTACGGATAAATGGCTTGTGGTGATGCTTGCGATTCTCGATTGCTTCGTGATTGTCACTTACGTCGCAGCTTACGTGTTTTTCGCCATCAAAAACCCTGAACTGTTGAGGTCTGAAAAATACAGCATTCAGAAATTGGCGATTCAGCATGGGTTCGTTGGTGACGATAAATCTGGTTTTTTCAAGGTTACAAAGATTGGAGTTATTCCTTTGGTAGAGGACACAAAGGCAACAGACAAAACCAAGGAGAACCAATGAAAAAGCGTCTCATTGTTCTTCATGATCTAACCACGTCGAAACGAGATGAAGCCTTTCTGAATTTTCTGAAAAAGGAAAGGATGGGTTGGTGGCGATGGTTTGAGGGCTCTTGGCTGCTTGTAACAAGCAATGAAGCCCATACGGCGGAAAGTATTAGAGATACACTGGTCACGATTTATCCAAACGTTAATCTATTAGTATTAGAGTTAAAGCCAGATGGCACGGATACTTGGGCTGGTTTTGGCCCGAGCCCCCCACAGAGCATATTCACATGGCTGCGAGATTACTGGAAAAGAACCTAATCCTGTGACTCTCAAGACGCAGATTTTAATGTGAGAGCATCATTAAGTCATAAATAGGCTCACTGATAAGGTTTCCACCAGCATTGATACAATTCGTTCAAAAGAGCCGTTCCATCATTCGACACGTCATCATTGGTCAACTGATACGAAACGCTGCCACCGTCGTTGTTGAATTATTAAGCAAGTTTGACAACGGCAATATCACTCAACTCAATTGCTGGACTTGACCTGTCCCACGCAACGTTGACTGCATTAAAAAAACCATTTGTTGTTTCGTCTATGGCAAGTGTTTGAGCAGTACCAAAACCATGATTGGAAAAAGCAGGAGTGGTCAAAGTAAGTTGACTGATATATGTCGCTAGAGGCACATCCGCCGTTGGGAGAGTTTGATTGTAAAATGCTTGAAAAGTAAAATTAGGACTACCTTTCGTAATATCTAAACATAACATTGACCTTGCCGCAGTTGTACAGTCTTGGGTTGAGAAATTACTGGCTATAATACTTCCAATCGTAAGAGTGCTGCTAATTCGTTTTGCAACAACACATTCACCGCTAGTTGTGTAATTGCCATTAGAATAAAATGGCATAGTAGTAGCATTTGTTAAGAATCCTGCCCAATGTGTTGTTGTGGGATCCATAAAAATATTTGATGTACCTGAACATATACCAAAAGCAAATCTTGGAGTTGATGTAATACTTGCTCCAGTATTTTCTATTGACATCCTACATCCTACACGAATTTTAGTCCACGCTGTCCCTACATCACTTGACCATAAACGAGCACAATTTGAGTTTGTTAACCTAACTCGATTATCAACGATACTTGAAATCGTCCTTGCTTTAATAATTGACGCCATGCCCAATAAATATTGGGCAATGGGACATCAAATTGATTTATTTTATATCAACGGTCAACCCATGCAGCAGACCAACCCAAGTTTCCTCCACTCAATCCATTCACACTTGCACCGTCTGCATAACCTTCAAAATCCTCTTGGTCCTTTATTCCAAGCAATCCAGCACGGTCAACCCATGCGGCAGACCATCCTAATTCCCCACCCGATAGACCATTGACGGCAACTCCGTCAACATAACTGTCAAACGTGTCCTGTTCGTAAATACCGACAGGGTTAAATCGGTCAACCCATGCGGCATTCCATTTGAAACCGAGATTGAGGGTATTCAGTTGAACGCCGTCAGCATAGGACTCAAAATCGTCCGAAGGAAACAACGTCCCACCGGAAACAATGTTCAGTATCCCTCTTGTTGTTGGTAGAGTAATCATCTTATGCAAGGTCTCCTGACAACACAAAGTTCCCGTTAGGCATTCTAACAATGGACACGACACTATATTGTCCTCCAATTGTTTTGAAACCTTGTCTCTGTCTCACAACAACTGAACTATCCGAACCAGTAATTTGAACCGTGCCACTTCCACTTTGATAAACAAGTGTTGAAAATGTTGAAGACAAACTTCCCGTTAAATAAACCAATGACCCCGTAATGAGATTACAGATACGGCCGTCATCAACTGCGGAACAAGTAAATGATGATGTATAGGAATTGATAACGCCATTACTCAGCGAATACTGATTTGCGTTGATGATGCCTGAACAAGTGAATGCCTGTTGTGAACTATTCGCAACCAAAGAATAACTTCCACTCTGCGAGTACGAGGCACTGGACGCAAATGAACTCGTTATGGATTGTTGAGACCATGACGAGGAAATCGCAGTGCTGGCAGTCAATGCTTGAGACGCACTGATTGCCCAACTTGCAGTCACGGGATAAGTTGAACCAGTTTGCAAAGTAGTTCCTGCATTGGACGCATAGGAACTTGAAACGGAGTTGGCGGACCAACTTGAAGTTCCTAACAAATGGCTTGCGGTGATACTATTGCAAAGAATGTTTCCAACCACCTCAAGTTTTTCTGTTGGTGTTACCGTTCCAATTCCAAAATTGTATGTGTTATAGATATAGGAGTTAGCATCATTGTATAATCGTATGTATGACGCACTAATATTATCATTCAATGCAATAACTCCGGGTATTATTGAAATGGTTTTGCTGCCGTCACCATTGTCCAAAACAATTGCAGGATTGCCCGGAAATTGACCCGTTCCAATCAACAAATAACCAGTATTGTCAGTCACCTTTAGGCAACTTGCGGTTGAACTGTTCTTTGCATAACTTGCACTCAAAGCAAATGCACTGTATGACGCGGAAATTATGTAAAGACTGCCACTCAAACCGGAAAGAGTGTTTTGGACTACTTGGTTATAGACAAGACAAGGAGACTGAAAGGTATTGATGAAACTTGAACTGATTACTTGAACGTCCAAAGTGTAATTCCGTGACTTGCTTGAACCGAGACTGTCGCTTAACTCAAACGTGGCAAGTGAAAGTGACCCCGTGTAATGGGGATTTGCGTATCCCAAGTCACCCAAACAGAGTGCGGATTGACCGGGGACACCTATTCCCACTCTTACGGATAGGTTGGGGTTGTTTGCAAGTGAGGATGTTTGCCCCAATGAATTGAGAAAGTTAATGTTGATTGCGTAGGTGTCACCGAACACAAAGGGCAATGACAACAATGGTGTTGCAGAACTGCCACTGGTTGAAACAAGAGAGTTGCTCCTATTAGGAGCATCGGTGTTGATGAAAAGTGTTTGTGGTTGCATCACAATGAATATACATATTAGGTTGAAGTGTGAATGATTGCGTTAATTTTGTGGGCAACTTCCACTCTTACTTAACACAGTAAAGAGCATGAATTGACTTGAATCATAAGTGGGAACGTCAACGGTCACAACGGAACTTGTGCAAGAGTTTGTATTGATCACATTGCAGGACGTGTCATTGATTGCAGGTAAATATACTGCATCGTAAGCATTCGCGTATTGGTAGGCATAATCATCAACGGGGAAATCCAACAATTCACTCCAATCAAGATTGTTCGTGTTGTTTTCTCTTATTGAGTAGGACATACGGACCTGTGATTGAAACTTGTGCATGAACATTACATTTGGGGCAGCATACGCACTATAATGGGACGCAGAAATATAGTAAATCCAATCGTTTTCACCAGCGGCTATATGATGATAAAATGCAACTGTTGGACTCACATAATCACTACTTGCGAAAGTAACAACGTCTCCTGTCCCAAATTGATAAGTTGTCTCTGTTATGAAAGAGAGTGTCCCGAACGGGTTGGCATAGTCCGCGCCATCAATCAATGCTTTGACATCATCGTACATTTGTTCATTGGTGTATTCGTCACTCAATGTTTCGGTGCGTGTGTAAACAAAATCAATCACGTCACGCGACGCGCCCATGTCAGATGTTGTAACGTGAATGGTGCTGGTTATCGTGTCGGATATTTCACTTGTTCCGCCAAGTGATCCGTCATCGGTTGGGTCTGAGAATGTACTTGAATGCGTTAGAACTCCAGTAATCCTGTCCACGGTGTCAACGATAGTCCCATCTTCAAGCGGGAAGAAAACACCGCCGCCGGTTCCGGTGTGACTCCGGGTGATTGTCCTTGTTAGGTATTTTTTGTATGTGTTCGGACTTGTGAAAAAATCCGTGGCAACAAAATCAAGTGTACGAAATCCCCATTGTACGTGGTAAGCAAGAATTGAACGATTGAAGCAACATGCTTGATTAGCACAATTTGATATAACAACGACTGACATATTTTAGGTATAAGTTTCCGACCCAATGACGGTCATTCTCTTTTGCACGCCTGAATCACACACAACAATTTCACGGAACTTGAACGTCTTGCCAATGGCATCATGTGGAATGTCGCCGGGTCTTATCAGCAATGAACCAGTTGACCCCATTGCTATCTTTAAGGAACCAGAATCAATTTCGGTATAATTGAAAGTTGGTTGTGATGGGTCACAGAAATATTGGTGTGGAAATTGAAATGGAACGAACACGGACCAGTTGCTATTTGCATAATCACCCAAACCCGCGTCCGGTGGTTCAATGTTGATGCTTCCACTTGTTGCAATGAAAGATCCTCCCTGTCCGTCTCTCAAATCTGCCGTCAATTCGTCAGCACGATAAACGACATCGCCCTCGAAATATTTGGTGGTGTTATTCCATTGACCCCGAAAAGTGATTGATGATGGTGATGTCAGGGGCGAAATCGAATTCCCGCAAAACGGGCGGTTTAGAAGTGGATCTTCTTCGCCACCGTTTTCTTCACTCGATTCACTGAAATTTTTTCTTCCTTCTTCGCTGTTCTGATTTTTCTTCTCGGTGGATTTTCTTCCCTTCCGCCTCTGATTTTTCTTCAGATCGCTTCCTTTGATTTGGGAACCGATGAAGACTCAGAAGCGCCAATGCAAATGCCTCCACTGCAAGGAACATTTTCTTCCTGATTACCGGCACCGGGAGCGTCAGCGTTTCTGTTCCAAGGCCGATTGTCGAAAGGCCAGGAAACGAGCCAGCCAGAAGGCTTGGTTGGAAAAGCCCGGAAACGAAAAATATTTTCGGGACGAGGAAAACGCCGAGCGGGTTCGGAAGTGGCAAAAGGGCCATCCCGGCTATTGGAAAAACACCACCCGGTGGCGCAAGCGTACCTTACAAGACGCGTGCTCGGAGCAAGTCCCTCTTAAACTGGAGGTTACGCCAGGCTCGCCAACCCGTACCTTACAAGACCTGTGCTCGATGCAAACTCCTCTGTTTGTCGGACTTATCGCAATGTTGGCCGGGAGTACCTTGCAAGACGATATCGCAACCACCACCCGCCAACTGGTAGCCAAAGGATACGACATTCTGGGCATGGTGCCCGGAGTGAACTTCGAAAGGTTCCATGAAAAAACGTGTCCTCAATCCGCAACGACTCCGCAAAGTTCCTCCCCAATTCAGTTGGATCGATCACCGGTTGGTGCAGGAAAATTATTTCACCCGGTGTGATCACTCCAGTTGGGCGCTTTACCTCTTCCTGGTGAGCGTGGCCGATGTCGATGGCTTGAGCTACTACTCCGACGCCTCGCTGATGCGGCGGCTCAAAATGGATGAGCTCCAACTCTCCCTCAGCCGCCGACACCTCATCCAAAACGGGCTCATCGCCTACGAAAAACCTCTTTACCAGGTTTTAAGTCTGGATCCGGTTCAGGAAACGCGCTCCGGTCAGGCCAGCGTTGGAGAGATTTTGCGCAAAGCACTGGGAGGCCAGCCATGATCGACTACCAAACCTATTGTCAGATCCGGCACCTTTACACCGAAAAGAAGCTGCCCTTTCGGCAGATCGCTCGCGAACTCAAACTCGATTTGAAAACGGTGCGCAAATGGGCCAGGCGGGAAAGTTTTCAAAAAGCTCCTTCGCCCAAACGAGAAAGCAAACTCGACGCCTACAAAGGACAGATCGTCCGCCTTTTGGAACGTCATGATTACTCGGCACGGCAGATTTTCCAACAGATCAAGGAAAGCGGCTACGCCGGTCGATACACGATAGTCAAAGGCTTCGTCCGCCAAGTGCGCCCCACACCAAAGCCCGCGTTCCTGACCCTTCACTTTGAACCGGGGGAGTGCGCCCAGGTCGATTGGGGTTGCGCAGGCTCGGTCCCGGTGGGATCGACTCGCCGGCGCCTCTCCTTCTTTCTCATGGTGCTGGCTTACAGTCGAAAGATGTATCTGGAGTTCACGCTGGCCGAGACGATGGAACACTTCCTCTCCTGCCACCAACACGGCTTTGAATACTTTGGCGGAGTGGTGCAGCAGGTCTGGGTCGACAACTGCAAGGTCGCCGTCTTGAGCCGGAGGGCTGATTCGATCGTTTTCAATCCCCGCTACCTGGATTTTGCCAATCATTACGGGTTTCAAATCCGGGCCTGTGGCGTGAAAAAGCCGCATGAAAAAGGGCGCGTGGAAAACGGCGTGGGTTATGTGAAAAAGAACTTTCTTCACGGCCTGGAGCTTTCCGATTTTAAAATCGTCAATCCGGCGGCCCGATACTGGCTTGATACGGTTGCCAATGTCCGGGTTCACGGGCAGACACAAAAAATCCCAGAGGATCTCTTTGCCCAGGAAAAGCTCAAACCCCTCCACCCCCTGGCTTATGAATCTGCCATCGTTGAGACGGCCCGCGTTAACAGCCAGTTCCGCATTAAAGTCGACGGAAACGCTTACTCGGTTCCTTGCCAGTATGCCTCCAGCAAACTCACCTTGAAACGGTTGGCCGACCGGCTCCTGGTCTATGACGGGGTGAACCTGGTAGCCGAACATGTCCGCAGTTATGATCGCAACCAGGATTACGAGCTGCCCGATCATGTTCAGCCCTTGCTCCTGGAACGAAAAAAAGCCCGGGATCAAAAACTCTTCCTCCGCTTTTTGGGGCTCTCATCCAAGGCTGAAGAGTATTATCGGCAGCTCCAGCAGCGTCGTCTCAATCCCAAGCATCACGTCCAAAAGATCGTCGCCTTAAGCGAGCTTTATGGAATCGATGCGGTGGCTCGGGCCATGGAGGATGCCTTCACTTATCAGGCATTCTCCTGCGAATACCTCGCCAATATGTTGCAGCAGCGCCAGCGTCCAGCCGACGAACCCGCTGCGTTGCATCTGACTCGCCAGCAGGATCTGCTGGAATTGGATCTTCCAGCTCCGGACCTCTCCCTTTACGACTCCAAAACCAATCAAGAACCCAACCCATGAAAAACGATCAGCTCATGACTTACCTTCTTTATCTCAAACTCTCCTATTTTCGGGAATATCATCAATCTCTGGCCAAGGAGGCGGTGGAGAAAAACTGGAGCCAGCTCGATTTTTTGAGCCGGCTGGCCGAAGGCGAAACCTTGCGCCGGAAAGATCATGCCACCAAACGGCGCATCCAGGCCGCTCGCTTCCCCGTCATCAAAACCCTCGAGCAGTTCAACTGGACCTGGCCCAAGAAAATCAACCGGCCCCAAGTGCAGAACCTCTTTCGTCTCTCCTTCCCCAAGGAAAAGGCCAATGTCATTTTCATGGGAGGAGTGGGGCTGGGCAAGACCCATTTGGCCACCGCGCTGGCTTACGAGGCGTGCCTAGCCGGCTACAGTGCTCTGCATGCCACGGCCATTGATATCGTCAATACTCTGGCCGCAGCTCAATCGGCCAATCGGCTTAAATCGGAGCTCAAAAAATATCTGAGCCCGGAAATCCTCCTGGTTGATGAGCTCGGCTATCTGCCGATCGACAAAACCGGCGCCGATCTGCTTTTCCAGATCTTCAGCCAGCGCTATGAAACCGGCTCTACCATCGTCACGACCAATCAGGCTTACAAAAACTGGGCCAAGATTTTCAACAATGACGCGACATTGACTTCGGCGGTGCTGGACCGGCTGCTTCATCATGCAGAAACGATCACAATCGAAGGGAAAAGTTATCGGATGAAGGACCAGATCGAAGATCCCTAGCGAAAGAAAAATCAGATTAACGAAGGCCGGCGGAGAAATCCCCGGCCTTTTTCATGCCGCCATCAGCCGCAAAAATCCTGATCCGTTTCTAAACCGCCCGTTTTGCGGGATGAACTCGCCGCCCGTGACATTATGAGCCTGA
>Ga0193750_1000369_pt1 | contig 12436 bp, 15 predicted proteins | sample L1c1metaG_FD_160569 | JGI IMG/M metagenome (GOLD analysis project Ga0193750, IMG submission 160569) | Soil microbial communities from a riparian zone of the East river system, Colorado, United States - L1c1 | ecosystem: Environmental > Terrestrial > Soil > Riparian zone | place: USA: East River...
ACACTATTTTTTCGCGAGACGCATGCTTTGTGCTCGCGGTGAGAGAAGGACTTTGTCAACGTGCCCCCTGCAATGAAATTTCATGTAGCGCGCGAAGGCGCGGTGCTTGGAGAATTCGAGGAGCAAATTTTTCGCAACAAAGTCTTTTCCGGGGAAATCCGGCCGAACGACTTGTATTGGACCGCCGGCTTCACGGATTGGCGGCCGGTTAGTGAATTTCGGGTGACGCGAAAGACCGAACCGATTGTGCTGGATGCCGGTTCGGACGTGCCCCCGGCAATTCAAAAACAGGGTCTGCGTTCGGCGCTGGCGATTGCGCTGATCTGCATATGCGCACTCATATTGCTCATCGGCGTGGCGATAGTCGCCGGACAATCTAAACGCGAGCGCGTGCCACAACACGCACAGGTTGAGGCGAAGATGGCGATTGCGCGCGGTCAGCTTCGAGCGGGAATGACGGCGGACCAGTGTATGAGGATGCTGGGCCAGCCAGCGCGAATCAAGCGAATCAGCGGTTCGAAGAACGAGCAGTGGACCTATAAGGGTCCAGAGAGACCTGTGATTCTTCATTTTGAAAGCGGCCTCTTGCAATCATTTTGATTGAGATTGAGCGGCCGATTTTTTCGCTGGCTCGCCGGCGCGAGATGCACCATCTTCCCGGCTCTTAACCAACATGTCACTCCCAAGCCCGCGCAATGTTCTTCCGCTGGAAGGCCAAATCGATCTCAACGTTTCCGCCAAGGTAGCAGACTCGCTCGCTCAGCTGATCAAGGACAAGCCGGCGCGCTTGGTGGTGGATCTTTCGGGGGTGAATTATATCGATAGCTCTGGGCTGGCGGTTCTGATCAACGGAATGCGAGACATGGAGGATTTCGGCGGAATATTTATTCTCGCTGGGGTGCGGGACGAGGTGCGGCCGATCCTTGAGTCCGCGCGCTTGGAGAATTTTTTCCTTATTTTCCCGAGCGTAGATGAAGCGCTAGCTGCGCCTTAGACGTATTGCGGTGAAATTGCGCGTCGCGAAGGCCGAATAGCAGTTAATGAGGTCTAAGTTCCCACTGCTTGCCGGGGGTCAACCACACTCCTGATGGGTGGAGAAAAATCAGACTCGAATCCCACATCGCAGTGAATACATGGGTTCGCCCTGGTTCGACGTTCACTATTGTCGAAGTCGGCTGGGGCAAGCCCTCGTAGGTCGCTGTGTACACTGTTAGAATGTGGCGCCCTGCAGGGAGCCAACCGTCATACTGCTGATTCTTTGCGATGGTCGCCACAGGCATGCCATCGACCTGCAGATTGAAAGCCAGATTCCATCCGAACTGCGGCACTCTTTTCACAACTACGCGACCAGGTGGATGACTCGCTTGCCCCGCATTGCAGGTTGAAATTGCACACCCAAAAGCAAGGATCAGAAGAGCCTTGCTGTGAAAGCTGCGTCTTGATCTCATGGCAGACCTTACACATAAAACTCGTTTTTCGCCAGCCCCGGATATGGGCAAAGAGACGCCTAATTCAATACCGGAAAACAATTGTCGTTATCCCGAAGGATACCACGCGTTCTCTCGCCAGAATGCTTGCAACGCGGCGTTGTCGCCGCGAAAAATGTTGCGTTCAGCTTTTCGAATGTTGGCCACCGATTTCGGAAACTGGCTCCGAGGTCGCAAACCGCATTTACCATCGCCACAGTATTGCCACATATGCCAGCTACGCCAGGGCGCTGTGCTCCGCGGCTCGGCATGGTAGTTAGCGATCCACAGCCAGCAATTCGCCAGCGTTTGGCGGTGTGCTGAGGTGGCCCCTGGCCCGTAGAGCATCTGCCGCAACCGATACTCACTGCAGTACAGACCTGGATACTTGCCGGTGCGTTCTTTGATGCGCTCAACGAACGCCACTGCCTGAGCCACGGTCATCGTGCCCCCTGGATAATGACCGTTTTTTTCGAAATCCAGGATGAGCAACACACCCCGCCGTTTTTGCGGATCGTCTGGGCGGATCGATGGCCGCGCCGAGGCGACAGTATTCACGAAATGGTCGGCCTGTCCGATGGGGTTGGTCGCGTCGCCGAAATGGTAAGCCCCCCATAACAAACCTGCTTCCAGTGCGGCCCGTTGCCGCTCGTAGTATCTCGCGTCACGCTCCAGCCGTGGGAAGGTCGCTTCGTGAATGACCCCGACGATACCTTCGTTCGCCATCGCGACAAAATCCGGGCGCATCAAGTCGTAATGCGACATATTGACAACGCTGTTTGCCGCAAATGCGCCGGCAGGCAGCAGGAGAAAAACAAGCAGAATGCGAGCGGTCGCAGATTTCACCGGCGGAAAAATAACCCGTCGAATCAATCGAGCAACGGAATCATGTTTCAATCGGTGACTTTGATGATTTTCACTTTAATTCCGACGCGATCTTCGCGGCGGGGAACCTTGCTTCGCAAGGCCATGCCGAATCCTTCCCGTGGTAACGATTGGCGTTGGTACTATTTGGTTATGGAGATTCTATATGGCTGACTCCACTGACGAACGGCGCCACTTCTTCAAGGAATTGTCTTCTCGGAAACTGTCTAAGCTGTTCGACATCGAAGCCTTTGGTCGATATCTTCAACGGAAGGATGTCGGGATGCGTAAGCGAAAATCGCATCATATAAATGGTCATTATGTGGGTTCTCCCCTTAAACAGCCGCTCGTAGACTTCGATATCATCGATAAGAATCATCTCAGCCATTGACGGCACGTAGCTGACCACTTCCTTGCAGGGTTGCTTGTGCTTGCCATGCTTAAAGAAGTTTTGCGGGTTCCGCGCCTGCTCCTGAAATTGCTTTGATTGTCGATTTATCGTCATTATGAGTTTCGAAGACTCTTTGTGCATGTCTCTGCACGATGCAGTCAGGATGCCTTGAGCAGCGACCGCCAACGTATGTATGGCCGAAACATCCTGATCGTTGAACCAGAGCAGGATTGCGGCGTCGATTTGCCCCTTGGCTGCATCTTGCCGGGATATACGGACAAGCGGTTTTTTCGGTGGCGGGCGTTTGTCTGGCCGAAAATTACTCACTTGCAGTCGAACTATGCGTTTGCATCTTTACGGGGCAAATGGCTGAACGCGACCCTAACAAAGAAGCCTTGCGGCAAGTTGAGAAGGCTACCGGGACCGACCCAGTAGATGGGAAAGACCTTCTCGAATCTGACGCGCTTAGACGCCAGCTCGATGAAGCGAAGCAGTCCTTACACGCTTCTGCCAAGCCATCGGGCAAGAAGCCGGTCAAGTAAGCCGCAGAAATTCGATTCTCGCGCCTTAGCGCTCTCAACGTTGGCTTCTGTCAGCGTGACGGTATAACGGGCTTTCCCCTCTGGCGGACGGCCCGCGCCCTCGCGTTTCCCTCCTCTATTTTGGGTCTTTTTCATGTGAAAAACTACCACGCCAGCCGTTGCCGCTGGCGTTGCGCTTGAGCGGTTGAGTTTAGAAGACGTAGTCGAAATGACAGCCGATTACCTTAGGCGGAAAGAGGATGCGAAATTCGAGGAGGCGTTCGCTAAACGTGAAAAACTATAATCAATCGGCACTAACGTCTAACGATTTTATATGACATATAGCAAACTTTCTTTTGGGATAGGGCAGGCGGAGTTTTGGCGGGCACTTGGCCGCGCACGTAACACGGCTTTATGAGCAAGGTGCGGATTCGTGCCGCATCGGTGATTACGTGCAGCGTTGGTGGGAATGGTGGAAGCGGGCCTAGGGGCGGAACGGCAAGAGCCGACTTCTGCCAGTCCTGGCACGGTCAGGCCGCTGCCCGCTGGAACCGCCGGGCCGCTACACCCAACGCCATAAGGGTCAGCGTCATCAATGATAGGGTGGACCCCGTGTCCGGCACGGTGGGGGACACCAGCGCCCACGTCCCCGGCATGTTTGCATTGTCCCCGGTCGCGAACTTGGTGGGGAGAAAGACGCTCCCCAGATCTCCCGACGATTGCGGGCCGCCACCAACTGTCTGGATTTGTCCCGTCGGTCTGTGCCCCTCTACGTCCCACGCCGTGATCATGCCATCGGGCCCAGTCGCGAAGCTGAAACTCGATGTGCTGGCGTTGAGGTTCGTGATAGTCTGCACTCCATCGAAAAGTGTGAAAGCGGTGGGCGTCACGCTCGTGAACCGCATGCGCGGTGCGAGGGGGCCTGCCAACGTCACCGTTGCCGACACGAAGTCGCTCGTGGTGTAGGGGGCGCTCACGAAGGTGAATGGGTTGCCGGTGTATGAATAGGTGATGGGAACGGCCTGAACCGAGGCGGCCGTAAGAAAGCCGACGGCGAGTGCAACTCCAAAAAACGATGCAATTTTGATTTTCATAGGAGCTAGCACGGCTTACAAGAGTGTGCGTGAGGAGGTGTTGTTTTCATGGGCGGAGGTAGAACAGGTTTTCATAAAAAACGGGTTTATTGGAAAAAACAGTACAAGACAAGCCAAATTTTTGGACCCAATGGGGTCTGACGCGCCTGCCGCAAGAAGCTATAAGAAGTGGCACTAACGCGCAGTCATTTGATGCGACATATAGTAAAGCGAATTTTTCAGGAGGAGATGCAGCATCGTGCATCACTGATTTCTTGACATCTGTGCAGCACTTTGCTTCTAATGCCAGTTATGCAAGTAAAGTCGCAAGACCGTAGACCGCCTAGGTTTTCCGCCTCGACAAAAGGCATCCGCTTGACGCCCGATTTGGACGAGTGGGTGGAGGGAGAATTAGCAAAAGACCCGGAGGAAACTTGGTCTAAAATGGTCCGCGATGGGCTTAGGCTTCTCAAGAAAAAGCGCGAAGGACTTATACAAGTTCTTTCTCCCGACCCGCGCTAGTCTGAACGCAGATCTTGGCCCCGTTAGCATTCTTCTTCCTGCGTGGAAGCTTTTATGGGGAATGTTTATATGGAAAGAATAAGGTTATCTTATGTCTGACAAGCTTTCGGTAGCGACGCAGCGCAAAATCCTCAAGCTGGAGTCGCGAATATTTAAACTCGAACAGGAAAAGGTCCGGTTAAAAGCAAAGCACAAGCGAGAGGTGGCGAAACTCGAAGCGGAAAATCAAAAGTTGCGTGACCAACCCATCGTAGTGAGCGAGGAGCAGCGCATGAGGCTTATCGAGCTAAACAAACGCTTGATGAAAAAGGATCCGAACACCTAACCATACGATGGAGCGGAGCCGTTGCTGGTTTGAGCTCGTTAGGTTGCGCTGTCGCTAGCCGCGCGGGTGTGTAATGGCCTGCTCGGGCCTGAGCTCAGGGTTTTAAATGACATTTAGCAAACTTTCTTCTGCGGACGATATTGTTGAATGACATCGTTTCCATCGCCTGATAATCCTCGGATTATAGCCGAAACCGAGGTTAACAAAGCCTTTGACTCGGGGAATGTTTTTTCGGCTACGCCGGAAAAGCTGGTTGATTATCTGAAATCTCTGGCGATTGAAAACGTTCCAAATACCTCGGTACAACACCGGCAAATCATTCGGGCAATGGTTATCAATCATCTCCAGCTTGTTCGGCTTATCGAAGATTTAGATCGGCGAAATACGATAGTTACGATCGCGTTGATCGTGATCGGAGTTGCGAGCCTGATCGCATCGGGATTGCAAGCTTGGGCGGCGCTGCGTTAAGCGATTTCCTTCCTCGCTGACGTGGATTCCAAGGTCGCAGGGCATTTCGGACGATGGAAAGGCACATGAGCCGCCGTCTAGTGCTGTTCCCCCCGCTAGTAAATTTCGGCCGCTAGGCCGAACAAAAGGTCAAGGCGGCGGTGACTCGGAATCGCCAGAAATGCCGTGCGGGTTACCTTGGCATCCACGCAAATACAAACTAACGAGATCTATATTTTTTCCTTGACAACTAACGAGAAGTATGCTATAGTAGTATATGAAAATGAGAGGAAACGAGAAATGGATTTCTGTCTGAGAGGGGATGAGAGCGAGGCTCGTTCCTCCCAGACAGCCACGCGACTGCTGGCCGTATTATGGTTCGAATCGCTGCTCTTAGTATGGCGGCTCCACAGTAGAACCATACGGCCGGTGGCGCGTTTTGTTTTCGCAGGCGGCAAGGGCCAATTCCGTTTTGGCTCCGGAACCTCAACACGAGGGATTCTGTTTCCCAAGTGTTCGCCCCTGCCGTTTTTTCGTTTCTTCCCAAGCATCGTCTGGAGAGTGAGGAACCCTTATGCCTGCGCAACGCCCATGGACAGCCGAGGAATGGAAGATCACTACTCTTGCGGGCTATTGGCAATATTTCCTCACTCTGACATTCGCGCGCTTAGGGACGCGATGGGGCCGCATTCACAGAGTTGAAAACTGGCTGCGATGGGTAGCACGCCAAGGCAACACTCACAGAGACCGACTGCTTTACGTCATTAGATGGGAATGTGGCGAGATCGGTGACCGGCCACACTGCCATATGTTCTTGGGCGGAATAAAGGATGTGAGCAATTCGCTGTCGATGTGTTTCATCTTGATGGATAACTGGCGCAAACGGGAAGGGGTTTGCCAGGTGCGAGTCTTTGAGAGGGCACGTGTGCGAGAGGGGGCCAATTATCTTGGCGGCCAAAACGATTGGGATTGGGGAGCCAACAGTTACGAGATTTCAAAATTTGGTAGGACAAAGACAACGGTGTTTTTCTCGCGTTGTGCCGAGGAAACACTGAGACAGATCGAAGGCGTAGCTACCGCGCAACACGCCGCCTAGCCGTTAAACGTTACCTGGGCGTCTTGGTAGCTGCAAAGAGGCTCCGCCGGAAGGCGGAGTCCCTTGTAGAGAACTATGCCCTGATTTCATGGACATGCAGATCAGCCTTTTGCTTTAGAGCTTCGTTTTTAGTGCTTTCGAGTTTGGCGGCTTTCTGGGCGAATGAGGCTTGCATGTCGCGTTGGAGACTAAGTAAGAATCGAACATCTTCTTCGACACGCCAAATGCGATCAATGGCGCTTTGTAGGGCAGATTTGGTTTGTAAGGTGATCGGAACCCGCAGAATTATCTCCCGAATGCCGGCCAGTTCGTCCAACAAATGCGCCGTGTCATAACTCCATAAATCAAACGGTTTGGGTGCCTCGGGCATCCTGGCCCGGCGCTGCATCTCAAGGGAACCGGCGCGGATTTCTTCCCATTCGGCTTTTTCTTGCGGTGCGCGCAGATCGGGATTTTTGCGTTTTCGGCCTCTTTTATCGTTCATTTACCGGCTCTCCAAGTTGAATTGCGGTTGGAAAGACGGCTGGCAGTGTTCAGCACGCAGGCCGCCACGAAAGCTGAACCGGAAAGGGACTTTAACCCAAGCCTGCGAGGATCTTACAATAAAACTTTGCATCTGTCAAGTGGAATTGAAACATCTCTTAACCCACGTGATGTTAACATTACATTTTATATGACATATATTGTCTGATGTTATGGCGTCAACGGAAAAGCCGTTAATCCTGCGAAGTCACAAGTCCCCCGACGAATGGGACGCTTACTTCGATCGCCGATGGCGAAATTTTGCGACGGCCATGGGATTAGCCACGCGGTAGTGAGCGATTCGATGGATGATCCGGCGTTTCATCTCTTCCTTCTTGATTTGCGCGGAAGCCGCTGGCGTGCGGACGTTTGCATTTTAACGCCCTGACGAGGCCCAGGTAAGATTTATGGCGGTTGACGAGAATGCGCGTGGTCGCGGCTACGGGAGTCGTATTCTCGAGGGATTGGAGGCCGAGGCGACGCGTCGCGGCGCTCAGAAGCTCGTATTAGGTGCCCGTGACAACGCTACCGAATTCTATACCGAGCACGGTTACGTGGTGGTTGGTGAGGCCGAAACGCTTTTCGGCGCGATCCGCCATGTGCGGATGGACAAGTCGTTGCCATAATGATTTATAACGAAGTCGCTTAGATCACTATTTACTCTACCTCAGTAACTTATTTGTTTTCCATTTTGACTGTGGTAGCTCGCTGGCAGCCCATAGTTTGTGAACAACCTGAGGCAGTGTTCGATGCGCCCTGCGCATCGCTACAGTGTTCCGGGTAGCGCACGCGTCTCGCGTGCCGGCGATGACGTCTCGTCATCGCGGACTTCTCGGAAAAGACTGTTTGGGCGAGACGCCGAAACCAACACGCGAGACGCGTGCGCTACCCAGAATTATTGCTCAACACTTGTGAAGGAAGGTAGAATCGAGACTCTGTCGAGATCGGTATAATTGGCGGTTCCCGCAGAGCCTTCCTCACCGCTCAACCCTGGCAGCGGAATCCGCGAACGAATATTTCTCGCAAATCAAGCGAGATCGAGACATCTCTCGCTGTTTCGACGGTTAGAGGTTCCGCGATTGCGCTCGGAATGGAGAAAATAGCTGACCGAGCGCACTCGAAGAATGCGTGTGTACCCGGCTTGACCGGAGTCGGCGCGCAGCTAGCCTCGCCACATCATTATGAAAAACTCATTCGTCGCCCCCGCGCTGTTTTGCGCGCTTGTCTTTTTTGCCGTCCCGCATCTTCATGCCCAGGACGAGGGCGGTATCAAGCAGGCAATGTCTCCCGAGGAGTTTCACAAGGCCGGCCTCGACAAACTTTCTGATGAAGAACTGCGAAACCTTGATCGCTGGCTAAGCGGCGATCGCGAGAAGACGGCGAAGAAAGTGGCGGCGCGAACCTCTAAGTCGAAAATGGATCTGATTGTCAGCCGGGTTAACGGCAGCTTTGGCGGCTTGGGTGGTGCAACCGTTATCCAACTGGAAGATGGGACGGCGTGGAAGCAAGCGAATGCCGACGATCGTTTCCGCGGCTCACCCGCTGATCACCCGGGCGCTGCCGTCATCCACGGCGTCTTTGGTTACAAAATGCGGATTGAAGGCGTGCCGGAGTTTTACGTCGATCCGGTGCGTTAACCGATTTATCCAAGGTCGCGGCCGGCGACCACGGGTAGAACTCAAATTGCGGTCACGACCGGTCCAAGTCGAGCCAGACCGAATGCTTCATGCGCTAATCGCGCAGCTTGATCGGCCTCGGCTTCATTAATAACGACGGCGATTTTTATTTCGGAAGTCGAGATCAACTGAATATTAATTCCGCCGCGGCCGAGACAGTCGAAAAATTTCGCGGCCACGCCCGAATGCGAACGCATCCCGATCCCGACTACGCTGAGCTTGGCGACACCGCTTTTGGCGATTAGCTGCGCTGCTCTAAGTTCGGCCACGATCGGTGTGAGTAGTTTTTTTGCGAGATCGAGATCGTTTTCGTGAATCGTGAAGGAGATATCGGTCGTTCCGTATTCAGAAACGCTTTGCACGATCATATCGACGACAATGTTCGCGTCCGAAATAGTCGAGAAAATCCGTGCGGCGATTCCAGGTTCGTCGCGCACATCGTCGACCGTAAGCTTGGCCTGTTTACGGTCGATGCTGACTCCGCGCACAACTACATCTTCCATGTTGGCCGTCTCCTCTTTCGCCAGCGTCCCAGTGGCATCGTGAAAGCTGGAGCGGACCTCAAACGGAACAGAGAATTTTTTCGCGAATTCGACGGCGCGCGATTGCATCACTTTGGAACCAGCGCCCGCCATTTCCAGCAACTCGTCGTAGGAAATTTCGTCGATTTTTTTTGCGTCGCCGATCAGGCGCGGATCGCAGGTAAATACGCCGTCTACATCGGTGAAAATCTGGCAGGCGTCGGCGTTCAGTGCTCCAGCCAGCGCGATGGCGGTCAAGTCCGAGCCGCCGCGACCAAGTGTCGTCGTTTCGCCTTCGTTCGTTTGTCCCTGAAATCCGGCGACGACGACGATGTGATCCTCATTCAAAAGATAATGGATTTGCCTCGGACTAATGTTCGCGATTTTCGCTTTGCTGTGCACGCGGTCGGTCAGGATGCCTGCTTCCGCGCCGGTCAGGGAAACGGCGCGGCCACCGAGGGCGTTGACTGCCATTGCGATCAGCGCGCTCGCCGTGCATTCGCCAGTGGCGAGCAAAAGATCGAGTTCGCGTGGGGTCGGTTGCGGCGAAACTTCGCGCGCCAGCTTGATCAGATTGTCGGTTACGCCGGCCATTGCTGAAATGACTGCGACGACGCGGCAACCGTCGCGCTGCGTTTCCAGAAGGCGTCGCGCTACATTGCAAATTTTGGCGGTGTTGCCGACCGAAGTGCCGCCGTATTTTTGAACGATCAGGCGCATCGTGAAATCGCGGTGTTTAATAGAAGCTGGAGCGGCACGCCAGACGAGGCTTTGCGATGTTGTCGGCTTCCTGTCAACTGCGCGTGATCGCTTCGCGCACGGCCTCGATGTTCGGTGCGACCGGCGCGGTTTGGGGAAATTTAGCTGACACGATCTCGGGATCCTTCAAGCCGTGCCCGGTGCAAGTGCAGACAACAGTCGCGTCCTGTGGAATCAAATCGCGCCGTTTTTCGCGCGCAAATTTAAACAATCCGGCAATGGGAGCGGCGCTCGCCGGTTCAACAAAAATTCCTTCGGTTTGCGCGAGCCACGATTGTGCTTCCAGAATTTCGCGATCCGCCACGATTTCAACCGCGCCGCCTGAGTCGTCAATTGCGCGCTGCGCTGCTTCCCAACTCGCGGGGTTTCCAATACGAATAGCGGACGCAATTGTTTCGGGTTTCTCAATCACGCGTCGATGAAATATCGGCGCGGCATGTTCCGCTTGAATTCCAATCATCCGCGGGAGCCCCCCCGATTTGCCAAGTTGTTTGTATTCGGAATATCCGGCGGCGTAGGCGGTAAGATTTCCGGCGTTCCCGAGTGGAAGAATGTGGATATTCGGCGCATCCCCAAGTTCATCGATGGTTTCGAACGCAGCAGTTTTTTGTCCAGCGATTCGATAGGGGTTAATTGAATTCACGATCGCGAACTCACCGTTCTTTCCAAGTTCGCGGACGATCCGTAGCGCGTCATCGAAATTACCGTTGATCGATACGATTCGCGCGCCATGGGCGATTGCCTGCACCAGCTTACCACTGGCAATTTTGCCCGCCGGTAAAATGACCGCACAACGAATGCCCGCGCGCGCCGCGTAGGCGGCAGCGGAGGCGGAAGTGTTCCCGGTCGAAGCGCAAATCAAAGCCCGCGATCCGCCTTCAACGGCCTTGGAAACCGCTACAGTCATGCCGCGATCCTTAAATGAGCCAGTTGGATTTAAGCCTTCGCATTTGATGAGCACTCGACAGTCGATCCGATCACTCAATCGCGGCGCAAGAACCAGCGGAGTCGAGCCTTCGCCGAGACTGATGATTGGCGTGGCCCCGCTCACCGGCAAATAAGTGCGATAGCGATCAATTACTCCCTCGCCCCACGATTTTTTCGATTCGTTTTGCATCCTCCGACAGCGTAACTTGCCAAAATGCGTTGCAAAAAGCACGTGCTTGTTTTCGTTTAAAGTTGATCTATGGCTGAACTAACCAGGGAAGAGAAACTGCGGCTTTTAACCATTCTGCTCGAGAGCAGGCAGGGTGATCTGCGCGAGCAAAATCTGAATCGCCAGGGCAAGGGCCACTTTCACGTTTCGGGCATGGGGCACGAAGCGCTCGCCGCCATTTCCATTCAAATGCAAGAGGACGATTACATTGTCCCCTTCTATCGCGATCGCGCACTGGTGCTCGGGCGAGGAGTCAGCTCGCGGCAGCTGGCCATCGATTATTTCGCGAAGGCGAAAGGTGAAAGTCACGGGCGGCAAATGCCGTCGCATTACAGTTGCGCAGAAAAACACATCTGGAGCGTGCCGACCCCAACTGGTTCACAACTGCTACCGGCGTGTGGGATAGCGTGGGGAATCAAACTGGACCGGACAACTGCTGTTGTGGTCGCAACCGTTGGCGATGCCGCCACCCGGCAAGGCGATTTTTACGAAGCCATTTGTTTCGCGAAGGAAAAGAAATTGCCGATCTTGTTTGTCGTCGAGGACAACGGTTACGGCATCAGCAGTCCGACCCGCAAAATCAATCCGCGCGCGCTTGACGTGGTTCAGCCGAATGATTGGCAGGAACTCGACGGCGCAAATGTTGGAGAGATGTATGAGCAGACGGCGCAAGCATTCGCTCACATTCGTGCCGGCGAAGGCCCGGTTTTTTTCTGGGTGACGATGGAACGATTGTCCAGTCACACCAGCTCCGACGACCAAAAACTTTATCGCAGTGCGGAAGAACTTAAAAGATGTGAGGAGTGCGACCCGCTAAAGAAATGGAAAGAACAGTTGATAGCGGAAGGAGTGATCAGCGAATCCGATTACGCCAGTCTGGAAAACGAAATCAAAGAGCGGATTCGCCGCGAATTTGCCGACGCGGAAAAAGAAAAGGACCCCACAGCTGATGAGCTCTTCCTCGAGGTCACAGGAAAATTTCCGCAATTGAACGACGAAGTTTTGCCGCCGGGAAAATATCGGATTGGCGATACCGTTAACAAAACGCTACGGCTCGGACTCGAGCGCGACAAACGACGCATCATCTTCGGCGAAGA
>Ga0193750_1000370_pt1 | contig 12429 bp, 8 predicted proteins | sample L1c1metaG_FD_160569 | JGI IMG/M metagenome (GOLD analysis project Ga0193750, IMG submission 160569) | Soil microbial communities from a riparian zone of the East river system, Colorado, United States - L1c1 | ecosystem: Environmental > Terrestrial > Soil > Riparian zone | place: USA: East River...
TACCTTGTGCACTGGATTGCCTTTGTCATCCACGTCATTGGGCAAGCTTTCGGTTACTTTGAGCGTATCCGATTTGGTCACTTCACCGGTGTTCGGCTCCCCGAGATAGAAGAAGCTCCCGCCGCGACCGATCACCTGCGGCGGCTGAGAAGTTAAATGCCCGGTAAATGGATCAATTGTGTCAACGAATATTGTATAGTCGTCAGGATCGTAGCTTAAGACAGCAGTCTTGGTTAAATACAAGTACCCGCTTCGCGTGAAGCCTCCGAAACCAACCGCTCCTAAGTGAAAACTTTTTTCCTCGCCTTCTATCACTGGATGACTCAGTGGCGTAACAGGGACCGACGCAGTCGCGGATGAACCACCGCCGCCAGGTTGACCCGTAGCGCTATCAGGCATTGGAACGGTACCTCCATCAACTGTGATGGTGGGATTTTCGCCTCCAGAAAAGCAACGAAAGCTCACCGAGGTATTCGATTGAAGACCAGTGACGATTACCCTGCTTACTCCGGGCCCAACTACTGCCACATTGCTCCAAGTCGCTCCTCCGTTGGTGCTAACTTGCAACGTTGTAGTTGAGGTGGAGCCAGCCCAGCGAATCTCTACCGTCGTCGGAGAAGTCGGAGTAGCTTCAAAGCCTGCAGGTGGTGAGAGCGAAGAATCAATCGTTACCGCCGTCGTATCGACAGAGACTACGTTTGCCCCGCTGACCGCGGTTGCCCGAATCATGCTTACTTCATTCGCTATCGAAGGAAGATAGACCCATACCTGAGCCACATAACTGGAACCGTACACCCCGATAGCACGTCCGATAGATCTAATGGAAAGGCTAGACTGTGGAATTGATCGGCCAGTGTTGTCAGGAGCGAGTAATACGTGTCCATGGACGACGCTAAAAGTGACTGGTGCGTTGTAAGTATTATAAGTATTAACTACTACTGAGATTGGCACCGGCAACAAAGTTCCGGGATCACCGCGCTGATCGCCGCCGGCGTAAATAGCCAATAACGGAGGTGCCCCGTTGTAGAAATCGCTGGGATCGGTGCCCCTTTGGAACTCTTTGACATTCGAGATTCCATCCCCATCAGGATCACTGTTTGCGTCGTTCAGATTTGGATTGAGGCCGTGCGCTACTTCCCACGCATCCGGCATTCCGTCACCGTCGGTGTCGCTGCTATTATCGCTGGTGCCAAGTTCATGTTCCTCCCACGCGGTGAGGCCGTCGCCGTCAGCATCGATATCGTTGGCGAACCGGGCCCGGAAAAACATCTGCGCACCCGTTAAGGACTGCATGATCTCAACTGTGCTGCCCGTACCGGCTATGGCGGAGTTAAACGACGTCCAATTCCGCAGATCGTTGCTGCTTTCCAGCTGATATAGTTTGCCAAAAACGGTGTCGAGGCGCAGATGTAACTGATTACTGGCGCTGTCATTAACGATTTCCAGATGGAAGCGGGAATTCGGATTGCGCGGATCAAGGCCGAGCAGGCTTTTTTGGCTATTCGTTAGTCCGGTGCCGTCGTAGTCGAGACTAGCATCCGCGGATGGAACGGAATATTTCTGCTGCCAGACGTCGCTCATCCCGTCGTTATTGAGATCGATCCCAGAAATCGATTTTGCGGAAATAATCGAGAAAACGATCGACAAGACTGTAATGATTCGATGCGGATGGCGTCGCGATTGCAGCGGGCAAGTCCGGAATGGACGCAAAAACGCATCTGGTGGGTAAGGATTTCGTTGCCTCATTGCCAGCAACCCTCAACGTGAACGGCAACTGAATTCCCCTGATCTCCCTCACATCAAATGCCGAGTCTCGATGTCAGGTCTCGCCTACTGGTGCGTAGGTTTAGTGCCGACACACAATCCCTGTCGATAAAAATTTGTCGCCTGGCGCAAATTTTGCCGGTTTCTTGTCAAAAGGGGTGGGAGCGCGTCAAAAGTGCGGGCCAACACCTTTTGCGTTCCCAATCGTCATAAGGCTCAGGGTTACGTTGGGATTTACCAGCAATTGCTCAACCGGTCTTCTACTCCACGCGGCAGCCTGGAACATTAATAACTGTAACGGCGTTACGACCGCCGATCTCTCCCACTCCGTGCTCCGCGCTCCTTGCTCCCCGCTCGGTCCCGTCGCTCCGGAACCCCGTGTTGTTCTTCGAAGCACGATTCGAACGCCTTCAGATCCACCGGAACCCGGGGCTGCGCGCCTTTCGGCGCTGCCCTGAGATATTGCACCGGCCACGCGATCGGTTGCTCCAGTTCTCGAGCCGCTCGCAATGGCCAATACGGATCGCGCAAAAACTCGCGCGCGATAATCACCGCGTCCGCCTGTCCCGTCCGAATGATGTGCTCTGCCTGCATTGGAGAAGTGATCATTCCGACCGCACCGGTCATGACTTCGGCTTCGTACCGGATTTTTTGGGCAAAAGCCGTTTGGTAACCGGGACCGACTGGAATTTCCGCGTGGGCCACGTTACCACCGGAAGAACAATCGATGAGATCGACTCCCGATTGCTTCAGTTGCCCGGCGAGCTTGATCGATTGTTCGAGATCCCACCCGCCATCGATCCAGTCCGTCGCAGATATCCGGATGAATAACGGCAATTCCTTCGGCCACGCCGATCGAACCGCCGCCACAATCTCACGACATAATCGGGTTCGATTCTCGAACGAACCGCCGTAATCGTCCTCGCGCTTATTACTAAGAGGCGACAGAAATTCGTGGATCAGGTAGCCGTGCGCGGCATGGATCTCGGCGACGCGGAACCCAGCCTGACAGGCACGGCGAGCGGCGGCGGCAAAACCAGCAACTACTTCTTGAATGCCATCAAGTGTGAGCGCCTGCGGCATCGGATAATTATCGGCGAAACGTAACGCGCTTGGGGCGACGACTTTTTTCCAGCCACCCTCGCTTTCCGGAACAGTTCCCGGCGTTTCCCATGGCCGGCGTGTACTGGCTTTGCGCCCGGCATGGGCCAGCTGCATTCCGGCGATGCTCCCCTCCTCATGAATGAAACTGACGATTCGACTCAACATCCCGATGTGCCCGTCGTCCCAAATACCGAGGTCCTGCGGACTGATCCGTCCCTCAGGCAGAACGGCAGTTGCCTCGGTAAATATCAGTCCGGCGCCGCCAACGGCGCGACTCCCAAGGTGAACAAAATGCCAGTCAGTAGCGTATCCGTCCTGGCTGGAATACTGACACATCGGCGAGACAAACACCCGATTAGAAAAGTTTAGATCTCGAATCGCGAGTGGATCAAACAAGCCAGGCATCTCAGTTATTGGTTATCGGTTATTTTGATGGTCGATGGTCGATTGCGCACTTCTCACTGACTTCTGATCTCTAATCATTTCCCTGCCACACCGTACCTGCCCGAGGCGCGGTGATCGATGTCATAATTCGAATGCGACGGATGAGCAAAGTTCAATTTATCTGAAGCGCGGCCGCCGTTCGCGCCAGTCAACGACAAGATCTCGCTGCGGCCTGCGCCTTACTTTGACAGCCCTTCTTTCACAAGCGTGAGCGAGCGGTTGATGGCGTCAAAGAATCGATTGACCGTGTCGGGGTCATCGGCGGCCGGCGCATTCCAGTTGATGATGAACGCGAAGTAAACCCACCGGTCATCGAAGAACATACCGCCGGCAATCGACCGCGCGTGGAATCCGGGAATATCGGCGTTGCCGCTTTTTGCATAGGCGCTTACACCCAGCGGCAGGGGCACGAGATAAATGAAATCGCACAAGCTAAGAATGCGGCGGAATTCATTCAGCGTATCGTCGTGTCGAAAGAACTCGCCCCGCAAAGCACGTGAATAATAGGAAACAAAATCGTTCGCTGAAGACGCGAACGTTTCGACGTCATTCAAAAACGGATGCACCAACGGCCCTTCGACAACTTGCATCAATTGCTTCCAGGTCAGCGTCAGGTAATTGCTGGCGCCGAAGACGTAACCGGTCAGAGCGCGGGTACTATCGGGGATGAGCGTATTGTTGAGACCTGCGGCAGCGATGAATCGGCGCACATTGTCGACTCCGACGAGCTTAAGGATCATATCGGTGGCGGTGTTGTCGCTGCGGGTGATCATCGCCTCGAGAGTAGTTCGTTCGGAAACAATGCCCCTAAGATTCGGTGGATTGAAAGTGGGGCTGCCGAATGACCAAACCCTGGAGTCCAGCGCGAGGGCTTTGGCTTCGAGCTCTGCGTCAATATCCGGTGAATCTGCCTGGCGCAATGCCTCGCACAGTATAAAGGTCTTGTTGGCGCTTGCGACAAACAACCTTTTTTCAGCGTTCAACTGCGCGAGCACTTTGCTTTTGCCACTTCGAGATGGCGCCAAAATCTTCAGCGCCTTGTCGCCCGGCAAAGCATTGAACATGGCCGCGATGTCGTGACCGACTGCGTCACGCTTCTGCTCGTTCAGCATTTCTGTTGCTAGCGGTGCCGTGACGAGGCCAGCGGTAGCAGCAGCGCTTCCTTTTAAAAATCCTCTTCTGGATAGGTCCATTGGTGTGTCTGTGTGTCTATTTGGCGTTCGAGGTGACCAAACTATAGCTGGCAGAACGCACGTTCAATTCATCAATGCGCGTCATTGTGCATCTGTAGAACCGCCTTCAGGCAATCTCGCGCATTTCGACGGCAACCACTCAGCAAGCAACTGTCGTTTGCACAGAGAAAAGCGCGCGCCAAAGGCAGAGACTACTTCTTGAGCGTCTGCGGCATCGGATAATTATCGGCGAAACGTAACGCGCTTGGGGCAACAACCTTCTTCCAACCGCCTTCGTTTTCGGGAACAGTTCCCGGCGTCTCCCATGGCCGGCGCGTGCTGGCTTTGCGCCCGGCATGAGCCAGCTGCATTCCGGCGATGCTCCCCTGTTCATGAATGAACCTGACGATTCGACTCAGCATCTCGATATGCCCGTCGTCCCAGATGCCGAGATCCTGCGGACTAATCCGTCCCTCGGCGAGGACCGCTGTTGCCTCGGTAAATATCAGTCCAGCGCCGCCGACTGCGCGACTGCCGAGATGAACCAGGTGCCAGTCAGTAGCGTATCCATCCTGGCTGGAATACTGACACATCGGCGAGACAAACACCCGATTGGCAAAATTCAGATCTCGGATCGCGAGCGAATCAAACAGGCCAGCCATATTCAGTGGTCAGAGGTCAATAGTCACATGTCAGTAGTCCGAACATGACCTCTGAGCAAAGTTCAATTCATCCGAAAAGCCGCTGCGGCGGCCGTGGCAAAATCTCTGATCGCTGAACTCTCAGGGCTACGGTGGAAACGTAGTTCCAAACATCGGATTTCCGCTCTTGGATTGCTCCTTTGTCGCCTCGTCCTGGATGACATCCCAGTGCTCTACCAGTATCCCATCCTTGATGCGGAGGATGTCCGCTGCAATCCAGTTCACGGGCTGGCCGAAGCCGGAAAATCGCCCGTGCACAATTACGAAATCTTTCTCGGCCAGGATCGTGCCTTGTTCATACTTGAGCGTCGACGGCATGCTCTTGATTAGATCAAACAGGCCTTCACGACCGGGTGCGATGTGAGCACTGTGCTGGATATAGTCGGGCGACCAATAGCGCTCAGCCGCTGCGTAGTCACGTTTGTTGAACAGGGTGTCAAAAGCCTCAAGAACGAGTGCCTTATTCTTTTCTGGTTCACTCAGGTTCATTTATTTTCCTCGGTCGATCTTTTCACGCTGGAAGTTGCTCTACTATCTCATCGACGCGATCGGGATAGAACGCGACGTGCCCTCTGATCTGCTCTACGGCAGGAAGTGGCTCCTAGTACAACCACACCGCATTGACGGACTTCTTTCCTCCAGCAGGAATACTGTAGTAACTGCAGTCGCCTTTATAAGGACAGTAAGTTGCATGATCCGTCTGCTTCAACTGGGAAAAATCCACGTCCTTGCGTGGAATATATTCCACCGCTGGATAGTCCGCTTCGCGGAGGTCAAGGCATTGCGGGTATCGGCAACCACTCGGCCTGCGACGGACACGACGACGCGAGCCGGATTGGGCTGGATGGAAATCGGATGATCTGGACTTGGGAGTTTGATCTGTTTTGTTTTCATGAATGAATGAAAGCGCTAACTAAAATTCTTGGGTTTGCAGTGGGTGCGCTGATCGTTGCGGCTCTTAGCTTCTACTTCATTGAAGTGCACGCTCCGTCGCCAGCCAACCCAACCTTATCTGCCGCGATTCAACAACATTCGATCCCCATCGGCAGCATGACGCGAGAGTTCTTGGAATATGTACCTCACGACATCTCTCCGCATTCTCCGCTGGTCATTGTGCTTCATGGCTCGCTGATGGATGCCAAGTTGATGCGTGAGTGGACTGGCTACGAATTCGACCAGCTGGCGGATCAGCATGGCTTTGTGGTCGTCTACCCAGATGGCTATAAGCACAACTGGAATGACTGCCATTCGAAAGCCACCTTCCCAGCCCATACCGAAAACATCGACGATATGGGATTCATCAAGGGTCTGATCGCCCGCGAAGTCGCGCAGCGTCAGATTGATGAAAAACATGTCTACGTCCTGGCTATTCCAATGGCGGTCAAATGGCGCTTCGGTTGGCGTTGCAAGCCCCTGAGCAAGTCGCCGGAATCGCCATAGCTGGCGCCAGCTTACCGGTTCCAGAAGATTCCTCATGCCCGGAGCGGGGAGCCGTGCCCCTGCTAGTCGTTGACGGAGAGAAAGACCCCATCAATCCGATTGATGGGGGCAGAGTCACAATCTTTGGGTTCGGCTACCGAGGCAGAGCGCTCTCCGCGTTCGATACCGCGCAGACGTTTGCGAAGCGACTCGGTGTGACTTCTGCCCCTCAAGAGATTCACCTCGACCCGCAGAAAAGCGAAGACCCCACCTCTGCGGATGGATTCCTGTGGCTTAACGCTCCTTCTCCGGTCGTTGCCCTTTACAAGATCGAGGGCGGTGGGCATGTGGTTCCTCAGCCCGTGTTCAGATACCCGCGCATCTTGGGCCACACTACGACTGCCGTCGATATGCCGAAGGTGATGATTGAGATGTTTCACATCAGTAGCAAATGACTGCGTGCTGGCTGCTGCTGAATACCTTTTGGAAGCGGGCAAGGATTCACGGCTGACGACGGTGACAAGATTTAATTCTGAATCCGTGTGGCGGGCTTGATGTATCCTATGAGCAGCAGAGCTCCCGTATGATCCACGATTTTCGGTTCGCGTTCCGCCAGCTCATCAAAGCGCCAGGCTTCACCTTCGCGGCCGTGCTCGTGCTGGCCCTCGGGATCGGCGCCAACACCGCCGTGTTCAGTCTGGTAAATACACTTTTCTTCGCTCCGCCAGCTTACGCCAAGCCGCACGAAATGGTGCAGCTCTTCTCCCAGGACAAGAAGGATCCGAAGAAATTCCGTGGTTTTTCGTATCCGACGTATCGTGATATCCGCGAGCAAAACACCGTCTTCACCGACGCCATGGCTTTCAACCTCGCGTTGATCGGTCTCGGCCAGGAAGACGATACGCGCCGCACCTTCGCCGCGGTCGTGAGCTCTAACTATTTCTCCGTGCTCGGTGTTCCGTTGGGGCGAGGCCGCGCATTTCTACCGGAAGAGGAAACGCCCGGCCGCAACGCGCCGGTCGCGATCGTGAGTTACAGTTACTGGCAAAAGCACAATCTCGATCCAACCATGCTCGGCTCGCAGGTTTTGATCAATGGCCGGCCGTTCACCATCGTCGGAATCACACCGAAAGGTTTCGCCGGCACGCTGCAGATTTTGTCACCGGAAGTTTGGTTGCCGATGAGCGTTTACGATCAGGTCGCGAACGATTTTGGGTCGAAGGACAAGACCACGATGGACGACCGCAACGGCACGCAGTTGCGCATTATCGCGCGGCTAAAACCGGGCATGACGGCGGCCGCGGCCAAGCCTGCGCTCGAAGGGCTGGCGGCCAATTTGGAAAAAGCTTATCCAGTCGAGCAGAAAAACCAGACGTTCATGACGGCACCGGTGTCGCGTATTGCGGTAAGCACAAATCCGACGGCTGCCAGCGGGGTGAAATCGATCGCGCCATTATTGCTCGGGATGGCGGTGGTGGTCCTGCTCGTGGCCTGCCTCAATCTCGCAAACATGTTGCTCGCGCGTGGCACAGCGCGCCGGAAGGAAATCGCGATCCGCCTCGCGCTTGGCGGCAGTCGTTGGCGGATCGTGCGCCAGCTTCTCAGCGAAGGTTTTGTGCTGGCGCTGCTCGGCGGCGTCGGTGGACTTGTACTTGGATTGTGGTCGTCGGATCTGCTGATTGGCTCGATGCGCAAGTTCATGCCTTTCCAGATTGTGTGGTCGACCGGAGCGAACCCGGCAATTTTGGCCGCAACGTTTGGATTTTGCCTGCTCGGCACACTGATGTTTGCGCTTGGGCCGGCCTTAAAGATCTCGCGCAGCGCAGTGATCACTGATCTGAAAGAACACGCCGGGGAGGATGCGATGCGACGTCGCTGGAAATTTTTACCGCGCAACCCGCTGGTCGTTGTGCAAATCGCGTTCTCGCTCGCCCTCCTGACGGCAGCCGCTTTGTTCGTGCGCGGGGCGAACAAAGCCGCCTCCGTCGATAGCGGGCTAAAACCGGGCGCGAGTTATCTTCTCGAAGTTGACGCGAGCCTGGCCGGGTACGAACCGAAACGCGCGCAGGAACTTTATCAGAACTTGAACGCGCGGCTGGCAGCGCTGCCGGGCGTAGAGCAGGTGAGCATTTCGGCAACCGTTCCGTTCGGGATAACTTCGTCCGACAAGAATGTTCAACGCGCAGGTGTAAATTCGGGTGCAGAGGCCAGGCCGTCGACCGCCGCTGAAGGCCTTGCTTTCAAGGCAGCCTGGAACAGCGTGGGCGCGAATTATTTTTCAACCGTTGGATTGCCGGTGCTGCGTGGTCGCGCGTTTACGGAGGCGGAAGCAACACAACCTGGTCCGAGTATGGCAATCATTGATGAACCTTTGGCCAAAAAGCTTTGGCCGGACGGTGACGCACTTGGACAACGCGTCCAGTACGCGGCCGAAAATACGCCGTCGGAGCAGCGGGGCGGAGACGCCGCCCGTGGAACGGGCGCTGCGTTAAGTAAAGAGGAGAAGCAGGACGAGACGATCGAAATAGTCGGGATCGTGCCTGTAACCCGACACGACCTTTTTGCCAGCGAAGAGCCGGACGGCTCGATCTACGTGCCGTTTGCGCGCGGATTCCAAAGCGACGTTTCCTTTTTTGTTCGGTTCCGTTCGCTCGCCCCCGAAACCGAAGCCTCCACGGCCGACTTGCTGCGTCGTGCGGTGCGCGACGTCGATCCCTCACTCCCAATCATTTCGTTGCAAACATTTGCCCAGTTTCTCGATTCGAACCTGGACCTTTGGCTTGTGCGCGCCGGCGCGGCCATGTTCTCTGTCTTTGGGGGACTGGCGCTCGGTCTGGCTGTCGTTGGTCTCTATGGAGTCAAAGCGTATTCGGTCGCGCGGCGCACCCGGGAGATCGGGATTCGCATGGCGCTTGGCGCACAGCCCGCGATGGTGTTGCGATTGATTATGCGCGAGGGCTCAGTCATGCTTTTCGCCGGTCTCGCTCTCGGGATTCTTCTCGCTGCCGCGACTGGAAAAATACTAAGCGGAATCCTGTTCGAAGTGGGCGCGTTCGATCCGCCGGCGTTCGCCAGTGCGTTCGTCGTTCTCGCAGCGGCCACCCTACTCGCAACCTGGCTACCGGCGCGACGCGCAACTCGCATTAATCCCATGGTCGCGCTCCGCACGGAATAGAAACGCCCCGGGCGTTTCAGTTATCAGTTATCGATTGTCCGTTATCCGTCGTCCTCGTCCGTGACCTCTGACCTCTGACCTCTGACCGTCTGATCTCTGTCCAGTCTGACGACATCACCAACATGCCAAGGCCGGAAGCGGGCCATGTCAGAGATCTCGAGCTGCGATTAACCAGTGCCAGCCAGATCACCATACTTTTTACCTTTGTCGGCGCGGGCAAAGAGAGCGTCGAACGAATCGAACTGGCGCGAAAAACGTAGCGCGCCAATTGCCCTCTGCCCTCTGACCTCTGACCTCCGACCTCTGATCTCTGATCTCTGACTTCTGGCCTCTGACCTCCTTGGCTCGCCGTAGCTTTACGCGAAGGCGGCTGATATCTGATACTTTGAGATAAATGTCGCTGGAACGATTTCACAAAGCTCAAGCCAGCCGCTCGGGCGGCTACGACACAGCTCTCGCGGAAATTCGGGCTGGCGGAAAACGTAGCCACTGGATTTGGTACATATTTCCTCAGATCGAAGGCCTCGGCCGTTCGTCGACTGCGCGGGCCTACGCCGTCCGGGATCTCGGCGAAGCTTGCGCTTACTTGCGTGATCCAATCCTGCTGGCCCGCTATGAAGAAATCGCTGCCGCGGTTAGCGAACAACTTGGTCGCGGGATTCGCATCGAAGATCTCATGGGTGGAAGGACCGACGCCGTGAAACTGGTTTCCAGTTTGACTCTTTTCCGCACCGCGACCGAGCAACTCGCGCGAGTGGATCCGGTTTACGCCTCACTAGCAGAACGCTTGTCGGCCTTACTCGAACAAACCAGCAGGCAAGGTTATCCCGCGTGCGATTTCACGCTTGCCCGGATCGCCGATGAACCGCCCAAAGAATAAGGTAGTGGCGGAGTAAGCGGGTGTTCTAAACTGCGCAGGATGTCGAGCGAGGACACGCGACTGGAGATCGGGCACGTGCTCTTCATCGACATTGTCGGTTACTCAAAACTGCTCGTTAAACAGCAGAGCGAACTACTGAGTGAGTGAGTTGAACGAAGTCGTTAGTAGCACAAATCACTTCGCGCAAGCTTAGATAACCAATTGCAACGCTCAGTCATATGGTCATCAGCGTCGTTCCCTTTACCAGCGGCAAGACCAATGTCGGACAAGCTTTAGTATTGCGGGCGGTTTTCACCCTGCTGATATTTTGCCCATGAATATTTTTGGGCTTATCCGCTTGGCCATTTTCTTTTTTGCGACAATCTCGGTCACTTCCGCGGCCGTTGGGGCGGGCGCTTCCGGCGACGTTTTCACACCAGTGATCGCCTCCACGCTTTCGCCAGAAACCCGCGCGGTGCGCGGAACCGACAACGTTTACCATATCGTTTACGAGCTTCAGCTCACAAACACGAGACCGCTTCCCGCGACCATCCGCGGCATCGATGTGCTGGACGCATCCAATGCTTCAAAGCTTATCACCAGCTTCTCCGGTCCAGACGTTGTCAAGCGCATGCGAACGCTAGCGCCGGCGCCGGCGGCCGATGCCAAAATCGGGCCTAACGAAGGTCGCCTCTTCTATATCGAGTTAGCTTTTAAGGACGCCGCCGATATTCCCCGTGCTCTCGAACACCGTCTCCATCTCCTCGCTGCCGCCAGTCCGGGCCCAGGCGAGCCGAAACCGCTCGATTATGTCGTCGCCCATCTAAAAATCGCGGGAGACAAACCGGTGGTCATCGGAGCGCCGCTGGCTGGCGGGGGATGGGTAGCCGGCAACGGTTGCTGTAACCCGGAAATCATCCACCGCGGCTCGGTGCTAAGCGTTAATGGCGCCCTCTACGATGCACAGCGTTTCGCCATCGACTGGATGCGATTGGATGAACAAGGCCAACTCGTCCACGGTGATCTCGCCGACGTGCATAACTATACCTGCTACGGCGCGGAAGTGCTGGCCGTGGCGGACGGTAAAGTAGTAGGCATGCTTAACGATCTCGATGATCAAAAGCCCGGGAAATTACCTGACCCGGATACCATCACTATCGATAACGTCGATGGCAATCACGTTGTTCTCGATATCGGCGGCGGATACTTCGCCTTCTATGCGCATCTGCAAAAGAAATCCGTCAGGGTGCGCGTTGGCGATCAAGTTAAGAAAGGTACAGTGTTAGGAAAATTGGGAAATTCGGGGAACACCTCCGGGCCGCATCTCCACTTCCATATCATGACGGGCCCGTCTGTCCTCGGCTCGGATGGCGTTCCCTATGTGATCGAATCTTTCAATCTTGCCGGACAAATAGATATCGCGGCATTCGAGGCCGCGCCCGATCTGACAGGGAACTGGGGAAAAGGATTGCTGAGCAAACCCGAGCGTCACGAACGTGAGTTCCCGCTCAACCTCAACATCATCGATTTTTCACCGGCCCAGAATTCCAAGTAATTTGCGCGGCTTTGCATCGTGCAAAAAGACCTGGTATTCCGCGCCGTTCGTCGGAGCGGCGAAGTTTTAATTCCCTCGCTTGTTCTGGACCAACTGAGCTAAGACCCCGCTCGGATCACGATAGCGGCAAGGAAATCCGCTGCCGCTAACGCTGAGCCGATAACACTCGGCGATAGACTGCTTCGTAACGCGGTACTGCCTTTTGCGCTGTGAATTCCGCTGAAGCTCGCTTTCGA
>Ga0193750_1000371_pt1 | contig 12404 bp, 16 predicted proteins | sample L1c1metaG_FD_160569 | JGI IMG/M metagenome (GOLD analysis project Ga0193750, IMG submission 160569) | Soil microbial communities from a riparian zone of the East river system, Colorado, United States - L1c1 | ecosystem: Environmental > Terrestrial > Soil > Riparian zone | place: USA: East River...
TGCCATCATTCAGGTCGATGAGCGCGACGACACCCCCCCGACTCTCGCACGCCGACGCCGCGTACGAAGCCGGCATGGAGCTGTTGCAAGAGCACGGCGATTCACCGCAAATGCGGGAGGTGATCTACGAGGCGATAGGCGCAGCCACCGAGGTCGATCTCCAGGAGCGCGAGAGCAGCGAACGTCGCGCCGTCAACGGCGAGTACTGGCGTGAGCAACTCGGCGAGGAGCTGGCCGACGAGCTGTTGACCGAGGCCGTGGTCGCGCAGGATGAGCGCGACGTGCCGTACTGGCGCCAGGCGATGCCCGAGCTTGCCGAGGCTCTGGCCACGCCGGCCCGCGAGAAGTGGTCGGCCCATCAGGTCGCGCAAATGGCCTCAGAGTTGGGGCTGCCCGAGGACCGCATCGACGTGCCGGCCCTCGCCAAAGAGGGCACGGCGGCGATGGCCTACGTCGCCCCGCTGAGCCTTCACAAAATCGGCAACGCGCTGCATCGCGACCTCGGCATCCCCGACGACAAGCCGATCCCGCAAGGGAAGATCGCGGCCGCGGCCAAGCAGCGCGACGATGCCGGCTCACGAGCCCGCCTTGCGCTTCGCCTCCTCGATCAGGCGCAGCGGAGCGCGCGCCGGTGAGGCCCAGCCCGCGAGCGAGCGCACGGAAGACCGCGCGCATGCGGGAGCGCCAACGCGCGGCCCAAGACCACGAGCGCGCCGAGGCCGAGCGCGCGAGGGACGCCAAGCAGTTCGAGCGCCAGGCGACCGTCGCCGAGCGCGATCAGCGCCCTCGATCAGAGAAGCGGAGCCCGCGCCGATGAGCCCCCTCGGGCTGGGCGCAGCGGTGACGGCCGAGCGGAAGAAGGCACAACGCGAGACGCTGCGACGCGAGCTGGCCGAGGGCGAACAGGCCGAGCAGGCCGAGCGCCAGGAGCGTGCGGCGACCGCTCTCCGAGAGCGCGGTAAGCGCGACGCGAAGGCTCGCGTGCGAGCGCATGAGATTGGTCAGGAGCGAATCGCCGCTCGCAACGCGGCGCGGGACGCGCAAACTGATCTTGAAGCCGCGTGCTCGGCCTTGGCGGCGGGCCACGGAAGCATCGAGCGGGCGCAGGCGCTCCAGCTCGCGCGCGATGAGGCTCGCCGGCGCCTGGAGATTTGGGAGCTGGTCCAGGGCGAAATGAACGCGGACCCGGTGATCACCGGGCGTGTTTAGCGGCCGTGGCACCTGCCCGCACGTACCTGCCTGCTGACGAGCAAATCGTCCCGCTACTGGCCGCGGCACGGCGCAAGGGGCTCTCGTTTGACGAGTCGTGGCTCATCGTCGTTGAGGGCGGCGGGCGGATGGTGATGACCAACGATCCGCGACCGCCGCCGCTTGCGATTCGCTGGCCCACTGATCGGGACAACCGGATTGACTCCTACGCCGCGATACAGGGCACGAAGGAGGCGTATCGGAGAGCGTTCGAGCGCGAGCCAGCCACGGCCGCAGATCGCGCCGTCCTCGCTCTGTTCGGGATGCTCGGCGAGCCATCGGCGATAGCGCCGGCGGTGACGACCCCGGGTTGGGGGCACCCGCACCGCGCCAAACAGGCACCCGACGGGCGACCGACAGCCCGACAGCCGGTTGCAGCAGCGTGACCACGAGCGCGAAGCGCACGAGCAAGAGGACGGCCACAGCGCGCAGCGCGAAGGCGCCGGCGAAGCGCAAACCGGCGGCGAAGGTGCCGAAGAAGTCCGGCACTTCAGGGGGGGCGTCGAAGCGGACTGCTGCGGCGCGCAAGGCAGCCGCACAGGCGAAGGCCGCTGACGCGATCGGACCGTGGGGGACGACGACTGCTCGTGGCCTTCGCGATCTCGGCATCGTGGCCGGGATGGCGGCCGGCGCCGACGTGAAAGAGGTCGCGTCGGGGTTCGGCGTGAGCGTCAAAACCGTGAGGGAAGTTTGCCAGCGCCGCGAGGCGCGGCCGTCGCTGCTGAACGCGCAGCCGATGCAAATCCTGGAGGGCTTCCTCAGCGAAACGCAGGACACGCTCGATCGGCTGAAGGCGGCGGCGGGGTGCGCGGCGGCGTCGAACAACTTGCCGGTGCTCGTCGGTGCGGCGAAGGCCGAACTGAAGGCGCGCCGCGAGCTGATGGAGCTGATGGTTGCCGTTGGGCTGCTGCCGTCGAATCTCGAACTCGTGCGCGTGGAGAGCGTGCTCCGAGCTATGGCGGTTGAGATGGGCAACGGGCTACAGCGCGTCAAGCGCGGGGAGATCACGCTGGACGAGTGCCACACGCTCTTCCGCTCGATCGCGCAGGGGCACGAACGCCACGACCGCCAGCAAGCGCTCCCGCGCGCATGACCAACTCGCGCTTCACGCACGTCTACACGGGCCCGAGCACGCTGTGGGGCTGACCAGGTGGATGCACTGTCGCCCGCGCGCCCATCCCAAGGGCACGCCGCGCTTGGTTCGCATCGGCCTGACGCCCATCGAGACGGAAAATGGCGACATCTGGCAAGTGCCGCGCGGCCAGGTCATCGAGCGCGATCGGATCGCTCGACTCTTCCGCGATGGCGCGTCTGGCTAGCGCGACGCCGAGCTAGTCGCCGGCGAGCTGGCGCGCCCGACGGCGTGCATCCTCGAAGCCCTCGACCTCCTCGACGGCCACAGGCGCCACGATGCGAAACCGCTGGTCCCCGAGCGCCCAAACGGTTTCCCCGCCGATCGTCAGGAAGGGGCCTGCGGGGCCATTCCCATGAGCAGGTTCGCGGTCCATCGGGCGTCAGGCTAGCGCCGACGCACTAGGGCTGCGAGCGGCGTTGCAGTGTTCGTCCGTACCGCCATCCGGCCGCTGAATCCGTCTAGACTCAACCGTTCCGGCGATGTACGCAGATCTTCAGCGCTTCTTGGACGCGGTTGCCCGCCTGATGGACTTGTGGCATAGGGGGTTGGTTCGCTTTGAAGCGTCCCCCCCTGGCGCTCGGCTCGTAATCGACGATGCCGCTGGCAATGACCGGCCTCGGGGCAAGCATGGAGCTGATTTACACGGCGAAGTTGCCGGTGCTTTCGGCCCATGCCTGGGAGGTGGTCACGCGAGTCGCGGATAGCTCCGGTGCCCCACAAGCACAGGCCGCAAGGTATGCGATTCTGCGCCTCACCTCGGAGCGAACAATCCAACCTGGCGCCGAGACTTCCCCCGATGTCTTCGTTGCCTTGTTGGACGAGAATCGAGTCGAATCACTCATTGGCGACCTCACGCGACTCCAGGAGGCCCTGACCGTAGAGCATCACCCTGTAGCGGCGAGACATTCCACGGACGGAGAGCAGAATGACTGACGAACCCATCCCGCAAGAGGAGACGGCCGAAGTCCTCCTTATAGATCGAGCGCAACCGGAAGTGTTGGACGCTCCAGCACTCACGCGGCCATCCCCCTGGGTCGCGGAAGTGCTGGCATTCGGACCGTCGGACCATCGGTGGAGAGAGATTGCGCTGCGGTCGCTCGATACCCCTGAGAGCGGCGAGCTGATTCCAATGACAGCGGGCGCGCTCAGGGTCGTGTTCGACGAACTAGCTCAACAGTGGCGAGAGGAGACGAAGGGGTCGCCCCTTCCTGCCCGGCGGGAGACGCACTTTGCCTATCAACAGATCATCGGTATGGGCGAGGCGGCGGTTCCGATGATCTTGGAATCCCTCGCTGACGAGATCGATGACTGGTTCTGGGCGCTCGTTGCTATTACGCGATTCGATGTTGCAGAGGGCGTGAGTGACGTGGACGAGGCCGCCGACCGGTGGCTGAAATGGGGGCGCGAGACGGGGCGTCTCACGGTGCACACGATTGTCCGGCCGTAAGGCGATACGGCTCAAACCTGTTGAGTTTGATCGAGACGACGAGCTTGCTCGAATGATCGAGCAATACCCCGAAATGTGGGAGCGCTTCGTTTCGGTCACCAGCCCACGCACCCGACGTTACAACTGCGCTGCGTGGGCGCTAGAAATGACCTCCACCAACATACGTCCGCCGCTCTGGGGCTGGGGGAAGCCGATTTCTGGGGAGTTTTGGCCTAGCTCGGTCGCGGTCCGTGGTGGCACCGTGCGCGCTTACGAAGAAGTGTACGAACTATTTGGATACCGCCCGTGTGATGACGACGCGTTCGTGCTCGGCACCGAGAAGCTGGCGCTCTATGCTCACGATTCGCTGGATTGCTTGCATGTCGCTCGCCAGTTGGTCAACGGTATGTGGACGAGCAAGATGGGAGAGTGTGCTGATATCGAGCATGCGAGCCCAGAGGACGTGGCCGGCCAAAAAAATGGTCAGGTAGTCGCATTTATGGCCCGACGATTCGGGCTGCCTGGACGGCTGGAGCCACCCGCACCGCCCGCCCTTGTAGTAGCTACCTAGCTCGAACAACGGAGCCTCCCAGGATCAGGCATTACCATCGGAGGTCCGGTCAGCTAGAGACAGAGCTGAGCAGAGCGGTGGCGGTGCCGACGACACATCCGCCAAGCGCGGCGTCGAGCTAGACGCCCGCGACTTCGTGCGCCCGACGGCGTGCCTGCTCGAAGCCCTCGACCTCCTCGACGGCCGCCGGCGCCTCGATGCGAAACCGCTGCTCGCCGAGCGCCCACACGCTCACGTCGTCGGTCGTCAGGAAGGGGCCGGCGGCGCCCGTCTCCCACGCCTCTGGCTTGCGGTCCATCGGGGCAGGCTAGCGTCCGGGCCGACCTCCTGGTGTGGCACCCGACGCTCGCTCAGAAACCTCGACGTTTGTTGACGCTTTTGAGGCCGTGATAACGGGGTGCGAACGCACTATCCGGTCGCCGGCACCCGCGCGCAACGAAGGCTGCGTTTTTAGGGGGGGCGAATAGCGCGGCTCGGCGGTCGCAACTTGTCCCACCGGTCGGACATCCAATGTTCGGTGAGATGGCACGACGGCGGATCGCAAACGACGAGCCCGCGGCGAAGCCCGCGCTTTTAGGGGGTCGGGCAGGTCGAGCTTTGGTCGAACGACGCGCTGGTCAGTCAGCCGGTGGCGGCCACGACGCGCCATGCTGCTCGGCCTGCCGCTCTGCGCGGGCGATCAGCTCGGACGGTCGCACCCCGAGCGTTACTGCCAACGATGCGACCGTGGCAAGGGTCGGTCGGCGCTCGGCCCGCTCGATCCCGCCGATGTAGTTCCGGTGAACACCGGAATCAAGACCAAGGCGCTCTTGCGAGACCCCAAGCTCGTCGCGAAGGTTGCGGATCGCCTCGCCAAGACCAGCGAGTAGGGGATCGGGTGGGGACACAGCGCTGCACGTTGCACCCCAATCGTGTTACCTTCTACAGCCCAATCGTGTTGCCACACTTGCTCCAAGGATCGGAATAGCCGTGACGCGCGTGCCGACGCCGCGGCGCTTTCAGCTATCTCTCCTGCCGTCGATCGCTCTTGCACTGGTCGTCTTGGCTGGTTGTGGGAGCAGTGGTCCGAGCGCCGCAGAAGTGCGCTGCCAAAGCGACCGCCGCGAAGCCACAGAAGCGCGCCAAGCGCTTCGCGAAGACCGCAGCGAAGCGGCCGCCACTGGCTCGCTAGAACAGGCGAACATCGACGCCCGGCACGGCGTGGAAGCGGTCACAAGGGAGAGTCGCGATTGCAAGTAGAGGCGTGTCTCGGGAGGCTGCCTGAGCGCCGCGACTTCCGACCGACCGGGAATAGCTCGGCAGGCAGTCAGGCGGTCGGACGCTGCGGGCAAGGCGATCGAGTGCCGAAGAAGTCCGGCAGGCCAGGGGCGGATCGGCACGGGCGGGCCGCGCTCATCGGGTCCAAACCGGCAAGCGATTTCCGGTGCCGCCGCTCGACGACGCTCCTCTCTTGGGGCTAGATGATGACCGCCTGCTTGCCTCGCGAGCCGGTCGTGATGCACAAGCTCGCAGGAGATGGATGCGCCTGACGGTCTGACCGACACTCTCCGCGCCCTTCGACCGGCCCTCCCGGCTCACGATCGCTTCGGTCGGTGACTCGCGATCCGGACTTCCCATGCGCTTAGTCGCGGATCCGGTCGTGGGAGATGCTGCCGAGCGAATTGCTGCCACTTCTCGAACTCATCAGATGCCTGTTCCCACAAATCGCGCCCGGCAAGGCTCCGCATTAGCGCCTCGAACGCGTTGGAGCGCACGATGGCCGGGGCATTCACGCTGTGCGCGATAGCCGCAGCCAGCTCACCGGCCTTCTCCAGGTCACCCGCTCCACCAAATGCCCCAGCGGCGTGCAGTCGGCTCGCGGCGCCCGGACCGAGGCTGAGGAGCTTGCTCGCAGCCGCCCGCAGGCCGGACGCCGTGCCCCGACTATCAGCAACCTCAAGCTGGAGTTCGGCTGCCCAGATGGTGTCCGGAAGTTCGCCGACAAGGTTCTCCGCAGCTTCTAGCTGGTCGGTGGCCAGTAAATGGGCCACTTGGGTCTGCGCCACTAGCCGCTCGCCGGCAGCTCCCTCAACGACCTCAGCGACCTCCTCATCCCATGCCGCCTTGACTGGCGGTCCAGAAGCAGCTAGGCAAGCGATCGCGGCGGTTTGACTCTCCGCGCCTTTCGCAAGCGCGAGCGACCGCAGCTCGGCGAGGCTCGCGGGGTCGGCGCGTCCTTCAAGGATCGTCGCGGACGCACGAATGCGGCGTATCGCGTCAGTCTGCTCGGCATTCGAGGTGAGGGACAGCGCAAGCTCTGGCGCAGTGAGGTAGAGAGCCTGGTCGCCGAGGGCGCGAGCACCATCAACGGCGGCCAGCTCCTCGGGGCGGGCTCTCTGAAGAATCTCGCGTGCCCCAGCAAGGTCGCCAAGTAGCCCTGGGACGCTCGCGGCAACGGTGAGGAGTCGCGCACTCTGTTCCCAGCGACCCATGTCCAACAACTCGGCGCGCAATGCAAAGGCGTCGTGCCCGGCTTTGACCGTCTCGTCAATCGAGAAGTCGTCACCTTCGAACCTCGCAACTGCTGCGCGCCGCACGCACATGATCGCGCGCATAGATCGAACTCCGTGAGAGTCGGCATCCAGCGAGGCCGCCTCTTCGAGATGGGCTTGTGCCAGGTCCCAGTCGGGGATCAAGAGCGCCGCATACGAGCGCTGAATCGAGATTGCCGACGCCAGCGACGGATCGTCGCTCTCTAGTTCCTCCAGAGCCTGCAACTGAGCGCTCGCCGAGCGCTCTCCCTCGGTCTCGTCGAGACGGACGACTCGCAGACGGGGCGACTTGGGGTCAACCGATTCAGCGTCATTGAGGAGGTCGGCGTAGCGCTCCGTGTTGCCCGCCAATTTGGCGTCGATCGCTGCACGGACCAGGTGATCCGCGCGCCGCGGGTTGTCTTCGCGCCGGCCGAGTCGTTCCCACACGTCAGCGGCCTCAGTCCATCTCCCGCCGCGCTCGGCCTGCCGCACAACCGCGTGGCATAGCTCGAAGCTCCCCAGTGCCAGCCGCTCCGGCCACTCGGCGATCAACACGGCGACGCGGTTGTGATCGGCCGGGTGACCGACTCGGGAGCACAACCAGTCCCATCCGCTCGGTTCCGTCTCGGTCAGCTTCTTGATCGCCTTGCGCTCCCAAGCGGGTATGTCCTCAAGTGCAATCAACTGGGCCGCGGTTGGGGCCAGGCCAGCCACGCCGCCACCGAGTGCGAGATGCCTCTGATCTTCCTCGTCGTTCTCAAGGCGGGCGCGCTTCATCTCGATCACTTCTGCGACTGAGTAGCCCCCCGACACCTGGTCGATCACCTTCGCGTGAATCGCGCACATCAGCACAAGATTGTCGAAGCCGTGCCGATCCTCGATTAGGTTCTCGTAGGTCTGGCGTTCGGCGGGGCTCAACAACGATGGCGAGCGGGCGACGTGCTTCGAATCCCGTTGGGCGACGATGTGACACTCGACGCCGACATTCGTGTGGTCTCCCCCGTCCCGCGTGGGCTCGATGAGCCTTCGGCCACAGTCCGGAAACGCACACCGCGCTACCGGTCCCCAGAGCAGCCTCCGCGTGCGATCCCCAATGTCAGCCATCGCCCCAGTTCACGCCGGAGACGTTACTGCTCGGCTCTTCGCGATCGGGCGTTCTCACGGCTCCCTTGTAGAACGCGGACCGCACGCGACAAGGCGTTGGTTTCTGCGGCTCGCGCGAGATTCGACCGGCCCGTCGCGTATCGTTCCCGCCGTCGGTTGATCGCCGGCATCTTGGTTCGGCGCGGCGCCGGTTTCCCTCTCGGGGAGCCGGCGTTTGTGCTCTTCGGTTCGTCCGCGGTGCGCAGTAGCTTGCGACGCTCCAAGATGCCCTCGATAGATCAACATGACAAGCCGCTCGGGTAGCCGCGTCCTCGCCTCAAAGGGGAAGCCGGGCGCGTCGCGTAGCTCAGACGAGGCGATGCGCCTCGCAGACGAGAATCAGCGTCGGCGAGAACGACGCGCGCCGGCGCTTACGGCCGAGCGGGAGCGACGCGAGCAAGCCGATGCCCGGATGGGAGTGGCCCTCGATCGTGCCGTGTTCCGACCGGCTGCTTGGCGACGAGCGCTTCGCCAGCGACGCACCGCGCTTCCGTCCGGCCGTACGCGGCCATGCAACCGGCGGCGCGGTGCTGGGCGCCCTGGTGGTCGTCGAGCAAGCTCGCCGGCACGCGGCTCGCCTGACGACCAAACCGAGCCGGGCGAAGATACCTGGCGTGCCGCTGAAGACCATGCAGATGTAGACCTCTCCGGGGCGCGGTCGTGAGCGCCCTGACGGCTGACGGCGAGGATGGCGGTGGCCGCCCACCGCGACAGGTGCTCATCGCCATCGCCGGTTCCGTCGAGCGCCAGGGCGGCGACTTCGAGGACGTGTGCGACCTCGTGGCGGTACGGGAGCGGCTGCACGCCGTCGCCGGCCCGCGCGTGGACGCGATGCGCCGCGAGGCTGCCACCCGTCGCTGCTGCTGTGCGGACGGCGGCCAGGTCGCGAGCGACGGCCGCTGTGAGCGCTGCCACGGCCTGACGCGGGAGCACCGGCGATGAGCGCCGAGCCGATCACTTCGCCGAACGCGGCGCCGCTGACGTTCGAGCTGACGCTGAGCGCCGCGCAACTCGACGTGCTGGCCGACCTCGTGGCCGAGCGCCAGGCCGTGTCGCAGTCGCCGGCGGAGGACGGCTGGCTGAACTCCGCGCAGGCGGCGGCGTACCTCGGCTGCACACCCGACCGCCTGCACGACCTTGTGGCGCGTCGCACGCTGTCGCATGGCCGCGACGGTCGGCGGCTGTTGTTCCGGCGCAGCGACCTCGATGCCTACGTGGAGGGCGGGCTGTGAGTTCGCACGGCGTTAGCACCCCGTCGAAAACGCCAGCAACCGTCGGGGTTTCTGAGCGAGCGTCTGGCGTCATACCAGGGCGTCGGACCGCTATGCTCATCCCACAACAAGTGGGGCCGCGTCGCGCAAACGACCGGCCCCGTGGCACCGAGAACCGACCTCGGCGCGCCGGTCACGATATCCGTGGCTCTCTCGCAGTGCCGGCCTCGATGCCTCCTAACCGACAGGAGGAAATGACTTGGCCGCGAAGCTAGAACGCACGAGCACGCCGGGCATCTTCAAGCGGGGCTCGCGATACGTCTTCAGCTACCGCGTAAACGGCAGGCAGAAGTGGGAGTCAACGCGCACGCTGGAAGACGCGCGCAAGGCGAAGGCCGCGCGTCACACGGACATCGGTCGCGGCGAGTTCTCGGAGCGCTCGCGCGTCACGCTGCACGACTACGCCCGCGAGTGGGTTGAGCGCTATCAGGGTCGTGGCCGGCGAGGCTTTCGCGAGCACACCCGCACCGAATACCGATCGGCGCTCGATCGCTTCGTGCTGACCTACTTCCCGCCGCGCACGCGGCTGACGGACATCCAGCCGACGGACGTGGCGGGCTTCGTTGCGTGGCTGTGCAAGCAGACCAAGCCCGCGCCGACCAAGGACGATCCCGACCGGCGCGTGCCGCTGGCCGACAAGTCCGTGCGCAACTACGTGATCCCGCTGAGCGCGTGTCTGGCGACGGCGGTGCGCGAGGGGCTCTTGCGCAGCAACCCATCGCGCGACATCGACCTGCCGCACCGGGCGACCGTCGAGGACGCCGAGGTCGAGGACGTGAAGGCGCTTACCCAGCAGGAGCTATCCACGCTGCTCGCGCTCATGCCCGAGGCTCACCGGCTGTTCTTCCGGGTGCTCGCCTCGACCGGCCTGCGGGTCAGCGAGGCGATTGCGCTCGACTGGCGGCACTTGCAACTCGACGGCTCGACGCCGCATCTGAAAGTCAGGCGGGCGCTGGTCAAACAGACGATGGGCGTGCCCAAGAGCCGCCACAGCAAGCGCGACGTGCCGCTCGATGGCGACCTCGTGCTCGCGTTGCGCGATCGTCGCCGAGACTCCGAGTGGCCGAACGATGACGACCTCGTGTTCCCGGTCGGCAACGGCTCGCCGATCATGCCGGGGAACCTGCGCCGGCGTGTGCTCAAGCCGATCGCGCAGGAGGCCGGCGTGCCCTGGGCTGGCTTTCACACCTTCCGCCACACCTGCGCGACGCTGCTGTTCGCACAAGGCCGAAACGCCGTTCAGGTGCAGCGCTGGCTCGGGCACCATTCGGCGGCGTTCACGCTCGCCACCTACGTGCACTTGCTCGACGGCGATCTAGGTGAGCCGCTGGCGCTCGGCGGTGCTAACGCTGTGCGAACGAACCCCACACCGGAGGGCACCGTTCCGGCCGACCTAGCGGAGGTAGATGTCGCGGTCTAAGCTACGTTCCTGGGACTCCACACCGGCTGGCACCGCTGCCGGGCTGGGTTGTGGTCCAGGCGGTCGGGGGTTCGAGTCCCCTCGCTCACCCTCATGAAGTGCTGCGATTGGGCAACAATTCGGGAGCGTGACCATTCGCACCCCGCCGCCTTTAGGTTGAGATACCAGGGGCAGCCCAGAGCGCAAGCGCTCAGGGCGTGTCTGGTTCTGGAAGTGTGAGCAGTTCCGTGGCGTTTTTCCAGAGCCAGCGTTCCAGCACCGGCTCGGCGACCGGTAGCGCACGCACCTCCCCACACAGCTGTGCGTACGGTCGGTTTATCAGGAACGCTCCCGTGCCATAGAGCACCTTCTCGGCGATTGTCGTCTGTCCGAACCGCAAGAGCGGCTCCCAGCCGGCGCCCGGCGCAGCGAAATACTTCGGCCGGTGCGCCCCCAGCTCCAGGTAGACGTTCGGATGCTTCCAGGCGAGCAGACACGCCTCCAAGACCCACGGATAGCCGCCGTGACTGACGATTATCCGCAGCTCGGGGAAATGGCAGGCGACCTCGTCGATGAATCGAGGGTGCCCGAGCTCTGAACGTCGGCTACGCGTCCAATTCGCCGAGGTGTGGATCGACACCGGTACGCCGAGCTCGACGCACTTGGCGTAGAACGGGAAATACGCTCGGTGATTCGCGGTCTCGTCGATCATGAACGGCCGTAGCGACAGGCCCCTGAAGCCTCGCTCGGTCACCCAGTGCTCGAACTCGGCGAGAGCCTCGTTGCCGCGCATGATGTCCGCCCCGGCGAACGGGATGAACCGGTCGGGCTGGCGCTCGGTCAGCGCTGCGATCGCCTCGTTGGAGACGAACCGGACCCCGCAAGTCGAGGTCTCATCGAATCCCGTGATCAAGCTCCGCCGGATGCCGGCAGCGTCCAAGTCCTCGATGATCTGCTCATCGGTACGCTCGAGCGTCGCGGCGTACGCGGCGAACTGCTCGGACGTGATCGACTGCTTGGTGAATACCTCCAGATATTGCAACTGCTCAACCGGGAATCCCGCGCGCAGATCGGCGATCGTCTCGCGGGAGGGGACGATCGGCGCCCACATGTCGATCACCGGGATCATCAGGGCAGAGAACCTAGCAGAGACGTTCTCTAGAGATACGCTCCAGTGGTGAGCGACGGCCGCCAACGGATACTCAACGCTGCCCTCGAGCTCCTCGACCGGCACGGCTACGCCGCAATTTCGCTCAGCGAAGTCAGGCGCGCGGCCGGCGTCTCAAATGGCAGCCTCTACCACCACTTCTCCGGGCGCGAGCAGCTCGCCGCAGCTCTGCTCCTCGACGGTCTCGCGCGCTATCAGCACGGCTTCCGCGCGCTGCTCGACCGTCCAAATGCCGAGGCGGTGATCCGAGCGGGTGTCGGCTACCACCTACGCTTCGGCGTCCGACACCGCGCTCTGGCCCGATTCCTGCTTGCCCCGATCGAACCCGAGGTGCTTGCGAGCACGGGCGGCGCTCTCGCCGCCCAGAACCGTGAGTTCCTGAGCGATGTCCACGACTGGTATGAGAAGCAGGTCGCAGCCGGCGAGCTCCGTGCCGTCGAGCCCGCGCTGCGCTATCCGTTGTGGCTGGGCGCAAGCCAGGAGACAGCCCGCGCCTGGCTCACAGACCACGGACCCTCACCCTCGCGTTA
>Ga0193750_1000372_pt1 | contig 12397 bp, 8 predicted proteins | sample L1c1metaG_FD_160569 | JGI IMG/M metagenome (GOLD analysis project Ga0193750, IMG submission 160569) | Soil microbial communities from a riparian zone of the East river system, Colorado, United States - L1c1 | ecosystem: Environmental > Terrestrial > Soil > Riparian zone | place: USA: East River...
ACACTTTTCTCTACTCTTCTTCGGTGCGGAAAATCTGCGACATCATTAATGCCGGTGATATTGGCGATATTCGCTACATCAACTCACGTCGGCTCAATCTCGGATTATTTCAAAAGGACATCAACGTCGTTTGGGACCTGGCACCGCACGATATTTCCATCATCCTGCATATTCTTGGCGAATTGCCACTGACCGTGAACTGCCAGGGCAACGCGCACGTAACCGCGGGAATTGAAGACGTCACAAATCTTTCGCTTTCCTTCCGTAACAAGAAATTCGCAACCATTCAAAGTAGTTGGCTGGAGCCGCGCAAGGTTCGAGAAATGACCATCGTCGGGACGCGGCGGATGATCGTTTACGATGATCTACAGCCGTTGGAAAAAATCCGAGTTTACGATGTGCGAGTCGATCGTCCCCCGCATTACGATACCTTCGCCGAGTTTCATTACTCCTATCACTATGGGGACAGCTATATTCCCCACATTCAGCAAGAGGAACCGCTAAAGGTAGAGTGCCAGCATTTTATCGATTGCATCGAAAGCGGAATGGAGCCGACGACCAGCGGCCGCTCCGGCTTGGAACTAGTCACTATTCTGGAAGCGGCGACTGCTTCGCTCAAAGCAAACGGCGCACCCGTGAATTTCCTTCGCAAACGTGATGATGGCGTTGTATCGCCGCGCCCGAGGCAAAGTCGCGGCGCCGTTCAGGTCGGACCCGTGGCCGTATGAGCGACGCCCGTGGGGCACAGCAATTAATCGCGCCAGACGTGAAGCTAGGGCGCGACGTGCGCATTTTTGGTTTCGTCAACCTCTATGGTTGTGAGATTGGCGACGAGACCAAGGTTGGATCTTTTGTCGAGATCCAAAAAAACGCCAGAATCGGCGCGCGCTGTAAGATTTCGAGTCACACGTTTATTTGTGAAGGCGTGACCCTGGAAGACAACGTCTTCATCGGGCACGGCGTCACGTTTATCAACGATCGCTATCCGCGCGCAACCAACCGCAACGGCCAGTTGAAGACTGAAGACGATTGGAGTTGCGAAGTAACCTTGGTCAAGCGCGGCGCCTCGATCGGATCGGGTGTAACTTTGCTTGGCGGGATTACCGTCGGCGAAAACGCAATCGTCGGTGCGGGTAGTGTCGTAACCGGGGACGTGCCAGCCAACACTACAGTTGCGGGGAACCCCGCGCGCGTGCTCAAGAATCGCTTTGCCTCAACCAATGAAAGTCCCATTTTTAGATCTTAAAGCCCATCACGCTCCTTTGCGCGGCCATTTTAAAACTGCGATCGCCGAAGTGATCGATAGTGGCATTTTCGCCGGCGGCCCTGCGGTCGCGGATTTTGAGGAGGCATTCGCTGCATTTTGCAAATGCGACTATGCGGTTGGTTTGGGTAGCGGAACCGAAGCAGTTTGGCTGGCATTGCTGGCTTGTGGGGTCGGGCCGGGCGATGAAGTGATCACGGTCCCGAGCACCTTCATGGCAACGGCTGAGGCCATTACTTATTGTGGCGCGAAACCTGTCTTCGTCGATGTCGACGAACGCACCTACACAATGGATCCTGGGGCATTGGCCAATGTTCTAACGAGTCGTACGAAAGCTATTGTTCCGGTTCATCTTTTTGGCCAAACCGCCGACATGGATCCGATTCTAAAGTTTGCCCGCCAGCATGGCTTGGTCGTGGTCGAGGATGCTGCGCAAGCACACGGTGCCGAATACAAGAAGCGACGAGCTGGGTCGATGGGCGAAATTGGCTGCTTCAGTTTTTATCCTGGGAAAAACCTTGGCGCGCTTGGTGAAGCGGGTGCCATCGTCACAAATGACCTCGAACTGGCCGACAAGATTCGCGTGCTGCGCGACCACGGCCAGACCCGGAAATACCATCATACCATGGTCGGCTGGAACTGCCGAATGGATGCAATTCAGGGCGCATGTCTCGCGATCAAGTTGCGACACCTTGACCGGGGGAACGAACTACGCCGGACACATGCGGCCCGATACGACGGGGCATTTAAAGAGGTAGAAGAAATCATCCCTCCGCTTGAAGCTGAGTACGCTCGCCACGTCTACCACGTCTATGCTCTTCGCGTGCGGGATCGCGACGAAGTGATGCGGCAGTTGGAAAGGAAGGGGATTGGATGCGGCGTGCATTATCCAGTTCCGGTTCATCTTCAGCAGGCTTATGCGAGCCTGGGTCATGAGCGGGGCGCGTTCCCAGTTTCGGAGCAGATTGCGAACGAGTTCCTCTCCTTACCGATGTTTCCGGAGCTTACCGAAGCACAGATCGAATTTGTCATCGAAACCGTTACAGAAACCATTAGTGCGGGAGCAATAGCCTGAAAGCAGTCAGGCAAATAGTGGGTCAGGCAAAAGCCGCGGCGTCGGTTTCGGGCGCGCCATTGCTCCGATCTTTACCAGGGCTAGACGAGGAGACGAACGCGCAATCGGCCGGGCGATCATTAAATGCGATTCTGATGAACCCTTTGGTGGACAGGAAATGGGAGGACGCCATCAGTACGCATCCTGATGCGACGATCTTTCATTCAACGGCTTGGGCTCGTGTGTTGGTTGACACCTACGGTCATCGGCCGTGCTATGTCCAAATGTCCTTCAATGGTAGCCTGCTCGCGCTGGTTCCAATGATGGAAGTCCAGAGCGTGCTGACGACATCTCGTGGCCTTTGTCTGCCATTTAGCGACTATTGTGCGCCGCTTACCTTTAGTACCTTTGGGCACGAGCTGGTAGCGCAGAAGTTACAGCAGATCGCGCGTGAGCGGCGCTGGAGCTACTTCGAGCTACGGGGCCCTTCAATCGTTCCCATTGATGCGCCAGCTTCCGAGTTTTATTACGGTCACTTTCTTGATTTGAGAATAGGTCCGGAGGCGCTCGCTTCGAATTTTTCGAGCTCGGTTCAGCGAGCCGTACGCAAAGCGCAGCGCAGTGGACTAAGTGTAAGTATTCAATCTAGCACAGCCGCGATGGCTCAGTTTTACAAGCTGCACGTCCGGACCCGCCGCCGGCATGGAGTGCCACCGCAGCCGCGATCTTTTTTTATAAATATTCAACGGCATCTAATTAGCGCCGGTCTAGGTTTTATTGTCCTCGTCGAATGTCAAAGAGGCCCCATCGCGGCCGCCATATTTTTTAAGCTGAGGCGCCATGCCGTCTATAAATTTGGCGCGTCCGATGACAGGTTGCAGGAGCTTCGCCCCAATAACCTCGCCATGTTTGAAGCAATAAGGTATTTGGCCGAGGGAGGCGCTGAAGTATTGCACCTCGGGAGGACCGACACAGAAAATCAAGGCCTGCGGCGTTTCAAACTTTCGTGGGGTGCGACCGAAGAAACAATAGGTTACGCTCGCTTTGATACGGCAAGTGCGTCTTGGAAACATTCCTGCGACAGGCGCTCCACATTTCACAAACGTATTTTTCGCGCGTTACCAGCCTCGCTTAACAGACTGGCCGGTGCTATAATATACCCGCATCTCGACTGATGCGCTTCCTCCCATAATCATATGCCTGAACATCGAACGGAACCTGAACCTTCCAAATTTACTTTAAGCAATATCCTGTTCGCCATCTTCAAACGGAAGCGAACAATCCTAACCTTTACTATCTGCGGCATTATTGCATCAGCGGGTGTTTATTTTTTCTACCCGACAGTTTATGAATCAGACGCGAGGCTCCTCGTTCGTTATGTGCTCGAGAGAAGCGGCTATGATCCCGTAGATGCAATGTCTGGTCAAGGAGGCAAAACTGGGACCGGCATAAATTTAGACGGAGTGATCGCAGCTGAAGTCTCCATTTTGACCAGTTGGGACCTTGCAGTGCAGGTGGCAGAAGCTTTAGGACCGAACCGAGTGCTCCCCGACGCTAAGGCGCCAACGGTAGTGGGCGCTGCCGGCGCCATTAATTCCGGTCTTTCTACCGTCACAGCCAAGGGAAGTAACATAATCGCGGTATCCTATAAGAATCGCAAGCCGGAAGTGGCTACGGCAGTACTTAGTGAACTGGTCACTCGCTATTTTACCAAACACCTTGAAGTGCACAGATCAGCTGGGGCGTTTGACTTTGTAAGTCAGCAAACTGATCAAATCCGCGCCCGATTAGGTCAGACCGAAGATACTTTGAAACGGTTGAAGGCGAAGGTCGGCATTTACGACTTGAAAGACAGCATTACCGGCCTAAACACCGAAGCGAGCAAAACGGCGGAACAGTTATCAACTGCCGAAGGCGATCTTGCGGAACAACGCGCCAGGGTCAAATTGATCGAAGGATCCGTGGCTCTGTCGTCGCCGGCGTCCGCGGAGGGGGCGGCGTCGATTGCCGTGCCAGCAGGGACGATTGCGCCGGAACAAGCAGCGCTGTCGCCTACGCCTGCCGCAACTACACCCTCTGCGTCGCCTCCGCCAAAGGACACACAGGAATATCAGGCGATCGTCGCGAGGCTGGAAAAACTAAGGCAATCCGAGCTGGAACTGCTAGCTAAATATACCGATGCGAGCATTCAGGTTAAATCGGTGCGGTCGCAAATGGCAGACTTGGAGAATCAGAAAAGTACCTTGGAGAAGAAATTTCCGAGTTTGGCGTTTTCTCAACGTCATCAGGATCTTGGAAGCGAGCGTGCCAAGCTTGCAGGCATGGAAGCCAGGGTGGACATGTTAAAAAGTCAGTTCCGTACTATTCAGGAACGGATGAAGCAGCTTTCTGACGCTGGTTCGGAAATTACTCGATTGGAACGGAACAAGGATTTGGAAGAAGCAAACTACAAATATTTCCAAGGTACGCTTGAAAAAGCCAGAATTGATGAAGCTCTCGACCCCTCAAAGATGCCCAATATCAGTGCGGTGCAACGGCCATCACCGCCTGGTTTGGTAACTGATACGCGAAACAAGCTTGCCCTCGGCCTCGCCGGAGGTGGACTCGCATTGGGAATCGGTCTCGCTTTGCTCCTGGAGATGGTCTTTTACCATCGTTACGACCGCCGCTCGGAAGTCGAGCTGCAGCTGCGTTCGCCCGTCATGCTTACGATTCCATATCAAGGCACCAATGGTCGCCTGGGATTGCCTTGGAAAAATCGTCAGCGGCCCGGAAAGGAAACGCCCGATAAGAACAAGCCCAACCTTGCTCCGTGGGACGTAGAGCATTTCATTCGGCCCTATTCGGAAGCGATTCGAGATCGTCTCGGCTTATATTTCGAGCTGCATGGAGTTACCCATAAACCAAAGTTGATAGGCGTTACAGGCTTCGGCGAAGGCGCGGGAACTTCGACTCTCGCTGCCGGGGTAGCTGCCGCTCTCTCGGAAACTGGTGATGGTAAAGTTCTCCTTGTCGATGTCAACGCTACCAACGGAGAGGTTCATCCATTCTTTGCCGGCCGCCCGGCTGCCTCTCTCACGACAGCCATTAAACCACAGGCAGCGATTACTTCCGCCGCTGATAATCTTTACTTGGCAACCGTCACGCAATCGGGCAACAAATCAACCCATCTTGGACTCAAGAAATTCTTTGCTTTGGTCCCAAATCTCAAGGCCAGCGAATTCGACTACATCATCTTCGATATGCCGCCAATTAACCAAACCAGCCCGACCATTGGTTTGGCCGCGCTGATGGACAAGGTTCTGGTGGTGGTTGAAGCGGAGAAGACCCATCGCGATGTGGTAAAACGCGGCTATCGTGAGCTTGTCGGAGCGCGGGCGGACGTAGCGGTGGTCTTGAATAAGACGCGCAGTTACGGTCCGAACTGGCTCGAAGGCGGAAGTTAGGCCGATCCCCAATCGGAGCTTCAATCACTTTTCTTCCCAGTCTCGGAGGAGCGTGTGTGTTGTAACTGAGTTCCGTAGTTCGCAGTTATGTTACGAAATAGAATCTACTACCAACTCAAGCCCTTCATTCCCCGAGCCCTGCGCGCGGCCGTTCGCCGCAGAATCGCTCTACGACTGGAAGCAAGAGTGCAGGACGTCTGGCCGATCATGCCCGGCTCCGAACAGACTCCGCCCGGGTGGCAAGGTTGGCCCGATGGCAAAAAGTTTACCTTGGTATTGACCCATGATGTCGAGGGTCCGGTAGGTCTGCGGCGCTGCCGTCGTTTGGCAGAGCTTGAATCTGAACTCGGCTTTCGATCGTGCTTTAACTTCATTCCCGCCGGACAATACGCCGTTCCGCCGGAGCTGCGCGAGGAACTTACTTCCGAAGGCTTCGAAATTGGCGTGCACGATCTTCATCACGACGGCCGCTTATATCGCACCTGGCGCGGTTTTGTCGGAAAAGCCCAGCGGATCAATGAGTATCTGGCCGATTGGAATGCTGAGGGCTTTAGATCGGGCTTTATGCTGCACAAACTCGATTGGTTGCATCAGCTGGCCATTCGTTACGACATGTCCACCTTCGACACCGATCCGTTCGAGCCCCAGCCGGAGGGACGACATACCATTTTCCCATTTTTTATCGCTCGCCCGCAGGCCGACCACCAGACTAGTGGCAAAGGGGACGGCTATTTGGAGTTGCCATATACCTTGCCGCAGGACTCGACCCTTTTCCTGCTCCTGCGTCACGAAACTTCCGAGGTCTGGATTCGCAAACTAGATTGGATCGCCAAGCATGGCGGAATGGCTTTGTTAGATACCCATCCGGACTACATGGCGTTTCAGGATCCGGCCGATGCCTCGGTTGAATATCCGGTTGAGCGTTATCGCGAATTTTTGCAATACGTCCACGACAAATACGCAGAGGCATGCTGGCACGCCTTGCCCCGTGAAGTCGCTTCTCATGTGCTCCACATGAGAAATACCCAACTCATGAGCGAGCCGGAGGCATCCATTGACTTAAATGGATCGCAACTGCAGCCGTCAGCTACCATACCCGACCTAGAAGAAAGACTGGGCGTGCAGGGGATCGCGACGAAGAAGGATCGTCGACTTCATGGGAAAAGGGTAGCTGTGCTCTTATTTTCAAATTATCCGGCAGACCCGCGTCCGCGGCGGGCGGCCGAGGCGCTGACCCGGGAAGGGGCCATCGTTGATTTGCTATGTATGCAGCAAAACGAAAGAGAGCCCCGGCACGAAAATGTCAATGGAGTAAACGTTTCTCGCGTTCCGTTTAAGCGATACCGCGGCGGGAAGTTGGCTTATGTCGGTCAATATTCGGCTTTCATCCTAATTTCCTTTGTTTACCTTACCCTACGCTCGCTGCGTAAGCGTTACGACTTCGTCCATGTTCATAACATGCCTGATGTTTTAATTTTCGCCGCGGCGGCGGCCAAGGCGCGTGGCTCGAAGCTCATTCTTGATCTCCACGATCCGATGCCTGAGTTAATGCAGACCATCTTTGAGCTTTCGCCTGAGAGCCTGAGTGTTCGTGCCTTGAAAACGATGGAGAGAAAAAGCATCGCATTCTCTGATCTGGTGTTTACGGTTAATATTGCGTGTCAGAATCTCTACTCCGGACGAAGTTGTCGGCCCGATAAAATCCGGGTCGTCCTTAACTCGCCCGACGATTACATATTTCGTTTCCGGCCGGCTAATCTGAACGGATCGAATAGTGGGACGGTAGAAAAACCTTACAAGATTCTCTATCATGGTTCTCTAGTAGCTAGGAATGGTCTGGACCTCGCAGTCAAAGCGCTTGAGACTGTGCGGCGATCAGTCCCAAATGTTAAACTCGTCATCTGTGGGGAGAGAACACCGTTCTTGGAGAAAGTAATGGAGATGGCCCGCGAACAACAGCTCGAGAACAACATTAATTACCTCGGCGTTCAAAACTTGAACGGAATCGTAGAAGCAATTAAAGCCTGCGATCTCGGTATTATACCTAACCATAAAAATATCTTTACCGAAATTAACACCCCGACACGGATTTTTGAGTATCTTGCGTTGGGCAAACCGGTGATTGCTCCCAGGACGAAAGCTATTCAGGATTATTTCGGCGATGACGACTTGGTCTTTTTCGAGCTTGGCGATGCTAAAGACTTGGCCCGACAGATTGAATATGCTTTCTCACATCCTAAGGAAGTTAGTGAGACGACGCAACGCGGCCAGCGGGTATATCTCGACCATACCTGGACGCGCGAAAAGTCGCACTTTTTGGATGCCGTAGGTGAGCTTCTCTGAGTCGAGATTCGCAATAGACTTGGAATTCATTAGCGCGAATAAAAGCGGTTTCGCTCTTGGGTTGGAAGAAGTCCAAACGAGTCTGACTACCGTCCAGGCAGGGATGGACCAAAGGTGGTAAGCGAAGCAACTTTATTACGGAACGAACATGATTGCTGTTGCGACCAATCCTGAGCATCGAAATCCCGCCAGCGAGTTCTTCGAATTGTTTAAGACCGCATGGGAGTTTTACCGTTCTGGTGAAGAATATGACGCAGTTATCTGCTGTGGCATTATCCCACCCAATATTCGAGCGAGCCTCGTTCTAGTGTATGCGGCGAACGAGCTGGCTTTTGACCAACAACATCAATTGCAAGTATTGCAGCAGGATGAGTCGAGGGAGCTACCCTCTTATCGCGGATGGCGCCTGCCGGTGTATGCGGGTCTTGCTTCGATCATCGGAAATGGAGAGCGACATGGTTCGATCGCTGGGAAAACAAAGTATTCCCTTGCCACGGAGATCAGAACTGCTGGGCAAACATTCATTCGGATTGGATATGATCTTTTTGCTGAAGTGCACCATCTGCTCTCTGAGGGCCAACCTTCTCAGTTCGCCCACGTCCCATCCATCGAAATTCACATTACTATTCTGCGCGACATCCTTGTTGAGCATCAAATACCATTCGAAGAAGTGCCTCCCGTCCCGGCAGGCTATAACTTCATTGTATGTTTGACCCACGATGTGGATCATTTCGCCATCGCCAATCACAAGTGCGACCACACCATCTTCGGATTCCTTTATCGGGCGAGTCTCGGATCGATAATCGAGCTTTTCCATGGAAGGAAATCGCTACGTCAGCTTGCGCGCAATTGGTTAGCAATTCTATCTCTTCCCCTCGTCTATCTGCGGATATTGCCCGATTTTTGGAATAAGCTGAGGCGCTATTTGGAACTGGATCACGCTTCTACCTTCTTCATCGTTCCCAAGAAGGGCGAAGCAGGAATGACATCAACCGGCGCGCGATTGCCGCGGAGGGCAGTTCGGTACGATCTTTCGCAACTACAGACAAGCGTGAGTGAAATTGTCGCACACGGCGGAGAAATTGGCGTTCACGGGATTGACGCGTGGCGTGACACCAACGAGGGGAAAAGGGAACGGGAGCAAATTCAAGAGCTGACTCATCGTCCGGAGGTTGGAGTACGAATGCATTGGCTCTTCTTCGACTCCGAATCAGCCGGCAAACTCGACGACGCGGGTTTCTCTTACGACAGCTCTGTGGGCTATAACGAAACCATTGGCTATCGTGCTGGCACAACGCAGGCGTTTAGACCGTTTGGAACAAAGCGCTTGCTTGAACTGCCTTTGCACATCATGGACACGGCTCTCTTCTATCCCTCGTATCTACACTTGTCTCCGAAACAAGCCATGATGCGAATAGACGCGATGGTGAATGACATGAGACAGTTCGGAGGGGCTCTCATGGTTAATTGGCATGATCGAAGTATTGCTCCAGAACGATTATGGGACGATTTTTACACCGAGTTGGTCGAAAACTTCAAATCGGCCGGTGCGTGGTTCTGTACTGCAGCCGAAGCGGCGCAGTGGTTTCGACGTCGGCGGGAGGTGACCCTGGGTAATAGTGGGGGCGAGGCCCCGATAGCTGCGACCGGAAGCGACGCTGGTCTGCCCGGGTTGCGAATTCGTTCCTACAACCAAACCGACCGGCGATCCAAGTCAGGGACAGCGCAAAATTGCGCGATTGATCCCGCCTTCTCCGAAGTCCTTCTCGACGATGCCAAGGAAATCGCGCCGGCGATTTGATCCTGTGGCAGGTTAATGGAAAGAAGCGTCACGTTTGGCATGGAATCAAGACCTTTAATATTTGCACAGATCGGGTGTGGGTATTGGGGCCCCAACCTGCTACGAAACTTTTCCGCTCTACCGAATTGTTCGGTAAAATACGTTGTCGATTCCAGTCCGGAGCGTCGCGCCTTCGTTAAAAATAATTTTTCCCGCACCTCGGCAGTTGATTCCGCCGATAGTGTCCTGAACGACCCAGAGGTTGATGCAATTATTATCGCTACTCCAGCAGGTTCCCATTTTGCTTTGGCCAGTAATGCACTTTGCGCCGGCAAGCATGTCTTCGTTGAGAAGCCCCTTGCAACCAAAGTATCCGAAGTGGACGAGCTTGCGAAGCATGCACATGCCAAGCGCCTCGTTGTCATGGCTGGACATACCTTTGTCTATAACTCGGCGGTGCGCTACGTGAAGCAATTGCTTAACGCAGGAGAATTGGGAGAAATCCGTTATATCTACAGTCAACGTCTCAATCTCGGCCGCATTCGCAACGACATTGATGCGTTATGGAACTTCGCCCCCCACGACGTCAGCATCATTCAATACTGGCTCGACGATGTTGAACCTGTTGCGGTGAGGCGCCAGGGGATGGCTTATATGCAGGAAGGGATTGATGATGTTGTTTTTTTGAATTTAGAGTATCCGGGCAAGATCATTGCCAATGTTCACGTAAGCTGGCTTGACCCACAAAAAGTGCGGAAAATGATCGTTGTTGGCTCACGCAAGATGGTTGTGTATGACGATGTGGCGGATAATAAAATCGCGATCTATGACAAAGGAATCGATCGCAAAGCCGTGTTGGGTGAGCACATGGACTTCGATAATCCGCAGCGCGCGCAATTCAATTATCGTAGCGGCGACATCGTATTACCCGAAATTAAATTCACCGAGCCACTGCGCGTTGAAGCCGAACACTTCGTCGAATGTATTCGGACCGCGCAAACGCCGCTGACCGGACTTCGTCACGCTCGCAATGTCGTTTCCGTGTTGGAACGCGCGCGTTCAGTTAACTTGAATGGTGAAGCTCGTTGACGCCGATGACTGATCCCACCTTGCGGTTGGCTGGGATTCGGAACGTTCAATTCGGCGCGAACGTCACTGTTGTCGAGCCAGTTAATATTTACGATTGCACCATCGGCGATGGCAGCTTCGTCGGACCCTTCGTCGAGATTCAGCGTGGTGTGATCATAGGTAAACGCTGCAAAATTCAATCGCACGCTTTCATCTGCGAACTTGTTAGCGTCGGCGATGATTGTTTTATTTCGCACGGCGCAATGTTTATCAACGACCCTTTTGCAATCGGAGGTCCGGCGCGCGGGAACCGTGATCTTTGGCGTGGCACCCGGATTGGAAACAACGTTAGCATTGGTACAAACTCGACCATTATGCCAGTAACGATTTGTGACGGCGTTGTGGTAGGGGCGGGTTCGGTCGTAACCAAGCCAATTACTGAGCCAGGCGTCTATGTTGGAAACCCAGCTCGTTTTCTCCGACCGATAAGCCAAAATTCATGAAAGTACCCTTCGTCGATCTGCACGCTCAGTATTTGGGCATTAAGGCTGAAATTGATTCCGCGATTGCTGAGGTCATCGCACAATCTGCTTTCATTCGAGGCAAGCATGTCGATGCTTTTGAACAGGCCTGGGCTCAGACCCTTAAGATAAAACATTGCGTATCCTGCGCCAATGGCACGGATGCTCTTTACATCGCCATGCGCGGGCTAGGCTTAAAACCCGGTGACGAAGTTATCACGACGGCCCACTCGTGGATCGCGACTTCGGAGACGATCACGCAAGCGGGAGGTCGGGTTGTCTTTTGCGACACACAAGAAGATACCCTTAATATCGATCCACGCTTGATCGAAGCCAAGATCACGAAAGCGACTGTCGGAATTATTCCAGTTCATCTTTGCGGCCAACCAGCTGACATGGACGAGATCATGGCGATCGCGAAAAAGCACAATCTCTGGGTCATCGAAGACTGCGCACAAGCACACTTGGCGACATACAAGGGAAGGTTGGTGGGAACTTTTGGTAACGCCAGTACCTTTTCATTCTATCCGGGCAAAAATCTGGGAGCCTACGGTGATGCGGGCTGCATCGTGACGAACGACGATGCCCTGGCCGATTGGACAGCTACCTTCGCCCGACACGGCGGAAAAGGGGAGCACATAATGGAAGGCATCAATAGCCGGATGGACGGCCTGCAAGCGGCGATATTAAACGTCAAGTTGCCCCATCTGCCGGCATGGACGACTGCCCGTCGCCGGGTGGCTTTGCGTTACAATGAGCTACTAAACGGCATCGATAACCTCGCCACGCCCAAAGTAGGCGATGACAGAAGTCACGTTTATCATCTTTATGTGGTTACTACAGATAAACGCGACTCGCTGAAGAAGACCTTGGCGGATTCTGAAATAACAACCTCTCTGAACTATCCAAAGGCTCTGCCCT
>Ga0193750_1000373_pt1 | contig 12333 bp, 8 predicted proteins | sample L1c1metaG_FD_160569 | JGI IMG/M metagenome (GOLD analysis project Ga0193750, IMG submission 160569) | Soil microbial communities from a riparian zone of the East river system, Colorado, United States - L1c1 | ecosystem: Environmental > Terrestrial > Soil > Riparian zone | place: USA: East River...
CGATTTTCCAAATAGTCGGCCAAACTCCCTTGTCTGGGCCTCGTATGAGTAAGCAAAAGCTTTTTGCAAAAATGGATTGTATACCAGCTGGGAATATTTGGTTCCCTTCAGAAAACGGACTGTTTTCCGATGATAGGCTTCGAGCGTTGCGTCAATGAAGCTACCGCTGAATCGCTCCGAGAAGTTAAGATGCAAGCCGACATCGACCTGGTTCTCCTTCGCAATGTCCGCTGCGCGCTCCGAATCTTCCATAAAAACCATCGCACTTGCAGATGTGATCCGTCCCTTTTCATAGCATTGCAAAGCCGCATCGGTTTCGGTCCGTGACCGTCCCCAGTCATCAGCATTTATGATAAGCATTCGATGAAAGATTTCCTGTTATCAGCTCACTGCCGGCGGTCGCGTGGAGTGATCCAATTCTGCCCAACCCTTCTGCCCCAGGTTGCTCTCCTTCAACATGTTTGACTGCACAATAGCTTGCAAAAGACCGGAAGGAAATTTGCCAAGGAGGATCGCGATATTAGGCATGACACAGTGACCACCGATAACGCCGGGAAAATATTTAACGGGCGGGAAGAATTTTATCTCCTCGTAGAAAGATACAACTTCGTCGTAGGAAGCCCCTACTTCCCTGCAATATCGTTCTACCTCTTGTGCCCACGCAATCAGGACTCCGAAATAAGTAGTTTCGCTTAGTTTTGCAATTTCGGTCGCCTCCGGAGAGTGAAGGACTTTAGTCTTCATTCCGACGCTTTCGAAATGTTGCGCCGCACGCGCTCCCGATTCCGGATCGAGCGCTCCGATGAATTTCGTATAGTAAAGCATTTCATCCCGCATACGTACATGCTTGCCGCGGACCGGGCTATTTACTACGGACACGCCTGATTCGACTGCGATGTCTCGAGTGGTTCCCGGCGCCACTGTACTGTTGATGACGGTGAGGGCGGGATGATATCGCCCGATATATTCCCCTACCTGAGCGATGAACTTCCGGTCGCGAAAGGGGAAGCAAACGTGCATAACGTCGCAGCGGTCAAGCGGCGCGGCCAAGTCAATATCCACGCCGAAAACTTCATGCTGCGCTTTAACGATCTCAAACAACGGCTTCCCTATTTCGCCAAGACCGACGATGACTACTGATTGCCTCACCTGGGCCAGTTTCTAATCACTCCATAACCACTCTAAACTTTAGCGAGCCCCGCCACGTTCGATCTAACCGCAGCTCCATCTCCAAGAGCGCGTCTGATTTGGTTGGCCACATGTTCGATCATTTCCTCAGTCATTTCAGGAAAGATCGGAAGGGAAAGGATTCGAGATTGATTGTGGTAAGCGGCGGGAAAATCCATCGGCTTGTGGCCGAGATAAGCGTAGGCGGGATAAAATGGTAAAGCTTTCGGATAGTTCAGGGAAGTTGTTATTTCGGAATCGGCCAGGGTTTTTTTTAACGAATCGCGTTTATCCGTGGTAACAATATAAAGATGATAAACATGACTTCTGTCACCACCTACTTTGGGCGTAGCGATGCCATCGATGCCAGTTAGCAATTCATTGTAACGCGCAGCCACTCGGCGACGTGCCGTCGTCCAGGCCGGCAGATGGGGCAGCTTTACGTTTAATATCGCCGCTTGCAATCCATCCATCCGGCTATTGATCCCCTCCATCACGTGCTCCCCTTTCCCGCCGTGGCGAGCGAAGGTTGCTGTCCAATCGGCTAGGGCATCATCATTCGTCACAATGCAACCGGCGTCGCCATAAGCTCCCAAATTTTTTCCCGGATAAAATGAGAAGATAGCTGCATTACCAAACGTTCCCACCAGCCGTCCCTTGTATGTCGCCAGGTGTGCCTGTGCACAATCTTCGATGACCCAAAGGTTGTGTTTCCTTGCGATCGCCATGATTTCGTCCATGTCAGCTGGTTGGCCGCAAAGATGGACCGGGATGATTCCCACAGTCGCTTTTGTGATCCTGGCTTCGATCAAACGGGGATCAATATTAAAGGTATCTTGTTGTGTGTCGCAAAAGACAATCCGACCTCCCGCTTGTGTGATCGTCTCTGAAGTTGCGATCCACGAGTGCGCCGTCGTAATAACTTCGTCACCGGTTTTTAAGCCTAGCGCTCGCATCGCGATGTAAAGAGCATCCGTGCCATTGGCGCAGGATACGCAATGCTTCACCTTAACGCTCTGAGCCCAGGCCTGTTCGAAAGCATCGACATGCCTGCCTCGAATGAATGCAGACTGTGCGATTACTTCAGCAATAGCGGAGTCGATTTCTGCCTTAATGGCAAGATACTGAGCGTGCAGATCGACGAAGGGTACTTTCATGAATTTTGTCTTATCGGTCGAAGAAAGCGGGCTGGATTTCCCGCGTAAATGCCGGGTTCGTTGATTGACTTGGTTACGACGGCACCCGCCCCTACCACGACGCCATCGCAAATCGTTACCGGCATAATCGTCGCATTCGTACCAATACTGACGTGGTTTCCAACCCGGGTCTGACGCCACAATTCGCGGTTCCCACGCGCCGGGCCTCCCATCGCAAATGGATCATTGATGAACATTGCACCGTGCGAAATAAAACAATCATCGCCGATGCTAACGAGTTCACAGATGAATGCGTGGGACTGAATTTTGCAGCGTTGACCTATGATCACACCGTGCTGAATCTCGACGAACGGTCCAACAAACGTGCTATCGCCGATAATGCAGTCGTAAATATTAACGGGTTCGACAACAGTGACGTTCGCTCCGAATTGAACGTTCCGAATTCCAGCCGACCGCAAGGTGGGACCAGTCATTCAGCGGCGACGAGTTCTCCATTCGGGTTGACAGGACGCGCACGTTCCAACACGGAAACGACACTGCGGGCGTGACGAAGCCCGGTCAAGGGCGTTTGTGCGGTCCGAATGCATTCGACGAAGTGTTCGGCTTCAACGCGCAAAGGCTCGGTGAACTTAATTTCAGGTAGAACAATATCGCCGCTCCGATAGTTGAACTGGGCGCGCTGTGGATTATCGAAGTCCATGTGCTCACCCAACACCGCTTTGCGATCGATTCCTTTGTCATAGATCGCGATTTTATTGTCCGCCACATCGTCGTAGACAACCATCTTACGTGAGCCAACAACGATCATTTTCCGCACTTTTTGTGGGTCGAGCCAGCTTACGTGAACATTGGCAATGATCTTGCCCGGGTACTCCAAATTCAAAAAGACAACGTCATCAATCCCTTCCTGCATATAAGCCATCCCCTGACGCCGCACCGCAACCGGTTCAACATCATCGAGCCAGTATTGAATGATGCTCACGTCGTGCGGGGCGAAGTTCCATAACGCATCAATGTCGTCGCGGATCCGACCGAGATTGAGGCGTTGACTATAGATGTAACGAACCTCACCCAGCTCTCCTGCGTTAAGTAACTGCTTCACGTAGCGTACCGCCGAATTATAGACAAAGGTGTGCCCAGCCATGACAATCAGGTGTTTGGCGTTCGCATGTTTCGCAAGCTCGTCTACTTCGGATACTTTGGTTGCCAGCGGTTTCTCGACGAAGACATGCTTGCCAGCGCTAAGCGCATTACTGGCCAAAGCAAAATGGGAACCAGCTGGTGTTGCGACAATAACTGCATCAACTTCGGGGTCGCTCAGGACGGCATCGGCCGTATCAACTGCCGCAGTGCGGGGAAAGTTTTTTTCCACGAAAGCGCGGCGCTCCGGATTGGAATCGACGACGTATTTTACCGAACAAGTCGATAGGGCGGAAAAGTTTCGTAGCAGATTGGGACCCCAATACCCACACCCGATTTGCGCAAATATCAGAGGTCTCGATTCCATGCCTAACCAGAATGACGCTTTTTTCTAGTAACGTGCAGAATCAAATTGCCGGCGCGATTTCCTTGGCATCATCGAGAAAGACTTCGGAGAAGGACGGATCGATGGCGCAATCCTTCATCGTTTTTGACTGGGAACGCCGACTGGTTTGGTAGGAACGAATTCGCATTCCCGGGAGGCGAGTTTCGCTCCGACTTGAAGCCAACGCCGCCTCGCTCCCGCTAGATTCAAGCCTTACCTCCCTCCGACGCCGAAACCACTGCGCCGCCTCAGTAGCGGTGCAGAACCATGCACCGGCCGATTTGAACTTCTCGACCAATTCGGCGTAAAAATCGTCCCACAATCGTTCTGGAGCAATACTTCGATCGTGCCAATTAACCATAAGAACGCCTCCAAATTGTCCCATGTCCTTCACCATACCGTCTATTCGCATGTTCGCTTGTTCGGGAGACAAGTGCAGATAGGCAGGGTAGAAGAGCGCTGTATCCATGATATGCAAAGGCAGTTCGAGCAGGCGCTTTGTTCCAAACGGTCTGAATGCCTGTGTCGTACCGGCACGATAACCAACGGTTTCGTTATAGCCTACCGTACTATCGTAAGAGAAGCCCGCCTCCTCGAGTTTGCCGGCTGATTCGGAATCGAAGAATAGCCAATGCATTCGTACTCCGACCTCCGACATACGAGTAAGCGCCTGGATTTGCTCGCGTTCCTTTCTCGCCTCAGTGGTATCCCGCCAAGCGTCGATCCCATGAACGCCAATTTCGCCACGCCGTGCCATAATTTCAGCAACACTTGGTTGTAGTTGCGAAAGATCGTAGCGAGCGGCACGTCGCGTCAATCGCGCACCGGTTGATGTCATTCCCGTTTCGCCTTTCTTGGGAATAATGAAGAAGGTAGAAGCGGGATCCACTTCCAGATAGCGCTCGAGCCTTTTCCAAAAATCGGGTAGTATCCGAAGATAGACCAAGGGAAGAGACAGGATCGCTAACCAATTGCGAGCGACCTGACGGGGCGACTTCCGGCCTTGGAAAAGCTCCAATATTGATCCAACGCTCGCACGATAAAGGAATCCCAATACCGTGTGATCGCACTTATGATTGGTGATGGCGAAATGATCTACATCGTGCGTCAAACATACAATGAAGTTATAACCTGCCGGAACGGGAGGCACTTCTTCGAATGGTATTTGATGCTCGACAAGGATGTCGCGAAGAATAGTAATGTGAATTTCGATGGATGGGACGTGCGCGTACTGAAGAGGTTGACCCTGAGAAAGTAGATGGCGCACCTCAGCAAAGAGATCATATCCAATCCGAATGAACAATTGCCCAGCAATTCTGATTTCCGCGGCAAGAGAATACTTCGTTTTTCCCGCGACCGGATCATGTCGCGTTCCGTTTGCCACGACGGCAAGGCCCCCATAAACTGGCAGGCGCCATCCACGATAAGAGGGCATCTCCTCTGAACGGTCCTGCCGCAGCACTTGTAATTGATGTTGCTGATCAAACGGAAGCTCCTTCGATGCATATATCAGAACGAGATCTGCCCGAATATCGGTCGGGATAATGCCGCAGCAGATAACCACGTCATATTCTTCACCGCTGCGGTAAAACTCCCATGCGGTCTTAAACAATTCGAAGAATTCGCTGGCGGCAACCAGATGCTCAGGATTCGTCGCAACGGCGATCATATCAGTTTCGCCATCGCGGGTCTTCGCTCGCTATCTGGTTGGTCCACCCTCGTCTGAAAAATGCCAGTCCGCTTTGGACTCCTTCCCAGAGCGGGAGCGAAGGCGTCTTATTAGAGCCGATGGATTCCAAGTCTATTGCGGACCTTGACTCAGAGAAGCTCACCTACGGCATCTAAGAACTGCGCCTTTTCGCGCGTCCAGGTATGGTCGAGATATACCCGCTGACCACGCCGAGTTGTCTCAACGATTTCCTTAGGATGTGAGAAAGCATACTCAATCTGGCGCGCTAAGTCTCTGGCATTGCCAAGTTCGAAAAAGACCAAGTCGCCGTCGCCGAAATAATCCTGAATGGCTTTCGTCCTGGGAGCGATGACCGGTTTGCCCAATGCAAGATATTCAAAAATCCGTGTCGGGGTGTTAATTTCGGTAAAGATATTTTTATGGTTAGGTATAATACCGAGATCGCAGTCGGTAATGGCTTCTACGATTCCGTTCAAGTTTTGAACACCAAGATAATTAATGTTGTTCTCGAGATCTCGTTCGCGGGCCATCTCCATCACGTTCTCCAAGAAAGGCGTCCTCTCCCCGCAAACGACGAGTTTAACGTTTGGAATTGATCTCCGCACGGTCTCAAGCGCTTCCACTGCGAGGTCGAGCCCATTTCTGGCAACAAGAGAACCATGATAGAGAATCTTATAAGGCTTTTCTATCGTCCGATTATTCGATCCGTTCAGGTTAGCCGGCCGGAAACGGAATATGTAATCGTCGGGCGAGTTAAGGACGACCCGGATTTTATCGGGCCGACAACTTCGCGCGGAGTAGAGATTCTGACACGCAATATTAACCGTCAACACCAGATCAGAGAATGCGATGCTCCTTTTCTCCATCGTTTTCAAGACACGAACGCTCAGGCTCTCAGGCGTAAGCTTAAAAATGGTCTGCATTAACTCCGGCATCGGATCGTGGAGATCAAGAATGAGCTTCGAGCCACGCACCTTGGCCGCCGCTGCCGCAAAAATCAAAACATCAGGCATGTTGTGAACATGGATAAAGTCGTAACGCTTACGCAACGAGCGTATGGTCAGGTAAACAAAAGAAATTAGGATGAAAGCCGAATACTGACCGAGATAGGCCAGCTTCCCGCCGCGGTATCGCCTAAATGGAACGCGAGAAACGTTTACTCCATTGACGTTTTCGTGCCGCGGCTCTCTTTCGTTTTGCTGCATACACAGCAAATCAACGGTGGCCCCTTCCCGCGTCAGCGCTTCGGCCGCCCGCCGCGGACGCGGGTCTGCCGGATAATTTGAAAATAAGAGCACCGCTACCTTCTTCCCATGAAGTCGACGATCCTTCTTCGTCGAAACCACTTGCCCGCCTGATCTTCCTTCTAGGTCGGGTATTGTCGCTGAGGGCTGCAGTTGCCATCCATTCAAGTCAATGGATGCCGCCGATTCGCTCATGAGTTGGGTATTTCTCATATCGAGCACATGAGAAGCGACTTCACGGGGCAAGGCGTGCCAGCATGCCTCTGCATATTTGTCGTGAACGTATTGCAAGAATTCGCGATAACGCTCAACCGGATATTCAACCGAGGCATCGGCCGGATCCTGAAATGCCATGTAGTCCGGATGGGTATCTAACAAAGCCATTCCACCATGCTTGGCGATCCAATCTAGTTTGCGAATCCAGACATCGGAAGTTTCGTGACGCAGGAGGAGGAAAAGTGTCGAGTCCTGCGGCAGGGTATAAGGCAACTCCAAGTAGCCCTCTCCATTGCCATTAGTCTGGTGATTTGCCGGCGGGCGAGCGATAAAAAATGGGAAAATGGTATGTCGTCCCTCCGGCTGGGGCTCGAACGGGTCGGTGTCAAAGGTGGACATGTCGTAGCGAATGGCCAGCTGATGCAACCAGTCGAGTTTGTGCAGCATAAAGCCCGATCTAAAGCCCTCAGCCTTCCAATCGGCCAGATACTCATTGATTCGTTTGGCTTTTCCGACAAAACCGCGCCAGGTGCGATATAAGCGGCCGTCATGATGAAGATCGTGCACGCCAATTTCGAAGCCTTCGGACGTAAGTTCTTCGCGTAGCTCGGGCGGAACGGCGTATTGTCCAGCGGGAATGAAGTTAAAGCATGATCGAAAGCCGAGTTCAGATTCAAGCTGAGCCAAACGACGGCAGCGCCGCAGACCTACCGGACCCTCGACGTCATGAGTCAAGACCAAGGCAAACTTTTTGCCATCAGGCCAGCCTTGCCACCCAGGCGGAGTCTGCTCCGAGCCAGGCATGATCGGCCAGACGTCCTGTACTCTCGCCTCCAGTCGCAAAGCAATTCTGCGGCGAACGGCCGCGCGCAGGGCCCGGGGAATGAATGGCTTAAGCTGATAGTAGATTCTATTTCGTAACATGACTATGAACTACCGAGCTGAATTGCAACAAGCACAGTTCTTCCAAGACGGGAAAGAAAAGTGACGGAAGCTTCGATTTGGGAGCCGGCCTAACTTCAGCCTTCAAGCCAGCTCGGACCGTAACTACGCGTCTTATTCAAGACCACCGCTACGTCCGCTCGCGCTCCGACAAGCTCACGATAACTGCGTTTTACCAGGTCACGATTGGTCTTCTCTGCTTCTACCACCACCAGAACCTTGTCCATCAGCGCGGCCAAACCAATGGTTGGACTGGTTTGGTTAATTGGCGGCATATCGAAAATGATGTAGTCGAAATCGCTGGCCTTGAGGTTTGGCACCAATGCGAAGAATTTTTTGAGTCCAAGATGTGCGGATTTGTTCCCGGATCGGTTGATTGTTGCCAGGTAAAGATTATCGGCAGCGGAAGTGATCTCCGCTTGGGGTTCAATGGCCGCAGTGAGAGAGGCCGCGGGGCGGCCGGCAAAGAACGGATGAACTTCACCATTGGCAGCATTTACATCGACAAGAAGAACTTTACCATCACCGGTTTCCGAGAGAGCAGCAGCGACCCCGGCAGCGAGAGTCGAAGTTCCCGAGCCTTCGCCGAAGCCCGTAACGCCTATCAACTTTGGTTTATGGGTAACTCCATGAAGTTCGAAATATAAGCCGAGACGATCCCGAATCGCCTCCGAATAGGGACGAATGAAATGCTCGACCTCCCATGGAGCAAGATTGGACTTGCCGTTAGCGGGCGTTTCCTTACTGGCCCGCCGACCACTTTTCCAAGGCAAGCGCAGGCGACCGTTCGAGCCTTGATAAGGAATCGTAAGCATGACGGGCGAGCGCAGCTGCAGCTCGATTTCCGAGCGGCGTTTGTAACTATGACTCAAAACGAGCTCGAAGAGCAGAGCAAGAGCGAGTCCCAAAGCGAGTCCACCTCCGGCAAATCCCAGCGCAATCTTGTCGCGAGTGGTTGTAACTTTTCCCGGCGGCGAAGGTCGTTGGATCGCGCTAATGTTCGGCATCTTAGAAGGATCCAGGGCCTCGTCCACACGTGCCTTTTGCAGAGTCCCAGAATAATATTTGTAATCTTGCTCCTCTAGGTCCTTGGCGCGCTCAAGACTGGCAATTTGCGGTCCGGCGTCGGCCAGCTGTTTCATCCGATCCTGCAACTCGATTTTTTGGCGACGCAGATCGTCCAGTTTTGACTTCATCCCTGCAAGACGCGCACGCTCAACCCGTAAGTCCAACTGGCCCGAGCCCCTTGCTCCAGTAATTGCGAGCTCAGGAAACTTCTTTTCAAAATCCCGTTTTTGGTTCTCCAGCTCGTTGATGTGCGCCTGGTTCATTTTCACCAGTACATTTTCAGGAGTATACTTGGCGGACATCTCGAGTTGAGTCTCGCGCAGCTTCGTCAGATTAGTCACTAGCGCCTGATAGTCGCCGATGTCCTTGGTCGATGCCTGCTGGGGCGGCGGTGCAGCGTTATCCTTTGCCTTATCCTTGGTGTTATCCGTCTCATTCAAATCTACTGGCAATCCACCTCGCTCAATCTGTTTCACTTTGGCTTGCTGCTCGGCCAGATCGTTTTCGGCCGCTCTTAGTTGCTCCTCGGTGTGCGAGGACTGCGCATTAAGGCTAGACATACTATCCGCGAGGGAGATCACTCCCGCCTTGGCCTTGAGGGCCTTGAGCGCGTCTTCCGTCTGGTTGAGTCGGGCGCGAATTTGATCAGATTGCTGACTGACAAAGTCGAACGCGCCAGCCGACCTGTGCACTTCAAGATGCTTGGTAAAGTAACGAGTGACCAGTTCATTCAGAACGGCGGTGGCAACTTCCGGCTTCCTGTTTGTGTAAGAGACCCCGATGATGTTACTTCCCTTGGATGTAGTCGTAGAAAGGCCCGAATTAATTGCGGCCGCAGCTCCCACGACGGTTGGCGCTTTTGCATCAGGAAGCACTCGGTTGGGCCCCAATGCTTCTGCTACCTGAACCGACAAATCCCAACTCGTTAAAATGGAAATCTCCGCTGCGATGACAGCGTCGATCGTTAAGCCGGTCCCACTTCCACCTCTGGCTGAGGTTCCGGTCACGGCATCCACGGGATCATAACCGCTCCTTTCCAACACATAACGAACGAGCAGCCTCGCATCCGACTCGTACGCTGCCGGGTAGAAATAGTAAACAGCCACCGCGATAACAATTCCGGCAAGGGCAAGGGCTAAGATCGTTCGCTTCCATTTGAAGAGCGCGAACAAAATATTGCTTAGATTAATTTTGGACGGTTCAGGATCGTTTCGATGTTCGGGCATAACATTATGGGAGGAAGTGCATCAGTCGAGATGCGGATATATCATAGCACCAGCCAGCCTATTAAGCGAGGCTGGTAGCACGCGAAAGAGATGTTTGTGAAATGTGGAGCGCCTGTCGCAGGAATGTTTCCAAGACGCACTTGCCGTATCAAAGCGAACGTAATCTATTGTTTCTTCCGTCGCGCCCCAGGAAAGTTTGAAACGCCGCAGGCCTTGATTTTCTGCGTCGGTCCTCCCGAAGTGCAATACTTCAGCGCCTGCCTCGGCCAAATACCTTATTGCTTCAAACATGGCGAGGTTATTGGGGCGAAGCTCCTGCAACCTTTCATCAGAAGCGCCAAATTTATAGACGGCATGGCGCCCTCGCTTAAAAAATATGGCAGCCGCGATGGGACCTTTTTGACATTCGACGAGAACAATGAACCCTAAACCAGCGCTGATTAGATGCCGTTGAATGTTTATAAAAAAAGATCGCGGCTGCGGTGGCGTTCCATGGCGGCGGCGGGTCCGGACGTGCAGCTTGTAAAACTGAGCCATCGCATCTGGGCTAGATTGAATACTTACGCTTAGTCCACTGCGCTGCGCTTTGCGTATTGCTCGCTGAACCGAGCTCGAAAAATTCGAAGCGAGCGCCTCCGGACCTATTCTCAAATCAAGAAAGTGGCCGTAATAAAACTCGGAAGCTGGCACATCAATGGGAAGGATTGAAGGGCCCCGTAGCTCGAAGTAGCTCCAGCGTCTTTCACGCGCGATCTGCTGTAACTTTTGCGCCACCAGCTCGTGCCCAAAGGTACTGAAGGTAAGCGGGGCACAATAGTCACTAAATGGCAGGCAAAGGCCACGCGATGTCGTCAGCACGCTCTGGACTTCCATCATTGGAACCAGCGCGAGCAGACTACCATTGAACGACATTTGGACATAGCATGGACGATGACCGTAGGTCTCAACCAACACACGAGCCCAAGCCGTAGAATGAAAGATCGTCGCATCAGGATGTGTACTGATGGCGTCGTCCCATTTCCTGTCCACCAAAGGGTTAATCAGAACCGCATTTAATGATCGCCCGGCGGATGGCGCGTTCTTCTCCTCGTCTAGCCGTGGCAAAGATCGGAGCAATGGCGTGCCCGAAACCGACGTCGCGGCTTTTGCCTGACCCGCTATTTGCCTGACTGCTTTCAGGCTATTGCTCCCGCACTAATGGTTTCTGTAACGGTTTCGATGATAAATTCTATCTGTGCTTCGGTAAGCTCCGGAAACATCGGTAAGGAGAGGAACTCGTTCGCAATCTGCTCCGAAACTGGGAACGCGCCCCGCTGATGACCCAGGCTCAGATAAGCCTGTTGAAGATGAACCGGAACCGGATAATGCACGCCGCATCCAATCCCCTTCCTTTCCAACTGCCGCATCACTTCGTCGCGACCCCGCACGCGAATAGCATAGACGTGATAGACGTGGCGAGCGTACTCAGCCTCAAGCGGAGGGATGATTTCTTCTATCTCTTTAAATGCCCCGTCGTATCGGGCCGCGTGCGTCCGGCGTAGCTCGTTGCCCCGGTCAAGGTGTCGCAACTTGATCGCGAGACATGCGCCCTGAATTGCATCCATTCGGCAGTTCCAGCCGACCATGGTATGATGGTATTTCCGAGTCTGGCCGTGGTCACGCAGCACGCGGATCTTGTCGGCCAGTTCGAGGTCATTTGTGACGATGGCACCTGCTTCACCAAGCGCGCCAAGGTTTTTCCCAGGATAAAAACTGAAGCAACCAATTTCGCCCATCGACCCAGCTCGTCGGTTCTTGTATTCGGCACCGTGTGCTTGTGCAGCATCCTCGACCACGACCAAGCCATGCTGGCGGGCAAACTTTAGAATCGGATCCATGTCGGCGGTCTGGCCAAAAAGATGAACCGGAACGATAGCTTTCGTACGACTCGTTAGGACATTGGCCAATGCCCCAGGATGCATTGTGTAGGTACGTTCGTCGACATCGACGAAGACAGGTTTCGCGCCACAATAAGTAATGGCCTCAGCCGTTGCCATGAAGGTGCTCGGGACCGTGATCACTTCATCGCCCGGCCCGACCCCACAAGCCAGCAATGCCA
>Ga0193750_1000374_pt1 | contig 12324 bp, 9 predicted proteins | sample L1c1metaG_FD_160569 | JGI IMG/M metagenome (GOLD analysis project Ga0193750, IMG submission 160569) | Soil microbial communities from a riparian zone of the East river system, Colorado, United States - L1c1 | ecosystem: Environmental > Terrestrial > Soil > Riparian zone | place: USA: East River...
TGCGCGAAGCCCTGAAAGAGGCGATCGATGCCGATGCCGAGTCCTACAACGCCGTGATGAAAGCCTACAAACAGGCGAAAGATTCCGCCGGCAAGGACGGTATGATCGAAGACGCGCTGAAACAGGCAACCAATGTGCCGCTGGGCGTCGCGGAACGGGCAAGGGAAGTGGCGGCGATCGTCGAAACTCTCAAGCCCATTACCAATCCCAATATGAAATCCGATCTCACTACCGCGCTGGCCCTGGCGCGGGCGGCGATGGAAGGCGCGCTGGCCAATGTGGAAATCAACTTGGATTCGCTGAAAGATCAGGCCTTTGCCGCGGATACGCGGAAGCGAGCTTTGGCTCTAAAGCCTTTGGCCTGAATGTGGTTGATTAGCTCTCAGATGCACTTTCGTTACGCCTTCCCACCCCAGAATTAGCTTACAATGAGCTCACGAGCAGTTGACTGGGAGATTCCCGTCAGCATCCAAGTATCTATACCTTCAGAGGTCAACATGAAAAAAATGCGGGATTGTTTTTGCCTTCTGTTGCTTTCGAGCGCCGCTTGGGCCATGCCGCTGGGTAGCTCCGCCCGCACTGTGATTCCTTCTGACGTCCAGCAGATCATTTCGGTGGACTATCGTGCGCTGCGAAATTCAGAGACCGCGCAAGTCCTCAAGCAACAGGTATTGCCCGAGAGCCTGAAGCAATTCGAGGGTGCGCTAAAAGGTATAGGCATCAATCCGGAAAAGGATGTGGAACAACTCACCTTCGCTTCTTATCGGAGCGGCAAGCAAGGCGTCCGGATCATAGGTGTCGCGCAGGGATTTTTTCCTACCAAGACCGTGCTCAAGAAGATGCGTCTCAGCAAGGTTAAGCCGGTGAAATATCGTGACGCCTTGACCTACCCGATGTCGGGCGGCATGCAAATGACTTTCCTCGATGAAGGCACACTTCTTTTCGGCGACATGGCTGCTTTGAAGGGCGCTTTGGACACGCGTGACGGATATTCTTCAAGCCTCGATTCCAATCAGCAGATCGCCGACATGATCGGCTCAGTTGATTCCGGAACCGTATGGAGCGTGCTTGACCAGGCGGGAACTCAGAACATGATGCGTTCGGCGCTGGGCGATGCGTCCAAGCTGGCCGATTACGAGACGGTAAAGAAACGTCTGCTCGGCTCGCGCTATACCATGAATTTTTCCAATGGCGTGGCCTTCGACCTGGATGTACTTACTTCAGACGCCATGACCGCCACCACGATGTCTTCGCTGGTGAGGGCAGGAGTGCTTTACCGCAAGATGACCGCAAGCGCGACCGAGAAAATGGCTCTGGAAAGTGTGACGGTGAATTCGGACAGCTCAAATCTGCAACTTCACTTCCGCACCGATGACAAGAAGTTCCAGGCGCTATTGCATTCGGAGCTGTTTGCGGCTGTGTCGAAATAGGGGAACGGCAAGCTTATTGGCTAGTTTTCCCAGCGCTGCGTTTTGATTTCGCCCAACCTTGCTTCACAATCTGCCGCGCCCGGGCTAAGGCCAACGAATCTGCGGGGACGTCCTCGGTGATGCACGACGCAGCCCCTACATAGGCTCCCTTGCCAACGCGCACCGGCGCTACCAGGGTCGCGTCACTGCCGATAAACACGCCGTCCTCGATCACGGTCTTGTGTTTGTTCACGCCATCGTAATTGCAGGTGATGGTGCCGGCACCAACGTTGACGCCTTCCCCGACCTCGGCATCTCCGAGATAGGTGAGGTGGTTAGCTTTGGAACCTTTTCCTAGTCGAATGTTCTTGGTCTCAACGAAATTTCCTACGTGCGCGCCTTCAGCGATCTCGCTGCCCGGTCGTAGATGCGAATAAGGCCCGATCACCGCGCCTTTGTCGATATGTGCACCATCAATCACGCATCCGGGCCTGACCAGAACGCCATCGCCGATCTTGGAATTGCTGATCACACTATAGGAACGAATCCGGCAGTCGCTTCCGATACGCGTCGCGCCGAGAATTTGAACGAACGGTTCAATAGTGGTATCCGCACCAATTTCGACATCGCTATCGATAACGCAAGTTTGCGGATAAAAGATCGTGACGCCTCCAGCCATAAGCTGCTGGCACTTGGACGCACGAATGCGCTGATCAATATCCACCAGTTCCGCACGAGTGTTGCCGCCTAGCACTTCGTAAGCATCGTAGGTTGGGAAAGCAACTACACGTTCTTTGGCTTTACTTAGAACTTCGGCCATGTCGGTGAGATAGAGCTCATGGTGAGGATTGTTGGTGCTGAGCTTTTCGATGTTGCGCAAAAAAGGTGCAACTGCAAAGGCATAAAAACCCGCATTGACTTCCTGTATTTTCTTTTGTGTCGCGGACAGGGAGTTCTGCTCCACGATAGCCTGTACTTCTTCTTTCTTGGAGGCTTTGCGGATAATCCTGCCGTAGCCGGTGGGATTATCCATCCGCGCAGTAAGCAAGGTCATCGCGGCTTTTCGTGATTTGTGGAAATCACGCAGCTTCTCGATGGTCGAAGCAGTAATCAGCGGAGCGTCCCCGGAGAGCACGATCACAACATCGTAGGGACTAAGCGCTTCGCGCGCAGTCATCAACGCATGACCGGTTCCGCGTTGCTCCTTCTGCAGCACGAAGCTGACGCCGGTATGAGCCACAGCCTCTCGCACCCGGTCGGCTTCATGTCCAATAATTGCGAACACGTCCTTTGAAGGAACGGCCTTGATCGCTGCCGCAATCACGTGCGCCAACAGCGGCTTTCCGCCTACTTCGTGCAATACCTTGGGATGTTTGGATTTGAGCCGTGTGCCTTTTCCCGCTGCCATGATTGCGATGGCGATGCGCGGAGCACGGTTGGGGTGATTGTTCTTGGCGGTGGGCATTCGACTCAATATACCGCGACCGTCGCGCTGCCGTCCTCGCGGGTTAAAGGCACGAACCAGCTACGGCATGAGTCCGCAGCACAAAGCCTGTAGCGAAGTTATCGCCGCGTGGATGCCCTGGCAGCTTGGTGAGATTCGGTTCGGTCATCCGCGGGAGGCGCCTGCGAAGCCAATTCCAGCAGGTCTCGCGCAACTTTGCCAGTTGCGTGTCGCGCCACGTCGCCCTCGTCCAGGTAGTCACCCAGAACTGGACACACTCCCAAGGCTTCGATGGCTTCCAGGTCGGCAACAATCTGGGTGGCGCCTTCGAGGGCGTATTTGGCTTTCATTTCCGGAGAGGCAGGCGTGCGATTGATCAGCGCATAATCGAAGATGCGCGTCACCTGGGCATGATGGTTGAGAGCGCGAATATGATCGGCCGCCGTCAGTCCCAGACTCTCATTGGCCTGCGTCATCAAGTTACAGACGTAGACTTTCAACGCCGGAGAACTAACGATCGCCTCTGCGATACCGCGCACCAGCAGGTTGGGGATGAGACTGGTGAACAGCGACCCCGGCCCCACACTGATCAGGTCGGCGCGCGCGATTGCCTCCAAAGTTTGCGGAAGCGGTTCGACATCCGGAGGAACCAGCACCAACTCCTTGATTCGCCCTTGGCTGGCAGTAATTTTTGTTTCCCCTCGCACCCGCGTTCCATCTTCCATCATCGCTTCGAGCTCAATATTCGAAGTCGTAGCCGGATAGATGTGCCCGCGGGTCAACAATATTTCAGCCGAGAGCCGGACCGCTTCGCTGAAATCTCTGGTAATGGAGGTGAGCGCCGCAAGAAAAAGATTGCCGAAACTATGACCTTCCAACCCCGAGCCTTTTACAAAACGATGCTGGAACAGGCGGGAAAGCAGCGCTTCGTCTTCAGATAGCGCCACAATGCAGTTACGGATATCGCCAGGGGGAAGCATGTTGAGCTCTTTGCGCAGGCGTCCGCTGGAGCCACCGTCGTCACTGACTGTCACCACGGCGCAAAGCTCACTGATTACTGGCTCGACAGGTTTAGCGCTGGAACGTTCGACAGGAAGCGAAACGAAGTGTTTGAGGCCTTTCAGCAGGGTGGAGAGCCCGGTACCGCCTCCGATCGCCATGACGCGCAACCCACGACCAGACGTTTTTTCGCGCCCTACCGGGTCGTCAGACTGCTGGAGATCCGCCATTGTGGCTCGCTAGCGGTCTTCTTCGGAACTTGCTGCGATCGGTCCCAGCTCAGCTCCAGGGTCGGGATAGAGCAGTTCGGTGAAGCGCGGGTCTTCCGCCAGATTCTGGAAATCCGAATCGTTGCGCGCCTGGAACCGCAGCGCCGCATTCAGCCGGATCGCGTTGTCCAGATGCCGTAGCGAGTCTTCCACATGGCCGGTCAGGCAATCCAGAGCAGCCAGCCCGTAGGCAACATAGTCGGCCTTCGGCACTTGCTTGGATAGTTTCTCCAAATGCTCGCGCGCCATCACATAATCGCCAACATTCATCAGGGAAATGGCGTAATCGTAGTGCTCTTCCGGACTCTTAAATTGGTTGGTGACCCGGTCCAGGTGCTGATTACAAGCACTGAGGTGCACTGCGGCCCGATCGGCCAATTCCTTATTGGCCCCTGCGATAACTTTCTGCAGGGCAGTCTTGGCTTTCTCGAATTTGTGCTCTTGCAAGGCCCGTAGTCCGGTCTCATAGTTTTGCACAGCCTGTGCAAAACGCGGGTCATCGCCGACCGACTTCTTGGCTGGCGTCTTTTGAGCCATTTGCAAAATTCTTCCGGTGCTCTTCGTAAATACCTCTTTTTTGTTAATCTTAGATGAAGACAGCTTAACTTTTTCTGTCGGTTTCCTTGTCATCCCGCTGTCGCCTCGGTTCCTGTCAGCGTCGGTCGCCTAAATACCGGCTGTGGAAAACGTAACGAAAGCCGATGTGAGCAGGTTATACGCGGCCTTCAATACCCGTCAACCTGCCCCGAAAAGGTGCTTGCCCGCCACATCGTCGTCCCAAGCCCGGCTCTGGCCGTTGAGGCTTAGTTGATTGAAGCAGCGGTTGCCAAGTTTACCTGCTTCCACTCGCCGGCAATGATCCCTTTGCGAATCTGCGCAGCGGTTTTTCCCTTCTGATGCATCGAATAAGAGTAGTACGCCTCCTTCAGGCAGGTGGAACACACGGCTCCGTGGGTACTCTCAAAGCAGCTGTGAAGACTATTATGACCCATCCGGTCACAGTAGCAGTAACAGGGCTGTTGATGTAAGACCGCTGGGATCTTGGCTGCCAGTTCATACGCGTGACTCTGGTATGGATACTGTGCGTTCTCAGCCCAAAGTTGCTCCTTCCCAAGAATGGGTGGGAGCTTGGTCCCTTTTTTTGGTGGCCCTGCGTTGTAGGCGGGTACTGCTGCCGCCTGTTGTGAAGTGGCCCATGGGGTAAACGCGGCAAAGGTGATAACAAACAGACAAACTAGAGTTAGGCCCTGCTTAAGCATGAATCCAAATCCTCAGGTTGGATATTGTAACTCGAATCGCCCAGCCGCAGTAGTCCGGCTGACAGCAGTTCTGCGGACCATCAAATCTCACTGCCTGAAGGCTGATTCAATATAAAATGACGGATAACATGGATCAGGACCAGCCCGCTCAGCCCGAGGTTCAGCAACCGGTAATCAGTTCTTCGTTTCGTTCGCGCGCTGTGCCGATGTTTTCAGTGTGGCTGCGAGACCTGATTATCTCGCTGAGTATTTCCGCCTTTATCATCATCTTCCTGTACCAACCGGTGAAGGTTGAGGGCACGAGCATGATGCCCTCGCTGGACGATCAAGAGCGCATCTTTGTCAACAAATTCGTCTACCGCATGGAGCCTATTCAGCGGGGCGATATCGTCGTTTTCCATTACCCGCGCGATCCTTCGAAAAGCTTCATCAAGCGTGTTATCGGGCTGGCCGGAGACCATATCCGCATAGACACGGGGCAGGTGTTCGTCAACGGTGTGTCGCTCGAAGAGGATTACGTGCCATCGGATTACGCCGATCAGCGTTCCTACCCGGAGATTGTCGTGCCGGCGAACGCATACTTCTTGCTTGGCGATCACCGCACCATGTCCAACGATAGCCGCGATTTTGGCGCGGTCCAGCAGAAGTTCATTTATGGCAAGGCAGTTTTCGGATATTGGCCAATGGACAAGATGGGCAGGCTGCGATAGACCCTCGACCGATTCGAGATGGAAAACTTTTGCGCTTCAACTTTTCCTCAAGAAGATTTCTTGGCCCGATTGCTTCTTCTGTTAGAATTCTTAAAATCTACTCCCCCGGAGAATAAATGCAGGCTATCCTTGCGCTGGAAGACGGCAGAGTCTTCCGAGGCAAAGGCTACGGAGCCAAAGGCGAATGTTACGGGGAAGTAGTTTTTAATACTTCCATCACCGGCTATCAGGAAATCTTTACCGATCCTTCCTACGCCGGCCAGATCGTCGTTCTCACCAATCCTGAAATCGGCAACTACGGTACCAACTCCGAAGACAACGAAGCTACGCGCCCTTACATCGAGGGATTGATTGTCCGCGAGTTTTCTCGCGTGAGCTCGAACTGGCGCTCCCAGCAAGTCGCCGAAGAATACCTGGAGCAATTCAAAATACCTGTACTCGGAGACATCGACACGCGCGCCCTGGTACGCCATCTGCGCGATCACGGCGTGATGCGTGGTGTCATTTCAACTCTGGAAACCGACGCCGACAAACTCGTCGCCAAAGCCCTATCCATTCCAAAGATGGACGGCACCGACCTGGCCAAAGTCGTCACTACCAAGCATCCTTACGTCTGGGAAGTGGGCGAACGTTCTCACGAGCCCGTGGCAGTCGTCGGCGTAAAAGATGAACCGGAACGCTTCCATGTCGTAGCCTACGATTACGGAATCAAACAGAACATCCTGCGCAAACTGCGCGGCGAGGGTTGCAAAGTAACGGTTGTTCCGGCGCAGACTCAAGCAGAAGATGTGCTCGCGCTGAAACCTCACGGCGTGTTTCTGTCCAATGGCCCAGGCGATCCCGAGCCCTGCACGTACGCGGTAGACAATATCCGGCGTCTCATGGGACGCCAGCCCATCTTCGGTATCTGCCTCGGGCATCAGCTGACAGGGATCGCTCTGGGCGGTAAAACCTACAAGCTGAAATTTGGACATCACGGCGGAAATCATCCGGTCAAGCAGCTGAACTCAGGCAAAGTAGAAATCACTGCTCACAATCACAACTTCGCCGTAGATCCGGATTCGTTGCCCCAGAGTGAAGTTGAATTGACCCACATGGATTTGAATGACAACACTCTAGAAGGCATGCGGCACCGCAATCTGCCGCTGTTCACGGTGCAATATCATCCAGAGGCTTCGCCTGGGCCGCATGATTCCCATTATTTGTTTAAGGATTTTGTGAAGATGATGGAGGAGTGGAAAGGGTGACGCGAGGATTAGCAGCGGCCTTTGTTGTCGTCCTAGTGGGCGTTTCGGTGGCACATGCCGATACGTCTTCTGACACACGCTTTACGTGGAGTTCGAATGAGTTCGCATCATATTGCGGCTTTGAGTCGGCCACTTATTTGAGGGCGGACCGGGACTGGTTCACCGACAGGAACTATTCCGACAAGTGGCACGAAACTTCTGAGGCAAAGTTGAAGACTTGTAGTGATTGCTATCGAGTCGCAGACGTAGCGAAGCTGGGGCCGGCAGTTCGCGTCGTGCGACTTATAATGACGAGCGAGTCGGGTGATTGGTTCCACGAAATAACGTATTGCTTCGATAGCAACGATAAACTTCGCGCCGCAAGCGCGATCTTTAATTGTGCTTGGGGCTGGTCGTACGTTACCGTTTATGCGTTTCACGAGGGTGGTCTCAAACTCCAGGATTCGAGATGGCAGAATTTGGAAACCGGTAAGCAAATCTCCCGCCCGGAGACTGCCGACGAAATGAAGGATCACTGGAGCGAGGTTCCTGTTTACAAGCTGTTCTCTCAATTTCCCTTTGCCAAGCTAATTGCGAAATAATGCCCAGACGCACTGACATCTCGAAAATCCTGATCATCGGCTCTGGCCCCATCATCATTGGCCAGTCGGCGGAGTTTGATTACTCGGGCACCCAAGCCTGCAAGGCACTCAAGGCCGAGGGATTCGAAGTCGTGCTGGCGAATTCCAACCCAGCCACGATCATGACCGATCCCGAGATCGCCGACCGAACTTACATTGAGCCACTCACTCGCGATTATCTGGAAGAAATTATTCGCGTGGAGCGTGAGCTGTCGCCTGGCAAAGGCTTCGCGATCCTGCCAACTGTCGGAGGACAAACTGCGCTCAATCTTGCCGTCGAGCTTTCCGACGGCGGCATTCTCGACAAATACAACGTGCAGCTCATCGGCGCCAATATTGCCGCCATCAAGAAAGCCGAAGACCGCCTCTATTTCAAAGATGCGATGCAGAAGATCGGCCTCGATGTTCCCAAGTCCGCGTTAGTCAACAATCTGAAGGATGGGCTCGAGTTCGCGGGGAAAATCGGTTTCCCCGTAATCGTTCGTCCATCGTTCACGCTGGGCGGCAGTGGTGGTGGCATTGCCTACAACCGCGAAGAACTGGTGGAAGTGCTCGCCCGTGGTCTCGACTTCTCTCCCGTGCACGAGGCTTTGATTGAAGAATCGGTGCTGGGATGGAAAGAGTACGAACTCGAAGTAATGCGCGACATGCGCGACAACGTCATCATCATCTGCTCGATCGAGAATTTCGATCCCATGGGCGTGCACACCGGAGATTCGATCACCGTAGCACCCATACAGACGCTCACCGATCGCGAATATCAGGCTATGCGGGATGCCGCAATCGCCGTAATTCGCGAGATTGGCGTCGAGACTGGCGGATCGAATATTCAGTTTGGAGTGAACCCGAGTAGCGGACGGATGGTGGTGATCGAGATGAATCCGCGAGTCTCGCGCTCTTCGGCACTGGCCTCGAAGGCGACCGGATTCCCAATTGCCAAGATTGCCGCCAAGCTCGCCGTCGGCTACACCTTGGACGAGATTCCTAACGACATCACGCGCAAAACTCCCGCTTGCTTCGAGCCCACGCTGGATTACGTAGTGGTGAAGATACCCAAGTGGCAGTTCGAGAAATTTCCTGGCGCGGATGAAAATCTTGGTCCGCAGATGAAGTCCGTTGGCGAGGTCATGGCCATCGGCCGCACCTTCAAGGAAGCGTTGATGAAGGGCGTGCGTGCACTCGATACCGGCAAGAAAGTTGGTTCGGAGAAGATTGAACCGAAGATTCTCACTCAGCGCTTAGTAACGCCGCATCCTGAGCGCCTCTCTTATGTCCGTTACGCACTACGCCAGGGTCACACCGTCAAACAATTGGCCAAAATGACATCCATCGATCCATGGTTCCTCTACCAGCTCAAAGAAATAAATGACATGCAGCTTGAGTTGGAAAAGCATCCCATGGAATCGATTCCCACGGAAGTGCTGCGCGAAGCCAAGCGCATGGGCTTCTCCGATGGCCGGCTGGCAAGCGTCTGGCGGCTCAGCGGAAAAAGCGGACAGGAGAAAGTTCGTCATCTGCGCAAGAAACGCGGCATCATGCCGGTCTACAAACGCGTGGACACTTGCGCTGCGGAGTTCGAAAGCTTCACGCCATATCTCTATTCCACCTACGAAGACGAGGACGAGGCGGCGCCCACTCAGAAGAAAAAAGTCATCATCCTGGGCAGTGGACCCAATCGCATCGGGCAGGGAATCGAGTTTGATTACTGCTGCTGCCATGCCGCCTTTGCGCTTCGCGACGACGGCTATGAGACGATCATGATCAACTGCAATCCGGAAACCGTCTCCACGGATTACGACACCAGTGATCGCCTCTACTTCGAACCCCTCACGCTGGAAGATGTCTTCGCTATCTACGAACACGAAGCTGCGTCGGGTGTTCCCGTCGGCCTGATCGTGCAGTTCGGCGGGCAGACACCGCTCAACCTCGCGCTGCCCCTCAAGGCTGCCGGCGTGAATATTATCGGCACCTCACCCGAGTCCATTGACCTGGCGGAAGATCGCAAGCGATTCGGCAAACTACTCGATGAGCTCGAAATCCCGCAGGCGCCTGGTGTCATGGTGGCCTCGGTCGAGGAAGCGATTGAAGGCGCCAAACGCGTGCAATATCCCGTGTTAGTGCGGCCGTCGTATGTGCTGGGCGGACGCGCCATGGTGATCGCCTATGACGAAGAAACCGTCGTCCGCTATATGAAAGAGGCGGTCGAATATTCTCATGATCGCCCAGTGCTCATCGATCATTTCCTCGAAGACGCGATCGAAGTGGATGTTGACGCACTCTCCGATGGCGAGGACGTAGTCATCGGTGGCATCATGCAGCACATCGAAGAAGCAGGCATCCACTCCGGCGATTCTTCCTGCGTGCTGCCCGCCGTGGATATCCCCGAACCGCTACTGGCGCGCATGCGCGACTACACTTTCAAGCTGGCCCGCGCGCTGAAAGTAGTCGGCCTGATGAATATCCAATTCGCCATCCCGCGCACCAATGGCAATTCCAAGGGCAATGGTTCCGAGGCGGGGAAAGTCTATGTTCTCGAGGTCAACCCTCGCGCCTCGCGCACCGTTCCCTATGTTTCGAAAGCAACTGGCGTTCCCATGGCAAAGATCGCCGCGCGTCTCATGACCGGACGCAAGCTGCGCGAGTTCTTGCCCGACTTCATCGATCGCCGAGCCGACCTCAACACTGGACATTGCTACTACGTGAAGTCTCCGGTTTTTCCGTGGAATAAGTTTCCTGGGATTGATACCGTCCTTGGCCCGGAGATGAAATCCACCGGCGAAGTAATGGGCGTGGCCGACAATTTCGGCGAGGCCTTCGCCAAAGCACAAACTGCCGCCGGACAAAAGCTACCTACTCAAGGTACGGTTTTCATCAGCGTAACCGATCATGACAAAACTCACGTGGCGGAAGTGGCCCGCCGCTTCGTGGACATGGGCTTCAAACTGGTAGCTACAGCCGGAACCGCCGATGTTCTCGAAAACAGCGGTATGACTGTAGAGCGCGTCTATAAAGTGAAAGAAGGACGTCCAAACGTGGTGGACTTGATTAAAGGCGAGCGTATCCAGCTGATTATCAATACTCCCACCGGACTGGAACCCTGGTTCGATGAAAAGGCGATCCGTCGCGCCGCAGTAAATGCGCGCATTACTTCGATCACTACGTTATCCGCCGCTCGCGCCGCCGCCGAGGGCATTGCGGCTTTGCAACGTGGCGAGCTGAGAGTACAAGCCTTGCAGCACTTGCACGCGGACCGCTCGGCTCGAGCCCGCGGTTAGTTCAACGTCCCCCCACTTGGTGTTGTAATCTGAGAACCGAGAACTTAGAACTGAAGGCTGAGGTTCATTCCCATGCTCCTTCACGGCATCTTCCCTCCCGTCACCACGCCGTTTTATCCCGACGGCAACGTGTATTTCAAAAAGCTTGAGGCCAACGTGGAGCGCTACTCCAAGACTCCGGTAGCAGGCCTCGTCGTGCTAGGTTCGACGGGCGAAGCAATCCTGCTTTCGGATGAAGAACGTCGCGAAGTGCTAAAAGTTGCGCGTGACGCAACCGCGCCTAATAAAGTCCTGATAGCGGGAACAGGAGTTGAGTCGGCTGCGGAAACTTTGAAGTTGACCGAATACGCGGCGCAGTTACGATACGACGTAGCTCTAGTGCGCACGCCGCATTACTATAAAAAACAAATGCAGCCCGCAAACTTGCTGGCTTTCTATCGCACCGTCGCCGACCGTTCCCCTTTGCCGGTGATGATTTACAACTTCCCGCAGGCCACGGGCTACGACATGCCCGCCGAATTGGTAATTGAGTTAGCCGCGCACCCCAATCTGATTGGGATCAAAGAATCAAGCGGCGATGTGGAAAAGGTTCGCAAGATGGTCGAGGGCACTCGTCAGATCAAACGGTCGGCCGCGGTGACAGAAACATTCGATGCAGTCACACCCCGCATGCTGGAGCCGCGTCGGGAAAATAACGGGCAGGGCGGGGAACTGGTGCCTGTGTCTTCGTTGGGAGGAGCGTCGAAACCTTCGTCATCGTCCGTGAGCGTGATCTCTGGAGTGAAGACGCGCCAAAAAGAAGTTGGCTTCCAAGTGCTTATCGGAGCAGCCCAGAAGCTGGAACCGTCACTACAAGCCGGTGCGATGGGTGCAATTCTTGCTTTCGCCGATGCTGCCCCGACGGCGTGTTATGAAATCTACGCCGCCTGGAAAGAGGGCGACAACCAACTAGCCGACCTGAAGCAGCAGCGCATTGCCAAAGCCGCTGAGCGAATCGCTGGAGAGTTGGGCATTCCCGGCGTGAAGCACGCTATGGATTTCAACGGATACTTCGGCGGCGCGGCGCGCCTGCCGCTGTTGCCGCTCACCGCT
>Ga0193750_1000375_pt1 | contig 12316 bp, 8 predicted proteins | sample L1c1metaG_FD_160569 | JGI IMG/M metagenome (GOLD analysis project Ga0193750, IMG submission 160569) | Soil microbial communities from a riparian zone of the East river system, Colorado, United States - L1c1 | ecosystem: Environmental > Terrestrial > Soil > Riparian zone | place: USA: East River...
GTTGGTGCGGTTGATCAGCGCTAATGGCGAATAGTGGATATTCTCCGGCCCACCGCCATACACGGGCCAATCGTACATTTCGGGTGTTGCCGGATTCTTTTCGGAACTCGCCGAAACGAGTAGGACGCTAGCCATCGAGCAGGCTAATAAAGTGGAGACAACGAGTCGATTCGTGGAAATTCGCATAATTGAGGGCACCATCGTACATCGGCCCCAACCCGCGGTACCAATCCTTGAATCTTTGACCACTCCTCCTCGCCATTCAGCCAGGGAGGAATGCGTTGCTGAATCAGTTAGGTTCTTGCAAAGAAAAGGACATGGTTGGTGACAGCCGTCACAGACAGACAGAATCCAGTGCACATATCTTTCGAATCCAGGCGCGAAAGAAGGAGTAGGTCGACAGGCACGTACGGGCGTGGATGACGGAATTCAAACTAGTTGGGAGAAAAGAAATGCGTCAGTATGAGCGACCTCGCAATACGTTGCGATGTGCGGTAATCGGCTGTGGCTATATTGCCGATCTCTATATGCAGGCGTTTCGCGGCTTGCCGGTACAAGTGGAGGCAGCTTGCGACATCGAACCTGATCGCGTTGCCAAGTTTTGCTCGAAATATCGAATAAAACAAGGCTTCGCCTCATGCAAAGAGCTCCTGCAGTCCTGCGCTGTGGATTTCGTCGTAATCGCAACTCCGCCCGCGAGCCACTCCGGGTTGTCGAATCTGGCACTCGATCATGGCGTGGCCGTGGTAGTAGAAAAGCCAGCCTGCTTTTCCTTGGCTGAAGCCAAAACCTTAGCTGACCGGTCGGCCAAGACCGGAGTTCCCATCGCGGTGATGCAGAATTACCGCTTCAAATTGCCGATGCTAAAAGCGATGGCACTCTATCAAAGCGGAGAAATCGGCAAACTGCTGCCGGATTGACTGCGTCTATCACGGCGGCGTACCCGCATCGGAGCCGGCACCATGGCGAGGGGAACAGCAGACTCATCGCATGCTCCTCTACGAGTGGGCAGAACACTTTCTCGATCTCGAAGTTGCATTCGCAGGACCGATTAGAAAGATTCTGTCCGTGCGCTCGAACTACCGGGATGCAGACGAGAGCTCACGAACCATTGAGGCACTGATCGAGCACTCCAGCGGAGTCACTGGATCGATCGATCTGCGAGCCTTCAGCGGTGCCGAATCAGCTCGAGTGGAGATTCACGGATCACGCAGGCATGTGGAGCTAAAGTTTTTTCCCGACGGTTTCGCTTCTTATAGTGGCGTAATCACGCCGCTTCACGAACTCTGGAGTGACTGCGTCCGAGCCGCTGCCTTTGGCAGTAATTTTGCTGCCTCAGCATTGCGAACTTGGGGAGTTTCGCGACAAGCCTTATCGCACTTCCGATTTCTTGAACATTTCATCAACTTCCTGCAGGGCCGAGAAGCTCGTTTGCCAGTTTCTATTGCAGACGTTCTTCCTACCACCGAACTTCTCGGCGTGTTAGCCGCCGCCGTTTTCCAGCCCTATCGCGAAGAACCGGTAGTTTTCGCGACATTGTCTGCCCGCAATGCGTGCTGAGAGCAATGGGAAACAGGATTTTCACTGAAGTTAGACAAAGTACACCCAAGCTCAAAGCCGCTGAGATGAAATGGGAATCTGTGGCCTCCGCCAAGGAGCAGTCGGGGCCTGAACCAGGCGACCTCTCCCACTATGGCTTTGCTTACGCGATAGATCTCCCCGTCCGCTCGAGTATCACTCGTGGAGCAGTTCCCCTTTTTTGGCTGCCTTCTTGTGGTTCTCATCCCACCAATTCACCAAAGGAGACCCATCAACAACTGAGCCCTAGCAAGTCACAACCAACTCAAGGATGCGAGCTGTCCAGGGAAGCGCCATCGAAGGTGCAAAGATTTGCGCAAAACACAGATGCATTCGATGGCATGCGCTGGGGCGTGGGGGCGACGTGGATCTCCAAATTGCGACCAGCAACATTGACCTATTTCTCTGGTACGTCATTAAGTGCCTTGGCAATTAAGGAGTGCTAGGATATAAGAGCCGTAACAGACAACTGGAGGGTTCATGGCGGATCTAACTAAAGCCTTGCGGCAATTACGCGAGGAACGAAGTCGCATTCAAAACCAACTCAAGCGCTTGGATGAGGCTATTGTAGTACTCGGTAAGGTCGTGTCAGGTTCGGGCGGTCAGAAAAACGGAAGACATGCACCGCGAAAGCTCTCCGTGGCGGCGCGCAGAAGAATCGCGGACGCGCAGAAAGCGCGCTGGGCGAAGTGGAAACTGAAACACGCGAAGAAAGCTGCATGAATTGCATGCCCTCGAAAAAACGAGAGCGGGCAGAAACCCGCTCTTGTCTCTTCGGTGATCTCAATCTGCTCGCTGGAAAAGTCGGAAGGCTTCCTGTCTAACCCATCATCAAGGACGAGGGCGCAAGCCGCTCATGCACGCTGCCGCAAGCGACCGAACGGAATTACTCTCGCCGGGCTGACCACTCCTTTCGTTGCCAAAGATTTCCTTCTCTTGGATAGGCGGTAAACCTTCCCAGACCTCGCGGTGCCAGACGTCGGTTTCTGGCGATTAATTCTTTGTTTCCTCTGCCGTGCCGATTGTGGCTTAAGCATTTCCAAGGCGGCAATCGCCCGATCGATGCGCCGGCGCTGTTTCCTTAAATCGGACAAGATCTCTCCCACACGCATGCTCTCCTCCTGACTGGAGACGCGCGATTTCTTATCACAATGGGACAGCATTCCGCGGGTGAGCGATTGTTGTTCGGATTTCCGAACAACCCCAATACCTTAGTGTTCCGGGATCGCCTGTTCATTCCCGGCAAGTCATGTCTTGGCGAGCCAAGCCTTGATCGGCACGCGGGTTATCTCTTTTAGAACGGCTGTCGCCGTCGCTGAAGGCGCTCGGTCTTGGGGAATGGTGTTGAAGTGCAAACACTTTCCTCCTGTTCAGCGAGAACCAAGGGCGCGGACTTGTGCCCTAATTCGGTGATTGATACGGCTTCTGCGAGTATAATGGCGCTACTTACCTATCGACGGAAATCCAATAAAAATAGCCGAAGCGAGAGTTTTTATGGTTTTGCGAAGAGTCCCGATATTTCTATTGTTACTTTCCTGTCTGCCTTTGCCCCTTTTCGGTCAGGCCGAGAGCGCGTCCAAAGCCAAGCCGCGGGTAGTGGTCGTGGGCGTAAACGGCATGGAATTGGACGTGATCCGGCCCCTGCTGGTCAAAGGCGAGATGCCCAATCTGGCTAAGGTCATCAAGAAGGGCGCATACGGCAAGCTCCGAACAGTCGACGCTCCTAATTGCCCACGGGTTTACTCCACTTTATTTACCAGCACCAGGCCCGACGAGCATGGCGTTACTGGCTTCATCGTGGGTGGTATCACGGCGAATACTAATATGCTGAAGGAAGAGCCCATTTGGTCGATTCTTTCCAAGAACGGAGTCACCGTCGGGATGGCCAACGTTCCGGCTACTTTCCCGGTGATGCCTGTGAATGGCTACATGGTGAGCGGGATGCTGACGCGCGGTAAAAACTGCGAGGACGGCGTGCTCTGCGCTCCAAAGCTCTCAGAAGTGCAAGGTGGCGACCCAGTCTATCCCGCGGCCATGAAGGCGGAGCTGCTCAAGAACGTCGGCGATTTCTATGTTGATTGCGAGCGCATGCCGTCCGCCGAGCAATTGAGAGGTCACGAGACCGAAGTCATTGACGCCTGGCTGAAAAAAGTAGATGTGATTCGCCAGCAACAAACTGAGTTGTTCGATTACCTGATGAGCAAACATCCCACGGACTTCACCTGGCTGGCGCAATCTTGCGAAGACCGGACCGGACATTGGCTCTATCCCATCGCGCCCTATAACGTCGGTTACAACCCTAAGATCAATGCGGTGCGCACAGAAGCCTTCCCCGACCAGTACATCGCGTTTGACAAGGTGCTTGGCAGCATCTTGAAACATGTCGACGATAATACCTACCTCATTATCGTTTCCGACCATGGCATCAAGCCGCTGCGCGAATTTGAACAGACAGATCCACACGCTCACATGGACCACGAGAAGACCACCCCTGTGATCGCCAAGCACGACTTTGCCGATGGTGACGACGTACCTGGTTCCTTCTTCGCCATGGGTCCGGGAATCAAACACGATCTTCGTCTGATGGGCTTCGAAGCCAGCGTGTACGACGTCGCGCCCACTATCCTGCATCTGTACGGCATTCAACAGCCCACGCAGATGCGGGGACACGTGCTGAGCGAGATCTTCGAGAATTCTCCCAACAAGGTGGCGCAAAAATAGGCCTTTCCGGCTTTGCCATTCAGGGCTGGGAGCGTTTTTCACGCAGCAGCCTTGCACGGGTTTCGGCTTTCTGCGCAGCGTCGTTTTTTCCTATCCCCCGGTAGGCCTGCGCGAGCAGCTCAAATATTTCCGCATTGTTCGACTGCGACTTGGAGAGAGTCTCAAGTTGTTCGACCGCATCGTTGAAGCGGCCGCCGGCAATCTTCACTCTCGCCAAACCGAGCTGTGCTTCCACACTTTCGGGCTGCAACAGGAGCGCAGCTTCAAATTGATCTTCGGCGGCTGCGGTGTTTTTCAGTCCCAAATAGACTTCACCGAGCAACAGGCGTGCGGGGAATTGTCCGGGAATAAGTTTTAAGCTGCTCTCTAACGCCTCGCGTGCACCTGCCAGATTGCCTAACTTCTGCAATGCCTGCCCTTCTTGGAATGCGGCAGTGGCATCCGTTGGACTAACTTCGCGCGCAAGCTTGAGATGGTCGGCGGCCTTGCTGTAATCGCCGGCCCGGAACTCCAACTCCCCCAACTGTCGCAGTGCCGGAGGCGACTTGGGATCGAGTTGCAAGACTTTTTCGAGAGATCTGCGAGCATCGTCGGGACGGTTGTCCTCCGAAGCCATCATCGCGCTATGCAGCAGATTCTGTTCCTCAATCTTATCCTTGGGGTCGGGCAATAACGAGGGTTCTGGAGCATTCGTGGAACTTCCCGCATCGGCAGGACCGAGGTAGCCCAGGGCCTTCAACTCGTCAAGAGTGCCCTGCCCGACCGTCGCCGCCGACGCTGGTGCGGGCGCGGCCTTTGACCTTACCGTCGTCAGGATTGCCCGATACTTCTTCACCATCTGATCCCAGGGCTGGTAAATATTGTTCAGTTCTCCTGGGTCAGCTTTCAGATTGTAGAGTTCGGGTCGAGGAGCTTCGATGAACTTGAATCCTTCCTGACGCACCGAGCGTAATGGCGCCCAGCCAAATCGAAGCGGATAATCAGTCTCGCCCAAGGCAGTCCGGCCGGCGATTTCCGTGCTGGCAAAATACGGTTTGAGTGACTCTCCATCCCGCCGCTCCGGCAATGGGACGCGTAAAACGTCCAGCACAGTAGGCAGGATATCCGTCGTCCGGACTTGCTGCTTCACGGTTTTGGCGCTGTTTGTTCGGCCTGGCAGTTTGACGATCAGAGGAACGTGCGTGGTGGAATCATAGAGAAATATCCCGTGCGTGTCTTCGTGATGTTCACCCAGTCCTTCTCCGTGATCTCCGACAACAATGACCAGTGAGTTTTCATACCAGCCCTGCTTCTTTATGTAAGCTACAAAAGTTGCTAGCGCTGAGTCGGCATAAGCAATTTCGCCGTCATACAAGCGATCTTTGTAGGTAAGAGAGTAGGGCGCAGGCGGTTCATACGGATCATGTGGATCATATAGGTGTACCCACACGAAATGTGGACCGGCAGGATGAGCAGCCAGCCAGTCCTGCGCGCGATGCACCACATCCATGCCGCGGCGTTCCACGCGTCCCCAGCGCACATTCGAATGCGAGTGCTGCGGAAAATTATCGTAGAAATCGAACCCACGATCGAATCCCGGCGCCAGGCTCTTGCTGTCGAGAATCACTGCCCCGACGAACGCTGCCGTCCGATACCCCTTCTTTTTCAGCAATTCCGCCAAGGTCGGATGAGTTGTGGACAGCGGTACCGCAAAATCGGTCACTCCGTGCGAACTTGGCAACAGTCCCGTCAGGATAGTCGCATGGGATGAATTGGTGATTGGACTAGGGGTGAAGGCCTGCGTAAAGCGAAAGCCGTCCGTTGCCAAGCTATCCAAAGCCGGCGTTTGGATGCGCTCATACCCGTAGCAGCGCACGTGGTCGGCGCGAAGGGTATCGATTGTCACCAGGAAAACGTCAGGGGATGTTGCGTCTTTCCATGGAGATCCAGCAGCAAAACTGGCAGCCATAGCCAGCCAGGAAAGAGTCACGAACCAAACGGCATTCATGCGAGTTCAGACTAGCATAATCTCCGCTGGTGTCCGGCATGTCACCCGCATGGTCGCACGATTAGCATTTTCTGCTAGCCACTCGTCAGACACAAAAAAGCCCGCGGCCGAAACCGCGGGCTGAAGGCGAGATTGTCAGAAGTAGATCTTCGCGGCCAACTGCAATACACGAAAACCTCCGGGGCCGCTGCCGTACGTATCCGCGTTCGCTCCCCAGTTGGAGATCCTCGAAATGCTGAACGGAGTGCCGGGCTGCCACTGGTATGGCCCGTTCTCATCAAAGCCATATATCTTGTCGTTGAAGTTTGGGTGGTTGAAGACATTGAAGGCTTCCAAACGAAGCTGGATATAGCGCTCCTGGTTGCCGCCCAAGGGGAAGTTTTTGAACAAAGACATGTCCCAATTCTGCATTCCACCGTTGCGGAGGAAGTCGCGCGTTCCGCGTAGAGGAGCACCGATCGTGGGATAAATGGGGTTTAAGCTCTGATTGAGCGTGAAGTAAAGCGGTATCGCTCCCCACATGTTGGAGCCGTTCTGCGCTCCTGGCTCACCATGCCAGGCATTGTTCAAGTCAACCGGGGTTCCGCTCATGACCTGGGTCACGCCGCTCAATTGGAAGTTGTCGGTAACATAGGAAAGCCATTTCGGTCCCTGAAAGTGCTTCGTAACATTGGGTAGGTTGTACACGTAGTTCAGGGCAAACACGTGCGTACGGTCCCACCCCGCTGCCCGATAATCGAGACCGCGAGGATTGAAGGTATCCTGCGTGTCCTGATCTGCGGTGGCCGTGGTCAAGGATTTCGACCAGGTGTAGACGGCTCCTAGGGTCAGCCCTTTGGCGAAGCGGCGCTGCAATGAGGCTTGCAGCGAGTTGTAATTGGAGGTGCCATTGAATTCGAGATATGGGATCTGTGAGTAACCCTTGAAAGGTACCAAGGGGGTATTGATGTACGAGGATCTTCCCAACGCGCAGATTCCGCTGAAACTGTAACCAGCGGCGGCGTATTCGGGCAGAAGATAAGGATCTGTTCCCACGGTACCGCCCCAACCGCAAGCATTTGGATCCTGGGCTGCGAGAGTAAACGCGAAGCCATACGGGATTGCATTAATGTCACGCGAAGTTACTAGGTGGCGGGACAGCGAGCCGACGTAGGCGAGATCTAACGTCATGCTGCTGGTAAGTTCGTGCTGCACACCGAAGCTGAAGCTGTAAATCGTCGGCACTTTTCCGTCTCGCGCCGCGCCGAGAACGCCACCATCGCCCTGTGTCGGAATCTCGGAAGAAGATGTCGACAGGAAGGGGAGATTCGCAATATTGTTAGCGGAAACGGACGGCGTCTGGACGACCGCGGGATTGTTAAAAACAGTATTGAAGATCAAGTTTCCCTGGGTACGGTCGTGCATCATTCCGAAGCCGCCGCGCAGGATTGTGTTATGGCGGCCAAGGAGATCGTAGGCAAAACCGAAGCGCGGCTCCAGCATGATTCCACGGCTGTTCCACCCGCCGTCCGGGATTTCATTGTTTTTCGTATATCTCATGCCGTTCAGCGGATCCCCGCCGTTGGCGAGAATAATCTCACCGCTGCCCGGATCAATCGTCACAGCGTTCGCCGGGTTATAAGCTGAAGGATCGAACAGAGCAACCTGGTTTTTGGCATCGTACTGAGGCGGAATCCAGGCAAAGCGCATTCCATAGTCAAGCGTCAAATTGGATAAAATCTTCCAGGTATCTTGCACATAGAACTCGAGCTGGTTGTAGCGGAATTTACCCACCGGACGCGCTGTAGCTTGGTCAAAGCTGTTGAACTCGCCCAACAGCGCGCTTGCGAAGGGATCCCCGCAGGTTGTGTTCGCGGGACAAGTTCCAGGCGCCGTCGGACCGGTGCCGAAATTGAACTGGCCGTTGATATTGCCCCAGGCAACCTGGTCCTTGCGGTTGCGCTGGTAAAACACTCCGGTTTTCAGAGCATGCTTGTTGAGCACCCAGGTCAGGTTGTCGTTCACGTTGATCGTAGTGTTGGCCTGACGCCACGGAGTTCCACCTAAATAGCTCCCCGGTAGATTGATATTGTTAAGGCCGCTGAAGCCCATGTCAGGAATGGACTGATCGGGAGTTAACGGAAACAAAAGCGGCATAGTGATGCCGTTCTTGCCACGCGACACATTCCCGTTGGTGCTCTCAGCTATCGAGAGGGTATGGCTGGGTCCCACCGAAAATTCATTCAATATGGTCGGCGTAATCGTGCTGAGCAGGCTCGCCGCAAAGTTCCAGCCGGGATGGCTTTGCGTACAGCCTCCCGGGAACTGGATTGGGGACGAACAAGCAAAGATACCAAACGGCCCCGGAAAGGGCAGGTAAGCCATCGAATCCGTCTCCGAGTTGTGGATCCAGCGCCCGTAGAGGCGGTTGCTCCCGTTGAGCTGGTAGTCAACGCGTAGTATGTCTTCCCGACGTGGAGCATTACCTGAAAGTGCTACCGAGTAGTTGTAGAACCCACCGCTGTTAAACCCGCTCGCGTTTGGCAATGGGAAGAGGTTCAGAATTGTCTGTACTTGGGTGTTGATCTGAGCCGGGTCGATCACGTTGTTCGTGATCCCCGGTCCAGCGATCGCAATCGGATTACCGTCTCCGTCGATAGATTGCGAGAAGTCCCCCTGACGTTCCAGAGCGGTCGGAGTGTAGAACTGTATGTTTCCACCGATCGGAATTAACTGCCGGTAAAATTCCTGACTCCAGAAAGCGAAGAGCTTGTCCTTCTTGATCGGACCACCCAGCTGATACCCAATATAGTTATAGCGATAAAGCGGAGGATCGTTGTGTGGCACGGGTTGCGGTACTGGTGGAGTTGTCGGAGCCGGATTCAATTGATTGGCCTTATTGAACCACTCATTAGCGTTCAGACTCTCATTACGATGGAAAAACCGTCCGTTGCCATGCCATTGGTTGCTGCCGCTCTTGGTGATGATGGCAATCTGTCCTCCGGCAGCCTTGCCGTACTCCGCCTGGTAGTTCGAGGTCAGAACCTTCACTTCCTCGATCGCATCGGTGTTGAGAGTAACGTGGGTGCCACCGTTGTTGCCGGTATCCACGTTGGAAGCGCCATCAATGGTGAACTCATGCTGGTTGGTGCGGCTACCATTGATGCTGAAGGAATCAATTCCGCCGGTGCCCGAGGCATGACCGTCAAACGTGCCAGAGACGCCGGGAATGAGCTTCATGTAATCCAGCACATTGCGGCCATTGATCGCGACGTCATTCAATTGTTTGCCGGTGATCACGTCGGAACGCTCGCCGGAGTTGGACTGGAGCTGGACCTGACCTACGTCGGCAGCCACCGTAACCGATTCGTTGGAAGTCCCCACGCTCAGGACAAAGTCGCCCGCGTTCAAACGATCAGCCGCGCTTAGCATCACATCGGTTTTCTCCAACTTCTGAAACCCGGGCGCCTCGACAGTGATGATGTATTTCCCTGGCGGCAGATTGGGAGCTATAAAACTGCCATTTTCCGAAGTGGTAACCGTTCGCGTTACCCCGTTGGCCGGATTCGCAACGGTGACAGTTGCGTTCGCCAGCAAGGCTCCACTGGGGTCTTTTGCTGTGCCGAAAATAGTTCCGGATGTAACTTGCGACAGCGCGTATCCGCCACAGAGAAATACAAGCAGGACGGACAGAAAAGAAAATCTTTGCAACTTGCCAGGGGCTTTTCGGATCAGCTTCGCGGTTGTCATGAGGGCCTCCTTGGGGTCGGGTCGGTACAGGAGCGGGAATTATAACTCCCTTCCCGCCGACTTTAAGGACCCAGTTTTTCGGGTCCACGCCCAATCCATTCAATCCCCTGAATTCGTCACTCCAGATCAGGCTTCCCTTCCCGGGGAAAACAGGAGCTATGTGTGAGTGTCTGGTGCGGGCGATGATATATTCTCCGGGACGTAATCGTTTGTCCGACGAGAGACAGAAATGCCATTCGAATCAACGCGACGAACTTTTTTGAGACTCTCTGCCCTGGGACTTGCCACCACCGCAACCTCAAAGATGGTCGCAGGTTCTAGCGATGAAACTCCTAATGCAGCCCCAACCGGCAAGATCGAAGCGTGGGTGAGCGATCAGCAGCTCCGTTGCGCGAAGGCTCAAGCCAGTTCGTGGCAGCGGGCTTCCGGTAAACCCTCGGAGGCGATCGTTCTGAATCCCGGCAAGAAGTTTCAAGCCATTCTAGGATTCGGCGGGGCATTCACCGATGCGACCTGTTACATGTTCAACCAACTTCCCGGTCCAGCCCGAGAGCAGTTGTTTCATGAAATGTTCCATCCTTCGGAGATGGGCATGAATGTTTGCCGTACCTGCATGGGCTCGAGCGATTATTCGACGCAGGTTTACAGCTACGACGAAGGCGATCCCGATCCCGACTTGAAACGGTTCTCCATCGCTCACGACCGTGAATACATCCTGCCCGTGCTGCGCGAGGCCCGAAAGGCGAATCCCGACCTGTTTCTCTTCTCGTCGCCCTGGAGCCCTCCTGGCTGGATGAAATCTGGCGGATCGATGTTGGGCGGATCGATGCGGCGAAGATATATCGGAACTTACTCGCAATATTTTATTAAGTTCCTTCAGGCCTACGCCGCCGAAGGTGTGCCGGTGCAAGCAGTCACTCCGCAAAACGAAGTCGATACCGACCAGGACGGCAGAATGCCCGCCTGCATCTGGCCGCAGGAATATGAAATTGAATTCGTAAAGTTGTTGGGGCCATTGCTAAAGCAGAATGGCCTGGCGACAAAGATTTGGATTCTCGATCACAACTATAACCTCTGGGGACGTGCAACCGGTGAACTCGAGGATTCTGGCCTGCACGAATATTGCAAAGACGTTGCCTGGCACGGATACGCAGGAACGCCCGAGATGATGAGCAGAGTTCACGATGCTTTTCCTGATGTTGCGATGCACTGGACCGAAGGCGGGCCGGACTATACCAATCCGGACTATCTCACTGACTGGACGAAATGGGGACGAACCTTTACCGCAGCACTGCGCAACTGGTGCGACTCGATTACCGCATGGAATCTGGCGCTCGATGAGAAGGGTCGTCCGAACATTGGGCCGTTCCCCTGTGGCGGTGTCGTCACCATTCATTCCCAGACGAAAGAGATCACACGTAGCGGCCAGTATTGGGCATTCGCCCATTTCGCCCGGTTTATGCGCCGCGGAGCACGCCGATTCGATTCCCAAGCCACGCTGCCCGATCTGGATCACGTCGGCGTGGAGAATCCGAATGGCCAACGGGTACTGGTGCTGAGCAATTCCGGGGGCGACCGAAAGATAACTCTGCTGATGGGCGGAATGTCAGCGGACGTGAGCTTGAAGAAAGATTCAGTGATCACCCTGCGGTGGGTCTGATAGTACATCTGCTGGATCGATGTGAGTCAGTGCACCTGACGTGCACTGGCCTGGATTAGCCGTTCAACCGGCGCAACCACCATGAGCAGGAGATCAGCCTTTGCCTCTCTTGCGTTCTCGACGCGCGCCAGTTGCTGAACTCTCCAGGACTCTGGGGACGTTTCGGATTTCTCCAGATAATCCAGCGCCCGCAAGCCGGATTCCCCAAGCGCAGCGAGATCTTGCGAAACAGGTATGACATCGCGCAGAAGAAAAGAATGCTCCAGAAGCGGATGTAATTTCGCATCGTTATCACGCCAGGCTGTCAGCAATGTTCGGATTTCTCCGGACGCGGCTTGGTCTTTATATCCGCTTTGAATATACCTTTCCACCAGATCGCCAAAACGCCGTGCCGAATCGCTCTCCGGGCTGACCGCATCGACCAGCCGATTTAGTGGGGCGCGAAAGTCCCACGGACCTTTCACATTGCTGATTCTTGTGTAGTCCTTCACCGGCTCGACCACGTCTGCAAGGATGCGAAGCGCAGAAATGTCATCCGTCCCCGACATGCGACGCAACATCTGAAACTCGCCGGACCGGTGCGTCAATCCCAGCCATTCGAGACGCCAACTTACCTCACTAAGTCTTGCGTACATCGAACC
>Ga0193750_1000376_pt1 | contig 12314 bp, 13 predicted proteins | sample L1c1metaG_FD_160569 | JGI IMG/M metagenome (GOLD analysis project Ga0193750, IMG submission 160569) | Soil microbial communities from a riparian zone of the East river system, Colorado, United States - L1c1 | ecosystem: Environmental > Terrestrial > Soil > Riparian zone | place: USA: East River...
GCCGAACCGGCGTCGAGCGATGGGTAGCGGTGCGTGAGCCAAGTCGCGTCAGTTGGAGGGAGGGCGGGAATCAGAACACGGCATTCTCGCGCCCGGGCGGACGCGCCGCAAGGAGCTTACGGCAACTTGCGTCGCGCGAAAAAGTCCCTGGGGACACCAATAAAAAAAGGGAATTCTCAACCGAGAATTCCCCATCGTTCCATCTCGTGCGAGTACCGACCCCGCCTACGAAGCGCTGTCCGCCACCGCCACCATCCCATCGTCCGTCACCACACGTCGAGCACCGCGCCACTTCTTCACGCCCGCAACCTTCGGCTTCATGAGATCGGTCTCGATAACCTCGCCGGCTTTCGTGCTCGCATGCACGATCCGTCCATTGCCGACGTAGATCCCGATGTGCGACACGGCGCCCTTTCCACGACCGAACGTCACCAGGTCGCCGGGCAGCATCTGCGACGTGTCCCGCGGCACTCCAATGCCGGCGAAGGCCTGCTTCGCGGCGGTTCTGGGAACCACAATGTGAAGAGCTGCAACGATATAACGCACGAGCCCGCTGCAATCGAAGCCGTGGTCGGGTGTCTCCCCGCCATGCACGTATTTCGTACCGATTTGCGCTCGCGCCAACGCAACAAGGCTGTCGCGCAGCGACATCGCGGAACGGCTGAAGGCTGCAAAGGGCTTTGGCGCATCCAGCGCGACGAACGCCGGTGCCTCGCGAGCCCCTTCCTGGGCGTGCGCCACTGCCGGTACGACGAACAGCGCACAGCCCACGGCGAAAAGCCGGAGCGTGCGAGTCATCGAAAGTTGGCAGTTGGAATGGAAGAGCACGCTCAATTTGTTCATGCGAGTAGACGACGAGCCGCCCAGTGCCCCAGCAACGCTGGCGAACGAGAGGCAGAAACTGCCGACAAAGCTGAAAATAGCCTAACCTTTCTAGCAAGCAGTCGCAACCAGAGCCCTGGATCGCTGCCCGAGGCGCAGTAACGCAACAATCGTGACGCCGTGACCGGAGAGCCTGCGACTCTCCGCATGAGTGCGTGGCGGCGCTGGAAACTTGCGAGCCCGTCTGTATCACAATAGTCTAGAGAACAATGATCGAGATACTCCTCGAGGGCCTCCTGTTCGTCGCCTCCATCGCGACGATCGCGGCCCTCGTTTTTTACCTCACGCGCTCGTCCACCTCGCTCGGTCTTCGCGCCCAGCAGAACAGAAACCGCGAGGCGATCGAGCGCGAGCTCGACCTCGTGTGCTCCATCCACGGCAAGCACACCGAGGAGCAGCTGGTACGCCTCGAGAGTGGCGAGCGCATCTGCCCGGAGTGTTTTCGGGAAGCCATGAAGGGGATCGTCGACTAACGCACCTCTCGAAGGAGCTCAATCCATGGACTCGGATCGTTCGCACGTGTCGCCATCGCTTCGCCTCCTGGGGATCGGTATCGCGGTCATTGCCGTGGTCATCTTCGCCCTCACCAGCACGACGTACGTGAATCCAGGGCACGTCGGAATCATCATCCATCGCACGGGCGGTGGCGTCGACCAGACTCCGTACGGGCCAGGCATCCACCTGCGCAATCCGCTCACCACCGGGATCCAGGAGTATCCGACGTACATGCAGACGCTGGTGCTCACGAGGTCCAGCAGCGAAGGCTCCGAGCGCAACGACGAGATCAACGTCAACAGCGTCGAAGGGCAGCCGCTCTCGCTCGATGTGTCGATGTCGTTCGAGCTCGATCCGCAAAAGGTGCCACTCCTCTACACGACCTTCCGCATGGCCGTGCAGGACATCGAGCACACCTACGTGAAGCAGGCGATCAGGCAGGCGCTGCAGGAAATCGTCGGCAATGAGGCGATCGCCGACATCATCGGCCCCAAGAAGGCCGAGGTGACGCTGCGCGTGCAAAATCTCATCTCGCAGCGACTGATCCAGTACGGCATCATCGTCAAGCAGTTCACGATCAACGAGCTGCGAGCGCCGCCGGCCGTGATCGAGGCGATCAACCAGAAGAACGTCATGCAGCAGCAATCGCTGACGGCCGAAAACGAGCTGCAGAAAAACAAGTTTCAGGCGCAGGGAGACTCGATCAAGGGCGCCGGCCGCGCGAAGGCGATTCTGGCAGAGGCCGAAGCGCAGGCGAAGGCGAACATCCTGCTTGCTCAGAGCGTCACGCCGACGCTCGTGCAGTACGAGATGGCGAAGCGGTGGGACGGCAAGATGCCGCAGGTAACAGGTTCGGCCATGCCCATGATCCAGATGCCCAAACCGTAGCCCCGGGGAACGGATCGTGCGAGCGATTCCCTCATGGTATCGGGGCGTCGTTCGCTCGACGCCGCTCGCAGAGTACTAGTCGAGCGGTTCGGGCATGCAGAGTTTCAGGAAGGGCAGTGGGAGTCGATCGAGGCGTTGCTTGCTGGTCGCGACGCACTCGTCGTCATGCCTACCGGCAGCGGCAAATCGCTCGTCTATCAGCTTCCCGCGCTGATGCTTCCGGGGCTGACGGTCATCGTCAGCCCGCTCATCGCGCTCATGAAGGATCAGCAGGACAAGCTCGCCTCCCACGGCGTCGATGCGCTTGCCATGCACTCGCATCTCTCCACGGCCGAGTCGCGCGACACACAGCAGAAGATGGAAGACGGAACGGGCGAGATCCTCTATCTCACTCCCGAGCGCTTCAAGGACCGCGAATTCTTCGAGCGCCTGCTCACGCGCAAGGTCAGCCTCTTCGTCGTCGACGAGGCGCATTGCGTGAGCCAGTGGGGACACGACTTCCGCCCCGACTATCTCGTGCTCGGCTCCATCGCGAAGCGGCTCGGCAGTCCGCCCATTCTCGCGCTCACCGCCACGGCCACCGATACGGTGCGCAAGGACATCGCGCGGCAGCTCGGCATGCGCGACCCGTACATCACCATCACGGGCTTCGCGCGCCCGAACCTGCGCTTCGAAGTGAGCCGAACGGTGAACCAGCAGATGAAGGATGCGGAGCTCGAGCGTATTCTCGAGAATACGCGGGGGAGCTGCATCATCTACGTGGCGACGATCAAGGAGGCCGAGCGGTTGTACGAGACCTTTCGCGAGAAGCATCCGATCGGCCTCTATCACGGAAAGATGCCGGCCGCCGATCGCAAGGCGATGCAGGACGCCTTCATGGCGGACGAGATCATCGCGATGATCGCGACCAACGCGTTCGGGCTCGGCATCGACAAGCACGACCTTCGATTCATCGTGCACTACCATTTCCCCGGTTCGATCGAGGCGTATTACCAGGAGGCCGGCCGGGCGGGCCGCGACGGCCAGCCGGCGACGTGCACGCTCCTCTACCGCGTCGAGGACCGCCGCATCCAGTCGTACTTTCTCGGGGGCAAGTATCCCGAGGTGCAGGAAGCAGCGCGCGTCGCGCTCGTGCTCGAGACGTATCCGATGCTCACGCCGGTAACGCTCACGGAGCTCGCGAATCGCGCGGACGTTCCGGCGCGCAAGGCGCGCATCTCACTGATCCTGCTCAAACGGCACGGCCTCGTGCGCGAGCATCGCGGCGGCAGCTGGGAGCGGCTCGCCGATCATCTCACGGATGTCGACCTGAGCGCCGATTTGCATTCCTACGAGGAACGTCGCGAGCGCGACCGGCGCTGCCTCGAGATGATGATCGAGTACGCACAGACCGCGCGATGCCGCACGCGCTATATCCTCGAGTATTTCGGGGAGGAGGTTGACGCCGACTGGCGCTGCCAAAACTGCGACGCGTGCGACGCGATCGATGCATGGACGGATGTCGCCCCCGCACTCGCGCGGGAGCGCTTCGCTACTCGGGCGGTGTAGCTGGCAGTGCCGTTGGCGGCGTCTTTGGGATCACGGCGCAGTGCTCGGCGCATCCAAAGCGATAGCGGTTGCGCGCGAAAATTCGATAACCGCGATCAGCCAGGGCGCCAAACGTCGGCAGCCCCCACAGCCAGCCCAGCAGCCATCCGAAGGGGAGAATCGAAAGCAGCTGCTTGGCCGCGGCGGCGCCGCTCCACGTGCGCCCATCTGCCGCGATCACGTACATCGACTCGTCGAACGCCTCGCGCGAGATCCACGGGAAGCGCGTCGTCACGGTATCGTTCTGTGATGCGATCGCCTGAATTACGTGGCGCGAATCCCAGCGTTGCACGCGCCGCACGAGGCGGCCGCATACGTTGCACGATCCATCGTATACGAGCGTCCAGGGCCGGCCGCCCGATGCGGGTCCCGCGTGCCTGGTGTCAGCCGTGCGCTTCGTGGTAGGCATCTCGCTCCTTTCTCCACTCAAGTTACCGTGCAAGAGCTCAACTCGAACACCCTGACCGGCTGGATCACCGCTCTCGCCACGTTCGTGGCGCTCTTTTCAGCGTTTTACGTGCTGAAAACAGTGCTCGCGCGACGCGCGCAGAGGAGCGTGATTCCGCCGTCGCACCTCCAGGGGTTGTTCAGAGACCTCGTCAAGCGAACCCGCCCCTTCTTCATCCTGGTGGTGTCGCTGGGAGCGGGATCTCTCGCGCTCACGCTGAACCCGCACCACGAGCACATCTGGCATCACGTGGTGATGGTCGGCGTGCTCGTGCAGGCCGGCCTCTGGGCCGGTGGCCTCGTGCTCTTCTGGTCGGAGCTGATCGCCGAGCAGCGGGAGGCGGACGCCGGCACCCGGATGACGATCAACGTCGTCGCCATCGCGATACGCGTGGTGCTCTGGCTGATCGTGCTGCTGGTGGTCCTCGACAACCTCGGGATCAACATCACCGCGCTGGTCACGGGACTCGGCATCGGCGGCATCGCCGTTGCGCTGGCGGTGCAGAACATTCTGGGAGATCTGTTCGCGGCGCTCTCGATCGTGCTCGACAAGCCGTTCGTCGTCGGCGACGCGATCTCAGTGGGCGACGCCTCGGGCGCCGTCGAGCATATCGGGTTGAAGTCGACGCGGCTGCGAAGCGATACGGGTGAGCTCATCATCATTTCGAACGGCGACCTGCTCAAGAGCCGAATTCGAAACTTCCGCGGCCAGGAGAAGCGTCTCGTCGTTCTCAAGCTCGGGATCGCCTACGGTACGCCGGCCGAGAAGCTCGCGCGCGTGCCGGAAATCATCCGCGGGGTGGCAGAGAAGGAGAAGAGCGTGAGGTTCGACCGCTCGAACTTCACGACGTTCGGAATGTTCGCGCTCGTGACCGAGTCGGTGTACTCTGTTTACAAGTTGAGTTATGCTGAGTACATGGATGCACAACAGCGCATCAATCTCGAGATCTACAGACAGCTGAGCGCCGAGTCGATCGAGATCGCGCACCAGCCGCCGGTGGTGACGACGGCGCCGGGCGACACCACGAAATGACAGGGGCGTACTCCTTGCACCGTATGAGCGCATGCCGGTGAGCGCGAAGGTAAGCATTCTCGCAGTCGCATGCATCGCGGCGCAGCTCGTGTCCGCGCCTCGCGCGCTCGCGCAGGAGGAGCACGCGCACCTCGGCGTCGATCGACTCGGCAGCTTTCTTAGCTGGGCGTGGACCGATCACGCGAAACACGGACGCGAGATCGGGGCGGATCTCGATATCGGCTCCGTGTTCTCCCCGAAGCTCCGCCTCGCGGTGGGACTCAATTACTTCCATGCGGACATCGACCGCCGCGATCATCTCGGCGATCCGGTGATCGGGACGTTCCACGATTTCAGCGTGCACGCGGAGGCGAGCTACGAGATCGCGCGCATCGATCGCTTCGGTCCGTACGTCGGCGCGGGAGTTGGCGTGCACTGGAGGGCAAGCCACATCAACGACGACATCGACAACACGGCGCGCCTTTACAAAGGCGCGGTGGTTGGCGGGGACTTCTTTGGAGGCACGACCTTCGCTCTCTCGAAGTCGCGGCGGTTTTCGCTGTACGCGGAGGCACGGCGAGTGGAGGCGCAGAACGTCGAGCGCACACTCGCCCGGCTGGGCCTCATCGTGAAGTTCAGGTAGCCATGGGAGCTCCGGCGAGCGAACAGGAAGTTTCGTTTCCCTGTGGCAAGGAAACCCTCGCGGGGCTGCTCTCGATGCCGAAGGGCGCGAAGGCGATGGTGGTATTGGCGCACGGCAGCGGGAGCACGCACCGAAGCGCGCGGAACGCCGAGGTCGCGCGAATGCTCTACGACGCGGGATTTGCGTCGCTGCGCGCGGACCTGCTCACGCCGGAGGAGGCCGAGCTCAACGAACGCACGGGGCAGTATCAGTTCGATGTGCCAACACTCGCCGAGCGCGTGCTCGCTGCATCGACGTTCGTCGGGACGCTGGAGGAGGCCCAACCCCTTCCGCTCGCGTATTTCGGCGCGAGCACCGGCGCCGCGGCGGTGCTCACCGCGGCGGTCAGGCGCCGCGACGTGTACGCCGTGGTGTCACGGGGCGGACGGCCCGATCTCGCGATGAACAGTCTGCCGGAGGTTAGGGCGGCGACGCTGTTCATCGTCGGAGGCGCGGACGTGCCGATCATTCCGTTGACCGAGGAAGCGTTCGCCTGTCTCACGTCCGAGAAGGAGCTCGCCGTCGTCCCCGACGCGACGCACCTGTTCGAGGAGCCCGGTGCGCTCGAGATGGTCGGCCGCCTGACCGTGGAGTGGCTGACGCGATATCTCCCGCGGAGCCACGGGTAGACCATGCTGTTCCGCGATCGGGCAGAGGCGGGAGCGTTTCTCGCTCGCGAACTGCTCGATGCGCTTCCGAGCCTTCGGAGCGAAGCGGTGACGGTGCTCGCCATACCGCGCGGCGGAGTGGCGGTCGCGGCGCCGATCGCGGCGTTGCTCCAAGCGCCGCTCGACGTATTCGTGGCTCGCAAGCTCGGCGCGCCGAATCAGGAGGAGCTCGGGATCGGAGCGGTGGCGGCCGACGGCACCCGGGTGCTCGACGACACGCTCGTGCGCGTTTTGCGCGTGAGTGACTCGTACATCGAGAAGGTCACGAAGCGGGAGCTCGCCGAAGCGAAGCGGCGGCTCGCGCTCTTTCGCGGCGCTCGCGCGCCGGCGCCGGTACGCGAGCGCTCCGTGATTCTCGTGGACGATGGACTCGCGACGGGCGGCACCGCGCGCGCGGCGCTCGCGGTGCTACGGGCCGAACAGCCGGCGCGACTCATCTTCGCGGCTCCCGTCGCCAGCATGGATGGCGCGGAGTCGCTCACGGCGCTCGGCGTCGCGACCGTGTTCTCGGCCATCCCCAAACATTTTCACGGCGTTGGCGAGTGGTACGAGGAGTTCGAGCAGGTGAGCGACGAGGCCGTGCTCGCCCTGCTCGCGGAGGCCGCCGCCCGATGATCGTATGGAAGCGTCTCGACATGCCCGGACACGAGGCCGCCGCGATCACGCAGCAGCGCAACCGCTGGAACCTCTCCGGTGTCGCGCTGTTCGTGTACGACTCGCAGCCGTGCCGGCTCGACTACGAGATCGAGTGCGATGGCAACTGGGGCACGCGCGATGTGAGTGTTCGCGGCCAGGTGGGCGCGCTGCCGGTGTCCCTCGTGCTCTCGCGGAGCTCCGATAATTCGTGGTGCGCGAACGATCTTCCCGAGCCCGCGCTGCACGGCTGCGTCGACATCGATCTGGGCTTCAGCCCTTCGACGAACCTGCTCCCGATCAGGCGGATGAAGCTCGCGATCGGGGAGCACGCCTCGGTGCGGGCGGCGTGGGTGCGCTTCCCGGACTTCGCGCTGGAGGTTCTCGATCAGACGTACACGCGCGTGTCCGAATCCACGTATCACTACGAGAGCGCGGGCGGTGAGTTCAGTCGCGACCTGACGGTAGACCCCGATGGTTTTGTGATCGACTACCCGGGCTTGTGGATCGCGGAAACCGCGGACGTATAGTCGCCGAACGTGGTACACAGCCCCCTCGGCTCCCCTGATGTCGTGAGTGTGGTATCCTCTTGAAGGTTTCATCCGTTCCATTCGTTCGATCCGTCCAGTCCGTTTTTCACACTGTTCAGGCCGGCCGGAGCGCCAGTCGCGAAAGCGGTCCGCGACTGCGCGCCACGGGCACTAACAGATTGATGATACGAATCGAACGCCAAATCAGGGCAACGCCAGATGAGTGCGAAACGCCAGGGCGGGCTGCTCGAGGAGGCACTGACGCGCTCCGTCATCGGAGCCTTCTATGACGTTCATCGAGACTCACGACCCTGGTGCGCCGCGCTCAGCGTCCTGCGGGCTGCTGCTGCGTGAGGCAGTGCAGCGTGCCGAGGCCCCACACGAGATCCACCGCGTGGATCCCGACTACCTCCCGCGCCGGAAAGAGCTCGGCAATCGCGTTCAACGCCTTGCGATCGCTGCGGTCGTTGAACGTTGGCACCAGCACCACGCCGTTCGCGATGTAGAAGTTCGCATAGCTCGCGGGCAGCCGTTCGCCCTGCATCGTCACCGGGCGCGGGAAGGGCAGCGGCACGACGCGCAGACCGCCCGGCCACGTTTTCGCCGCCAGCTCCAGCCGACGCACGTTGTCCATCGACCGCGCGTGATTCTCGTCGGAGGGATCGGCCTCCACCGCGAGGACGATCGTGTGCTCATCCGTAAAGCGCGCGATGTCGTCCACGTGCCCGTGCGTGTCGTCGCCCACACAACCCTCGCCAAGCCAGATCGTGCGCGAAGTGCCGAGATAATGGGCGAAGGCACGCTCGTAGTCCGCGCGTGACAAACCTGGGTTGCGCTGCTGCACATCGGAGAGCAGCCACTCTTCGGTGACCAGCAGCGCGCCCGCGCCATTCGTCTCGATGCCGCCGCCCTCGAGCACCAGACGGCCGCCGTCATCGGGACGAAGCGCCTCCTCGCGCGGGAGCCCCGACAGCTCGGAGACGGCCACGCCGATGAGCTCATCGCGTGTGTAGTTGTCGTACTTCGCCCAGCCGTTGAAGCGCCAGCTCACCCAGTGCACGGTGCCGTTCGGCGCCATCACCGCGGTCGGCGCCGAGTCGCGCAGCCACACGCGGTCCGTTCCCACGACGTGCAGCCTGACGCGCCCGATGTTCACACCGTGCGCGACGAGCGCGTCGCGCGCTTCTTCCCTCACCCGCTCGTCGTCGCACAGCACTTCGACATGCTCGTGGCGGTGCAGCACGCGAACGATCTCCGCGTACACCCACGGAATCGGTTCGAACTTTCCTGGCCAGTCCGGACGATGATGCGGCCACCCGATCCACGTCGCCGCGTGCGCCTCCCACTCCGCCGGCATCCGCTGGGCGGGAAAGTGCACGCCGTCGTCCCGCCGCGCGTACACGTCGACCGCGGCACCGGTCATCCGATGTAGCGCTGAAGGATCGGACCGTACGCATCGATGCGGCGGTCGCGAAGGAAGGGCCAGTTGCGGCGGGTGTACTCGATCGCGCCGGGATCGATCACGGCGGTGAGGATCGCGGGCTCGGTGCCCGCCTCGGTGATCATGCGGCCGTACGGGTCGCACACGAAGGAGTGGCCGAAGAATTCGAGACCGTCAGTGCCGGGCTCGGACTCGAAGCCGACGCGATTCACGGCGGCGACGAAGACGCCGTTCGCGATTGCATGCGCGCGCTGCGCGGTGCGCCAGGCATCCGCCTGCGCGGCGCCCCACTCCTCCTTCTCCTTCGGATGCCAGCCGATCGCGGTCGGATAGAAGAGGATCTGCGCGCCCATGAGTGCGGTGATGCGCGCCGCCTCCGGATACCACTGATCCCAGCAGATCAGCACGCCGATCGTCGCGACCTTCGTCTTGAAGACGCGAAACCCACTAGCCGGAATCGACTCGTCGTGCTGATAGATCTCTCCGGGGGTGAAATAATACTTCTCGTGATAGAGCGGATCGTCGGGGATGTGCATCTTGCGGTAGACGCCGAGCAGCGCGCCGTCGGTGTCGATGACGGCGGCCGAGTTGTGATAGACGCCCGGCCCGCGCTTCTCGAAGATCGGCACGATGATCACGACGCCGAGCTCGCGCGCGATGCCCTGCATGCGTTCCGTGACAGGTCCCGGTATCGGCTCGGCGAGATCGAAGCGCTCCGCGTCCGTCACCTTGCAGAAGTACGGCGCGTCGAAGAGCTCCTGCAGACAGATGATCTGCGCGCCGCGCTTCGCGGCTTCGCGGATGCCGCGTTCGCCCGCGTCGATCGCCGCGGCAGCGTTCTCGGGCACGGCTTGCTGAACCAGTCCGATCGTGAATGGAGTGTCGGCCACTGAATCCGTTTATTACTCGATGATCTTGCGGAATGAGCCGGAGAGCCGTGCGAGCGATCCGGAAGGTGTACGCGGTGGCCACGTGCTGGTGACCGGCGGCGAGCAGATGCCGATCACGATGTCCATCACGTTCGTCGCGGTGAGGTCGGTGCGAAGCAGCGCCCCCGCCGCGTCGAGTGCGGGATGCGAATCGTGCGCCGCGAGGTCGGCATCGGGGGTTCGTCCCGCCTTCTCGATCGCGCCCCACGTCTCCCGGTCGACGATTGCGCCAGCCGCGTCCGTGGGGCCGTCGCGTCCATCGGTGCCGCACGCGAGAAGCGTCGATCCGCGAACGCTCTTCGCGAGTGCGAGCTCCCTGGCTGCAGCGAGGGCGAGCTCCTGGCACCTTCCGCCCGCGCCGGTTGCGCTCCCCATTGTCACCGTCGTCTCGCCCCCCCAAAGGAGGCAGCTTTGCACTGGTCGATTGGTCAGTGGCGACGGCCCCGAGCCACAATAGCTTATTAGCGTTGACGCCAGCCGCTTGCCGACGGACGCGGCTTCTCCAGCGAGCGTAGTGCTCAGGATTTGAGGCTCGTAGCCCAGCTCTCTGGCGCGAGCGGCCGCTGCTTCGAGAGCGACGCGATTGCTGGCGATGATCTTGCGCTCGACGTTCTGGAAGATGCGATCGCCGGGCTTCGGAGTTTCCCTGGACGGGTCGTGCTCCACCGCGGCGATGTGGTGGCGCGCCGCCACCGGAATCCGGTCCCAGAGTTTGTTCGAAATGAGAAGTGCGTGAATATCGGCGGCAGTGCTGGGATCCGGTGTGCAGGGTCCCGATCCGATCGCGGCGAGGTCGTCGCCGATGACATCGGAGACAATGAAGTTTCGCGTTCGCGCAGCACTCAGCGCTGCCGAGAGACGGCCCGCGCTCCAGCGGGTGAACCGTTTTCGGATGAGATTCATGGTCGCGATGTCCAGGCCGGAGCCGAGCAGAACCTCGAAGAGCTGCATCATCTCTTCGGGCTTCATCGTGCCATCCGGTGCGGCCATGAGGCTCGACGCGCCGCCGGAGAGCAGCACCCACACTTCGTCGTCCGGCTTCACCCGCCTCGCGACCTTCGCCACCGCGTCGGCGGCCAGGAACGATCGCGGGCCCGGCAGGGGATGGTCGCCCGCCACGAACTCGAGACACGCGTGGGGCGTCGGCAGTACGCGCGGCGCGACGATCAGGCCGCCGGCGAGCTCGAGCCTGTTCCTCGCGAGAAAGTCCACCGCCGCAATCGCCATTGGATTTGCCGCTTTGCCGATCGCGATGATCCAGACTCGCCGCTGGCCGATCTCTTTCGAGATTCGCTCGAGCGCGTCAGCGAGCGCAGCCCCGGGCGCAACGGCTCGCACCGCGGCCCAGTACAGCTGGACGAGCGCCATGCGTGCGTCGATCGGACGTCCCGGCGGCATCACAGCCCACTGGGGTTGGCTCGGTGTTTTCATCGATCGTAAGATTGCGTATTCTCGTGCGCTGCGCGAGTGCGACAATCGATTCTCGCATCTGAATTGATCGATCTTTTTCCTGGAGTGTCGCACATGCCCGGTCGAAACTTTCTGTTCGTTCCAGGTCCCAGCAATGTTCCCGACCGTGTGCTCAATGCGATGCATCGGGCGATGGAGGACCACCGCTCTCCGGTCTTCCCGAAGCTTCCCCTCAGCATTTTCCCGGACCTGAAAAAGGTCTTCCGCACCAGCGAAGGCCAGCCGTTCGTGTTCGCGGCCACCGGCACCGGTATGTGGGAGGCGGCGCTCGTCAACACGTGCAGCCCCGGCGACAAGGTACTTGCCGCGCGCTACGGCCAGTTCAGCCATCTGTTCATCGATTGCGCGCAGCGGCTCGGACTGCAGGTCGACATCATCGAAATTCCGTGGGGCGAGGGCGCATCGCCCGAGAAGATCGAGGAGAAGCTCCGCGCCGACACGAAGCACGAGTACAAGGGTGTGCTCGTCGTGCACAATGAGACCGCGACCGGCGTCACGAGCAACATCGCCGCAGTGCGCAAGGCGATCGACAACGCGAAGCACCCCGCGCTGTTCTACGTCGATGGAGTGAGCTCCGTGGGCAGCCTCGAATTCCGAATGGACGAGTGGGGCGTGGACCTCGCGATCACCGGATCGCAGAAGGGCTTCAT
>Ga0193750_1000377_pt1 | contig 12294 bp, 19 predicted proteins | sample L1c1metaG_FD_160569 | JGI IMG/M metagenome (GOLD analysis project Ga0193750, IMG submission 160569) | Soil microbial communities from a riparian zone of the East river system, Colorado, United States - L1c1 | ecosystem: Environmental > Terrestrial > Soil > Riparian zone | place: USA: East River...
AATTAATAAATAATCTAATCAACAAAACAAATAATCTTAATCAATCTTTAAATAACTCTCTCTCTCAGACTAAAATAGATTTAATACATGAACAGTTAAAAATATTTAATTTTGAAGAAGGAGAACGAGAGAGGATTATCGAATTAATAATTATCAGGGGATTATTCTCCATTACCAAACAAGACATTGCCAAACAGGCACAATTTATGGCCACAAGGCCAGATATAAGAGATCGCTCTTTATATTTCGTAAATGGACTTAAAATCAACGAAGGGAGAACGTATCCAACTAAAGCCACAACAAACCAAGACCAGGAGGCCGTGACAACTCCATTACCATTTTATAATTGGCTTGAAAATTAAAGAAAAAGGAGGATAGCCTTGATCGAGAGCACGATTAAATACGCTGAAACTATTCTAGGCAGAAAATTAACAGGCGAAGAATTAATTCTAATGGGTGTAGCTTTCCAAGACGGCTACATCCAGGGATTAAAAAAAGGGGGAAAACTCGATGATGGAAAAAAATAATATGGATTGGTACGAACAAATGCACAACAATTTAAGAAAGGTCGCCCGAAAGTATGGCTTTATGGTGGCCGTTACCCAAAACAGGGGAGGCGAATTTGCCGACTTTATAATAAATATTGACGAATCTAATATGATGGGCCTAAAATTAAATCCTGCATTATCTGTAAAGCCGTTTAAATTGTTCCCATACGATAAAGATATGGGCCTTGATGATATTGACGAATTTTTAGAAGGGTATGCCCTGGCTCGTGAAAACCTTTAAGAAAAAGGCCGAAAAAGATTACAGGCGAAAAGAAGCGCTGAAAAAACAGACTCCTAAATTAAAGCCTTTGAAAGTCGATAAACGAAATGTCTAAAAGGTGATGAAAATGAAATATAGCCGAGAGCAACTTGAAGGATTTTTTAATTGGCAAATGCTCAGTAGCTTAAAACACTTTCCCAATGATTACAATGCAGAGGACGAGGCGAAAGCGTTTGCGTTTTCTAGGCCTCGTGCTGATGGTTTTATAACGTTTAAAACAAAATACAGGGGAAAACGCTTCTTCTGGATTAAAAATGCCGAGGCAATGGAAATAGACCCTATGGAGTGCTATTTACGGACTTTGCCTAAAAACCCCGAAAAACTTAGAGAAGCAGAAGGACCGAGCCAAGCCTTTAAAAAAAAAATTCAAAAGATGCTATTCAGTGAAAAATAGGCGAAAACACAAAAAGCCTTTACTGTTGTAGCCGAACAATAAAGGCTTTCTGCGTATTTTTAAAGGAGGATTTGTAATGGCGACACCATGCACTAACAACAACGACTCAAACCAATTAAAATCGCTAAAACAGAGCAGTTCCGTTGGTGGAGAAACCACAAAACGGCTTTATACGCTTACATGCTATAGCACGTTTTGAAAAGCGCATTAAATACCTTTAGGGTATGTAGTCATAGTGTTTCTAGGGCAGATGAAAATTACTAATAGCAAATATTCCCTTTTAGGACATAAAAAAAAGACCGCCTGTTAAGACGGCCTCACTAGAGGGAAAACTTACATGAGATAAGAAAGAATATTACTTCACTAGTCTTTCTTGTTAACATAGGCGTTATACCCATCGGCTATTAATTTTTTCGCTTGATTTTCTGCATTGTCGTAATTTGCGTAAGTGCCTGCGATCACTTGATAAAGTTCACCATTCGTTACAGGCGAATTGTTATCGGTCGGAGGTCGTATAGTTCGCTCTATACCGAAAAACTTCTCTAGGCCATTCACATAGCCTTGTGAGAGCATGTCCAGGAAGGAGTCTTGTTTTAACAAATTGGCATCACTAGAATTTGAAACAAACAAATTTTCGCCTAAACAAGCTTTCATGTGAGACTCACGCAACACGGCAAAATTGGCTTTTTTCTTGCCACGATCTGACGAGATCATTTTGCCGATCTTTTTAATCACTTCTTCATGAATTAAGTTCTGAAAAGCGACTGTTGCAGGCGAAATCAAGCCGTTATGAATATACGTCTCGAAACCTCTAGCTAAATTACTTGTAGCTGAATTTAGATGAATGCTGAGAAAACAGTCTGCGCCCCACGTGTTCGCCTTGTCTGTGCGTTGATCTAGCGACAGAAAAGTGTCGTCCGTTCGAGTTTGCATAATCTCAACATTCTTATACGCCTGTAATTTTTGCTCGATTCGTTTTGAAATGTCCAAAACCACATTTTTTTCTTGTAACCCGTTTCCAATTGCGCCTGGGTCTTTTCCACCATGCCCTGCATCCAGATAAATTCTAACCATTCTTTGACCCCCTTTCAAAGTAAAGTTATTTTATCCTATGGACAAGGTTTTATTTTGTGATAAACATTTGAGTCCACATATGTCCGTAACTACCACCACGATAATAACCAACGCCAATGTGTGTGTACTCGGGCTTTAAAATGTTGGCTCTATGGCCTGGGGAGTTCATCCACGAAGTCATAACTTCATCGGGTGTACGTTGTCCAGAAGCAATATTTTCGCCTGCCATTTTGTAAGATATACCAAATCGTTTCATCATGTCGAAAGGTGAGCCGTAAGTTGGTGATTGGTGACTAAAGTAGCCTTTATCGGCCATATCCTGTGATTTAACTCGGGCCACTCGTTCTAGTTCCCAATCCATTTCAAGGGGCTTTAAGCCTGCAGAGTGTCTTTGCTCATTGACAATTTTTAATACGCCAACCTCGACATTTTTTACATTGTCGATATTCGGGACATTTAATTTTTGACCTGGGTAGATCATAGCAGGATTTTTTACAGTCGGATTCGCCTGTATAATTTCTTTTAGGCCTATTTGATATTTCACGCTAATTTTCCACATGCTATCACCAGATTGGACCACATGAACATTTGTACCTTGTGCATCTGTTGTTGGTGGGTTGTAGATCATCAAGAAAGAGCCTGCAATTATTGTAAGTGCAATTAATTTTTTGAACATTAGAATTTACCCCTATTCTTAGCATTGTCTTTATTTTGTTCTGCTACTTTCTGCCTGTTACGAGCCTGCATAGTCGTTTTGACGCCAGAATAAAGTCCCGAACTAATTAGGCCAAAAATTGCGCCACTAAGCAGGATTGAACTGAAATCAGTACCATTATTACCGTTGCCTAACCACGAAACTATAATGCCGACACCGATTGCAACTAAAGGCGCAAAATGATCGGGTATAAAGCCTGTAAGCTTGATCGCCTGAGTTAGAGCAAGTACGATCGGGACGACAACAATTGCATTTGTAGTGATTGCGCCTAAATCGAAATCCATTTATTTATTACCTCCTTTTTGTTCATAATTAGCCTCTTTAATTTGGCTAATAATTTCAGTCTTTGCGTTTTCGATATTATTAATGATTTGATCGTAAATAAATTTATTTTGCGTTTCGATATTTGCCATTTCGCCTTTAAGGGTCGCATTTTGTTTTTCGCTCGTTTGATTCGAAATAAAGGCAAAAACCATCGAGAGTAAAACGCCCTCAATGATTACACCTATAAAAATTTCAATTATGCTTATATAGACTTGTTCGGGCATATTTTCACCTATTTCAAAACTGTAATTTCTAATCTTGTATTGTAAGAACTTACTCCATTGAATTTACCAGAGTCCTCATTTAGAGCCGTTGCGCCCCTTATGGCAATTCCACCTATAGCCGTTCTTTTATCGGTCATAGTAATTTGAGTATTTTTTAGTGTTACCACATAACCACCGTAAGCACCATTTGGGACATGCAAAGTTGAATAGTCGCCCCAATCGGCATTCGTTGTACCGTTCCAATTTCCAGAAGGTTCACTTGCATAAGAATGTTTGCCTATTACAATATCTGGCGAGCCGTTGTCAGTTCCTTCATAACAATTTATCCATAATTTTGCACTCGTTACATTTCCAAAATCCCCAGGTCCGAGAAAATTCTGGATTGCCGTCTTATTAAAGCCGAACATTCCCCTGTAATTTGTCGTTGAGCCTGTAAGAACATTTCCTTGCCAAACTCCATCATCTAAACGAACACCGTCACCACGGAAACCTTGCGACCATGTTGCGCTAAAAGTTTGTGTGTAATATTGTTCCATTGGATAATTTTCATATTGATTGGTTGTATCATAATGATAAATTCTACCGTCACTTTCTGCGTTCGTAGTATACTTTTTGCATATGCTTTTACTTTCTGAACTTGTAGTGTATTTGTATAAAACGCCTTTTCCCATTTAAAAATCAGCCTCCTATACTTGATAATCAATTTGAATCCACACACGATGTTCTACATTACTCGGGCCAGGGTTGGCCGTGGTGAAAAATATTCTAATTGGCCTGCCTCCCGAATTAGCAAATCTACCAACAACTAAGGAACATCCATTCGGGTCGTATTCCCAGGTCGCATATGCCCCTGCAGGCGCAAAACTACCTTTAGCCTGGTATTTGGTCGAAAGATCGACTCCTGCTTCTTGTAGGGCCGTTGTGGCGTTTATGAGAGTCCCTGTTAAAGGGCCTGTTAAAGTTCCGCCTGTTTTATCTACTTTGGCATCTAAACTCGCCTGAGTATACTCTATTCCATCTTCTATTTTATTTAAATTTGTGGCGTCTAACGGTGTTCCAGGTGCGAAAACCTGGCCCTCGGACGGTGTTAAGGTGATGGTCCCGTCTCCGTTATCAGTCATAATATAAGTTCTAGGTTTTTCTACTTCCCTGTTTGTCCATTCTGTCTTTATATAATCGGCCAAATCAAATCACTCCTTCTTGTCCTGCGATCAATTGACCGCAATATGGAATATTGGATATGTTGTTTTCAATGTTATAAAACATTTCGTATAACATGCGCTCGTACCTGGTTGCATCTGAAAAATCAAAAGGCCTGTCATGTGTCCAATCTGTTTTAGATATATCGAAAATTGAAGGTTCTGGAAAGGTTAATTTCAAGCGTTCTAAATTCGTTTCGAGACGATTTAAGCTATCTGCATACTCAATCGTTTCTTGTGTTCGCCCGTAAAAAATTTCATCTAACGGCACGATCTCACCACGGAAAAGAACAATCTTTTCTCTTACGATCGTCATTGCGTATTCCACACGGTTTAAATCCTCATGACTATAAAAGTCTGCAGGGGTCCAATCCATTTTTAAGGCATCTATATATTCTTTTGGCTCCAAATTTAGATACCACCTTTCGCCTCGGTTATTCCATCCAAATAGCCTGCGAAATTGTATTCTTGTTTGGTGATACGGGCCTTTTTCTTATTGCCGAAACTATCTTCAACCAAAATAACACTTCCGCACTCTAATACAGGATTTTGTCGCCAACTGGCCGTATATTCGGCTATTAGGTTATACTCCCTAAACATGAATTCGGCTATTAAACTCGCCTGTTCTTCTGTATTTATTAAAGGGTTATTGATCTCGTACCCTATGCCCTCTTTGACATTCGGATTTATAAATTTAATATCTGTGATTATTTCGGCCGATTCATGCACTTTAATAACTACGTGCGTAACTTGTTGGCTTAATGAGATTTTAGGCGCTTTAAAAGCCGTTTCGAAATCAATCACCTGGAATTGATAGTCAATATAAATTTGTGGCCGAACGATCGGGCCTGCGATCTCCTGGCCTGCAAACGTGATATAGCCTGTTTCGAAAGTTAATTCTTCGAAATGCTCAATATCAATCGAGCCGTCTCTAATTTGTCTTACAACACAACGGCCTGCTATAGAGATCATTTGAAGGGCTTCACGCACTTTTATAGGCGCTATAAATCCATTTGTCGGGATTGTTCTCAATGTTTCGTCTATTTTATATTTCTCGACATTGGATTTAATTAAAATATCTTCTGCTAAGTCATAAAGGTTCGTGTTCTGTAATAGAGTAGTATAGCTAACGGCTTCTAGCTTTGTAAATATGTCCCGACCTACAAAGGTAGAAGTCATTGCGCCTTCTTCTACAGTCCACTCTGTAAGAAAATACTTGCCCATCGGAATCCATTCGTATTTATTTTCGCCTATTAATAAGCCGATTTGAGCCGTCATCTCCTGGTTGGGTACTAAAAAGCGATAGATTCCGTTGGGATTAAGTATGTTGAAAAGTTGATCGCTATTGTCCAGGACGAATTGCATTTCATTACTTGGCACGGTAGAAGTTAATAAGTCCATTTCTTCAAGAACTTTAAGAGAAATTAATTTATCGCCTGTATATTCTCTAACCACACCAAAATCTACTTCAACTAATCTTGATCGCCTGTAAGGTTTCGCCCATTTTATGATCTCAATAACGATTTTTGAGTAATTGTCTAAAGGTTCATCGAAATAATAAACAGAACCCGTATTCCCTGTAATCGTTTCAGAAATAAGTAATACATCTGTAGCTGAATACGTCCGTATTGCAAATTCAGAAGCATATTCATCGGCCTGGTTATCAAAAGTGAGCGTTAAGCCAATGGAACCGTGAGGCTCAGTAAAGGTAAAAGTTATGGTTGGATTTGTAACATAATATCCATTTTGATCTGAAATCGAATCACTCCACCAACCTAACTCACTATCCCCTTCATTTTCTTTCGGGGGAATACAAAAAGTGCCGTCTAGTTGAAAATAATTAGGCTCATAAGTAGCGTATTTGTTGCTCATGCTACGAATTTTATTAATCGCCTGGCTTAAACGGCTTATAGGGGCTTCGCCTGATACTGAAAAACTAGCGTCCTCATAAGCTTCAACGGCTAATATTTCGAATGAAACTTTCGCCTGTATTGACCGGTTGGGATCGTAAATTTTATTTTTATAAAGATTGCTAAATTCAACCATTCACTCTACCTCTCAATCAAGTTAAAAGTTAATTCTTTATATCGTGGTTTGCCGTTAATATAATCTAACATGCCAATATTACGATCACCGCAATAAAAAGAGCCACTTTTCATTGATCTTGTTTGTGGGTCCATATATGTAACTGTATAAGATGTTGGGGCGAGTTGTATTAAAATAGTTGAAGCTTCACTTTCTGTAACATACGCATACGTTAAAAATAATTTTCTTTTGGTTGCTACCCTTTCGATAATCATTGTACCGTTTGCGTTTCTTTCAGCTTTTGATACATCCATATAACCTACTTGAAATTCAGCAGGAGTAGGCAAAGCTATCCCACTAACTGAAATAAGAGCCAATTTGCGCCACTCCTTTAGATTGTTCTGATTCTAACATCGTTTCCTACACGATTTTGTTCACGATCTAAGAAAGGTTTTACAATACGGGCGAAACTTCTGCCGTCGATATTAAGTATAACGTCGCCCGAACCTTGATTACCGCCTGCATTTCCTAATTGCATGGCCTGTATTACGGAATTGGTTAACATGCTTTGTAAACGGTCCAGGGGCGCAATTACTTCACGGCCTCCTGGATTATCACCTACCATAGCGAGCATAGGACCTGCAGTAATACCACCTTGCGCAAATGCAGGGATTTTAGGAATATTAGGCACTAAACCAGATACACCAGGAATTTTATTTTTAACGGCATTTAACCCACCGATTAATTCATTGATTGGCGCACGAACGGCATTTAAAACGGCTTTTAGCCCTTGCGTAATACCTTGTTTAAAGGCGTTTTTAATATCTTGGAATCTGTTAACGATAGGCGTAATAATGACACGGGAGAACCAATCTACTGCACCATTAAAAGCGTCTTTAATTCCTTGCCATGCCGTTTTTCCTGCACTAACTACATCACGGGCGAATCTCACCCATCTTAGGGCCATATTTAGGCAAAATGTATCCCACCACAAACCGAGATTATCCACAAAGCCTTTAAAGAAATCTTTGATAGTGGTTATAACGCCTTTGCAATTTGTCCAGAAATTTTGGAAAAATTTTATAGCGTCGTCAACCCAAGTTTTCCAACTTTTAAGCATGGCCGTAACTAGGTTCACAATGCCTTTTTTCAAACCGCCTATAAAAGTGAGGTTCGTGAAATTCCAAATCGCTTGAAAGGCTCCGATAAAAATTTTCTTGACGCCTTCCCAGGCCATTTGCCAATCTCCTGTAAATATGCCTGTGAAAAATTCGATCAAGCCCTGGAAAAATGTAATAACTCCACTTATTAAGCCCTTTATAGACTCCCAAATAAAGCCGACAACAAAAGTGATAATAGGCATAATAAAATTCCACACATTTTTTAAAGCTTCTGTGATCTGAGTACCGTTTTCAGTCCACCAGGCACTAAGCATATTAAACTTTTCTATTGCAAAATCAGAAATAGCCGTCCAAACCTTACTAGCAATTTCTTTGATCGGGTCGGTGTATTTCTTAAATTTTTCTGCTAATGCGTCCATAGCTTCGTCAAATGGGTTAAAGTCTGGGGCAGGCATTTCTAGACCGCCTAAACCGCCCAGACCACCGCCACCACCGCCACCACCGCCTGCGCCACCGCCTGCACCGCCTGCACCTTTATCGGGTTCGGGGTCTTTAATGGTGTGTACTTCATCAAATCCGAATGTACCTGACCATGCTTTCTTGGCTTCTTTTCCTGCTTTTGCCGATTTCTTGCCTGCTTTTGAAGCAGAATCGCCTACACCGTCTAAAGCTTTCGCCTGTTGATTCGTTGTTTTTACGTCTCCTGCCGATACAGGCGCTTTGAATTTAAACCCTCCACCAAATAACGCTCTAAAAAAGGCTCCGATTATTTGCAAGACTCGTATGAGCATATTAGCGAGGGTTGTTAAGATCGGTAAAACAACGTGCAGTATGGGCAAAAAAGCTTGGCCTAATGCTAAACGAACGTTCGCCAGGCTTGCCGTGAATACGGCCATTCTTTGAGCCGTGGTATCTTGCATAGTTAGGCCTAAATTTTTTGAAACTTGTTCGAAAATATGGTGATACAGGATTGTTTTTCTCATGTTTTCAGAGAGTTGGTCCCACGGTGCGCCATCGGCCATCATTCTATATGATTCGCCTGCTTTGATCGCCGCAATTCTCACATCGACTCCGAGTTCCTGGGCGCCATCGGCTTCCTGGTTCATTGCCGACCTAATCCGATCGGAAACCTCGGTCATCGCCATTCCACGTTTGTTCGATATAACGGCCGCAAGTTCCATCATTTTGGTTGTTTTGTCCGTTAAATCGGCCGTATCTGTAGCGATAGACTTAAAATTTAGAGAAAGCATATTTGCGAGTTCTGCACCTTGCAACATAGAAAATCCCATTGCAGTACCCGTATCTTTTTGCCATTGTTCAAACTGTTTTCTGCTTTCGCCTAAAGTTTCGCCTAATGTAGTCATTAAGGCCTCGTACCTCATGGCATCCTGGATACTCGACCCAAGTAACATACCGCCACCGAGAACACCTGCGATTCCTGCAATTTTACCCTGTATTTCTTTTAATGAGCCTGTCACGTTTCGTCCGAAATAAGCAACATCTTTTTGGGCCTTTTTCAATCCTGCTGATAAGCCCGAAACATCTGCGCCAACTCGAACTAATAAGTTCCTAAGTGCCATTTATTCACCGCCTTTTATGTGAGCACCCCCAAATTGAGCATTTAGGCGCTTGACCGTTTGAAGCATTTGGTCGTCTGTCATAGGTGTTTTTTCTTCTTCGCCTGTAATTTTTCTTAATTCCTTTTGTAGGTTCGGTAAACGCTTAGTACGGTGATAATATTCCCCGAGCCATACCAAAGTGAGTTTATCTTTCATTTCGGCCTGTTGCTTCTCAAAATGGGCTTCTACATAAAGGGATAACTCGTAAGGGGTCATAAAATCAAATTGCTCTATCGAAAGACCAACAAGGATAGCAGTCTTTAGGGCAAATTCCCAATTCCATTTAGCCTCGATTGGGTTGCCCTCATTAGGCCTGCTATCCTTTATTAGTTTTTTTCTTTTTGCGTTTTCTGGAAGGACTGTTCTAAGGCTTTATTCATAACATCCATGATCTCACCAAAAGAATTAGCCGAATCAAGTAAATCTTCCATATCTTCAAGCTTTAATTCTTCATTATGCTCTCGTGCGTCAGCTTGCAGGCCACACCACATAATTTTTTCTAAATCAGCTAAATCGAAATCGTTTTCGTCCATTTCTTCGATCTTTTTGCCTGTAAGCTTACCTAATTGTTTTAGTGCTTTATGTCCAAAACGGACAAAACGAGGCCGATCTAAATTAATAACTACCATCGTGTTTTTATCGTTGTTTTCGCTCATTACTTCGCTCATACTCTCACACCTTTATAAGATATTAAACAGGGGCTACTAATGTGGGACGCCCTGAGACTTTTAACGTTGCTTCAAAGCTAATTAAATCTTCTAACTCAACTGAGGTACTGAAACCCGTAACAACGGCCGTAAAGGTCCATTGTGTGCCTGTAGCCGTAAGACGGTCAGGAAATTCAATTGTATAAGAATCTAATGTGCTTGCTTCGAAATCCTCAAATAAAGGACTATGATCGTCATAGCCGAAATGTCCAGATAAAGAGACTTCTCCTGCGTCTTTTAGGCCATTTACAAAAGTACGGTATCCACCTTCTGTACTTAAATTTGTACTTTCCACTGTATCGGCCGAAACTCCCACACCATCAATGGACGTTAAATTTGCAATTGTTACGTCACCTTTTTTGAGTGTTGTACCTATTCCTACGATTGGCAATTAAATACGCCTCCTTAAAATCGGACTCTAATATCAAAAGAACTAATATGAAAATTTGTAGTATTATCAATATCTTCTGTTGGTTCGGTATGGCTTATACTTTTAATGATTGGCCCATTTTGGCCTATACTTCTTTGGAAAAAAGTTTTTAGGCGATTTGTTACATTTTTTGTTAGGCTTTTCATTTGTTCATATGTTTCGGCCGAAACGTGAATTTCACAACTCAATTCGGTCATGTCGGTTGGTCCAGAAAGGGCCATGATCGGCTCACCTTCACTAGAAAAATAAACAACGAAAGGAGGCGTCATATTCTCGGGCGCTTTTTGAGGATAAATTTTTCCCGATAGGCCTGTAATGGTCTGCAGTTCATAAGTTAAAGCTTGTTCGAAATCCATTCATGCACCTACTTTGTTAATTCATCTATCGAATCACTTAGACTTTCAATTACCTTTTTAAGAGAACTTGCCTCATTTTGCCGTAAAACTTTATCGGCCCAATACATCGTTTTCACTTTTACATGGCCATTTTTGCCTTTGTACCCGTATTCGACTGATGAAGGATAATAAGCATATGGAGTCTTACCGCCATAAACGCCTGTAGTCGGCTTTCTAAACTCAGGTGTCATTTTAGTATCGAACGACAACCTGTAAACTCCTTTATTTCTTTTGTTGGGAGTTTCCATTTTCTTTTTAATGGCCTTTTTTAAATTGCCTGTTTCGCCTGTAGGCGCATTAGCTTTCGCATCTTGTAAATCCTTTGCAATTCCTGCTCTGCCTGCTTTGGTTAAATGCTTTTTAGGCATTCTGCCTAATTTGTTAAATTGGGCCTGTAATTCTTCTAAGCCCTCCACTTGAATGTTGAGTTGACTCGCACCACGAACCTCAGCCATTAATTAGCCCTCCCGTTGGTAAAGGGTCTTTTTCTTTGCAAAAAATAAGTAATTCATCGTCTCTTTCATAACTGTTTACAGGCGCAGAAGTCATTTCAAAAATCCTAGCACCAAATTTAATGCGCATATTTGATGAAATGCCTTTCGTATATCTCAAAACGATTCTATGGCTTATTTCTGATAGCTTTAGATCGCCCTGCAGGGTTAAAAACTCCCGTCCAGATAAAGGGAAGATACCTACCCGAGAGGTAAAAGCATCTTCCCAATTGTTTTCATCATTTGTAGAAGTTTCTCCATATGAATTCTGGCTCGCCTGTTTCAATCTTTGAAAGGTCACAATGTGCCTGTATTTCCCTGCGTTAATTCGTGCCATTTTATCACCTACAATAGATTTACCGAGTGCATATTCAATATGGTTTGTATAACAGGATTCACGTTATTGTTTTCGACCGTATAAACACGATTGTCATATAATTCAGAGGATAAAATAAAGACGGCCATAGATAGATCGTCTTTAGCGTCCAGGCTTTCATTAGAAAGGCCTGTGTAATTCCTTACAAAGCTTTTAGACGCTATCAATATGGCCGAAATTAACGTATCATCTTCGTCATGATAAACATGTAAATAGTCTTTAATATGCGAAATCTGGATTTGGCTTATTTTCATTCTTTTTCAGTCGCTTTTTTAGAAGTCGCTCTCGCCTGTTGTTCAGCTTGTGCGTTCATTTTTTGGTTAGTCTGTTGTTGTTGATTAGCCTGTTGTTGTAACTGTTGGCGAATTTGTT
>Ga0193750_1000378_pt1 | contig 12292 bp, 11 predicted proteins | sample L1c1metaG_FD_160569 | JGI IMG/M metagenome (GOLD analysis project Ga0193750, IMG submission 160569) | Soil microbial communities from a riparian zone of the East river system, Colorado, United States - L1c1 | ecosystem: Environmental > Terrestrial > Soil > Riparian zone | place: USA: East River...
CAGTCCGATCACTGCCAGCAATATAGTTCATGCTGGAATCAGAGCTTGCCAGGCCAACTCCGCTTTTGCTACAACACGATTATCGGAAACCGAAAATACTTTTCACACAGTCTCGCGATGTAGCCGACCGCGAGCCGTCGCACTATCCAGCATCACATGTGATCAGCTTGTCAACTTGCAGCGATGCGCGCTCTCGCTCGCGACACCTCATCTTATTCTCGTTACACATCGCTCGGGATGCTCAGTCTCTGAAGTTCTTGAAGTTTGTCGCGATGCCGAAGTCGCGACTGCGCACGAACTGAATGACGGCTTGCAGATCGTCTTTCTTTTTCCCGGTGACGCGAATTTGCCGGTCCTGTAACTGGCTTTGGACTTTGAACCCCTCGGACTTGATCGCCTGGATAATCTCTTTGGCTTTGTTCCCTTCCAAGCCTTGTTTAATCTTCAATTCCTGCCGGGCATGGCCGACGGATGAGATCGCGGGTTCTTCCTGCTCGACATTCCGCAAATCCACGCCGCGCTTTGAGAGCTTGCCGATGACGATTTCACGCAGCGCTTTCAAGTGCGCTCCATCGTCGGCGACCAAAATAATCTTGTCCTGTTCAGGAATGATTTCGGTTTTCGCGTCTTTCAAATCGAACCGGGTAGCAAGCTCCTTGCGAGCCTGATTGAGTGCATTGTCGATCTCCTGCGTGTCCACTTCCGAGACGATGTCGAACGAAGGCATGGTGTTGAATTTCGGATCTCAGATTTCAAATTTCAAATTTGCTGAGCGAGAAATTCCCCCGTCACGGATTTGCCTCCGCGATTTTGATGTTTCCCTTCTCGACTCGAACGTTGATTGTCGCCGAGCCTCCGCCGTTGACTACCTGATCGATCTTTATTTCCCGTGCAGAGGAATTTGCGGACACCGGGAGATTATTGAAATCATTTGCGATTTTTCCGTGTTTAGCGTCGGCTAATAGATGAAAGACTGAGTCGCTGGGCAACCAGACCCACGCGTTTCCCTGCCCGACGTTTGCGTGCGCTGAAAACTTTTCCTGTTCCCACCATTCGTAGGACAGCGCGAGCGTGCCCCGGCTTACTGTGAGGTCAAGGTTGGTGAAACAGTTACGGGCGAAAATCCGGCCGTCGTTTAGCCGTGCGCGTAATTCTGGGCCGCGCATCGAATCCAGCAGGACCTCACCCGCATGCAAATCCAGCGCAGAAATACTGGCTGTTGCCGGGACAATAATGGTGCAATCAACAGTGCCTGAATGATCCGAGAACACCCACTTTGGCTGGGGAGGAGCTTTCGCGGTGATTGAAACGGCGCCCGGTTTTGTGGAGACACCAATCCCAATCTGGTTCAATCGCTCATGGCTGTATGCTCTTTTCAGTGAGCGTAACCGCACCTCGTTAGCATTTGAGCCATAAACCAGGATCGCGCCGTCTTGATTGTGAATGCTTATGTTTGCGTCGGGCTCAACCGTGTAAACGTTTTCGGAAATCTCTTCGAGCACGCGGTTGTCCTGGCTGCCGCAGCCGCTGAGCAACATCAGCAGCATGGGGATCACTTGGCAAAGCTTCTGGCACATGAGATTTTTTGCACGAGTTGTCACCGGGCCCGGAGATCGCGTGTATCACACGTCACGGTCCTTCCAGGCGGAGATCAGGAAAGAAGCTGCGAAAATGTTTTGCGTTCCTCGTTAATAATCCATCGAACCGAGTGGCAAAGGCGCCGATTAGAATGTCGGCAATTGGGCGTTTGTCGATTCGCGTTGCCCGGCGGTTGAGAATGTAATCGTACCACGCGCGATACGCCGCAATCGTGTCTGGCCAAGTCCAACCGTGCGTCCAATTCACACCGATGGATTCCAGAAAGTCGTTTTGCGGTTCGGTTGCGCCATTGAACAGTGGCGCCAGTTCAATGTACGAAACTGGCGCTATAACCAGATCTGCGGGTCGCCTACGGTCCAGGAGCCGAGCCGAATCCCTCCCGAATTCGGGGTCGTTCTCCGCCACATCGATCAGCAGACAGGAATCAACAACCCACGCCACTACCGCTCTCCTTCGCGGAGTTCGGCCATCACCTTTGCGGTCCGGCGTCCTTTTTTACCGCGAAATCGCGCGGCAAATCCAAGCATCGCCATTGCGCCCAGCGGTTCCTTTTTCCGTGGAACTTTCACCAAACACTCGCGATCGGAAATTTTTTCCCACACCAACGGCTGTCCCGTCTTCAATCCCAGTTCCTTACGGAGACTGGCGGGAATGGAAACCTGACCGCGCTCGGTCACAACGGTGGTCAATTTATCCATCGGCTTACGTATATCATGTAAATTCATCATGTCAAAATGTCAGCCTGGTACAAAGTGAAGCGCGCAGGCTGGCAAGCGAGATCACACCCAGAGACTGCGATCGAACGTGCGATATTGGATGGCTTCGCTGACGTGCTCGGGCGCGATCTCCGTTTTTCCGTCGAGATCGGCGATTGTGCGCGATACCTTGAGAATTCGATCGTAGGCGCGGGCGCTTAAGTTTAATTCGCTCATGGCCAGGCGAATCAACTCCTGAGAGTCCTGGCTGAGCTTGCAGTGCTGTTTCAACTGGCGCGTCGCCATGCGGGCGTTGCAATTTACTTTGCCGTCGTTGCGAAACCGTTCCTGTTGTCGTTCCCGACCTCGCATGATGCGCTCGCGAATGGCAGCGGAAGTTTCCTCAGCGCGTTCGCTGGCGACGTCGCGGTATTCCACGGCAGGCACTTCAATGTGGAGATCGATGCGATCGAGCAGCGGGCCGGAGATGCGTTGGCGATAGCGCTGCACATGCACTGGGCCGCAGCGGCATTCGCGTTTTAGATCGCCGAAGTAACCGCACGGGCAGGGATTCATTGCAGCAACGAGCATGAACTCGGAGGGAAACGTGACGCTTCCCGCCGCGCGCGACACGGTGACTTTCCCGTCCTCGAGCGGCTGGCGCATCACTTCCAACGCCGATCGTTTAAACTCCGGCAATTCATCCAGAAACAGCACACCGTTGTGCGCGATGCTTACTTCACCGGGATTTGGAAACGTGCCGCCGCCAAGCAGACCGATGTCGCTGATGGTGTGATGTGGCGGGCGGAAAGGTCGCGTCGAGACAAAGGATTGTTCGACGTCGAGCAGACCCGCAATGCTGTGGATCTTGGTCGTTTCGATCGCTTCATCGAGCGTAAGCGGCGGGATGATTGTTGGGATGCGCTTGGCGAGCATTGATTTGCCCGAACCAGGCGGGCCGATCATCAGGACGTTGTGACCGCCGGCGACGGCCACCTCGATGGCGCGCTTGACGTGGCCCTGGCCTTTCACATCGCTGAAATCGACGTCGTAACTTTGGTGCGAAGCGAAGAATTTGCTTAGATCAGCGCGTGTCGGCAGAAGCGCAATTTCGCCGCGCAAGAATGCGAACGTCTGCCGCAAATTCTGCATACCGTATATGTCGATCTTGTCGACCATCGCGGCTTCGAGCGCATTTGCTGCGGGGACAAACAACGCGCGCTTGCCGCGGCGTCGCGCCTCCAGCGCGACCGGCAGCACGCCTTTCACGGGGCGAACGGTACCGTCGAGAGCGAGCTCACCAACGAAGCTGAAACTTTCGAACGGCGAACTGTCGAGTTCCTCCGTCACAGCAATCATTCCAAGCGCAATCGGTAAATCGAAGCTCGGCCCTTCCTTCTTAATATCTGCAGGCGCGAGATTTATCGTAGTCCGTCCACGCGGCCAGTGGTAGCCGCTATTCGAAATTGCGGTCGTGACCCGGTCGCGGCTCTCTTTCACTGCCGCGTCTGGAAGTCCGACAATGACAATGACCGGATCGCCGCCAGCACCGTTTACCTCGATTTCCACCTCGTAAGCGTCCACACCGTACACCGCGGCTGAGTAAATTTTCGCCAGCATGTCGCGGCAGAGTCGCAGAAAATCGCTGCGTCGAAAAGCGCCAAATATCCCTCGAAAGAGAGATACAACGGATGCTTTAAAGTGTTGTCAAATATCAAACAATACGTCCGGCAACTTCGTATTTACAGGCCAGTAAAACCCCTACAAAAAAATTTGAACGATAGGCATCCATTCAATGTCACAAATTCGAATATTTAACCTTGTTAAATACTTCCTCGGATGCTAGAACGCGTGATCGATAAGGTGTCGACGAATACACTATACGGGACGTTGTCGATCCGATCCCCCCAGATGAACGATGAAAAAGAGTTATATGGCTGCTGAAGATAGCGATACAGGAATTAAGATTTACCTGCGCGAGATTGGGCAAATCCCGCTTCTAACTCCGGAGCAGGAAATCGAGCTGGCCGCTAAGATCAAAAAGGGGGATCGCGAGGCGCGCGCTCTGATGATCCGGTCCAACTTGCGTTTGGTGGTCAAGATCGCGCACGACTACGCAAACCTTGGTCTGCCGCTGCTGGATTTGATCTCCGAAGGCAACATCGGGCTTATGAAGGCGGTGGAGCGGTTCGATCCGGCGAAGGGCGGAAAGCTCAGTACTTACGCCGCGTGGTGGATCAAACAGTCAATCAAGCGCGCGCTGGCGAACCAGAGCAAAACCATTCGGTTACCTGTGCACCTTGTGGACAAAATCTCTAAGATGCGTCGCGTTTCGCTGCAGATGAGCGAAGAGCTCGGCCGCGAACCGACGGACGAAGAGCTCGGTGACGAGATTGGCATCGCGAGCGGGAAAGTTTCTCAGCTGAAGACGGTCTCGATCCGACCGGCTTCACTCGATGCGCCGATCAGCGACGACGATTCGACCGAGTTTGGCGAAATCGTCGGCGACGAGGAGGCACAGACGCCGTTTGAGCTGTTGCGTGATAAAAATCTCCGTAACGAAGTCGGCGGGCTGTTGGACGTTCTGGACGACCGCGAAAAGAAGATCATCTTCCAGCGTTTCGGTCTGGACGGCGGAAAGCCCAAGACGCTCGAAGAGGTAGGTAAGAAATTTGGTGTCACCAGAGAGCGCATTCGGCAATTGCAAAATATTGCGCTCTCCAAACTGCGCCGTGCGCTCGCGAAGAAAGAGCGCCCCGTGGATGTGGAACTGCCCGTCGAAGCTTGATGCTGTAGCCGCTTCCCTGTGGGAAGCGTGGTCGTGACCAAATATGCACTAATTAGGCCGCTCACAGAGCGGCGGCTACAATCATTTCAGACCACGCAGCGGAATCGAATCGACTATCGGCTCGTCACGTCGTTGAAGATTTCCTGAAACAAGAAACGCTACGAGCGAGGGTCACGCGTCAAACTCTCAGCGTTTCGGTTATTTCAGCTTGCCTTGGATCTCTTTTACCAAATTGAGGTGCTCTTGGACCACTTTTGACGTGTCATCCGCGAACTTCTTTACGTCAGGATCGCTGCCGCTGTTTGCTTCCTCTTTGAATTCAGCCAGGTCCTTTTCGTGATCTTTCACCATCATGTCGATGTAAGCTTTGTCTGAAGTCCATTTGCCGGCGTGTTCTTTGTTCGGGAGTTCGAATCCTTTTTTAGACGCAATGGATTTAAGTTCGTCGTTGGCTTTGCTGTGATCGGCGACCATTCGTTTACCGAATGATTTTACATCATCGCTTTGGGCGTTCTGTTCAGCCATCTTTCCCATCGTGACTTCCATCATCCCGCCCTTCGCGGCTTTCTTCATGAAAGTTTTATCCTTTTCACTTAATGACGAACCGCCGGTTGGAGTGGTATCGGCGGCTCTGGCCGCTCCGGCCAGGCTCAACGCCCCTATTACCAAGGCAAGGATACACAACTGCGAAATAATTCGGATTTTGGTTTTCATGGTTTTATTTGATTGAACGCGCCGGGGACACCCCGGCTTCAATTAACAATCGAAAACTCGGCGCTTGTTGGACGCGAGAGAATTACGCTTCCCGTCTCTGGTTTGCTGGACCTGCTTCCCTATGAGTCGGATATATTCCGTTCGTACGAGCTTTCAACGCGCCGGGCCACATCTCGGTAGTCATAATCCACTTCGTAAATCTGCTTCATACAGGCGAGCGATTTTTCCAGCTCACCCGTTCGCTCGTAAGTCAGGCCGAGATTGTACACGATCTCCTTCTTCATCGCGTCCATGGACAGGATTTCCCGTGACGCTTCCTCGAGTTGCTTCATTGCCAGATCGTGCATGCCAAGCTCGCCATAACAGCAACCCAGCACATTCATCGCTTTCAAACGGGCGTGCGGATTTTGTCGCGCGCGCTGCAGTTCCGGCACTGCCTCACGAAACCGTCCGGCGTTGAAAAAGTTCTCGCCCAGTTCGAACCGGAGCTGTAGATCGGTCGGATCCCGTTTCACCCGCTCTTGTGCATCCGCGATGAGGATTTCTGCGCGGCTGACTTTGGCGGCGCGCAGTTGCCCAGACTTTTCCGTGTACACTTCGTCTCGTGCACTGTACGCGGAGAGAAATTCCTCGTGCCCAGCGATCTCGCGTTCGAGGCATTTGATTTTCAAATCTGAAATCTTTCGAAGCAATCCTGTGTCCGCGCCCTTGGCGAGATCAGCAGCATATTGATACCAGCGAACGGCAGAATCGAGATCCTCCTTTTGCTCGCTTAACGCACCGAGCCTGCGCGCAAAGTCCAGGTTTTCCGGTTCCGCCTGATGACGTGCGTAAGTTTCTGCGATCTGTTGATCGAGCGCTTCGCCAGTGAGCCGGATCCGGCTCTGTTGTTCGAGTGAAATGGCCTCATCCTTATCCTTGATCAGATCGCGATAACTTTCAGCCTGCGTCCAGCCACCTCTCTTCATCGAACCGCGCGCCGAAGCGTCTTTGCCGAGGCGCAGCGACTGCGCATCGAGCGGATTGATCGCGGTGAGTTGATTGTAAATTTCCACCTCGTTTTCGTGGTCCCCAAGATCGTGATACAAGCGCCCAAGCTCATTCAGCACTTTCACGTCACGCGGGTTTTCTTCGAGTAAGGTCTTCAGTGCAAAAACTCCAGTCTCCGACCAACCCGCCGCGACCGCCGCTTCTTTCAAAAGCAAATTTGCCTGGCGATTGTAGGGTTCCGATTCTAGAACTTTCTCCAGCATTTCAACTGTGCGTTTCGGATTCTTTTTGAGTTCTCGTTGCGCCTTTATCACGCCAATAGACGCCGTCGAGATGTTGAAAAAAACCTTCTTAGCCGATTTGCTTCTCGTTACCGCCGCGCGTCGCAGCAGTTGGCGGCCAGTCAGAAATTCGGACTCCTGCTTCAGAATCTCTTGCAAGAGCGAGATTGCGTAACCGAAATTGCGCAGTTCAATGGCGGCGACGGCTTTGAGCCAGAGAGCCCGCAGCCCTTCGCTCAAATCCTTCTCGGTTTTTACGGCCATATTAGCAGGAGAGCTTATCACAAAACCAGGTGCATGCGTCGCGTTGCGCGAAGGTGGCAACTCGAGCCGGCCCGCGAAGGCTCTCGCGTTTATAACAGGTCCATCTGTGGCTTTTGGGATTCCGGCATCGGCTTGGCAGACTTTCTTCCCCGCCGCTTTGGTTCTGTCTCAGCGCGGCTGGAACTTTCCAAATGGGCAAGAATTTCTTTCGCGCGGTCGAGGATTTCTTTAGGTAAGCCGGCGAGGCGCGCGACCTGTATACCGTAGCTTTTGTCGGCGCCGCCCGAGATGATTTTGCGCAGAAAAATGATCTGCTCGTTCCACTCGCGCACGGCGACATTCAGATTGCAGATGCCTTTGCGATCCTCGGCGAGTTTGATCAGCTCATGATAATGCGTGGCAAACAGACTGCGCGCTTTGATCTTGTCGTAGAGAAACTCGGCCACGCTCCACGCGATAGAGAGCCCGTCGAAAGTGGATGTGCCGCGGCCGATTTCGTCAAGAATGACTAACGACCGGTCAGTGGCATTGCTGATGATGTTGGCTGTTTCGTTCATTTCGACCATGAACGTCGATTGGCCGCGAGCCAGATCGTCGCTGGCTCCCACCCTTGTAAAAATGCGATCGACTAAGCCGACCTCCGCGCTCTCCGCGGGGACGAAGCTCCCAATCTGGGCCATCAAGACGATCAGCGCGACCTGGCGGATGTATGTCGATTTGCCGGCCATGTTTGGCCCCGTCACGATGGCCATGCGAATATTCTCGCCGTCCAGCTCTGTGTCGTTAGGCACAAATTTTTCGTCGACAAGATTCTGATCCAGCACCGGATGGCGTCCATCTCTGATGACGAGCCGGAGCGAATCGTTTAGCTCTGGCCGGCAATACCGAAACAGTCGCGCGGTCTCGGCCAGCGCACACAGCACGTCGAGCACCGCAATCGCGTCCGCGGTCTGCTGAATTGGCTCGATCTCACGCAATGTTTCGTCGCGCAATTTCTGAAACAGTTGGTACTCGAGGTTCTGGGCGCGGTCGTCCGCGCCAAGAACTTTTGCTTCCATCTCCTTTAACTCCGGCGTGATGTAGCGCTCGCCGCCCACAGTGGTTTGCTTTCGCGTGTAATGTGCGGGCACGTTCGCGAGATTCGATTTTGTGATTTCGATGAAGTAACCGAAGACGGAATTGTAACGGACCTTAAGTGATTTGATGCCCGTCGCTACGATCTCGCGCTCCTGTAAATGGCTGATCCAACTTTTGCCCTCGCGCGAGGCTTGGCGCAGCGCGTCGAGGTCCGCATCGTGGCCGTCACGGAAAATGCCGCCCTCTTTCAGCGCGAGTGGCGGATCATCCAACAGCGCGTTGGCCAGTTTCTCCGCGAGCGCCGGCATTTCGCGAATGGCGTTCTGCAGATGAGACGCGTGGGACAGATACGACATATCTGCGGGCTCGGTTCCGAAGCTCAACCGCTCAATCAATTTGCCAAGCTCACGCTTGAGCGTGGGGATTTGCTGCAGCGAAGTTTTCAACGCGACAAGATCACGCGCGTTCCCTGAGGCTTGGCTCAGTCGTCCGGCGGCGCGTTCGATATCCCGGATCGACTTTAACTCCGCTCGAATCGACCCCAGTAGGTCCGATTCCTGCAAAAGCTGGCCGACTATTTGCTGGCGCCGTTGCAGTTCGGTGAGATCACGCAACGGCTGCAAAATCCACGCGCGCAATTTGCGTGCGCCCATGGGCGTGATGGTGCGATCAAGCACACTCAGCAGACTCGCGTCGTGCGCGCCGCGCGATTCGACCAGCTCAAGGTTGGCTTGTGTGGCGGAGTCGAGCAGGACGTGATCCGTCGGCGCATCACAGCGCAACGAAGTGAGATGGTCGATTTTGCGCCGGAGTTGATGCTTTAAATAATGCACGATTGCCCCGGCCGCAGCGACCGCCGCGGGCATCTGCGCGCACCCGAAGCCGTCCAGCGATTTGACCTTGAAATGTTCGCACAGGGTGAAGATTGCCTGTTCCGGCAGAAACGCATAACTGTCGTATTCGAGCGCGTGATCGATTTCGCCGGTGTGCGGTTTCTGTTCCGAGCTGATCAACAATTCGGCGGGCGAAACACGCGCGATTTGATCGTGCAGCGATTGTCGATCCTGCGCCTGGGACAATCGGAACTCACCCGTGCTGAGATCGGCGTATGCGAAACCGAATGCATCGCCATCAGCATAGATCGCTCCGAGATAATTCGCGCGCTTCGCATCGAGCCAGCTTAATTCGCTGACCGTTCCCGCAGTGATGATTTGCGTGACTTCGCGATCGACAATCTTGCGACCGGGTTGTGGCTCACTCATCTGATCGCAAACGGCGACGCGCCTTCCGGCCTCGATTAGCTTCCGAATGTATCCCTGCGCGGCGTGGTACGGCACACCGCACATCGGCACGCCGTTGCGCTTGGTCAGCGCCACGTTCAGCAGAGCCGAGGCCTCCTTCGCGTCATCGAAAAACATCTCGTAGAAATCTCCGAGCCGAAACAGCAGGAACGTGTCTGGAGGAATGCTTTTCCGCAGCCGCTGGTACTGCTGCATCATCGGAGTGAGCGCGTCCTGCATAATGAAGTTTACCTTGCCACCTCAATTAAACGTCAAGAGATGAGCGGCCTGTGATTTTTTATAGAAATAGAACCAAATACAATCGCGAATGTGCTGCAAAGCTGTTGGGTAGCGATGGTGGACAACGCGTGAAAATTTATACGAGATCAACGTTAAAAGAGCTGTTTCGGGCAGATTTGACGCGCAGGTCTCCGCCGAGTACTCTCCCGCTCACCGACTTACAGTATTTTCCAAAGCGAGGAGAGTGATTATTGATGCCAGAAGTGATTGTGCGCAAAGGTGAACCGGTCGACCGCGCATTGAAACGGCTGAAAAACAAGCTGGACTCCGAGGGCATTCTCGACGAAGTCCGCCGTTTGCGCGCGTTTGAGACGCCTTCGCAAAAGCATCGCCGCAAGGCGAGAGCCAACGCCAAGCGCGCCCGAATGAAGTTTCGATTCAATTCCTAAGACAGTTACAAAAGTTACAACGAGCAGATTCGGAAAATCGTTGTAACGATGTAGCTGTTTTAACCGTTCAACGAGCAAACAGCTCCTTGATCGCCTGCACCAAGCCGTCAATATCGTGGCGGCGCGCTTCAATATCGACGTTGAGTCCCTGATCGCGCACCGTCTTTGACGTGATCGGGCCAATGCTGGCGATGCGCATTCCTTTCGGCCACGGGAGGCCGAGCGCCAGGAAGTTTTCGACCGTTGACGAACTGGTGAACGTGATGAGGTCTGCGCCACCCTGCGCGAGTTGCCGCTGCGCGCCGCTGGTGTCACGCGTCTCGGGCACCGTCCGGTACGCGAACGCTTCATCCACGATTGCTCCTACGCCCGAGAGTTCTTTGGGCAAAACGTCGCGCGCCTTCTCCGCGCGCACCACAAGGATGCGCTCGTTTTCGATGCTTCCCTGTTTCTTGAATTCGCGCACTACCGCTTCGGCGATGAATTCTTCCGGCTGAAGATCGACGTGCAGGTGAAAATCTTTCACGCGTTGCGCCGTGGCAGGACCGATCGCGGCGATGCGTACTCCGCCGATTTCACGGGCGTCATCGTAAAGCTTGAAGAAAATATCGAAGAACGCCTCGACGCCGTTCGCGCTCGTGAACACGATCCAATCGTACGTGTGCGCATCCTGCACCAGATCCGCAAACTCGCGCAAGTTGCTTGGCGGCTCGATCCGAATCGTGGGCAGTTCGATGACGTGCGCGCCCAGAGCGCGGAGTTTGTTGCTTAACACGCTCGCCTGCTTTCGTGTTCGGGTGACAACAATTCTCTTTCCGAGGAGCGGACGCTTCTCGTACCAGTTCAGCGTGTCGCGCAACGACACGACATTGCCAAACACCGCCACCGCCGGCGCTTCAAAATTCTTCGTTGCAACTTTTTGAGCAATATCCGAAAGCGTGCCTGTGAGGGTTTTCTGTTGGCCCGTTGTGGCCCAACGAACCATTGCCACCGGCAGATCGCCGCGCACGCCGTGCTTCAGCATTTCGCTTGTGACAACTCCGAGGTGCTCGACGCCCATAAGCATCACTTGTGTGCCGCCAAGTTTCGCCAGCGCCGCATAATCGATTGCGCTTTCCGTTTTGGTTGGATCTTCGTGGCCCGTGAAGAATGTCACGTGCGAGTTATGCGCACGGTGCGTCATTGGGATGCCTGCGTAGGCCGGTCCGGCGATAGCCGAGGTGATTCCAGGCACAATTTCAAACGGGATTCCCGCAGTGGCGATTTCCTGCGCTTCTTCTGCACCTCGGCCGAACACGAACGGATCGCCGCCTTTCAAACGAACGACCTGCTTTCCTTCGCGTGCTTTGTCGAGCAGCAGCGAAGTGATCTCCTGCTGCGTCCGGCTTTCGCCGGGTTGTTTCCCGGCATAAATGATTTCTGCGTCGTCCCGTGCCCAGCCGAGCATGTCCGGATTTGCTAAATGATCGTAAACAATCACGTCCGCGTTTTCGATGCACTCCTTTGCACGCAACGTAACCAAACCGAGATCACCTGGCCCGGCGCCAACCAGATAGACTTTTCCGCTTTTATTGGCGCTTTTGCTCATGCTCTTAACTTTGTTTGATCGTTCGCAACAACTCTGCCGCCAAGGTGTCACCTTCGTCGCAACCGCCCTCTACTTCGGCTTGTCGCGGCGCCGGCGATTCACCTTCGAACACTTGCGCGCGCAGTTTCATCTTTCCGTTGTTGATCGTCGCGTGCACGCCGACTGGAAAATTGCAATCACCGTGCAGCCGACTCAGAAATTCTCGCTCTGCCTGCAGACAAAGCAACGTTTCGTGATCGTTTACCGACTCGAGAAGCGCTTTTATGCTTTGATCATCAGCACGAATTTGGAGAGCAATGATTCCCTGACCACCCGCCGGTAGAAAAC
>Ga0193750_1000380_pt1 | contig 12248 bp, 12 predicted proteins | sample L1c1metaG_FD_160569 | JGI IMG/M metagenome (GOLD analysis project Ga0193750, IMG submission 160569) | Soil microbial communities from a riparian zone of the East river system, Colorado, United States - L1c1 | ecosystem: Environmental > Terrestrial > Soil > Riparian zone | place: USA: East River...
GCCTTTGCGATACTCAAGACATGACCCTCGGATACGACCAGAAGCTCTACATACTCGCTTTCGACCACCGCGGCTCCTTCCAGAAGAAGTTCTTCGGAATCCAAGGCGAGCCCGACGCAGAACAGACCGCGATCATCGCCGACGCCAAGCACCTCATCTTCGAGGGAATGCTGCAGGCCGTCGGTTCGGGGGCCGCCGCTTCGGCCACCGGCGTCCTCGTCGACGAGCAGTTCGGCTCCACCGTCCCCGAGGAGGCGCGCCAGCGGGGACTGAAGCTCGCAATGCCCGCCGAGCGCTCGGGACAGAACATGTTCGATTTCCAGTACGGCGACGAGTTCGGCGAGCACATCGAGCGCTTTGACCCCGACTTCACCAAGGTGCTCGTCCGCTACAACCCCGACGGTGAGGCCGAGGAAAACCGCGTGCAGCTCGGCAAGCTCAAGCGACTGAGCGATTGGCTCAAGCAGCACGACCGCAAGTTCCTGTTCGAGCTGCTCGTGCCCGCCGAGAGTGACCAGTTGGAGTCCGTCGCTGGCGACACAGACCGCTACGACGCCGAGCTGCGTCCCGACCTGATGCGCCGTGCCATCGCCGACATCCAGGATGCGGGCATCGAGGTCGACATCTGGAAGATCGAGGGCGTCGACGAGCGCTCCGACTGCGAGATGCTGGTCCGCCAAGCCCGCTCGGGCGGCCGCGACGGCGTCGTCTGCGTCCTGCTCGGACGCGGCGCCGACGATGACAAGGTCGACCACTGGCTCAGGCAGGCAGCGCCCGTCGACGGCTTCGTCGGCTTCGCCATCGGCCGCTCCATCTGGTGGGACCCGCTGAAAGCGTATGTCGACGGCAAGATCGAGCGCTCAACCGGCGCCAAGCAGATCGCCGAGAACTACCTGCGCTTCGTCCAGGTCTACGAGCGCGCCGAGGGCAAGGCGCCCGTAGCGTCGTAAAGAGCGCTCTCGATGATGCTCGTCGTCGGTCGACGGATGGATCGTCGTCTCTGGCAAGGACGCAGGGAGCGTGGCCTGCTTTGCAGGCGAGCGACCGAGGACGCCGCCAGAGGCGTCGAGGCGCCGTAATGAAGATGCGCCAGAGCCTGGCCGACTGGGAGCAGGCGTTCGTCAAAGAGATCTCACTCGACCGCCACCGGCGCGACTCGCTGCGCCGCACGGCCGAGCAACGCACGCTCAAACGCCAGGTCGACCGCCGTCACAAGCGCGGGTCGATGCGCTTCGTCCTGCTCGTGCTCACACTCATATTGACCGCGGCGATCGTCACCGTGGTCATGTTCCGCACGCTCTATCTGCTGCTCGGTTAACCGCCTGCCGCGCGGCCGCACGCTGCGCGGCCGCGTCCGCTAGGCCTCGCCGAGATCGCCCAGAGCGTCGTTCACTTCCCTGTGGGCGGCGCTCTCGTGCGCGTCGGAGTCGGCGATCGCGCCGTCCTCGCGATGGATCTCCAGGTAGATCTCCTTGCGGAAGACCGGAATCTCCTGTGGCGCCTGAATCCCGATTCGGACCTTCTCGCCCATGACCGAAAGCACCGAGACCTCAACGTCGTCGCCGATCATGATGCTCTGGTTGGACTTGCGCGTCAGAACCAGCATTCGGTGCACCTTCCTGTTGGCCGCTCGCCCGGCGCAACACCCCCCACCGCCGGTGCCCGAAGCATAGTCCCAGTACCGGGGGAAAGCGACCGAGCCCCGGCGCGCTCGCGAACCGTGCTCGCCGCGCACGCTTTGCGCTAGTCTCCCGGACCGTCCATGCCTCGTAAATCGCTGCGGCCGAACCTCAACCAGATCCGCGCCTGGGTCCGCCAGGGCCGTACCGACGCTTGGGTCGCCCATCAACTGGAGGTCAGCGTGCGCGACATCGAACAGTTCAAGCGGCAGAACGAGCTGGTCGAGGAGGACGCAGCCGACGGCACGCCCTCCGCCGAGTATCCCGACGAGATCGACCTGCGCGCCGAGGACGATGCGCTGATCGCCGCCGAGCTGGAGGCCGCCGAAGAGGAGGCCGAGCGCGCCAAGGCCGAAGCCGAGGAGAAGGCCGCGCAGGCGCGCGAGACCGATGACGACGACGTTGAGGGGGAGGACGACGCGCCCAAACCGCGCACCCGTCGCCGCCGCGGTGGGCGCGGGCGCAGGGTGCTTGGATCGCGCTCGTCAGCCGGATCGGGCCCGCTCGAGGGAACCTTCGACCACGGCGAGGAGGGATACGGCCTGTGGCTGGATCCCGCCATCCAAGACAACCCGATCTACGCAGAGCACTGGGCAGGACACCGGCCCGTCGAGGTGGCCGTGGAAGAGGACTGCATCGTCATCCGCCGCACCGGCGTCGACGACTAGCGAGCGCTAGGCGCGGATCTCCCTGCGCCCGCCTGCATAGTCGGCGGCCTCACGCAGATAGCGTGCAAACGCGGCGTCGGCGACCACGCCGGCCTCCCAAGCCGACGGATCGTCGGGCGCGACCCTCATCGCCACGGGCAGGCACCAGGAGGTCCCGCGTTCATACAGTGCGACGAGCTCCTCCGCCGAGAAGCGCCCACCCAGTCGGCGGCGCAGCTCGGCGACGAGCGCCTCGGTCACGCGCTCCATCCGCGGACGGCGCTCGGCGGGCTCTGAACGCAGGCGCCGCTCGCCCTGCTGCCACTGGTAATAAGCGTTCTCAAACGACACGCGCCGAGGCTAGCAGCGCCCTGCGCGGCCACGGTCACACGGACGAGAGCGTGCTTCAGTTGGCCGGCAGGCCCGGCACGATGTACTGGCGCTCGCCCGACTTCTTCATTCCGAGCTGCCGCGCCTGCGCTTCGACGGTGCCCTGCCTGCCGAGCGCTTCGCGTTGGCGCACGAGCGTCTGGTGTTCGCGTTCCATAGCAACCACCGTCGCGCGGTCGTGACGCGCCTGCCCCCACGTCGAGAGCATGTGGATGCCGGCGCTGAGATACAGATACAGCAGCGCCGCGAGAACGGCCAGCATCGCCAGGCGTCCCAGGCGGTCCCAGCGCACGCGCCCGGCTGGATGCGCGCCGGTCGCGCGTCGCGAACGTCCGCCTGTGGCGGTCTGCCGCCTCCCAACGGACCGTCCGACGCGCGCTCGTGGGGCAAGTGCTTCGGGCATCTCTCATTGCGCATTCGCCCTGCACGCCTCAGCTCCTGCCGTCGGGCGGCGCGACTCGTCGGCGGATCGCAGCCGATCTTCGGGGCGGGCTAGCGGAAGACCGAACGGCCCGGGAAATACGCGTCGTCACCGAGCTGCTCCTCGATGCGCAGCAGCTGGTTGTACTTGGCGACGCGATCCGAGCGCGACGGCGCCCCCGTCTTGATCTGACCGCAGCCAGTGGCCACGGCGAGGTCGGCGATCGTGACGTCCTCGGTCTCGCCGGAGCGATGGCTCATCACGGCCGTGTAGCCGGCCTCGCGCGCCATCGTGATCGCCTGCAGCGTCTCGGAAAGCGTGCCGATCTGGTTGACCTTCAGCAGGATCGAGTTGGCCACGCCGAGCTCGATGCCCCTGCCCAGGCGCTCGGTGTTAGTCACGAACAGGTCGTCGCCGACCAGCTGGACCTCGTCGCCGACGAGCTCGGTCAGCGCCTTCCAGCCGGCCCAGTCCTCCTCGTCCATGCCGTCCTCGATCGAGACGATCGGGTAGCGCGCCGACAGGTCGGCCCAGTAGCCGGCAAGCTCGTCTGCGCCGAGCGTGCGTCCCTCGTGCTCGAGCACGTAGGCGCCGTCGCCGTACAGCTCGCTGGCGGCCGGGTCAAGCGCGATGGCAACGTCCTCGCCGGGCGCGTATCCGGCCGCCTCGATGCCCGCCACGAGCATCTTCAGCGCGTCCTCGTTGGAGGCCAGGTCGGGTGCAAAGCCGCCCTCGTCGCCGACCGCCGTGCTCAGCCCGCGCTCGTGCAGCGTGCGCTTGAGCGCGTGGAACACCTCGGCGCCCATGCGCACGCACTCCGAGAAGCTCGGCGCGCCGCACGGCACGACCATGAACTCTTGGAAGTCGACTTTGTTGTCAGCGTGTGCGCCGCCGTTGAGCACGTTCATCATCGGCACCGGCAGCACATGCGCCGCCTCGCCGCCGAGGTAGCGCCACAGCGCCAGCCCCTCCTCCGCGGCCTGCGAATGCGCGGCCGCCAGCGACACGCCCAGGATCGCGTTAGCGCCCAGGCGCGACTTGTTCGGCGTGCCGTCGAGTGCGATCAACGTATTGTCGAGGCCCTGCTGATCGGCGGCGTCCAGCCCGGCGATCGCCTCGGCGATCGGCCCGTTGACGTTCTGCACCGCTCGGCCGACGCCCTTGCCGCCCCACGCTGCGCCGCCGTCGCGCAGCTCGGTCGCCTCGAACTCGCCCGTCGAGGCGCCCGAGGGCACCGCCGCGTGGCCGTGCGCGCCCGAGCGCAAGCCGATCTCCACCTCCACGGTCGGGTTGCCGCGGCTGTCGAGGATCTGGCGCGCGTGGACGCGCTGGATCTGACTCATGCTCGCGCGCCCGGGGTCGCCTGCGGGAACGTAGAGGTCCGCGATCTCGGCATCTACCGAGGGGGCCCTATTTGGTCGAGGTGGTTGCCGGCGTCGTCGTGGTCGGCGTCGGCGTGGCCGGCGTCGAGGTCGAAGGCGTCTTCGGCGCTTTGTACTGCTTGCAGTCGCTCACCACGTAGCCCGCGCGGCAATCCGTTTTCGACATCCACTTCTTTTTGAAGTCCTTGACGAACTTGCTGAGCGCCGCCTGCTGCTGCGTCGCCGTCAGCTGCGATTTGATCGACGCTTCGGCCTGCTTGAGCGTCTGCTGGCTGCCCGGCGCGATCGTCTGAACCTCGAAGATGTAGTAACCGAAAGGCGTCTTGATCGGTCCGGTCAACACGTTCTTCTTGGCCGAGAAGACGGCCGCGTCCAGCGACTTCTCCTCCTGACCTTTGACGACCCCCGCGAGCTTGCCGCCGTTGGACTTGCTCGCCGGGTCGATCGACACGCGCTTGGCGACGCTTTCAAAGCTCTTGCCCGATTCGATTTCCTGCTTGGCCTTCTTGGCCTGGCCTTCGGTCTTGGTGAGGATGATCAGCAGGTTGCGCTTTTCAGCCACCCCGAAGCGTTTGGGGTTTTCTTTGTAGTACTTGGCGATCTGCGCCTGCGTGACCTTCGACTTCTGTTTGACGATCTTCTGCTGGATTTTCTGCGAGAGCAGGTTCAGCTTCACACGCAGCAGCAGGTCGGACACGCTCTGCCCGGACGTTTTCAGGAATTTTTCGAATTCCGCCGCCTTCGGGAACTGCTGGCTCTTGATCTTTTCGAACTGCTTCTTGACTTCCTTGTCGGAGATCTTCACGCCAAGCGATTTAGCTTCGCCGATCACCCAGTTGGAGGAGATGAGGAAGCCGAGCACCTCCTGCTGCAGCGATTTGTACTGCTGCGCGCACTGAGACTTCAGCGCGGCTTCGGTCGGCGGCGCCTGGCCTTTGGCGGGTTTGGCAGCCGCTTTCGCAGTGGCGATACAGGCCGTGTACTTGGGCGGCACCGGTATCGCCGGCTTGGTGCCCGGAGCCGTCGCGCTCGATGCCGCCGCAACGCTCATCCAGTGGTTGAACGTGTCTTTGGTGATCGACTTACCGTCGACCGAGACAACCGCGTTGCCGGGTATGCCGCCGCACGCGGATAGCCCCACGAGGGCAAACAAAACGGCGCCTAGCGCCGGGACGATGCGAAAAGCTCTGGGCACGACGCGGGCACTCTAGCGGAAACGTCCGAAGGCGTGCTTAACGAATGCCTAAGCGCCAGATCAAGCGGCCTCGCGCGTCAACGCCAACAACACATCCGCCGCCCTGACGACCGAAGGGAAGCGCTGCTTTCCATCTCTTGGAACGCGCATCGACATCTGGGCGCGCCCCGACTCGTACAGCGCCTCCGGCAGCTCCTCGCGCAGGCGCTTGGCCCGGCGGGAGTCCAGCTGGATCGGCACGACGGCCAGCCGGTCGCCGTGAAAGCTCACCGTGCGCGCGCCGGCCTGGCCGAACTTGATCCGCGCGCGCTGCAGCGCGAGCAGGTTCTCCAGCGGCTCGGGCACCGGCCCGAAGCGGTCCTCCAGCTCCTCGTGCAGCCGCTGCACGTCAGCCACCTCGAGCGCGGCGGCGACCCGCCGGTGCACGTCGATCTTCGCCTGCTCGTAGGGGATGTAGTCGGCCGGTACGTAGGCGTCGACGTTCACGTCCAGGCGCACCGGATCGGCCAGCTCGGAGTCGGCGTCCCCGTTCTGTGAGGCGCCCGCCTCGCGCTCGGCCGCTGCGACGGCTTCGTCGAGCATCTGCATGTACAGCTCAAAGCCCAGCGCGGCGACGTGCCCGGACTGCTCGTCGCCGAGCAGGTTGCCGGCGCCGCGGATCTCCAGGTCGCGCATGGCGATCTGAAAGCCGGCGCCCAGCTCGGTGTAGTCCGACAGCGCCGACAGGCGCTGCGCGGCCTCCTCGGTGAGCGCCTGCGCGGAGTCGTAGAGCAGATAGGCGTAGGCGCGCTCGCGGCTGCGGCCGACGCGCCCGCGTATCTGGTAGAGCTGCGCCAGCCCGAAGGCGTCGGAATGCTCGACGATCAGCGTGTTTGCGCCGGGAATATCGATGCCCGACTCGATGATCGACGTGCACACCAGCACGTCCGCGCCGCCGCGCAGGTAGTCCAGCATCACCGCCTCCAGCTCGCCTTCGGGCATCTGGCCGTGCGCGACGGCAAAGCGCACGCCCGGGCACAGCGCGCGCAGGCGCTCGGCCGTCTCCTCGATCGACTCAACGCGGTTGTGCAGGAAGAACGCCTGCCCGCCGCGCTCGTGCTCGCGCAGGATCGCGTGCTTGACCAGCTCCTCCTCGTACTCGCCGACATACGTCTTCACCGGGCGCCGCCCCTCGGGCGGCGTCTCGATCACCGAGATGTCACGCAGCCCTGCCAGCGACATCTGCAGCGTGCGCGGGATCGGCGTGGCCGACATCGAGATCACGTCCACGCGCAGCTTCAGCTGGCGCAGCAGCTCCTTCTGCTTGACGCCGAAGCGCTGCTCCTCGTCGACGATCAGCAGGCCGAGCTCCTTCGCGCGCACGTCGCGCGAGAGCACGCGATGGGTTCCGATGAGGATGTCCACGCGTCCGTCGGCGAACCCCTTGATCGCCTCCTTCTGCTCGGCCGCCGTACGAAAGCGTGAGACGTGCTCGATCGTCATCGGGTAGTCCGCCAGGCGCTCGGCGAACGTGCCGTAGTGCTGCATCGCGAGGATCGTCGTCGGCACGAGCATCAGCACCTGACGGCCGTCGTTGGCCGCCTTGAACGCCGCCCGCAGCGCCACCTCGGTCTTGCCGTAGCCGACGTCCCCGCAGATCAGGCGGTCCATCGGTCGCGGCGCCTCCATGTCGGCCTTGACCAGCTCGATCGCCTCGCGCTGATCGGGCGTCTCGGTGTACCCGAACGCCGCCTCGAACTCGCGCTGCCAGTCAGAGTCCTCGGCAAAGGCGTGACCCGTGCGCCGGCGGCGCTCGGCGTACAGGCTCAGCAGCTCGCCCGACAGCTCCTGCGCGGCTCGCCTGGCGCGCGCCTTCATCGTCTCCCAACGCGTGCCGCCGAGCTTGCTCAGCGGCGGGCTGTCGCCGCCAGCCCCGACATAGCGCGAGATCTTCGCCAGCTGATCGGTGGGCACGAACACGCGATCGTCGCCCTGGTATTCCAGATACAGGTAGTCGCGCGTCACGTCTGCCACCGTGCGTGTCTCAAAGCCGGCAAAGCGCGCCACGCCGTGGTCCTCGTGCACGACCACATCGCCGGCGCGCAGCTCGGTGAAGGAGCGCAGGGCGCCGCGGCGCGCGGCGCCGCGCCCGCCACGATCGACCCCCCCACGACCGATCGAAGATCGGCCAGCTCGCCGGCGGCGCAGCAGCCGGTGTTCGGGAAACACCGCCAGCTTCAGCGACGGCGCGACGAAGCCTTCGCGCAGCGACGCCGCAGCGAAGCGCAAAGAGGGCTCCTGAGGCGACGCGCCGGCATCGACGCCCTCGCCCAGCCAGCTCGCTTTCAGGCGTCCGAGGTTGTAAGCGGCGCGCTCGCCCTCGCCGCGCTGAGGGAAGGCGACGACCGTGCGATAGCCCGATCGCACGAGCTTCTCGAGCTCCGGCTCGGCCTCGGCCAGCGAGCGCGCCGCCGTGTCTGCCGATTGCGCGCGCAGCTCCACACCCTGGTCGGCTGAGATCGCCGAAAGCCATACGCGCGCGCGCTGTTTGACCGCCGCCTGCACCGTCTCCGGGCTGACGTACAGATGATGCGCGTCCTTGTCACCGAACGCCGCGCACACGTCGTTCCAGTGGTCGCTCAGCGCCGGCGCCAGCTCCTCCTCCGCCGCGACCACCAGCTCCGTTCGCTCGCCGACCAGATCCAGCAGCGCGCCGAAGCGGTCCACGGGCAGCAGCTCGGCGATGTCGGGGCGGCTGGCTCTCTCGCCGTCACGCGCCGCCCCTCTTGCATCCGCGGCCAGCTCCGCGCCGGCGACGGCCGCCAGCTCGCGGTGCTCCTCGGCCAGCTCGGCCGCCGGTGCAATCTCGACCTCCTGCACATGGCCGAGCGAGCGCTGCGTGAACGTCGAGAACCAGCGCAGCGACTCGATCTCCACGTCGAACATGTCCACGCGCACGGCGCGATCCTCCGTGGCTCCGAACACGTCGAGCAGCCCGCCGCGCAGCGCGAACTGTCCCCGCTCCTCGACCTGGTCTGCGCGTTCGTAGCCGGCGGCGACCAGCTCGGCGGCGCACTCGTCGAGGTCCAGCAGCTCCCCGACCCGCAGCGTGAACGAGTGCGGACGCAGCGCCGGATCGGGCACCTTCTCCGACAGCGCCACCGCGCTCACGACCACCAGCGGCCGCCCGTGCTCCTCAGACAGCTCCTGCTCGGCGCCGAGCAGCGAGTCCAACGCCGCCATGCGCAGCCCCACCAGGTGCGCCGGCGGAACGAGATGGGACTCGTAGGTGACGCCGCGTGTCGGGTAGTAGCGCACGCGGCGCGGCGCCAGCCAGGCGCGCAGGTCGGCCGCCATGTCGCGCGCGGCGCGATCGTCGCCCACGACGATCAGCTGCGCGCGCTCGCGCTGCTCGTCGCGATCGGCCAGCGCGGCGATCAAGTAAGGCCGAAGCGACGAGGAGACGAATGCGTTGCCGCCATCGCGCGCGAGCGCCAGCGCGGCGGGGTCCTCTTCGATGTGGGCGAGCAGCGATCGGAGCGGCATGTGCGGGGCCGGTGCACACAATAGACGCGTGCACCGACCGTCTCGCGATGCACTCGGGCGGCTCCGCGGACGGGTTGACGCGGCGCTGAGAGGCCGCGCTCAGGCCGCCGGCTGCTCTCCGAGGACGACCCGCTCGACCTGCTCACAGGCGCGCTCGATCAACTCCGCTACCTGCTCGCGTCCCTCGCGAAAGCGCCCCAGCACGTAGGCCGAGACGATCTCCGGGTCGCTGCTGTCCGGACGCCCGACGCCCACGCGAACGCGCGTGAAGTCGCCGCCGCCCAGCTCGCGCTTGATCGACTTCAGGCCGTTGTGCCCGGCCAGGCCGCCGCCGGTTCGCGCGCGCACCTCGCCGAACCGCAGGTCGATCTCGTCGTGCACAACTAGCACCCGCTCGAGCGCAAGCTCGTAGGAGCCGCGTGCCGGACCGACCGAGCGCCCCGCGTCGTTCATGTACGTCTGCGGGCACAGGACCGCGACGCGCACCGCCGGCGGCCCGGGCTGCGCTCCCGGCGTCTCACGGTGCACGCGACCCTCGGCGAGCCGCCCGCGGAAGCGATCCTTCGCGCGGGAGAAATTCCAACGTCGAGCAAGCGCCTCGGCGACCGTGAAGCCGACGTTGTGGCGCGTTCCCTCGTGCTCGCGCCCGGGGTTGCCTAGCCCGACGACCAGCCAGTCGATCGCACCCCCGCCGCCGCCAAAAGGGCGTCGCAGCGACTACTCCTCGCTCGAGGAGCCCTCGCCGGCGCCGGCGTCCTCGCCGCCCTCGGCGCCCTCCGCGTCCTCGCCGCCCTCGCCGACGAGCTCGGTCTCGGACTCGACCTCCTCCTCCTCCTCGACCTGCAGCCGGGGCGGGGAGAGCGTCGCGACGACCGCCTCCTCGACCTCGTCGAGCAGCGTCACGCCCTCGGGCATGGCGACCGCGTCGAGCCCGATCGTGTCGCCGATCTGCATCTCGCCGACGGCATGCTCGATCGACTCGGGAATCGCCGTCGGCAGGGCCTCGACGTTCAGCTCGCGCACGATCTGCTCGAGGATGCCGCCTTCCTTGACGCCCGGCGTGTCGTCGACGCCGGTCAGCTCCAGCGGTACGACCGCGTGGATCGCCTGGTCCAGGCGCACGCGCAAGAGGTCGATGTGCACGGTCTGACCGCGCACAGGGTCGCGCTGGGCCTCCTTGAGGACGACCGGCGTGGCTTTGCCGCCGTCGACGCTCAGGTCGAGCACCGCGCCCGAGCTGGCGAGCGCCAGGCGCAGGTCGCGGGCATCGACGTCGAAGCCCTGCGAGTCGCCACCGCCGCCATAGAGAACGCCCGGCACGCGACCGTCGCGACGCAGGCGCCGCGCCGCGCGCGAGCCGTCCGCGTCGCGGCTGCGTACATCCAGTTTCGTGCTCGAGTCGGCCATTACAAGCCCGAGGACTCTAGCAATCCGCCGCGTTGGGGATCGGAGCGCTGAGCGCCAGCAGGTGTATGTGGATCCCCGTCAGCGCGTTTCCCGTGCGCCGCACCTCGACGCACTGAACGACCGGAAGTCGCCCGATCACCGTCCACGCCAAGCGCGTCTTGCCGCGGGCCCCGGTGAACGAGTAGGAGGTGCTCGATTTCAGCGAGAGGATCTTCGGCGTCCCAGGGCGGCGCAGGCTGCTCGCGTCGGCGCGCACCGTCGCCATGCACGAGGCGCTCGCGCGGCAGCCGCTGAGCTTGTCGAGCATGCCGCCGACGTCTCCGCGCGCCTGCGCCTGCAGCAGCGCCGCCGCGTCGTCGCGTTCGACGTTCTCCACCGAGAGAAAGCGCGCCAGCGCCGCGCTGATCGCCAGGAACAGCAGCACGCCGAGCGCGATCAGCGCGATGCGTCTCAGAACAGCTGGTTCTCGCCGCCGAAGACCTCGCTGACCGAGTCGTCGACGAAGATCCGCCGGATCGAGTCGGTCAGCAGCTCGGCGCACGGAAGCACACGAATGTTGTTTGGACGACCGGCCGGAATCGGGATGGTGTCGGTCACGACGATCTCCTCCAATCCCGACGTGCTCAGGTTCTCGAAGGCATTCCCGGAGAACACGCCATGCGTCGCCGCCGCGTAGACGCGCGACGCCCCCTCCTCCAGCACGGTCTTGGCGGCGGCCTTCAGCGTGCCCGCCGTGTCGATCATGTCGTCCACGATCACCGCCGTCTTGTCCTTCACGTCGCCGATCACGTAGCCGATCTCCGCGACCTGCTGAGCGGGGCGCTCCTTGTCGAGGATTGCCAGCTCGGCGCCGATCTTCGACGCGAACTTCTTGTTCAACTTGACGCGCCCGGCGTCCGGCGCGACGACCACCAGGTCAGAGAGCCCGAGGTCGCCGAAGTACTGCGTGAGCATGAACAGCGCCGTCATGTGGTCGACGGGCTTCTGGAAGAAGCCCTGGATCTGTCCGGCATGCAGATCCATCGTCAGCACGCGGTCGGCGCCCGCCGCCTCGAGCATGCGCGCGACCAGACGCGCGGAGATCGGCTCGCGCGGCGAGGACTTCTTGTCCTGGCGCGAGTAGCCGAACCATGGCGTCACCGCGATCACCCTGTGCGCCGACGCGCCGACCGCCGCGTCGATCATGAACAGCAGCTCCATCAGCGCGTCGTTCGCCGTGATGCCCGTGTGCGGGTTGCGGCAGGTCGACTGCACGATGAACACGTCGGCGCCGCGGATCGACTCCTCGTAGCGACAGTAGACCTCGCCGTTGGAGAACGTCTTCAGAGTGACCGGCCCCAGATCGACCTCGAGCTTGTCCGCGATGTCGACGGCCAGCTGCGGGTTCGCCCGCCCGCTGAACAGCATCAGCCGCTTGTTGTAGTCGATCGGCAGGCTCGCCCGCGAGGACGTGCTCGTATCGATCACCGCGCTCATGTCTCCTCGGAGTGTAAACGGGCGCCCTGTCGCTCAGCGTATCCCTCGACGTTGCGCTGCTTGGCCCGCGCGACCGCCAATGCGCCCTCGGGCACGTCCTCGGTGACGACCGAGCCGGCCGCCGTT
>Ga0193750_1000381_pt1 | contig 12245 bp, 11 predicted proteins | sample L1c1metaG_FD_160569 | JGI IMG/M metagenome (GOLD analysis project Ga0193750, IMG submission 160569) | Soil microbial communities from a riparian zone of the East river system, Colorado, United States - L1c1 | ecosystem: Environmental > Terrestrial > Soil > Riparian zone | place: USA: East River...
CCGCACTGTAGGCGTTGCCGGCGTACGTCGGCGCGATGGGCGCGGCACCGATCGCATCGCCCGCGCGCGCCGCGCCCGACTCGAGCGAAAGATTCGGGAGATACGCGCCAACCGAGACGTGCTCGCCGGAGCGGGCCGAGAGAACGGCGCCGTTCCCGCGGGCCACGTCCGGACTCACGTGGCGCGCCCGGTCGAGCGCCTCATCGAGCGAGAGCACGGTGTCCACGATCAGGGCAGAGTCCGCTCGGCTCGCACTTTCGATACCGGCACGAGCCGAAGTGCCCTGAGCGGAAAGCGGCAGCGCCGCAAGCGCAAACAGCACCGCGGTCGCCGCCGTGGCTCCGCCCGATGCCACGCTACCTTGGCGACAATGACGAACGTATCGCTTAGCTACGTCTGCGCGGGCTTGGGGGACTCTTGCGGCTGCGGTCGAGCGTTCAATCGATGGGCGTAGAAATATCACGGTTCCGGCGGTATGGTGCAGACAGTCCAGTCGGTGTACGAAGGCTGGAGGACAAAATCTAGGGTAGATAACCAGCTATTCAAGTACTATTATAACTATACAACTACTTGATGGCGCCGGTGGCAGGGCGCAAGCTTCTCCTATGTCCAATCGATTAAACGCCGATACGGTGCCCTCCGTTGAGGACCGAGCTCTCGTGTTCAAGGCCATCGGTGACCCCACCCGCGTCCGCATCATCGAGCTCTTGCGAGCTCAGACGGAGGAGATCACCGGAACGGAGATCGCCGACAGTGTCGGTGTGAGCCTTGCGCTGCTCTGCCATCATTCGAGCGTTCTCGTCGAAGCGGGGCTCGTCACGAAGCGGAAGGAAGGACAGACGTCCTACTGGACACTGAATCGCGACGCACTCGCTGCCGCGCTTGGATCGCTCGCCGAGCCCGGGACGATCGCGGACTAGCGGCAAAAGGGGAGGGCGCATTAGACATAGGCGCGACCTCGAAGCACGCCTTCTGCACTACCTCTCGCTCAAAATCAAATCCTTCCGAGGCTTCAATGCATCGTCACATCGTGTTTTCCATGGCTACGGTCGCGGCTATCGTGGCGATCTCCGCCTGCAATCCATTTCACAAGACGTCGAACGAGATCAAGGTTCAGGACATTCCCGTCGGCGAACGCTGGAACGCGACGCTCGCAACGCCTTCGGGCCTCGCCGGCGCTGTCCAGATTCACGGCACCGGATACATCGCGCGCGATCCGTCCGGCTCGAGCAAGGCCGTGATCCACGTTTCGAACGCGACGGCGGGCGGCGTGCATCCCTGGATGGTTCGCGTCGGACTGTGCGGCACCGTCAATCCCGTATTCGGCGATCTCTCGGCCTATCCGAACCTCCGCATCGACAAGGATGGAACGGCGCAGGGTGGCGCGCTCCTCTCCGTTCCGTTTCCGACTAGCGGCAGTTATTCGCTCGAAGTTCGCGCGTCGCCCACGAACATGGGTACCGTCATCGCGTGCGGAAATCTCGCTCCGCCCACCCAGTGATGGTTTTGCCGACGTCCGCACTCTTGCGCGCGTCGTCGAGCCATCGCACATTGCGCGCATGAACACGCGCGTCACGAGCTGCCTCGCATACTTTACCAGCTTCTGGGGATATCCTCCCGGGAGCCGGTAGCTCGTACCCAGCGGTCGTCAGCGACCAGACGGTGCGTTACCACGGCTCCCGGAGAAATCCGGGGGCCTTCTTGTTTTCGAGGCCCTTCACATGATCATCGTCACGAAGTCAAACGTCACCGAGCCCGAGCTCGCGAACATTCGACAGCGAGTCGAATCGCTCGGGCTCAAGACACACATCACGCGCGGCTCGCATCGCGTGGTGATCGGGTGCGTCGGCGACGACGCCGCGCTCTCCGAGATTCCGCTGCTCGCGCTCGCGGGCGTCGAAAGCGTCACGCCGATCCTTCGCCCGTACAAGCTCGCGTCGCGCGAGTTTGGTCATCCCGATGAGCCGACCGTCGTCCGCATAGCGCCCGACGTCGCGTTCGGCGGTCGCACGATCCAGGTGATTGCGGGACCGTGCTCCGTCGAGGGCAGCGAGATGCTGCTGGAGACGGCGATCGCCGTGAGGGATGCCGGTGCGACGATGCTTCGCGGCGGCGCGTACAAGCCGCGCACGTCGCCCTACGCATTTCAGGGGATGGGCGAGGCGGCGCTCGAGCTCCTCGCCGCCACGCGCGCGGAAACGGGCCTCCCGATCGTCACCGAGGTCATGGACACGCGGCAAGTCGACACGGTGTGCCGCTACGCCGACATGCTGCAGATCGGCGCGCGCAACATGCAGAACTTCGCGCTCCTCGCCGAAGTTGGTCGCACGAAGAAGCCCGTCCTCCTCAAGCGCGGCCTATCGGCTACGATCAAAGAGCTGTTGATGGCGGCCGAGTACGTGATGGCGAGCGGGAATCTGGACGTGGTGCTGTGCGAGCGAGGGATTCGTACCTTCGAGACGGCGACGCGGAACACGCTCGACGTCGCCGCCATTCCGGTGCTGAAGGAAGAAACGCATCTGCCCGTGATCGTCGATCCGAGCCACGCCGGTGGACGAGCGGCGCTCGTCGCCCCACTGGCCTTCGCGGCGATTGCCGCGGGCGCGGACGGGCTGATCATCGAGGTGCATCCGCACCCGGAGGATGCGCGTTCCGACGGCGACCAGTCGCTCGATTTCGCCTCCTTCGTCGACGTGATGACGCGCGTCGGCGCGTTTGCGGATGCCGCGGGGCGCACTATGCCGGCGCCGTCGCACGAGCGCGCGTGAGCGTCTCGCCACGCATCGCCTTTCAGGGAGAGCTCGGCGCGTTCAGCGAGGAGGCGATCCGAAATGTCGATCCGGGCGCCACTGCGATCCCGTGCCGCGATTTCATCGATGTCGCGCAGATGGTCGAGAGCGGCGATGCGGACGCGGGGATGCTGCCGATCGAGAACACGCTCGCGGGATCGGTGGTGGGTAGCTACGATGCGCTCACCGCGTGCGAGTCACTGCACGTGGTGGCCGAGACGGTGGTGGAGATTCATCATTGCGTGCTTGGCATCCGTGGCGCATCGCTCGATGCACTCGCGACGGTGGAGAGTCACCCGGTGGCACTCGCGCAATGCACGCGCTGGTTGCGCGGGCATGCGTCGATTGCGGTGCGCGCGGCGTACGACACCGCGGGTGCCGCGCGGGAAATAGCAGCGCGGGGCGACACGCGCGCGGCTGCGATAGCCGGCCGGCACGCGGCGGCGCGCTACAATCTCGGGATTCTCGCGGCCGATATCGAGGATCGATCGGACAATCAGACGCGATTTCTGATGATCGCGCGCGCGCCGCAGGTTCCCGAGGCGGGATCGCGTGCGCGCACCGCGCTTCTGGTCACGACGCCGAACGTCCCCGGCGCGTTGCTGCGCGTGCTCGAGCCGCTCGCGCGCCATCGGATCAACATGAGCAAGCTCGAGTCGCGTCCTGCCGACGAGCCGTGGCACTATCGCTTCTTTCTCGAGCTCGATCATGCGGCGGGTGATCCGTCGCTCGCGGCGGCGATCGGGGAGCTTGGCGGCGCAACCGAGTCGCTGCGGGTGCTGGGCACGTATGCGCGCAGCCTTGCTGGACGAGCGGACTCGGGCGCGCCAAATTAGCCAGACTCCAACCGAGGTAGCCGATGTTGCTATGCAATTCGCGATCACTCTCGCTGCTACCGCTCGTCGCCCTTCTCGCGGCATGCGGGCCCAAGGATGCGTCGAAGAATGCGGCCGCGTCCGACTCCGCCAAACCCGTCGCCGCCGTCGTGCCGCATCAGATGACGATCGTCGCGACCGACTACAAGTTCGACGCGCCCGACCAGGTCCCCGCGGGAATGATGACGGTCCATCTCGTGGACAACGGCTCTGAGATTCACCACGTCGCCTTCATCAAGCTGAACGACGGCAAGACGATGGCGGATGTCGCGCAGGCGATGAAGACGCCGGGACCGATGCCGTCGTGGGCGGTCGATCACGGCGGTGTGAATGCGCCGCATCCCGGCGGCGGCATGGCCACGACGACGCAGACGCTCGAGGCGGGAAACTACGCGCTCATCTGCTTCATCCCTTCGGCCGACGGCATGCCACACTTCGCCAAGGGCATGGTGCGGCCGCTGACGGTCACCGCGGCAACTGGTGCTGACGCGGCCGCGCCGTCGGCTGACATCGTGATGACGCTCAGCGACTACACCTTCGCGCTGTCGAAGCCGATCACGGCCGGCAAGCATACGATTCGCATCGAGAACGGCGCCTCACAGTCGCACGAGGTAGAGTTCGCACGTCTCGCGCCGGGAAAGAAGGCGCTGGACCTCGCCGAATACGCCATGAAGATGACTGGTCCTCCTCCGGGCGTACCGTTGGGTGGCGTGCCGGCCATCCCCAAGGGAAGCTCGGCGTACGTCACGTTCGAATTCGCGCCGGGCGAGTACGCGCTGATCTGTTTTCTCCCGGACCCGAAGGACGGCAAACCGCACTTCACGCACGGGATGATCCAGCAGGTGCACGTGGAGTAGGAGGCGAAGCTCAGCGCGTGGCGAGGATCGACTGCGCCTTGGCGAACGCGCCGCGCGCTGTAGCCACCTCACTGCTCGTGACGGCGGCGAGGCGGTAGTAGCCCTCGTCGCCCCATTTGGTCGAGGCAACGGCGCGCACGAGTACGCGCTGCAGCATCGCGTCGCTCTCGGGATCGGCGGGAATGGTGATGCCGTCCTTGAGCGCGTACGCGCGGAAGTCCGAGACGGCGGCCGCGGGCAGCGCCGGGCCCGCGGCGAGCGCGTCGAGCGACGCGAGCGACGCGCCGTTCGCCGTCACCCATCCGCCCGTCCACTTGAGTAGCAGATCGTCCTCCGACGCGCGCGCCAGCCAGAACGGTGCGGTCGGCGCGTCGCTCAGGCGCAGGTCCGGAACGATGCCGCCTCCGCCATAGACGGTGCGTCCGCCATCCGTCTTGCACGACGGGCGGCTGGCCGTATCGCGATCGGCGCCCGCGAGCCGGTAGTAGTCGTGCAGCGAAACACCGTGATACTGGCGCTGGATCACGCGTCCGCAGGGTGTGCGCACGTGCCCGACCACCAGCTCGATCATCGAGCCGTCGGCCATCGGGAATCCGCGCATTAGCAGTGACTTGCCGAACGTGGTGTGTCCGACGATCAGCGCACGATCGTGATCCTGAAGCGCGCCGGCGACGAGCTCGGAGGCGCTCGCCGTGCCCGAGTTCACGAGAAGCACGATTGGATAGTGTCGCTCGCTCTTCCAGAAGGAGCGCGAGACGCGGCCCGTGTCGGTGTCCGCCGCCTTGCGTCCCTCCGATGTGTACACGATCGCGCCCTTCGGCAGGAACTCGCCGGCGACGTGCGCCGCTTCCGCCACGCTCCCGCCGCCGTTGTCGCGCAGATCGAGAATGAGTCGCGTCATCCCTTTTCCTTCGAGCTTCCCGAGCGCGTCGTGCAGGTCGTCGGCGACTTTCTCGTTCATGAAGCTCGTGATGCGCACGTAGCCCGTGCCCGCCGCCTGATCCAGAATGAACGCCGCCGGCACTGCCGTGGCCTCGCCGGCCTTCTCGCGCTTAACGCTGCGGTCGAGCCGTGCGAGCGTGCCGTCCATGCGAAGGCGTTCGAGCGACAACGTCGCGCTCGACCCCTTGTCGCCCGAGAGCATGACACTCAGCTCCTCGGCGCTTCCCGCGGTGACGGGCTTGCCATCCACCGCGATGAGCTGATCGCCGGCGAGAATGTCCTGACGTGCCGCCGCCGTGCCGGGGGCGACGGCCAGCACGACCGGCGCGCCGCTGTGATACTCGAACTCCACGGGAATCGGGAACAGCTTCCCGTCTTTTAGCGCCTGCTCGCGCGCCGGGGAGAGCCGCACCGCGGGAACGACGAAGGAGTGCGGATCGGCCGCGTGCACCATTCCCTCGATCGCGGCCATGAGCAGCTCGTGGCTATCCACGGAATCCGGATGGTTCACGCGAATCTGATTGAGCACCTGCGAGAACATCTGCAGGTCCTCGTACATCGTGCGCTTGCGCATGACGACGGTGTCGAGCGGCAGCTTCTGCTGCGCGAGCGACGGCGTTGAAACGAGCGTTCCGAGGAGCGTAGCGGCAGCAAGCACTCGCGAGGGGCGCATCATTAGTGAGGTTGGGTTGAGGCCAGGCTGGCCGACAGCTTCGCCAGTCGCATCTTGACGCGCGGGAGTTGTGGGTCGTTGCGCGCGGCGAGCGCAACGTAGCGCTGGTATTCGTCGATCGCGGCGGCCGCATAGTCTTCGAGATCACCGATCGTCGCGAGCAGCAGATGCGGCGACCCGTAGTACGCATCGAGCGCGATCGACTTCCTCAGTTGCTGCGCCGCCTCCGCGTCGCGACGGGCATGCACCAGCACCTCCGCGTACCGGTATCGAAGCGCAGGGTCCCCCGGTTCAAGCTGCACGGCGAGATCCATCTCCGAGAGCGCGCTCGTCGTATCGCCCTTCTCGAGCTCGAGCTGCGCGATGCGACTGTGCGCCGGATAGTAAGAGAGATCCTCCTGCAGGGCGCGGCCGTAGGCTTCGCGCGCGAGATCGAAGCGACGATCGTGCTCGTAAATCATTCCGAGCGATTGATCGAAGATCGCCTTTGACAGATACAGGAGCTGGGCAGCTCCCGAATCCTGCGCCTCCATGGCCGAAAGTGCCGCAGTCATCTCCGTGCTTGCGCTGTCGAGTTCGTGGAGCTGAAAGAAGATCCGGGCACGCTTCGCGTGCATGTCAGCTCGGGAAAATCCGAGCTCGACCTTTACCATTTCGGCGTAGCGTTTCTCCTTCGGGCTCGGATTTTTCTTGGCGCGCACCTCGCCAAAGAGGCGCGACGCGTAAAGCTGGAATGCATATGCGTCGAGTGCAGCCTGAAACCTTCCCTCCGAGTATGCGAGCTCCGGGTGCTTCTCCGCCTCCTGCATTCTGCGCTCGACGAACTCGATCCGCTGCATAGGCGTCAACCGTGGCACGATCCTGCTGGCGTCGGCTTCGAGCGTGCGTCGCTTAAGCGCACCATCTATGCTGCTGAACAGGAAAGGATTCACCTCGTATGCACGATAGATCAGTGAGTCGAGCGCCAGCTGGCTGGGCGTTCGCTTCGCCCGTCCGCGCTCGAGGTAGGCGTCGAGCTTCGCGTCGTCCATCGTGATTAGTCTCGCCGTCCATAGCCCGTACATCGCATCGCCCGACGACGGGTCGATCCGCGACGCCCAGTAGAACGCGCGCACCGCTTCCGCGGGATTGTCGTACACCGCCTTTATCCCGTACGCGTAATTCGCCTGCGCGCTGTTGGTGTCGGCGCTGGGGTCCAGTTTGGGGCGAGATGGTACCGTCGCTGAATCGCGCGCCGCCGGCGCAGTGCCGGATGCGCGAGTACTCGAATCCGGCGCCACCTGCTGCGCGTGCACCGGCACGGCGGCGAGCGCCACCAGAAACGCTCCTGCCGACACGACCCGCGAGGGGCGAATCACGGCGCCGGCGGAGCCGGATTCAGGTTGCTGGAGAGCTTGGCCAGCCGCCCGCGCACGCGTGGCAGCTGCGGGTCGGTGCCGGAGGCGCGCGCTGCGTAACTCTGGTATTGCGCCACCGCTTCGTCCGTATACTCCTCGACGTCGGCGATCGATGCCATCAGCAGATACGGCGCGACATAGTTTGGATCGAGAGCGATCGCGTGTCGCAATTGCTCCGCCGCGGGCGCGTCGCGTTTCGCGTCGACGAGCATCTCTGCAAACCGAAAGCGCAAGGCAGCATCATTCGGCTCGAGCTGCACCGCGGCAGACATCTCCGACACGGCGCTCGCGGTGTCGCCCTGTCCAAGAGCAATCGCGGACAGCCGGACGTGCGCAGGATAGAACGTCGGGTTTTCCTGTAGGATGCGCGCATACGTCGCACGTGCCTCGACAGGGCGCTGCGCGCGCTCGTCGATTGCGCCGAGCGCGCGCTCGAACATCGTCGTCGAATCGTAGATCACGACGTGATCCTTCCGATTCCGCACGCGCGACTCCGCGATCGTCTCTCGCATCTCGGCGCGCGCACTGTCCAGGTTGTCGACGAGCACGAAGATCTTCGAGCGCTCCGCATGCACGTCGAGCCTATGGACCTCCGCGTCCCATCCGCGATTCATCTCGTTCGCGTACGCCTTGAGCGCGTCCTCGAACCGCTGGTCGGCATAGAGGATCCAACCCTCGTACTGCTTTCGTTCCAGGCGGACCGTCAGGTCGCTGTTTACCGCTGCCTGATTAACGATTGGATTTCGATTTGCGGCGCGAGCGCTCGCGAGTCGCTGCTTCAGCGGCCGGTCCAGTCCGCGATAGAGGAACGGGTCGATCGCGTAGGCGTGAAAGAGAAGTGAGTCGACCGCGAGATTCGCGCTCGAGCGTTCCGTGAACAACGGATTGCGATAAACAGCCAGATCACGCGAGGGCATGATCAGCTGCCTCGCGACCCAGAGCGCGTACCACGCCTCGGCCGACGTCGGGTCGATTCGCATGGCCCAGTAAAACGCCCGATACGATTCCTGCGGGTCATCGCTCACGACCCGCAAGCCATGCTGAAAGTTTGCTCTGGAGCTGTTCGAGTCGGTACCGAGCTCGAGGTGCGGGCGCGCGGGCAGGTCGGCTCCTTGCTGCGCCGGAAGCACGGCGGGGGCGATTGCCGTCGCCAGAACCGTCGTGCTGAGCTTCCATGCAAACGTTATGCGCCCAACCAGTGATGACTTCATGGCTTCGCCGTCGTCGACGCGACCGCCGATGTCAGCGCGGCGAGCCGCGTCCGCACCGCCGGCAGCTGCGGGTCGGATTTCGGCGTGAGCGAGACGTAGTCCTGGTAGCCCTTCACCGCTTCCTCGGTGTACTCCTCGACGTCGGAGATGCGCGCGAGCAAGAGGCGCGGCGGCGCGTAATATGGATCCAACGCGATGGCTTTCATCAACTGCTGCACCGCCTCGGCGTCGCGCCGCCGCGCCTGCACGAGGAGAACGGCGTAGCTATAGCGCAACGCGGGATCGTTGGGCTGCAGCTGCACCGCGAGATCCATCTCCGACAGCGCCGCGGTGGTGTCGCCCTGTTTGAGCTGCAGCCGTGACAACAGTGAGTGCGCCGCGTAGTACGAGAGATCCTCCGTCAGCGCCTGCCCATACGCCTCGCGCGCGTCATCCGGCTTGCTCGCCCGCTCGTCGATCATGCCGAGCGATTGTTCGTACATCGCCTTCGACTCGTACAGGATGACGGTGCTCTTCGTGTCCCGTTCGCGCATGGCGCCGATCGCGGCCGTGAGCTCCGCGCGCGCGCTATCCATGTTCCCCATCTGATAGAACACTCGCGCTCGATCGGCGTGCAGCTCGCTGTCGTTCTCCTCATGATCCTTCTTGGTGCGCCTCTTGTCGCTCAGCTGCTTCGCATAGGCGTCGAGTGCATCGGGAAATCGTCCCTGGGCATACGACATCCACCCCGTCTTCCGCATCTCGCTCATCTGCTCGATCACATGGACATTCAGCTCCGCCCGATCCACGGATGGATACTGGTTGATCACATCCGCTTCGATGATTGCTCGGATGAGCGGAAGGTCAATCATTCGATAGACGAATGGATTGACGGTGTAGGCGCGATACAGGAGCGAGTCGAGCGCGAGGTACTCCGGCGGGCGCTTCTTTCGGCTCCAGTCGAAATAGTCGAACAGCTCACTGCTCGTCAGCGCGAGCAGAGACGAGGTGCGAAGCGCGTACATCGCTTCGGCCGATGACGGATCGATCTGCGTCGCCCAGTAAAACGCGCGGACGGATTCGGCAGGCTTGTCGTTCACCCTCTGCATGCCGTAGCGGTAATACGACCGCGCGTCGTTGGTGTCCGCGCCGGCATCGAGACGCGGGCGGGTGAGGGTAGGTACGGTTTTCTGGGTCTTTTGCGCGGGGAGGGATGGGGCGAGCAGTACGGCGAGCGTCAGCAGAGCCGTGGGGAGGCGCAAGTCTACTCCGGACCGGAGACATTAGTGTTCCAGGCGAGCCGAGCGGTGAGGCGCACAAGGTTGTTCTTGCGACCGGTAATAGCAAGTTAGATCATTCTAATGTGTCCTAAGTCCCCTGCTTTAGTCCTTTGTTTATCGATGGAACGGTGCATCTGGACGCAGGCCGGGCCCGGCTGTACTTTCATTAAAGCGTCAGCCCTCTCTGGGTTGACCGTCGCCGCCGCGGGAACGGCGTGGCGGCTTTGCCCCTCGGGCCTGTCCCGGGGGGCTCTTACTATGTACGAAAGGGGACGGCCAGACACTGGCCGCCCCCTTTTTCGCGCGATGACTTCGCCAGCGTTCAGTCGCTGCGCAGCTGCTTCGACATTTCTTCGAGCAGACGTCGCTCATCTCCCGACAAACTATCGATGCCACGCTCGGAGATTTTGTCGAGCACCAGATTCAGCAGCTCACTCTTCTGCTTGCCCACCTTCCCCGGCAGCGAGAGCACCGAGCTCTGTCGCTTGGCCGCCATCGCGTTGCTTCGCGCGACGATCTCGTCGATCTCCGTCGTGCGCTCGCGCGACCGCGTGTGCGTTCGCGGAATGGCGCGCGGCGGTTCATCAGGCACATCCGGAATCTGTGACATCCGCTGCCGCAGCCGATCGAGACTCGGCACGGACGCCGCACGCAGATACAGCCAGCCGATCGCGAAACCACCGAGATGCGCCATGTACGCCGTGCCGTCGGTGGCGTGGAGCGCCATCACGCCGAGTATGAGATTCCACGCGGCCAGCAGCACCACGAACCAGCGCACCTTCATCGCGATGAACACGAACGGAAAGACGCGCACCTCGTCGTCGGGCCAACGCATCGCGTACGCGAGCATCACTCCGAAGATCGCGGCGGAGGCGCCGAGCAGCGGGGATCCGTTGTGCACGATGAGCAGATCGGCGAGCCACCCGCCAAGACCGCAGAGGAGATAGTAGAAGCTGAAGCTCCGCTGCCCCCACGCCTGCTCCAGACGCGGACCAAAGAGCCAGAGCGTCCACATGTTGAACGCGAGATGCAGAAAACCCGCGTGCACGAACATGTAGGTCGCGATCGTCCACGGACGCTGCGTGAGATCGCCCGGGCTCTTGAACGCCAGCGCCGCAACCATGTCCGCCGGACGCACGACCGTGAGCTGCAGGAAGAACACCGCGACGTTGATCGCGATGATCCACTGCACCGCCGGCGTCAGCCGGGGAACGTCGTACTCGTCTGTGGCGGAGCTGTTCATGGTGTATTAGACACGGATGGCAAACACCGGGTTCCTAGCGCGTCCCGACCGGCCCGGGAATCCTCAGCGCGAGCACGACATCGCGATGGATCGTCGACGCCTGCTCGAGCAGTGTGGCATATCGGCGGTCGAGGGGGGACTTCTCCCCCGAAGGCGCAGGATGTATCACAATTTTCGTACCCGGTGCGGCGGCGTGTGCCTGCTCGACGAGTCGCAGGATCTGACCGTCACTCGTGCCGTCACGGGGCGCCAAGGTGAGCGCATGGCCGGTTCCCGCAGCGGCCACGGCGGCCAGGGATGCAACGGTTCGTTCCGCACCCGATGGCGCGTCCGGGAATTCCCACAACATGTGCACCATCGACACCACACGCACCACATCCTCCAGTGCCTCGGGTCGCTGCCCATCGCTCTCGAGAATAACGGGAAGTGGCGCCGTCCAGTTTCCGAACACCGCCGCGATGAATGGCGCACACGACAACGGATCGCGCCCACTCAGCAAGATCGAGTGCACGTGCGCCTGCGATGTCGCGCGCTCGAGCTGCTTCGCCAGCATCTCGCTCGAATAGAGCACCGCGGTCTCCGCCTCGCCGGCGAAGCGCACGAATAGCTGTCGCCGCCCCACCAGGATGCCCTGCGATTGGACGCCCGGAGACAACCCCGCGATGGGCGCAGTCGGAAGTGTTGTTCGTGCCATTACTGTCCCCCACCTCGTGTCGGCGTCGCGAGCGTCACAATGCGATCGCAAAACGTGCTGAAGTCGATCCCCTCTGCCGCCGCTGCCTGCGGAATCAGACTGGTTGCGGTCATCCCGGGAAGGGTGTTCGCCTCAAGGCAAAAGAGCTCCCCTCCCGATGTCATACGGAAGTCTATTCTCGCACACCCGTCAAGCTTGAGCGCCTGAAAGGCCAGAATGGCGAGCCGCTGGGCCTCCGCCGCAAGCGCTCGAGGCAGCTTCGCGGGAAACTCCTCCACCGCCATCCCCGGTGTGTACTTGCACTC
>Ga0193750_1000382_pt1 | contig 12212 bp, 14 predicted proteins | sample L1c1metaG_FD_160569 | JGI IMG/M metagenome (GOLD analysis project Ga0193750, IMG submission 160569) | Soil microbial communities from a riparian zone of the East river system, Colorado, United States - L1c1 | ecosystem: Environmental > Terrestrial > Soil > Riparian zone | place: USA: East River...
GATTGCAGTTTCGATCCGCAAAATACTTTGTTCCTCCGGATTTTTGGGAGCAAAGACCTGGCGCGTCAATGTTCCCGGCTCGGTCTCGCCCTCGCGGGTGAAGGCGTACCGCCAGGTGGTGCCGTCTGCGGTTGGAATTGGCCATTCCGCTTGAGTGACCGACGCGCCGATCATTATCCAAAACAGAATGGCACAGAACCGCGACATCAAGCACGCTAACCGCGCCGTGTGGGGACGGTCAATTCGGCGGACGAAATAAGTTCGCAACGGGGAAGATGCCCGTTAGCCCCACAGCCAAGGTGGCTGTGCTACCGTTTCTTGCGGTGGCCGACCATTTCGGCAGTGCGGCTGCGTTGGTCAAGTCTCGTTAGCTGACGAGCTTGCGCGGGCGTAAGCAATGGCGTGTGCGGAATGGTGCAAAGGTATTCTGCGATAAACCAAATGCTGCGCTCGGAAGTCATCCAATGACGGTCATCGAAGCGCGAGAGATCGACCGGTTGTGAGTAACGACGCAGGGTGCGTTCGCTGCGAAGATTGAAGTAGATATTGAAATAGCTCATGGCCAGTTCGCGTAAGGTGCGATAAACCGGCTCGCGATAACGGCAGCCACTGAAGTTGGATTTTGCCACCGCGCCCCAGCAACCGCGCACCTTAAAAATTGCGAGGACATGATCCGTATCGTTCACTGCTTCGAGATCCCAGAGCAGCGGCGGAAATCCCAAAACACGTAACGCAGCTGCGCCGAAAATAGCTCCTTCAAGACAATGCGCCGTTTTTTCCTGCAAAACTTTTCGCGGCGACCAAGAGGTGTCAGCCAGATGATAAGGAAGACTGTCGAGAAAACGTTGCACGCCGACAGGAGTTTTGAGGGCGCGCAATTGACGCAGCTCAATCGGCGTGAATTCGTCCAGAGGCGCTCGTTTCAATTAACGGATGTGAATACATGACGTTCTCTTACGCAACAGCAGAGTAGCCGTACTCGAAGACGCCGAGCAGCGCAGCCATCTTGGAGCCAACGGGCATCTTGCCCGCTCATCTTTTCTGGGGAGCGCAGGCAGCTTGCCTGCGGTGTTCGGCAGGCTGGCAGCCCGCGCTCCCCGGAATCTTTGCGCCATGTTAAACTCAAAGCAGTGAGCTTTAAGTTGATTGACAGCAACCGCCAGTCCGGCTCGGACCGTGGATTTTGATCTTCAACCCACCCTGAAGGGAAATCTCATCGAACTGCGCCCGCTCCGGCCGCAGGATTTCGCTGCGCTTTTTTCCGCGGCCAGCGACCCGAAGATTTGGGAACAGCATCCTGAAAGCGACCGCTACCAGCGAGAAGTCTTTCAGAGATTTTTCGACGGTGCGTTGGAATCCAGAGGCGCATTCGCGATCATCGAAGGCAAGTCGGGCCGAATCATTGGAAGCTCGAGATATTGCAATCTGGATCTAACGAATCGTGAAGTAGAGATCGGCTGGACGTTTCTGGAACGCGAATTCTGGGGCGGGACCTACAATCGCGAGTTGAAACAACTCATGCTCGATCACGCCTTCCGATTTGTGGATCGCGTTGTCTTTGTCGTCGGAGAGAATAATATTCGTTCCCAGAAGGCACTTGCGAAAATTGGTGCGAGTTTTCTGAAAAAGGCTCAACTTCCAGCCGGTGACGGAACCGTAAGAACAAACGTCGTCTTTGTCATTTACCGCAAGGTCATATCGCGCGGTTGAGCCCGGTGCGCAGCATCAAAAGGCCGTGTTAGCTGAAACCCCGGAGGAAATTATATAAGACGCCAAGAATTCCTGCTCCGATTATTACCGGAATGATGTCGATTTTGTAGCGTAGCATCGCGACAAAAGCGGCGGCGCAAAGCAAAATTGCAAACCAATCCACTGTGGCGTTGCCGGGAAAGAAAACATGCAGAGCAAACCAAACGGCGAGGTTGAGCACGACACCGACAATCGCTGCCGTAATAGCGGTGAGCGCACTCGTTAATCTGGCGTTGCCACGCCATTGTTCGATATAGGGGCCACCCAGAAAAATCCACAGAAAGCACGGCGTGAATGTGGCCCAGGTTGTAATCAGCGCGCCAATTGTGGCTGCAACCAGGGGCGGCAAACCTTCCGGATGTTGCCACGCTCCCATGAAGCCGACGAATTGCAGCACCATGATCAATGGACCGGGCGTCGTTTCCGCCAGACCAAGACCATCCAGCATCTGGCCCGGTTTCAGCCAGCCATAATGAAAGAGCGCTTGCTGTGCAACGTAGGGGAGGACTGCGTATGCGCCGCCGAACGTGACCACAGCCGCTTTGCTGAAAAACAAACCTTCTTTGAAGAGCGTGCTTTCCCAGCCGCGCATCGCACCAATAATCAATGTCGGGGTCAACCAGAGCGTCAGCCAAAGAACCGAGACCCGAAACGCGCGCGTTAAATTTGGTTTCGTATGCGGGGGCGATTCCTGGTCGTCGCCGATGACAGAGACGGTCGATCCCGAACGCTCTTTCGATCCGGTGCCGAATTTTGATTTCCAAAGCAGTCCGCCGAGAAATCCAATGATACCAGCGCTGAGCACGATCGCGGGAAATGGCGCTTTGAAAAAATAGATGGCGACGAAAGCGAGCGCAGCCAGCGCCCACATCACTTCGTTCTTAAGCGATTTCCGGCCGATGCGAATGACCGCCGTCAGCACGATCGCAGTCACGGCAGGTTTGAGTCCGTAAAAAATCGCTGCGATCCACGGGACGTTGCCGTAGGCGGCGTAAATGAAACTCAACGCCCAGAGAATAAAGATCGACGGTATGACAAAAAATGCACCGGCCACGATGCCGCCCCAGGTTTTGTGAAGAAGCCAGCCGATGTAGATGGCGAGCTGTTGTGCTTCCGGGCCGGGCAGCAACATGCAAAAGTTAAGCGCATGCAGAAATCGCGATTGGCTGATCCACCTTTTCTTTTCGACCAGCTCCGTTTGCATGATCGCGATCTGGCCGGTCGGTCCACCAAAGGAGATAAAGCCGAGTTTCAGCCAAAATCGAAACGCTTCGCCAAACGACGGAGCACGATGTCGATCTGCCACGCGGTAGCCGCCGGGCGAAGGCGGGTCTTGCCGCTCGCTCTTAGCAGGTTGGTTCATACTCGGCGAAGAAACGCGTAGAGCCCGTCAAAGCATTGCAAACCGCGCCGTAGAATTTCCTGGTCCGAAATTCCTTCCCTCGCCCAGCCTTTGAGCACGCGATCGATCCCGATGCACTCGGTGCGCTGGAATTTTTCGTCATCGAGATCGGCATCGTGAATCATTTCCCCAATTTTGTGCGCGACCTTGTCCTGGATCCGAAATCGTTTCAGCAGCGTTTCAAACGTACAGTCTTCTCCGTGATGCGAGAATTCAGCGTCAAGCATGTCGAACGAAACGGCGCGACCATTCGCAGGGATCCTTTTCGCAAAGATAAACTTGGCCTTGGGATCGATGAATTTTCGGATCAGCCAGCCGGAGCCGACGCGGTCGATTTCCGGCCGCGGCCGCGTAACCCAGGTTCTGCCGCGGTAATCTCGCGTCGCAGCCTTTGAAACTGACGCTTCGCCTAATTGCGTCCCTTCCATTTTCCGCAAAAGCATTTCCACATCCTGGGCACGCGGGCAGTTGAAGAAGTCGGTTTGCCGAATCTCGCGAAACTGTTTTCGGACGCGGTCGAGGTTGTCGCTAACTGCCGGCGAGCTCCGCGTTTTGCGGCGATGATTCAAGGCCCGCCGAAGCGACTCGCGGAGTGTCGCGTATTCTTTCGCTCGCGCGGTATTGAACAGCTCAATCAGTTTTTCATTCGGTAATCCTTCGATTTCACGGGCGCGCACGAGCGTGGCATCGCCGCCGGCCGACCGGATTTCCTGGGTCAGCCACTGAAACAATTCATAACGCGCGGGTTCATCCGGTAAAATGTAGGTCGAAGTTTGAATTTGGATGGCGCCGGACTTTTTGAGTTTGCGCCAAATCGCGACGCGCTCCGCCTTGTGGGTGGCCGGGAGCCGAAGAAGGAGCAAAAGCCAGGTTAACTTTTTCTTTACCGGCATGATATTATATACCTATACTGTCATGTTACAGGTATAACAAAATGAATCAATCCTCGCGGATTGTGCTGATCAGCAATTCCACCGTTCATGGCCGGGGCTATCTCGATCACGTGCAAGAGCAGATCAAAATGTTTCTGGGGGACGCGAGAAAGGCTCTCTTTTTCCCCTTTGCCTTATATGATCGGGACGATTACGCGGCGAAGGCGAAATCGCGCTTTGCAGCGATGGGTTACGGCCTCGAGTCCGCGCACGCAATCGACAATCCCAAAAAAGCGATTGACCGAGCCGACGCACTTTTCATCGGTGGCGGCAATACTTTCCGTTTGTTAAAAGCGCTCCAAGATCGCGAGTTGCTGGAGCCAATCCGACGCAAAGTGAAAAGCGGAGCACCCTACATCGGCAGCAGCGCTGGCTCCAACGTCGCCGGCCCAACAATCAAAACGACCAAGGACATGCCAATCGTCCAGCCGCGTTCTTTCGATTCGTTAGGGTTGGTCCCCTTTCAAATCAGTCCGCATTATCTCGACCCCGATCCGAATTCTACACACATGGGTGAGACCCAGGAGGAGCGCATTCTGCAGTTCCTCGAGGAAAATGAAACGCCGGTCGTCGGCATTCGCGAAGGAGCTTGGATACTGATCGAAAATGGGGCGGTCATGTTGAAAGGCGAAACCGGCGCGAGAATTTTCCGGCGCGGTCAAGCGCCTGTCGAAGTCACCCCCGGCGGCGAAATCTCCAAGTTGGTCGGAGGACCGGATGCAAACTGAAGGTACGCTCTTGTTGCGTCGCAGCGATGTCGAAGGGCTGCTGAGCTTGCGCGACTGTATCGACGCACTGGAGGAAGTGTTTCGTTTGCAGGGCCAGGGAAAAATTCCGCGCTCGGAAATTCTCGGAGTGAAAACACCGAACGGTGGCCTGCACGTAAAAGCGGGACTTCTGCCGCGCGGCCAGGGTTACATTGTCGCTAAACTCAACACCAACTTTCCGGTCAATCGAACGCGGTCTCGCTTGCCCACAATTCAAGGTCTCGTTGCAGTCTGCGATGCGGAGAACGGTCGTCTCCTCGCCATCCTCGATTCCATCGATATCACATCAAGCGCACGGCCGCCGCTTCGGCTGTCGCGGCAAAATATCTCGCGCGAAAGAATTCATCCGTTGCGACCATTTGCGGCTGCGGAGAGCAGGGCCGGGCGCAATTGCGCGCACTTCATTCCGTTCTTCCGCTCAAGAAAATTTATGCGTTCGATTTGATTGAGCTCGCCGCGAACACTCTCGCTGCGGAACTTTCAAGCGAACTAAAGATCGACATCGAACCAGTTCGCGATTTCTCGCGCGCAATCCAAAAGAGCGATGTCTGCGTCACCTGCACACCCGCCAAACATTTTTTTGTCCACAAGGAGGATGTTGCGCCTGGAACATTCATTGCTGCCGTTGGCGCTGACGACGCGCACAAACAGGAAATCGATCCGACGTTAATCGTTTCGGCGAAAGTGGTGACCGACAGCCTGGAACAAAGTTGCGCGATCGGTGATACGCATCACGCCATCGCCCAAGGTTTGGTGCGGAAAGAAAACATTTACGCGGAGTTGGGCGAAATTGTTGCTGGGAAAAAATCGGGACGCACGACCGACGACGAAATTATCGTTTTCGATAGCACGGGCGTGGCAACTGAAGACGCTGTGGCCGCGGTCGCAGCGTACGAAAAAGCGCGCACGATCAGCGTCGGAACTTATTTCCAGTTCGCAGCCTGAGACCATGAAATGGATCACCCGCGAGAAAATCAAGGTCGATCGGGTGGCCTGCCCGTGGCTGATCAAGCAGTTTGTCGATCCCGAGGCCGAGTTTGTTTTTCTACCGCACGCCACAGACTGGTCGAAGATCGACAATGGTATTGTGTTCGACGTTCCAAACTGTGAGCTTGGTCATCACGGCGAGGATGTTTCGTTCGATTCGATTTTGAAGAAATATAACCTGACCGATCCGGCTCTCCTTTTACTTGGTGAGGTAGTGCGCACGGCGGATTCGCATCCAAGCAATCCACATCCGGCGGGCGAAGGCTTGCGCTGGATCGCTGGGGGCTTCGGGGCCCCTTGGACTGTCAGATCACGAAATTCTCGAGCGCGAGTTTGTCGTTTACGACGCGCTCTACGCCGAATGCAAGAAACGCATCGCCAGAAAATAAGAAATGTTTGGCATTCACAATTTCAGCTTATTTCTCGCGGCAGGGATTCTGTTGAATCTCACGCCCGGTTCGGACACCGTTTATATTTTAGGGCGAAGCGTCGCACAAGGTCGCAGAGCGGGTGTTGCTTCGGCTCTGGGGATTTGCGTCGGCAGTATTTTTCATACCTGCGCGGCGGCGCTTGGGCTTTCGGCAATTCTGGCTACATCGGCACTCGCTTTCAGCGATATCAGATTGCTGGGCGGCGCGTATTTGGTTTTTCTCGGAGTCAAAATGCTGCTCGATCGTCGCAAGCGTTTGAGTTTGCCGTCCCATTTCCGGTGGAGCACAACGGGGGCGGCATTTCGCCAGGGCGTCTTGACCAATATTCTGAATCCGAAAGTAGCACTGTTTTTTCTCGCGTTCCTTCCCCAGTTCATCGACCCGACGTCAAACAGCAAAATCGCAGCGTTTCTCGCATTGGGTCTTACATTCGTCACGACCGGAACAATCTGGTGCCTTATCTTAGCGTGGTTCGCCTCGTCCTTGAGCGAGCGCTTGCGCACGAAGGAAACTATGGCGCAATGGGTCAATCGCACCGCCGGCGCGCTGTTTGTCTTTCTTGGGCTGCGTCTCGCCGTTTCGAAGTGACGATCTCGATTTTGCCAGGCGACGCCGTGCGATCCCGTCGATCGGTTTTCTGCGCGTAAAGCAATCAAGCAGTCGCGATTCTGCCCCAGACCGTTTCGGGACAGAATCGATGACTTTTCCGAATCGCGACGGTTCTTTCGCGACCAGCTCGGTCGCGCTCTGAAGTTTTCTTCAGAATGTCGATCTTTGCGCGATGTGGCAACGATCTTACCGTCTCTGAAGTGAGAGTCTTGTTAATTGAGGACGATGCCAAGACCGCCCGTGCTCTTGCCAGCGGACTCCGCAGCGAAGGCTTCGTGCCGATGACCGTGAATACGGGCGAAGAGGGTTTTTTTTTACTTAGCCGCGAAAGTTTTGATTTCGTCATTCTCGATTGGATGCTGCCCGGTCGCGACGGCATTGAGGTGTTGCGCACGCTTCGCGCACGCGGTTCGAAAACGCCGGTACTGTTGCTCACCGCGCGCGATGCTGTGGACGATCGTGTGCTCGGATTAAACGCCGGAGCGGACGATTATTTGGTCAAACCGTTTGCCTTTGCTGAGTTGCTCGCGCGTGTTCGCGCTTTGCTGCGACGAGTCGACTCCGGAAATCCGTTGCGACAACAGGTCGGTGATCTCATCCTTGACATGCAAACGCGTCGGGTCGTGCGCGGATCGAGAGAGATTGCACTGACGCCGCGCGAATTCGATCTGCTCGCGTTTCTCGCGCAGCATCACGATGAAACGGTGACGCGGCAGATGATCGCACGTGAAGTGTGGCGCGAGCCGAATCGCGCGACACCGCTCGACAACGTAATCGATGTTCACCTCGCGCATCTGCGCCGCAAACTCGACGACGGCGAGGACGTTAAACTGATCCAGACCGTGCGCGGTGTCGGTTTTGTTTTACGCGCAGCGGCGGCGGTGGCGTGAAAAGTTGGTGGCAACGGCGCTCGGTTCGATTTCGCCTGGCTTTGTGGTATGCGGCGGCAACGGCCGTGGTGTTAATCGCGTTCGCGTGGTTCGTCTATGAAGTGATCGAACACCGGTTAGGCGCGGACTTAGATCGACAATTGCGCAGCGATTTCGAGCTCATCGAAGCGCAAGTCGATCTCGATGCCGACGAAGGCGCGCGCTGGAACGTGCACGGACCTCACGGCGATGAAGCAAACGCGCCGATTTCGGCTTGGTTCGACGTTTGGTCGGAAAATGGCGAATTGCTTCTGCGACATTGGCCGTTTCAAAAAGCGAACGCAAACAACGTGCTCCCGCCGCCGCGCGCGTCGACGCTGAGCTTTACAACAGTCGAGCTCGAACGCGGTCTGTTTGTGCGCGTGATGGATGGACCGGGCCAGGTGGAGGGACGCCCCGTGCTCATTCGTGTCTTTCGCGATGAAACGGAAATGCGGCGCACGCTCGGAGAAATCGTCAAAGTATCAATGCTCGGTTTTCCTCTTGCCGTCGCGCTGGCGGCGATTGGCGGTTACCTGATCGCGACGCGCTCGTTGCGACCACTCGATGCCATGGCGCGGCAGGCACGCCGGATCACGTCGGAGTCGCTTTCGAAACGTCTGCCGAATCCGAATCCCAGTGATGAGCTTGGCCGGCTCGCCACCGTGTTCAACGACACCCTCGCGCGACTTGAAGCCTCGTTTGCCGAATTGCAGCGCTTCACCGCGGACGCGTCGCATGAGTTGCGGTCGCCGCTTACGGCATTGCGTGCCGTTGGTGAAGTCGCATTGCGCGATGGCAACGACCCGGCGGCGTTGCGCGAAACAATTGGCAGCATGCTCGAAGAAGCACAGCGCCTAACGGATCTGGTTGATGCGTTGCTCACGCTGGCACGGATGGATGCGACGAAGGCAGACGCGCCGCGCGAGGAAGTGAACATTGCTGCGCTGCTCGGGGAGGTTCGCGATCAATTCGAAGTCCTGGCTAACGAGAAACGCCAAACGATTGCCGTGATGAGCGATGACAATGTCGCCGTGAAAGCGGATCGGACATTATTGCACCTGGCTTTGGTAAACCTGGTCCATAATGCGATTCAGCATGGCCCCGCCGATTCGCGGATTTTAATCACGGCGGTGCGCAGTGCGCGCAAGATCGACATCTCGGTGAAGGACAACGGTCCGGGCATAGCGCGCGAATATCACCAGAAAATTTTCGAGCGATTTTTTCGTGTCGATAAAGCGCGATCGCGCGCACAAGGCGGCGCTGGCCTTGGCCTCGCCATCGCCAAACAAGCGGTCGAGCGTATTGGCGGGCGAATCATGCTCGAGAACAATTCGGATGGCGGCAGCGTTTTTCGGATTCAGTTTGAAACCTGAAGAAAACTTCAGGATTTCTTTAGTGCCGCCACGGCGGGATCGCTTGTCTATTGGCAATGTGAACCTGATGCCGAATCCGCTTTCGATTGATTGCGGCTCTTCGCGCGCAACACAGGAAACCGAGGCGTCACGCGTCTCTTAATTCCAACAAGAAAATACAAAAACACATGAAATACATCATTCCAGTAATAGCAGCAGCCACGGTCCTCACGCTTGGCGCTTGGACGCCGGCTTATGCAGAGGAAGAAAATGAGCAGGCCGCTCAGATGTCCGATTTGCCCGCTCCGGTTCAGACGACAATTAAAGACAAAGCTGGCAGCAGCGAGATCGTCAAGATCGAGAAGAAGACGGAAGAGGGCAAAACCGTTTACGAAGCCGTCGTGAACAAAAAGGGCAAGGAGTGGAGCATCGAAGTTGATGCGAACGGCAAATTCCTGAAGCAGTACGAAGAGAGCAAAGAAAAGGAAGCGAAGGGCGAGACCCACTAATTCACTAGCGGCGGTTCTGCTCCAAGAAAGTTTTGGCGCAGAACCGCTCCGCTGGCGCTCGTACCGTATTTTATATCGGAGCGGGGATAGTCGCAGTGGAGCTATCTTCTTCTCCAAAGAGGGAGGGGAAAACCACCCAATCGCTTCGTAGTCGCCAGTCTACTGTTGCATGATCTTACGTGAAAAATTCGAAAGGAATATTCCACTGATGAATACGTGCAAAACACCAGCAACATGCTGGCTCCTGATGGTCAGTATTAGTCTTATCGCCGTCGCTCGCTCGTTCGCGGTAGGTCTCGACACGGCAAAGATCGACAACCTCACCGGGCTCAAGGGAAAGATGAACGAGAAGGAAGGCGTTTATAAAGTCACCTTCCCGCGCGACGACGTGAAAATCAGCGTCGATGGCTGGACCATGCCGCCGTTCATGGGTCTCGGGACCTGGGCTGCTTTCACAAAAGGCGCGCATACCGAAGCGATGGTGATGGGCGACACCGTTCTCTTTGAAGACGAAGTCAATCCGGCAATGTCAGCGGCGTTCGACAACGGACTTTCAGTGACCGCGCTGCACAATCATTTCTTCTTCGATCATCCAAAAGTTTATTTCATGCACATCGAAGGCGAGGGAACGGTCGAACAGCTCGCCGGCGCGGTGCGCAAGGTTTACGACAAGATCAAGGAAATCCGCGCGGCCAACCCGCAGTTGAAAGACTCTTTCGACGCGACTCCGTTGCCGGAGAAAAGCTCAATCTCGGCCGAACCATTGAACAAGCTCTTTGGAATGAGCGGCGAAGCCAACAACGGAATGTTGAAATTCTCCATCGGCCATCCGGCCACAATGCACGGCGTCAAAATCGACAATGCGATGGGTGTGAACACATGGATGGCTTTTGCCGGAAGCGATGACAACGCAGTAGTCGATGGAGATTTCGCTGTCACCGAAGATCAACTGCAGTCCGCGCTGAAAGCGATGCGTATTGGTGGGATTAACATCGTCGCGATTCACTCACACATGACGCACGAGCAGCCACGCATTTTATTTTTCCACTATTGGGGCAAAGGTCCGGCCAAGAAACTGGCAGAAGCAATCCAAGGTGCGCTTCTCGCCTCCGGCTTGTCCGGTGTAAGCACGACGGCGGCCAAGTAAAGGAGCGGCTTCATCAATCCGGTTGGATGACTTCACTACTGGCTAGGTGAAAGGTTTAATTCTCGCCATCGTCATTGCCGTAGCCGGAAGTTGTCTTGCGGTTGCTGAAGCCGGTGACGCCGCGATCCAACTGAAGCAGACGATTGCGTTGCTCGGAGTCGAAGGACGAATAGATCATTTCGATTTCGACGCAGCCGGCGAGAGATTGTTCGTCTGCGCGCTGGGCAATAACACGGTCGAAGTAGTCGACTTGAACAAAGGCGAGCGCGTTCACACGATCCGTGGTCTCGGATCGCCCCAGGGTGTTGCCTTTGTTCCTGAGCCGAATCGCCTGCTCGTCGCAAATGATAAAGGGGGAGTTTGCGACATCTATGATGCCAATTCCTTTCAGTTGATTGGAAAAGTGGAGTTTGGCGATGATGCCGACAACGTGCGTTACGATAACGCGTCGAAGGAAATTTATGTGGGCTTTGGCAGCGGTGGAATAGGGATCATCAACGCAATCGATGGAAAACAAGCTGGATCGATTAAACTCGCCGCCCATCCTGAAGCTTTCGAGTTAGAAAGGCAGGGACATCGTATTTTCGTGAACGTCCCAAACGCCCGGCATGTGGCCGTCATCGATCGCGACAAAGGCGAAGTAATTACAACTTGGAAAACTGATGGGGCCTTTGGAAATTTTCCGATGGCACTGGATGAGGCCAATCACCGATTGTTTGTCGGATGCCGACTCCCATCAAAGCTCGTCGTGCTCGACACGGAATCCGGCAAGACGGTTACGAACATCGGAATCTCGGGCGACCCCGATGATCTGTTTTACGACAGGAAGCGCCATCGCGTTTACGTGATTTGCGGCGCGGGCAAGATCGACATTGTCGATCAGACTGACGCAAACACCTACAAAGCTCTGGCTAAAATCAATACGGCGGATGGCGCGCGCAGCGGACTGTTCGTGCCAGAAAGAGACGCTCTCTTTGTCGCTGTTCCGCACCGCGGTTCGCAGCGAGCTGAGATTCGTCGTTATCAGATCAAATAGTCGCTCGGAGGTCCTTCGTTCGTTGAAACGCCAGCGCATTACGTTCGTCGTCGGAGCGCTGTTGATATTTGATTCAGCGCATGCCGGTCCACCATTTGTTACCGACGATCCAGAGCCGCCTCCACCCGGCGGTTGGGAAATCAATGTTCCGTTCATCCTTGAGCGCACTCCGGGTAAAACGGAGATGGATTCGCCGTTGTTCGATCTCAATTACGGATTGCCAAATGTGCAACTCAAGTTGGAGATCCCCATCGCTGTCGTGCATGACGACGGCGACGGCACGAGGGCTGGTGCGGGTGATCTCCTCATCGGCGTGAAGTGGCGTTTTCTCAATAACGAGCAGTCGAAATTTCAGCTTGGTGTGTATCCACAGTTGCTCC
>Ga0193750_1000383_pt1 | contig 12197 bp, 7 predicted proteins | sample L1c1metaG_FD_160569 | JGI IMG/M metagenome (GOLD analysis project Ga0193750, IMG submission 160569) | Soil microbial communities from a riparian zone of the East river system, Colorado, United States - L1c1 | ecosystem: Environmental > Terrestrial > Soil > Riparian zone | place: USA: East River...
TGAGCCCTACGGCGCATCACACCGAAGAAATTCCCGGCGAGAATCGAGAACTCGTTGTTCCGGAACTGGGAGTGTACCGCTTCGACAAATTGATTGTTCTTAGGACAACCAAGATGCCCGCGGCGCTTTTGGAGTGCGGCGTGATTATCAATCCAGCCGAAGAAGAAGAACTAAAGGAGCCGGAACGACAAATGAAAGTAGTGCGCGCAGTTCGAGCAGCGGTCCTAGCAATGGCTGTCGAAAGGGCTCCTAAGGCAGAGTTGCCATAGTTGTTTCAAGTCAGTGCGGCATTGTTACTAGGGATGCGCTAGAAATCGCTGGCAAGATGCCTTGCCACATTAGGGCTCCGCCCGGCATCAACGTCCGGTCGCGAACGGATCTGGAGTATTCGGATCCACCGCGTCCGTCTTTTCCGGCGGAATTCGCGCAACAGCGCGGGGTTGGGCAGTGATCGCCTCGTTCGGCACGATTTGCCGCAGCTCCGCAGCGCGATGCGCCGTAATCAATGAGGCGAAACCTGGTGACAGATCCCGGAAAGTTATCCATAAACGCTGAACTTCACGCAATTTTCCCTGCTCGGGGGCGGCCAAAGTCCGCAAGCATGTCTGGTAAGCTTCATTCAATCGACGATCGCCCTCGGCGAAATTCTGCGAAGGCTCACCAGCCCGGCCGAACGCAACTACGATCTCCGCTTTTCGCGAGTTCAGCTCGGACAAAATGACGGCTTGCCGTGTCTCCTCGGTGATAATGCCACCCGACACCAAAGCGCGCAGCAATTCGTCATTCTTTTCTTTGAACGCAACCCAGGCGCGTTGGGCATGAAGTAGCTGTTGCCGTTGGGCAGGTGGCGACATCGCTATCCTCTGTTGATAAATGCGATTCAATAAGGCATCGGCCTGCTCAATAGTTAGTTGGGCAAAAACGACTTGAGGAACAAGCAAGGCAGAACATCCAAAGATGCAAAGCAGCAAAGAACCGAGCCGAGTCATAACGGATTGCGACATTGCGCGAATGGTATCGTTACGTTCGTCATTAAGTCAACGCGTTAATGTTCCGAAAGGATCTGACGCAAAGTTTCGATACACCTTGAATTCGCCGCGCTTGTTTGAAGGTGTCCTTGACAACGAAGCATCGATTGGGTGTTCTCTATTCATGTTCCCTATTTCCCGCCACCGCTTGATACCCGCATTCGCTTTCGTCGTGCTGGCAGTCCTGGCTGCCTGTCCGACGTTTGCTCAAACTCAATCAGAGGTTCGCCAAGCTTTCGTCGATATTCGCGATGACCACGTGCGATACAATTGCAGCCGGGCAACTTACTGGCTCTACATTAATCGCGAGGCGTTACGGAATCAGATTCTCGAGGAATTATATCGGACGAACGACCTTCAGGCGCGTGACGCTCTTCTATCCGTGGTGCTTTTGACGAATAATTACAATCCGGATGAGCGCTTTGCTCGTTTTCTTTTGCAACGACTTCGCGCCGGGGATCCGAATCTGTATGTCTCATTACCCGAAGATGCACCGGCGGACGCAAAGGCCCAGCTGGAGAATGATAAGTTTGGTGATCCCGTGTGGGTGTTCATCAACGCGCATTATGCGTTTTTTGAACCATTCCTGAAGGCCGAAATCGCGAACTCAGATTGCGGCATGTTCGAGCTATGGGCAACTGCCTGGCTAATGAAAAAACGCGGTGTTGTATCAGAAAACGATCATCTCTTCACTGAAGACGTGTTGCATCGAGCGGCCGACCACTTGAAAGATGATAAGCAAGGCTACAATGCGTCTCAGGCAGCGCGATTGTTTCTTCTCTTTCCGAAAAAAAGCTTGCCGGTTCTGGCAAGACTTACCGAATCGACAGACATCCAGCAGCGAAGTCTGGCACGCGCTCTGATAGATGCAATTAACAAAGGGAGTAGAGATGCCTTCGGGTTCATTTGCTCAAAATGTACTTTGAGCTACGTGCTATTCGGAGAGCGTGTTCCCGAGCCGGGATGGCTTTCTGATCTTGTTGCCAAGAATGTTGACGCTGACAGGCAAACCTACCCGTAACTCCGGTTGGACCGAAGGATTTGAAGTCTCAGGGATAGTTATGTTGATTTGAGCTACTTATATCATCCTGCTTTCCAGCCATAATTAGATCACTGATTGGCCTGGCGTTTGGGATGTTCGATTGAAGAAGGTTCGCGACATAGTCAGCTACCGTCCAGCGGGAGAAGGGCGTGAGATGCCGCATTGTCCGGTCGCCAAAAAACCAGTCTGAAAACGTCTTCATTCCAGGACCGTGGCCGGATAGATGACGGAGCTGGTCGATGGTGGAAGGTGGCTTCCAGCTCAATCGACCCGAATCTGTTAAATTACTGGAAGTCAGAGCGCGAGCGAAGGTCGCGAGTTCGGGATAGTCCGCGGACTTAAGATCGGAGCGGATGTCCCAGATCATGACTGATCCATCGTCCGATGCGCTCAAAAGGGAATATTGGCCCGCAAAAACTAAAGAGCGAATCGGACCTGCTTGCCTGAGCGTTTCCGATAACGCCAGGCCAGTCGCGAGGTCCCAAAGACGAACTGCTCCATCTTCAGCGCCGGTAGCGAGACGAGCCGAATCGTCGCTGATCGCTACTGCACAGACCGGGCTGGCGTGCATAAGAGCAGCAAAAGCAGGGCGTCCTGATTTCGCGTTCCATATGACCCCTGTATGATCATCTGAACCGCTAACGAGATAACGATTGTCTGGGCTGAAACATAACGCGGTAATAGCCGCCTTGTGCTGGAACGACTCACCGACTTTCTTTCCCGTATGCGCATTCCAGATTTGGCCGTTTCCACCAGATGCGGTTGCAATAAACTGGCCATCCCTGCTGATGGCTGCGGCCGTTAGTCCTTGGCCCGCTTCCATGGCAACGCGTTTCCATCCGGCTGGAGGTTTTTCGACGTCAATTTTTCCATCAATTCCCGCTACCACAGCCGTTCCGTCGCTGGTGAAGCTAGCGAGACAAATCCCGCTTCGATGGGCTATGTCTTCGGTACTCTGGCGCAGATCAGGAACAGTGAAAATTCGCGTCAAGCCAGATTGGCTCGCGGCAAGAAGATTCGATCCGCTGGGATTGAATGATAGCTGTACCAGCGTGGTATCAAACTTTACCGGCTCCGCGACCGCTGCACCGGAGATTGCATCCCAAAGTCGCAGGGTCGCGTCCGCTCCGCCCGTGGCAATGTATTTCCCGTCACCGCTCATCGCGATGGTGACCGCGGTGCCGGGATGCTCGAGGGCCGGAATTGTGAGATTGCCTTTTTCAGCATTCCATACCCGAGCTTTCCCGTCTGCACATATGGTGGCGAGTTGGCGACCATCGCGACTAACAACCATGCTTTCGACGGCGCGAGGATGATGCAACTCGAAGCCGAGCGGGCGCAATGTAGGCGTTAACCAACATCGCACCGTATTTTCCGCAGTCGCGACAACAGCATGCACATTATCGGGAGAAACTGTGAGAGATACGATCGGTTCTCTTTCCCTCACCGGTTCACCGATCGCCGAACCGGTCAGCGCATTCCACGTTTGGATTTGGCCGTCGTCTGTGCCGGTAAGAATCCGCAATCCATCAGGGCTAAATCGGAGTTTGGAGACAGGCGCCAACGTGTTCAGCGGGCCTTGGAAGAGCTGCCGCCCGTCCGATGTCCAAACGAAAGCGCGTCCATCCGCCACGGTGGCGATGACTTGTCTGCCGAATTGAACTTCTGTGACTTCGCGCTTATGGGGCAGTGGCGGTCCCGCGGGAGCACCGTCTGCTGTTCGCCAGACTTGCAGAAATGGTTTGTCGCCGGCCGTCGCGACCAAGGTGCCATCTCTAGTGAATGCGGCGGAGTTAATTTCGCCTTCATGTTTGAACTCGAAAAGCACTCGATGCTCCGAAATGCGCCAGAGCCGTGCCGTCCGACCACTCACTACTAGTAGGTCATCGTTGCTCCCGGGTTGGAAAATGAGTGAGTGAACGTTTTCGCTACCCGGAAGTTCGGCAACCAGATTTCCATCTGCCGTCGACCAAACGCGGGTCGAACCATCTCGACAACCTGTAATTACTTTATCGCCAGACGGGGAAAACACTGCCGCGGTGACCTCGTTCGGATGTAACTTTGTCCAAGTTTTGACAGGTAGGTTGTCACTCAGGTGCCACAGGGTCCCCGTCCCATCGAAACATCCGGTATAAATTGAGCGACCGTCCAGGCTAAAAGCTACCGTCCGAACATAGCTGGGGAATCGCATGGGGGGACCTAAGCGCGCGCCAGAGTCGGTCGCCGATAACATCGCGCTTCGATCCTTGGAAGCGGTTAAAATCTTCGTCCCATCGGGACTTAGCGCGACAGATAGGATTGCGTCTTCGTGTGCCATAATAGCGGAGGTCGGTAAAGGCCAGGATCGTTGGGTGAGCGCGAACCAGAGGCGCTCAGCAGCCGGTTTCGCGATTTCCGTGTCGCTGCTGACGGCTCTCGACAAATAAACAAGTCCAGTATCCGCATCATTTTGATCTAACAATTCCTGAGCACGCGAAAGATCTGACAAAGCCAAAACGCGTTTTGTCTCCTGTTTGCGTCGGACAGCTTCACGCGCATTGAGCAGGGCAATCACCGCCAAAGCTGCGAAAATGAGAATCAATGCAGTGCCGCCGGCGAAAAATTGAAAAAGCCGTCGCTGACTCTTTCGAACTGAGAACCGAATAAAATCACGCTCTGTGACATCAAGTTGTGCTTCCCGCGCAGCCACTTCTTTGCTCTCAGCCAGGGTGACCCCGGCAGCGAGTCGCTCCGGTCTTCGACCCTCCTCCGACCACTGCATCGCCGCCGAGCTGACGCGCGAACGCATTCGCAGATACGAGACTTCGCTTTCCAACAACCGGCGGAGACGTGGCCAGGCATTGAGAAGGGCCTCGTGCGCCACGGTAACGACCCGTTGACCTCCTGCATCAGCATCGGCCACCAGGAGCCGGGCACGGATGAACGTTTCGTAAACTTCCTCTCTCGCTGGATCTAATACCTCAGTTTGCTTTACCAATCGCCGCGTAAAGCTGATTTCGGTCGCGCCGTTGGCCGTGTTCATCATGCTGTCGGTTGTGGCCAGTCCCAGAAAGACATCGGGAAAGACCCCACGAGCACCAGGCGACAAACTTTCGTAAACCTTCTCTGCGATTGTGACCAGGACGCCTCGCAGCCCCTCACTTCCAGAAGTTCCGCCTAGTTTTTGATAATCGGAATGCCGCAGGATCCTATTCTGATGCCCAAGTTCGGAAAGAGCTTCCAAGGCAAATTCAAGAAGAGGCAAAGATGTCCTGTCCGCCATGAAAGCGTCGCGCAAGGTATCTTCGAGCCGGCCTAAGGTAGGATGTTCTTCAAAGGAAATGCCAGCTGCTTGTGCGGGAAGGCGGATCATTTGCGCAAGCTCGACCGGGTCCGGCGGAAGTAGATGGAACTGACCTTTCCCTGTCTTCAACCGAATGAGATCGGGCAGTTCCTCGCATCTGGTAAAGAAGTCGCTCCGTAGAGTTGCCAGCACCCAGACAAACCGGCTCTCAAGGAGAGAACAGATCGACTCCAGAAACGCTTTCCGGTTTTCATCGGAAAACTGTTTCTCGTTAGTAAAGACTTCCTCCAGTTGATCCAGAGCGAGAATCAATCGCGGTTCCGGATACCGAAGTTCCTGGATGAGTCGCTCGGCGTATTCGGCATCGGCCACGCGACGCTGCGCGCGACTAGTATTGGCGAGTTCTTGTAATTGACGCTTCTCATCTTCGTGAGCCCGTTGCGCAATTTGAGGTAGCGCTCCACGCAGCAACAAGCCCACGCTTTTGGTATTGACGCGCAACATCTCCGAAAGCGACTCAACCGAAAGTCCGCCGGTGAGTAATTCCGGCACGGCGTTCGGTTCAACCAGCGCGCCCGCGAGGCCGTCAAACAAGTCTCCGCGGCTGCGCGATGGCTGCATCAGAGCCCGGCGCCATAAACCGATGCCATCGACTGCTCCATTAACTATAGTCGGCAGGACTCCGGCGCGAAGTAATGAAGACTTTCCACTTCCACTGCTGCCGAAGATTAAGACGAAAGGACATTTATCTTCGCGATCGCGGTCGGAAAGCTGTCCGATGACCTGGTCGATACTTCGTGTCCGCCCAAAGAAGACTGGCGCGTGCTCAAATTCGAATGCTTTTAGTCCGCGATAAGGTGACTCTCCCGTCCACGTCGCCGCAGGGGTCGCGACCGCCTCCTGGGGATCCTCGCCCAGGAATTCGCCCATCAGTTTTTGAAGGTGCAACTCTAAACGCTGCTCGAAATCGGCGGTGTTTTCGTAGCTGTTGTAGGCGGCTCGAAAGGTTCCGCCGTCGGTCGCGTCCTTGAACCAGCCGTCAATGAATGACTTCAATGCTTCCCATTGCCTTTCGCGATCCTGACGAAGTTGCAATGGCTCAGCTGGGAAAGATGGAATTTCCTTTCGACGGTAAATTAGAATGCGCGGCGCTTTCTGGCCTGAATCACGATATGCTTGCAAAGCGGTTTCGAACTCATATTCAGTTCCAGAGCGGTAGAGCGTTCCATCAGGCCGCGAGTAGCTGCGACTTAATCGTGTCCCAAGTCGAGACCAGAGAATTCCCACAAAAATATGGAATTGGGCGGCTGGCGGTATTTGACCCTGAAAGTCAGCTCCGGCATGCATGGGTTCGTGTTCCCAAAAATATGGCTCAATCAAAAGCCGCGCCGAAAATTGAGCTCGCAGACGATTGACTACTTTCGCTGCGACGTCGCGCTCTCGACCGACATCCCCCGGACTGCTAACAAAAATGCGGACTTTCTTCATCTGGACCGCGGCCGTAACATTTGGCACGCTGCAAAGCCGCGGCGCGACTTTGTTTTTCGCTTATCTTACCCCTTCCTGAGGATGGATATTCAACAACAAAATCAAACCGTCACCGCGTTCGACTTCCCAAATTCCCAAATCAGGGACATGATGCGATCCGATGTTTCAAGGGAGCAAATCTAAACCTAAACAGTTTATGAAATGAACTTATCCAAATCTCCAGCGCACCAGCGCCCGCGGGAGACAGCGACATTTTCATGAAAACTAACTTATTAAAGCGCAGGTATAAGGCGCAGAAGAAATCCGCCTGCGGCCTATGCAAGCCGAACAAGCGCGGCGGCGAGGACAAGAAGACGATGCGCGATCTGCGTTTGGCAGGAAGAGACGAGGAGCAGATTCGAGATTTTCTAACGAGCTCCCAACCTGAAGAGTCATAGCTGGCGTCCAACAGACTTCTGCCGGTAACGTAAAGGGTTTCGTTTGCGCTTCCACTGGCAGGCGGCGGGCGGTAAATAGAACGCCGAAATGATTGAGTCGCTTTGCGCCATCGGATTTTCCGGCCATCGCGACCTGCCCAATCCCGACGCTCTTGAACACGCGCTCGACCGTTTGCTCGATGAAATTGCTCGCAAGACAACCGGCCGGCGCATGATCGGAGTATGCTCCACCGCAATCGGAGCTGACGTCATCTTCATAGAGGCGTGCCTGAAAAGGAAACTGCCGTGGATCGCCATTCTGCCGATGCCGCCCGAGGTATTTTTCAACATCAAAGATTTTCCGGCCGAGGCGTCGCGCAAAAACGCCATGCGCCTGCTTGAAACAGCAGCTTCTGTCGAGACCACCAATCCGGTTCCCAATCTTCCCGGACAGGATGAACACGAATATCGTCACGTTGCATTTACTGATTCCGGCCGACGGATTGTCGATTACTGCGACCTCTTCATCGGAGCGCTGCGGACTCCTCTCGATCCACTCAAGCCCGGTGGAACTGGCGAAATCACCGAATACGCGAAGCTCTGCCATCGTCCGGTGGCGATCATTCATCCGGAGAGTGGCGCGATTGAGCATCATCGCTGGCACGCGCCTTTCGGTTCCGGTTTCATGGACCAACTCAGCTCTCTACCCGAAGCGCCAGTTCGAAAGGATTTACTTACCGTTGAGAGCAGCGATGAGCGAAAAACAGTAGTTGATTTTTTCGGGCGTCTGACCACGGTCGCTCGCCATCATGTGCCCCGCCTCAGGAACGTCAGTTCCATCGCAGCAATACTAAACGGTGCACTCGCTGTTCTTGCCCTGTCCCTGGCTCTGTTGCCGCATTGGTTCAAGGGCCTGGGCGGTCAAATGGCCCACGCGACAAACGCCGTCCTCTCGTTTTTCGCCGCGCTGGCGACCGGCTGGTTTATTCTGCGTAAACCTCGGGAGCGGGCAGCGCGTTATCGGTTAGGTGCTGAGATATGTCGATCGGTGATAGCAACTTGGAGCTTGCCTGAAACTCATCGCGACATCTTCCGTGGTCTGCCACCCGACTATCGAGACTTCGTTAGAACGCTTCTTAATCTTCGCCGTCTTGAAGGACCGAGGCTCGCGGATTTGGCGGCGGCTGCGGAGCGCGGCGTGGACTCCTGGAGGAATGAGATCACGCATTACCTCAATGATCGCGTCAAGAAGCAACTTAACTATTATGAGGGCGAGCAAAGGAAAGCCGATCGGCGTCTTTACATTTTCAATCCGCTGATCGCAATTTTCGGTTTGGGAAATTTCTTCATCGCAACAACTTTTGCAATTGCGGCAAGAGTCAAAGGTCACCCTGTGATTGGTGACGAGGGCGAGCATGTCGTCGCTTTCTTTAAGGTGGCGTTCCCGGCAGTGACCGCCACGTTTCTCGCCATCGTGGCGGCGCGTGAGGCAAACCGGCGCAAAGGCCGCTATGGCGAGATGGTGCAAGCCCTAAAGGAAAACGCGGAGCGGCTGATCTCTCCTCCGCACGAACGAGCCGCCTTCGATGTGGTCGTCGATACCGAACGGACATTGCTGGCGGAAAACATCGAGTGGGCAAATACAACCAGGTACCAGGCTGCGACATAGGCTCGTTGGCGCCTCGTCGCCGAGAGTCTTACCGCTTTCTGTTCCGTCAGAACCCAAGGCCGCGGCGGCGAGCAATTATTCTCGCCATCACAGCTGGAGCCCGTCAGACTAACGACTCATCGTTCGGTCAAAGGTGAATAGAAAAGTATTACTCCAGGCTTCATGGGTCGTGTTTTGGCTTGGCGGCGCGATCACCTTGCTTCTCGCTGACGACAGAGAGCCTGATTCTGCATCCCGGGGCGATGCGGGCAATCCGATCGTGGGCGAATGCGAACGCTTCAAGCTAGGGAAGAATGGATGGTGGAGTCCGGGCTTACGAGACCGAATGCGCCGAGCGGGGAGGGAATATAACGATCAGTTGGATTCGACATTAAATGGCGGAGGCGACTGATGGACGAGGTAGACTCAGTTTCTGTGCGTTCGGGTAACCTTGAGTTCCCGGAATCTCGACCGTGTCCGATCACGCAGACGAGTTCCTTTTATTGAGGGGACTTATAGCCCACTATTAACAAGAAATCGTGTCGCCTCGTCCAGTCATCTTCATTTCCGCCGTAACGAGAGAGCTGCGCAGCGCCCGCCAGCTTGTCTCTAACACATTGACCTTTCTCGGATATGAGCCCGAATGGCAGGACGTCTTTAGCAGTGAACAAGGCGATCTACGCGGCATGCTTCGGCGACGGATCGATGCCTGCAAAGGGGTAGTTCAACTGGTCGGTCAATGTTACGGGGCCGAACCTCCAACTGTCGACGAGAGCTTTGGTCGCGTCAGCTATACTCAATATGAAGCACTCTATGCCCACCAGCAGAAGAAAAAGGTTTGGTATCTAATCCTTAACGATGATTTCACCACCGATCCACATGATCCCGAGCCGGAGGAGTTGCACGATTTACAAATAGCTTACCGGAGACGCCTCAAATCCGAAAATCTTATTCGCTATTCATTTAGTAGTCCCGAGGCCTTGGAGGCAAATGTCCTCAAGCTTCGGGACGACCTCAATCGCTTGCGCCGTGGCGTTAAGCAATGGGCCGCGGCGGTAGCTATTCTGTTACTCGTTAGCGTCGGCTTGAGCCTGTGGCTCGTTCAGCATCAAAGCGAGATCTCTCACACTTTCGGCAAGACGGTGGGCGCGCTTCAGGGGGAAGCGGAAAAGCAAAGCAAGACGATCGAGCAGGCGAATAGAACGATTAAGCATACCGATCAGGCAGCGAACGAAATGCAGGCCGTTTCGAAACGAAATGACGTGTTTATGCGGTCGGTGAACTCGAATATGGATTTAACGGTTGCGTTGTCGCTGCTTGATCGAGCCCAGCAGTCCAGGGATGGATCAGACCAGGGTCAGATCGACGCCATCGAGTCACTTCTGGCCCGAGGACATAATTATGACAACTCGGATTTGAGTGGGATTTCATTCCGGGGCGCCCACCTCGCCAAGGCGAACTTTAAGGGTGCCAGGCTTCACTTCGTAAATTTGACTTCGGTGAAAGCGGAGGGCGCGGATTTTTCGGACACCGGATTGCGTTTCGCCCGACTTGATGAAGGTAATTTCGAGGGAGCGTCCCTATCCCAAAGTTATTCTCCTTTTCTTTGGGGAGAGAAGGCGATCTTTAACAAGGCTAATCTTTCAGGCGCTAACTTCTTCTCGGCCGATCTTCGCAACGCCAGTTTCCGCGGCGCAAATCTGAAAAACACCAGCTTTGCTTTTGCCGATCTGCGCGGCGCGCACTTCGATGACGCTGACTTGACCGGCGCTTATTTTATCGGCGCCGTTTTAGATGGTGCTATCTTTACCGGAGCTACAATCGCGGACACGGATTTCAACGCTGCTGCCGCTGATAACATTAAGCTGACTTCCAATCAGCTTCTAGGCATCTGTCGTCACGAGTCGGCGTTGAAGTGGTTCGTTAAAGTGCTGGAACAATGGCCCAGCAACAAATACTCCACCGGCTTGGAATACGAGACTATCGTGGATAGCCAGTATGAATGGTCGATAGAGAATAAATCGCTGCCGCTGCGCCCTGCTGCAACGGCCGCGAAAGCCGCCGGTTTCGACGCGCAATTTCCTGCGGAACAGCAATTTCATTTGGATCGGTCGTATGTGGAGAAGGCCGGACGATACGAAGCTGTTCATGACCGGGTCGAAACTCACGTTCGATTTCTCATTCAAAATTTGTCTAACGATCGGATGCTCAAGGTGGATGGAAAGTAACCGTTGTGTAGAAAATCAACTCCTTCTGGGAATGAGCGAGTTACTGATTTATCGAACAGCCCTTGGTGCTCCTGGATTTTAGTAAAGCGCGCCGGCTCAAAACGTCGCGAGCCGATTCTCGAGCGAGCCCGTTTCGGGCAAACGTTCAGGTCATTTGGTATTGCGGAAGCGTGGCAAACAGTTACATGATCAGCTGGCATTATTATGCGGACGCACTCCGCCATCGGATGAGCAGCGTATCCCAATCTTTATCGGCAAGCTGAGCAAGCGTGGGCATTTCAGTCAGCTGAGTGCTGGGCCTGGCGTGACATGTCGACGCCAGCGCTCATACTTTGAATAGGCGACTCGTTAGCAGCGGAGCGTCAGGCAGATGCTCGATTTTTACATTATCTGTGGCATAGCTTGCGCCCAGCTCCCGCAACAAGGGGATACTGTGAAGGTCATCCAAGGCTAACGGGCTGCGGCTGCCATAGTCAAAGCGCGCCCGCCGGTAGTCGTCTTGAGTGAAACTGTAGTTGTAACGACAATAAAGAAATCGCGCAGCGGCGTCAGGATCAATCGCTTGGGGAATGAGATCGCCTATCTCGCGGTCGATTGGCGGACCGTAGATGCAACGTCCGATCGCGCGACACATCACATCTTGTTGCTCATTAACGGCAGAAATGAGTCCCTTAAATGCTCGGAGGGCGCCGCGGACCTGATCGATTCGTATCATTTCTCCAGGGGCTGCTACTATAGATTCACTCCCGGTCCCGACAGATAAAATATAAAGGTTGTCCACACCGGCGGTAAAATTCATGCGGTATTGTGGCAGGGTTGAAAACAGGTACATGAGCAAGCTTGGATTGTTGTGCGGACTGACACCTCCGTCTATGAATTCGAAAACTCGTTCCTGACCGTCCGATGCAACCAGAGTGACAACTTCGCACGGAAAATACGTCGGAGCGGCTGTGCTGGCCCGGATCAACTGCCATAGCGGCAGATCCAAGTTGGAGTGTAACCGATCCCGTCGATTATAAATCGCGTCTGGATTGTTGGTAAGTGGCCAGGTCGATCCGGTTGAG
>Ga0193750_1000384_pt1 | contig 12185 bp, 7 predicted proteins | sample L1c1metaG_FD_160569 | JGI IMG/M metagenome (GOLD analysis project Ga0193750, IMG submission 160569) | Soil microbial communities from a riparian zone of the East river system, Colorado, United States - L1c1 | ecosystem: Environmental > Terrestrial > Soil > Riparian zone | place: USA: East River...
CGGTTAGAGCGGTGAATTTCGCGGTCGATAATACCGTATGCACCGGGCGTCTCGCGACGAAATTTTTCATGTCACCCAGCGAGACAGCTCCGACTCGTTCGGCCTTCAATGGAATTCTTAGGTTACGGCAAACATCGACCGCGTATTGGGCCCATTCCTGCCAGCTGCATCCGCCATTGTTGGCCAGATGCAAAATGCCGTTCGTGTTTTTGTTGATGGCCAGACGCAACCAACCTGCCACATCGATGGTGTAAGTAGGCGCAGAAAACTTGTCGGCTACGGCTGTGACCACATCGTTCTCGCGAGCACGCTGAATGATTTGATCGATAAAGCCCGGTTTATCCGGTCCGAAGACCCAGGAAAGACGAACTACCAGATGCTGCGAGGAAACCTCCAGGATACGACGTTCCCCTTCCAACTTGGATTCGCCATAAACGCTCAACGGAACCGCTTTATCTTCCTCAACATAGGGATCCGTTTTTTTGCCATCAAAGACATAGTCGGTGCTGAAGTGAACTAGCTTAGCCGATTCCTCGTTAGCTATTTCGGCAAGCAATCGCGGCGCCTCCGCATTAACTACAAAAGCTTCTTCTCGGTGCGATTCGCAGTAATCAACATTGGTTAGCGCAGCGCAATTGATCAGTAACTCAAACTCGGTCGCGGCAAGGGCCGATCGGACGCGATCAAGCTGGCCGAGGTCGACCTGCCTGCGCTCGAAGCTCGTCACCTCGTAGTCGCGAGCATACTCACGCGCAAGAGCGGCGCCGAGTCGCCCGCCCGAACCGATGATAGCGATTTTCATTTCCAATAGCAGTGACTCATAGCGAGAAATTCGAGCGACGGTTCCATTCGACTGCGCTTAGCACAAGCACCGATCGCCGCTAGAATTCAAGCGAAACGCCTCAGGAGATTAAGGCAGGACGCCGGGAACGATCCGGAGATTGTAGGGCGACCGCCCATTGAACTACTGCCGTGTCATCCCGCCCACTTACGGCGCGACAGGCAAAGCCGGCCAAAATCGTAACGCGAAGGCCGGGTTTAATGTGGTGCATACCTTCGAAAGAACCAGCAAAGACCAGAATATTTGTATTGACAAGAATCCGTGTCAGCAGACACCCTACAATCGGTCTGGATACGGCGTAAGGCGCCTCTCCCGGTGGCTTCTTCCATCGTTTTCCGACTTGAATTCCGTCAGTTAACCACCGGGCGGAGGAATAGCCCTATGGACCAGACGACTCGATGGATAACTAAGATTCCTTTACTAAATAGTGCATCGCCCTTCTGGCGCGCTTTGGTTCTTCTTTTGTTTGGCTGCGCTTGCTTTGCCTTTTGGGGCGCGGTGCAACCGAGCTCACTGAATCGCATTCAGCGGGAGAACCGCCAACCGGGCACGACCGCATGGCAACTGACCAACCCAGCCGATAACCGCCAGATCGAGGGCTACGCTTCGCTCACCAGTGTCCCCGTCGGCGGCAATATAGACCTGTTCGTTAACACGCAGGATAGCAGTTATACGCTAACGGTCTTTCGAATGGGTTGGTACGGCGGCAAAGGCGGCCGCAAAGTCCTCGGCCCTCAAACGCTGCCCGGCGTCCAGCAGGTGACTCCGGCGGGCGATCCCGTCGCCACTGTGCTCGAATGCCACTGGACCAAGCCTTTTCATATCCATGTACCCACGTCTTGGGTGAGCGGCATCTACCTTGCAAAGCTACATGGCAAGACTTCAGGTAAGGAAAGCTACATCACCTTCTGCGTGCGCGATTCACGTCGCGCCGACCTGGTTTTCAAGCAGTCTGTCATCACTTACCAGGCTTACAATCCATGGCCAGGATTGACTCCGCTTGGAGGGAGTGACGGCTATTCGCTCTACAACCTCGATACGCATGGCGTGCAGGTCCCTCACGTCTCGTTCAGCCGTCCCTACGGGAGCTATCCGGCTGAAGATCCTTTCTACACAGACCCGCTGTACTATGCAAAGCAGTTTGCCAGGTATGGCGTTGGTGCGGGGGATTTTCTCCGGCACGCAGGGCCGGCGGCGATGGAATATTTAATGGTCCGCTGGCTCGAGCGCGAAGGATATGATGTAACCTATATCACCGACGTCGATGCGGACGAGAACGTCGGCCACCTGTTGCGGGGCAAGGGATTGCTGTGCGTTGGTCACGACGAGTATTGGTCGGAGCAGATGAAGTCGAACGTAGTCTACGCGCGCGACCATGGCGTCGGGCTTGGCTTTTTCAGCGGCAACTATGTCTATTGGGCGGTCGAGCTGCTTCCCGATTCGAGTGGGAAGCCGAAGCGGACGATCTCACTGGCCCCAAAAACTGGCCTGTGCTCACCACCTAGCGAGATATCATGCACGGTGAATAGCGATTGTCCGACCAACCTCACGTGCGGCGTATTTGGGAAATGCGTACCGGCAAATAAGACGCAATGCACGGTCGACACGGATTGTCCAACAAATCTGACGTGTCTACAAAAGCAATGCACCTTCACTTGTATGGGCAACTCGGAGCAGTCGCTAGTCGGAGGCAACTGGGTCGGAAGCGTTCCGACCAATGGTGACATCTTCATCAACGCCCGGAGTGAGCCCATCGATGCGCCGCTCGACCATTGGGTCTTCGCCAATACCGGCCTAAAGGTTGGCGACGTCATTCCTGGCCTAATTGGCGTTGAGTACAACGGGATAGATCCAGCGGTCGCCATTCCAGCCGGCTTGAAGACGCTAGTGCACACGCAAGCGCCTCGTTTTGAAGCGGGATTGGTAACCGGCAGCGGTGGTTTCCCCATACCGGATAACTTCAATTTCGACTTCAATGCATGGTACGAACAGATGGCGGCGTTTGTCGAAGGGGGTGGCACCTTGAGTACCGTGTGCGATCGAAGTGCCATTCCTCCCGCGAATATCGTGCCCCCTGCCGAGCCCGATGGCGGATACTGCAGGAATGCATGGCCAGTGTTTGCCGCCTGCAACCCACCTTGTCCCGCGTCGCGGATCGACTGGGCCATGACCATTTATCAGGTCGACAGCGGAGCCTGGGTCTTCAATGCCGCTACCAATCAGTGGACCTGGGGACTCGATGACTACTTCACCGGCCTCCAGACCGCTGATGGCGCGAACAACGGCCCCGCGTTCCGCATTCAATGTGGGTATCCATGGTTCCATCCGGGACTCGTTAGCTGCCGCCATCCCGCGGTCGAACAAATTACCCGTAATGTGCTCAACAAATTCATCGGGCGTCCCTGAAACCCGGCAGCTGAAAGCTGACGCTTCGCTACCGATGGTTTAATAAAATGACGAAGAGTGTCCGGTGCTGATAACTGATAACTGACAACCGATAGCTAATACCTCCCCGCCCGCTCGAGTAACTCTTCCCACCACGATTGATTTTGCAGATACCAGTCGACTGTGCTGGCGATCCCTTCCCGCGGCGTGTGACGCAGTTTCCAGTTTAACTCTCGATGGGCGAAGCTTGAATCAATCGCGTAACGGCGGTCGTGACCGAGCCGGTCGGTTACAAAAGAGATCAAACTCTCCGGTTTCCCAAGCTTCTCCAGAATCAGCTTAACTACTTCGAGGTTCGTCAGCTCGCCGTCTCCGCCGAAGTTGTAGGTAGTTCCAGCTTTACCTTCAAATAACGCAGCCACGATACCAGAGCAGTGATCTTCCACATGAATCCAGTCGCGCACATTCATGCCATCGCCATAAACCGGCAGCGGCTCGTCCTGTAGTGCCTTGATGATCATCAGCGGAATCAGCTTCTCCGGAAATTGATAGGGGCCGTAATTGTTCGAGCAGCGGGTCACGATCACGTCCTGCTCGAAGGTTTTGAAGAAGGCGAGGGCGATGAGATCGGCACCGGCTTTGCTGCCAGAGTAGGGGGAACTGGGATGGAGCGGCGATTGTTCGGTAAATTTCCCGCTCGGCCCGAGCGATCCATAAACTTCGTCAGTGGAGATTTGCACAAAACGCTGGATCCCGTGGCGACGCGCCGTGTCCAGCAGCACACTGGTCCCTACAACATTGGTATGAACGAAATTTTGCGGCGAATTAATGCTGCGATCGACATGGGACTCGGCCGCGAAATTGATAATGGTGTAAAATTGATGCTCAGTCATAAGCTCATCCATCTGGTCGACATTGGCAATGTCAGCCTTGAAGAATTCGTAGCGATCGCCGTGCGCTTCGGCCACACCGTCGAGGTTGGCAAGGTTGCCGGCGTAGGTCAGGACATCAACATTCGTGACGTAAGCCGGCTTGTAATGTTTCAGAATGTAGCGAATAAAGTTGCTGCCAATGAAACCGCAGCCGCCCGTCACTAAAATGCGCATTGCCCCGCGTACTAGCAGCGGTCGCGAAGGGGCGCGAGCGGATTTTTCCGGGGGCCTGCCGGACGCCGCTCAGGCCATCCTCAATGCGCTGGAAAGCGAATGGATGTTCTGGCTGATTCTCGGCCTGGCCGCAGCCTTACGCATTCTTTTCCTCGGAATTAAACCGCCACATTTCGACGAAGGAATCAACGGCTGGTTCGTCGATCAAATGGTCAAGGAAGGGTTCTATCGATATGACCCTACCAACTATCACGGTCCACTTCACTTCTATATCCTCTTTTTATCTCAGACGTTATTTGGCCGGAATCTTTATGCCCTCCGGCTCCCGGTGGTTCTTGCCAGCCTCGGGGCAGTTTGGCTGGCACTGAAATACGATTGTGTTATCCCGCGGCCGCTCGCCCGGATAGCGGCGCTGGCCATGGCCCTGTCGCCCGGTTTAATTTTTTATGGTCGCTATTCCATTCATGAGGCCTGGCTTCTTCTCTTTTCCATGATGTTCATATTCGGACTACTTGGTCTGTGGCGGGAAGGAACCCTAAACTATCTTTGGTTTACCGGAATCGGTGTTACCGGAATGATTTTGACAAAGGAAACTTACATTATTCACCTTGGTTGCGCGCTGATTGCGCTGCCGCTGGCCTATATGTCTACCTTAGTTCTCCCCGCGGAGGATTCCAGGCCCGCGTCGCAGAAATGGAATTCGATCGATCTCGCTGTTGTCTGCCTAACAGGAATTGGGGCAATCGTGTTTTTCTACTCCGGCACATTTTTCCACTGGAATGGGCTAAAAGATTTGTTTAAGACATTCCACGCCTGGTTCGAAACCGGCAGTAGCGGCCATGGTCATGAAAAACCGTGGTATTACTGGCTTGAGTTGATTGCGCGCTACGAATGGCCGATCTGCGCGGGATTGATTCTGTGCGCGTTTTCCTTCCTTTTCCAAAGTTTCGCTCTGCGTTTTCTTGCAATCCTCGGGGTCGGCACGTTTGCCGCTTACAGTATCATCGCTTATAAAACGCCATGGTGCGTTATTAGCATCATCTGGCCCTTGTTCTTCACTTTCGGGGCTTTTATCGTCATCGTGCCCGGGGCACGTCTCGTTCTTTCATCGATAATTGCCTCCATTCTGCTTCTGGTATCGTTCGGCTACGCCGTCTCACTCAATTATTTCCACTGCTCCAGCTTCATCGAAGCAAACTGGGACTCGAACCGACCACTCACCACGAATCTACGCGAATTTTTCCGCTCTGAACCATACGTCTACGTCCAGACCTATAACGATATTTACAAGTTAACCAGGCCACTTTTGGAACTAGCTCATGCGGATCCGCGATTCTACCATCTCGTCGGCCATATCCTGCGCCCCAGTCCATATCCGCTGCCCTGGATTTTGGGCGACTTTCCACGCGTCGGCTACTACGAGCGCGACAATAATCCACCAGAGCTCGACGCCGATTTTCTTCTCGTGGAAGAAAGCAAGATTCCTGAGGTCGAAAAAAAGTTGCGAGGCACTTACTATACCGAGCCATTGACCGTGCGGCCGTACCAAGACACATCAAAATTATATCTACGGGCCGGAGTCTTTCAGGATTTCTTCCCTGGGAGATTGCCAAATTTTATCGGCACCGGAAAACAATAAACGCTTCGGTAATGCGCCTGTTGTCGGCTGGTCTCATCTATGTCGCTGTTTCTACGGTGGCCGCACTGCTACTTGGCGAGAACGCTGGCGGGCTAAATCTGAGTGTTTCATTTGTCTCGCTCATCATCGGAGTCACGGGGGCGATTGGCGCTTTTTTCCTAATGCCGCCATCTGCGGAAGGATCTCGTGTCGCAGCTGAAGATAATGATCCCCTGGCAAAATATCGATCCATTTGGCTTTGTCTGGTTGGATTTGTTTTCGCGATTTTCGCGTTTCGTTCCTTTTGTTGGCTCCTTTACTTCGATGGCGAGAATATTGACATTCAGTCACCTTTCAATCTCGGCGACCTCGGACTGCATCTTACCTATATCAAGACTTTCGCCAACGGGATGTCGCTCTGGCCGGATAGCCCGATCTACATTTACAGCAAGCTCCGCTACCCTGCCGGGATCGATCTTTTCAATGGCATTCTAACCAATCTTGGATTTGACCTTCGGCCTCAACTTGCCGCCACCGGGCTTCTGGCAGCGTTGGCCACCTTTTACGCTTTGTATCGCTGGGGCGGCACCTTCACTGTTGCCGGGTTCCTCTTTAACGGCGGGATTGCCGGCTACGCATTCCTTCAGACGCATCAGTTTCTCGATTATCAGGGGACATCGCATGTCTCCTGGAAAAGTATCCCGTTGACAATGTTTGTTACTCAGCGCGGCCTTCTCTACGCCATTCCCGCCGGTCTCCTTTTACTTTGGCACTGGCGGGCCAAGTATGGATCCGATTCAGAGCGTGAGAAACAACTGCTGCCCGTGTGGGTGGAATATATTCTCTACGCGACCATGCCTCTGTTTCATGTCCACACCTTTATTGCCTTAAGTATTGTGCTTCTGGTTCTGTTTTTGACCCGACCTGCTGCCAGATCGTCGCTCCTCAAACTCATCGCCGCTGCCGTTCTCCCAGCCGTGATCTTCATTTGGCTTACCACCGACAAGATGCGCGCCGGGTCAATTCTGCAATGGCATTTCGGCTGGACCCAAAATATTGGCGAACTCAAAATGCCATTTTTGTGGTTCTGGGTTTTTAATTTCGGCGTCTTTCTTCCGCTCGCAATTGGCTTAATCTGGATTGTCGGGCGGGAGGAAGCGAACGAGCTTTCCGGTCGACAATCTTCCGCGCCCGAACTGAAACAATCCGATCTCGGTCTAATAGACTCGATGATGGGTCGTGCCCACAACTTTGAGCTATCGATTGACGCTGCCTATCTCGCTGCCGCGGTTTTAATCTTCCTGCTGACGATATCGGTCAAAACTGCACCATGGGAATGGGACAACATTAAGTTACTTATTTGGGCCTACTTTATTACCCTGCCCATTCTTTGGAATCGTATGTTAGCTCATTGGCCGCTCCTGGCGCGAGCTGGAGTTTGCTTCCTTCTTTTCCTTTCCGGTTTCGTCAGTCTAATCGGGGGGCTGGCTGCGGGCCGACCGGGCTACCAGTTAGGGAGCCGAGCCGAAATAGATTTCGTTGCCGCCGCCGTTCGCCGGTTGCCGATCGAAGCACGCTTCGCTGGTTTTCCCACCTATAATCATTCTCTCCTCCTGAATGGCCGCAAAATGGTTTGCGGATACGGCGGTCATCTTTGGACGCAGGGAATCAATTCCACCGACGTGGAAAACAAGCTCCACGAACTAATGCTCGGCCAGGGCGACTGGAAGAAAACCGCCCGCGAGCTTGAGGCACGCTATTTATTCTGGGGAAATCTGGAGAAGACGAATTATGGCAACAGCAGCCGCCCCTGGGAGAAACAACTGCCACTCGTCGCCCAGGGTAGTTGGGGGAGCATTTATGATTTCGGCCCGAGCACGAAGCGCTAACGCCTGACCTCAGGTCTCTGGCTCCTCACCCGTTCACAAAGTAAGCAAACTTCCAACTGCCATTTATCCGCCGGATGCCGGCGCGGTAGCCATCGTAGTTTAAAGAAGGATCGGCGAACTGTGGTGGAGCTACCATATAGTCCTGCTTTTTCACGAATTTTTCCGACAAAATACCTTCGAGCTCTGGCCAAAGGTTATTCTCGTCCCAGTACTTGAAGACGCCCTCTCCCGATTTCTCCGGATTCAGACTGTAGCCAAAGTCTCCCGTCATCATCTGGGCGATGGTGTTCATATCGCGCGTTGCCACCGCTTTGCGCAAACGCCCAATAAAAGCATCGAAGTCAACATCAGTTGCTTCCTGGCCAGGCTTCACTTTCGCTGGTTTCTTCTCTTGGGCTACCTTCTTCTTGGGCGGGGTTGTGCAACCGCCTGTGGCGAGGCCAAGCACTAGCAAGACGAAGGCGAAAAATCTGACTCCTGCTTTCATTGGCGATACCTTTGTCAGTGTTTTCTGGGAATGGCAAGTGCACCCTTACGCGCGATCGCAAACGCGGAGTCAAGCTCCGGCGAGCGTCGCACAGCCATCTTGGCTGTGGGGCCAACGAGCATCGTGCCCGTTGAGGTCACCTTTCTGGCCTGACTCGGCCGAAATGATCAATGCTCATGATGGTGAAAACGACAGCGCAAGGGATGTTGGATAAAAACAAAATAAAACGTGCTGATAATTTCCTGAAAGGTGGCAGCCGGACTGTTGATGCCTAAGTGGCCCGCCCGAAGCTGAGCGAAAATAGACTCTGCCGTCAGCGACGACGGCCGTGGCATGGTGGTATAATGCCGGCCAAACGCGCTAAGCTGATGGGCGTCTGACGTTGCAACCAACGGTTTGCCAAACTTTTCCGCGACCTTCATCGCTCGCCGGTTGGGATTAAAAAAGCCTTTGTGAAAATGACAAAGCTCAATCGCATCGAAGCAATCGATTTCATCCAGCAAACGTCTCCCAATTGAACCACCGAGCAGATAAAAAGGATGCGGCGCGATGGTGAAAAGCGTTTCCGCACGCCGCGAACGCAGTTGGCGAACATCGTCGAAAGTGCGCAATCCCTCCACATCCTCCCCGGTAACATTTAAAAGAATTATGTCCGCGCCTTCGAGCCGCATTTCGGCGGCGGAGATCAGTAGAATCCCGAGCCGTTGGGCGGCGGCAAAGACCTCCGGCCGGTCAAAAACCGCGTCGTGCAGGGTAATAGCGAGGACGGAGAAACCGAGTCGCCGCGCCCGAGCCAGAAGTTCATGCGCCGAATAATCCAGCTTGTCCTTCGGATCATCGAGGGTGTGAATATGGAGGTCGAGCTTGATCCAATCGCCTCCTTTTTCACTTCTCGTGCTCGTGCTCGGGCTCGGGCTCATGGTCGTGGTCGTTTTGGATTACGACATCCCAAGCTTCAGGCAAGGCTCAATAATCCCGTGACGGAGAAGAATTGCGACAGGACGATCATGTATGTGAGGGAGCCAACACCCGAAGCCTGAACGCTTAGAGCTTAAACCTTTCGCTCGGCAAAAGCGCTTGCGGCTCTCTGCCTCCCATCTACCATCTTCTAGCTTCCAAAACCGCTCGGGTGGTGGAATGGCAGACACGTACGTTTGAGGGGCGTATGCCGAAAGGCATGCGGGTTCAAGTCCCGCCCCGAGCACCACCGCACCGAAGTCCCAAGCTCCAGAGCTTATACTCAACGGATGAGGTATTTGGCGCGCTGGATCGTGACAGTAAAGAAAGAGCTGTTTCGGATTAACGCCTTCTATCCGAATGACTTAGTTCCACGAAGCAAAAGAAGGGACGATGCACGGCGACGGTCCCTCCAATGACCCGCCCTCAATTCTGTTTTTCGGTTTCTTTTTAGCGAATTTAGATTGTCAGACATTGCCTGTAGTTGGTATAAAATTCGGACCTATATCCCGTCCCGAATGAACACGCCGTGCTCAAGCTCTATCACCGAGGTCAAAAGTCAGCCTTCCGACATCGAACGGCGGAATGAGACACGACCTCCGCACGAAATGAAGAACGCCATTCACCCATTCGGCCCCGTGTTGCTTCGCTTGGAGCTGGTCCTCTCGGTGATTTGCGCAGGACGAAGACGCGCCTGCCAACGGGAAACCTAACCAAACATTTGTGATAATAACGGCGCTCACGCCTGATGCTGTTCACGTCGTAACTCCTTAACCTTGGCAACTTTTCCAACTCCCAAAACGCATTCTAACTTTGCTTCGATTTAATCCAGCGGTTTACCAAATCCTCGAGCACGTCGAGCGGGAGCGCGCCGTTTGTCAGCACGACGTCGTGGAATTGGCGAAGGTCGAATTTTGTCCCAAGTTCCCGCTTTGCTTTGTCGCGCAGCTCAAGGATTTTTAGCATCCCGATCTTGTACGCCGTGGCCTGGCTCGGCATCACGATGTAGCGATTAATGGCGTCGACACATTCGCCTTCACTATTGGGCGTATTCTGCTTCAAATAATCGATCGCCTGGTCGCGCGTCCATTTCTTGGCATGCATGCCGGTGTCCACTACCAGCCGGGCCGCGCGCAAAAGCTCCAGCGATAATCTCCCGAAATCAGAATACGGATCCTGATACATCCCGATTTCTTTCGGCGTCAGTTCACTGTAAAGCCCCCAACCTTCAGTATAGGCAGTGAAACGCGCGCCCAATGTCCGGAATTTCGGAATGCCGGTCAGCTCCTGCGCAATCGCAATCTGCATATGATGGCCGGGAATTCCTTCGTGATGCGCCAAAGCCTCGAGCTGGTAAACCGGTTGGTCATGCATGTTGCGCAGGTTGACGTAAAACATGCCCGGCCGCGATCCATCCGGCGCCGGCTGCTGATAAAACGCGGCGCCGGCTGAGCTCTCCCGGAATTTCTCCACCGCTTTCACCACGATATCCGCCTTCGGCTTGGTTATGAACAATTCATCGAGCCGTTTCTTCATCTCATCCACAATCTGCACCGCCCTGGCCAAATATTTCGCGCGGCCTTTGTCGGTATCCGGCAAATAAAACTGCGGATCCTCCCGCATGAACTTGAAGAAGGCGGACAGGTCGCCCTTGAATCCAACTTTCTCGCGGATTTTCTCCATCTCACCGTGAATGCGCGCGACCTCTTTTAATCCGAGCTGATGAATTTCATCCGCGCTCAGGTTCGTCGTCGTGGTATGGCGCAAGGCCATCTTGTAAAACTCGGCGCCATCCGGGAATTTCCAGACACCGGCATCGTCATTCGCCCGCTTCGACTGATCCTCAAGAAAAGCGATTAACTTTTGGTAAGCCGGCTTGACCGAATTGGACAGCGCGCTCTTCGCCTGTTCGATCAGTTTCGATCGCGCCGCGCCATTGACTTCCTTCAGTGCGCCAACTTTCTTCTTAAAATCGGCCAGCAGCGGACTGTCCGTTCCGGATTCGTCGAATGGCACCCCACCAATGACCTTGCGACAAGCCTCGAGCACCAATGGAAAAACAAACTTGGGCGCGACAACGCCTTTGCCTTCGCACGTCCGCAAATTCACGATCACCTGATCGAATAATTTTGGGATCGCATTCAGCCGTGCGATGTAAGCCCGCGCATCCTTTTCGCTATCAACCTTGTGAACGTTAATCAGAAACGTCGGGATTTGCGCGTGGACGCCCCGCATTTGAGTGATCGGATAAACGTCATTCCGGAAACGGAATTCTTCCCCGGCACGCTCGACTTCGAGTTCGAAAAGTTTGTAGCTCAACTGCGTCGAGACATCGAGTGACTCCAGCTTGAACTCGCGGTGCAAGGTCGCGAGTTGATCCTGCAATACCTTGAAGTCCGCTGCCGCTTTCTCATCCGACAAATCTTCCAATTGATCGTAGTGCGTTTTGATTCCATAAAACGACTCATCGACCGGATGACGCGCCACGGTTTCATCCCAGCACTTGTCGAAAAATTCGTTCGCTCGCTTTGATTCCACCGCGATATTCGCGGCGTTAGCGATCCAGCAGCCCAGAAAAACTGGCAGCGCCAAAGAGAAAATTTCAATTTTCATACAAATCTCTCGCACAATTCGAAGTGAACGTCAGTGCCGTCATCCCGCGCGCAGTAGAGGGATCCCGCTGCGAAACCCTTAAGGTGACTTTAACGGGATCCCTCGACTAACGCTCGGGATGACCAGGTGCTTTGTCCTCGCTCATGCTCGCGCCCGTAATCGTAGTCGAACTCACCCAGAAACAATATAACCTTCTTCGCCGTGCAGGCTGATATCGAGACCCTGACGCTCGATTTCCGGTGTGATCCGCAATCCGATCGTCGCGCGCACAATCAAGGCAATCAGAGAC
>Ga0193750_1000386_pt1 | contig 12072 bp, 12 predicted proteins | sample L1c1metaG_FD_160569 | JGI IMG/M metagenome (GOLD analysis project Ga0193750, IMG submission 160569) | Soil microbial communities from a riparian zone of the East river system, Colorado, United States - L1c1 | ecosystem: Environmental > Terrestrial > Soil > Riparian zone | place: USA: East River...
CGGGCAGTCCCGAGGCGACCAGCGCCGTCGTCACCGCGCTGGGGCCCGGCAGCACCTCGACCTCGATCCCCGCGAGCAGGCACTCGCGCACGAGCGCGAACCCCGGATCGGACACCAGCGGCGTGCCGGCGTCGGACACAAGCGCGACCACGTCGCCCGCGCGCATGCGCTGCACCAGCTCGCCGCTGCGCGCCCGTTCGTTGTGCTCGTGCAGGCTGACGAGCCGGGTCGAAAGCTCATGGCGTGCAAGCAGGACCCGCGTGTGGCGCGTGTCCTCGCAGGCGATCGCGTCGGCCTCCGCGAGTGCGCCCAGCACCCGCAGCGTCACGTCCTGCAAGTTGCCGATCGGTGTCGGGCAGACGACCAGCCGTCCGGCGGCCACCTCCGCGGGAGTCATGGCGCAAATATAGGGTCCGGGCGAATGGCTCCTGAGCAAGACCCCCCGCCGCGGTACACGCGCTACCGCACGCGTCCGCGTCTGCTGCCCGGCGGCGGCGAGCGCGGCGCGCGCGACAAGCCGAAGGGCGGGCGCGAAGCAGGCGGGCGTCGCGGGCGTCGCCGTAGGCGCGAACCGCTGACGCCGGGGCGCAGCCGCGCCCAGCGCGTGGCCGACTGGTGGCGGCGGCTGACCTTCAAACGCGCCGTGCTGGCGCTGCTGGCGCTGGTCGTGTGCTGGGTCGCGTTTTCGCTCGTGCTGTTTTTGATCAGCTCGCATTTCGAGCGCACGTCGCCGCCGTCCAACGTCGCCGCCGTGCTCGATCCGGCCGGCTTTCCGCTGACTTCGGTGAACAACATCCTCGTGCTCGGCTCCGATCGCCGCCCCAAGGGCAGCAAGGAACCCGGCGCCAACACGTCGGGGCCGAGCCGCTCGGACTCGATCCTGCTGCTGCGCATCGGCGGGGGCCACGACGCGCGCCTGTCGATCCCGCGCGACACCGTCATCGACATTCCCGGCCACGGCGAACAGAAGATCAACGCCGCGTACGCGTTCGGCGGGGCGGCGCTGTCGATCTCCACGATCAAGAGCTACCTCGACGTGCCCATCAACCACCTCGTCGAGGTGAACTTCGAAGACTTCCCGCAGTTGATCGACGCGATGGGCGGCGTCGACTACACCGGCGGGTGCATCGTCTCGCGCGTGGACGGCGGCTTTGCAAACGGCGGCTTCACGCTGCGCCTGCCCAGGGGCACCCACCACATCGACGGCAAGCAGGCGCTCGCGCTGGCGCGCACGCGCGAGAACCTCTGTCACCCCAACGAGACCGACCTGCAGCGCGAGGAGCACCAGCAGGCGCTGTTCACCGACATGAAGAACCGCCTGCTGTCCCCGTCGAGCTTCCTGCGCCTGCCGCTGATCGCGTGGAACGCGCCGCCGGCGATCATCTCCGACATGAGCGGTCCGACGCTGCTCGGGCTGTTCGGCGCGCTGGCGGTATCCGGCACGCCGCCGACGCGCGTGCTCAAGCCGAGCGGCGCCGTCACACTGCCCGACGGCGAGCTCGGGCTGCGCGTGTCAGAAAGCCAGCGGCGAGCCGCCGTCACTCGCTTCATGGGCGGCTGACCGATCACGCTTCGCGCCGGAGCGCCCGCGGCGGCACCGCCGACCCCCGTCAGCTCTCCTTGCCCGACGCCGGTTTCGCCGGCTTGCTCTTAGACGAGTCCTTGGAGGCGCCGCCGGCCTTGCCGTCGCCGCTCGACGACGTGCTCGCCGCGTCGCCGCCCTTGGCGGAGGAACCGTCTCCTGAGGAGGAGTCCTTGGAGCTGGAGTCGCCGGAGGATGAGTCCTTGGCCGAGGAGGAGTCGCCCGACGAGGAGCCCTCGGCGGCCGCGGCGGTCTCGCGCTGGCGCTTGCGCGTGCCGTAGTCGGTGTTGTAGAAGCCTTTGCCCTTGAAGTGCACGGCCGGCGGGTGCAGCACGCGCTCGACGGGCACGCCGGTGTCTGGATCGACGGTCAGCGCGTCTTCGGCGAAGGTCTGCTGGATCTCGAAGGTCGTGCCGTCGGGACGGCGGTACTCGTAGATCGGCATCGGGGACGGGTCGGGCTGTCGGCAGTCGGCTGTTGGGCAGTCGGACTAGTCGGTCAGCAGCGCGCGCGCTGCGGCGATTCCCGCCTGGACGGTCGCGGTGAAGTCGCGGTCGGGCTCGGCGAGCATGCGCAGTGCGAAGCCGTCGGCGAGCGAGAAGAGGATCTCGGCGATTGCCTCGGGCTCGGCGTGCAGGTGCAGGATGCCCTCGCGCTGGGCGGCGGCGAGCATCGCGGCGACCTGTTCGCGCGTTCGCCGCATCAGGCCGGCGTACTCTGCAGCGATATCGCCGTTGCGCCGCGAGAGGGTGAACAGCTCGAAGACGAGCGTGACGAACTCCGGGTCGGAGTGGACGGTCTCCTGCAGGTTCTGCGCCATCAGGTCGATGTAGTCGTCGGCCGTCTGGGCGGTGGCGAGCTGGTGCTCGAGCAGCTCCATGCGCAGCTCGCAGTCGCGTCGCACGGCCTCGACGAGCAGCTGCTCCTTGGTGCCGAAGTAGTAGTGCAACAGGCCGCGCGAGACGCCGGCCTCGCGCGATACGTGATCGAACGTCGCGCCGGCCGTGCCGCGTTGGGCGACGCTGCGGCGCATCGCCTCGACGATGCGCTGCGCCTTCTCGCCGGAGAGCGAGCGGCCAGCGGCCGCGCTCGACGCCGCGGAGGGCGAGCCCTTGTCTGCGGGGCGCCTCTCTGCGGCGTCGGTCTCTACGGCGACGGCGTCGACGGCTGCGCTCATCCTGCGGCCGGCTCGGGGACTAGGCCGAAGCGCCGGCCGGCGCCGGCTCCGCCGGGGCGGTGGTCGAGCTGTAGTCGAACTCCTCCTCGGCGCCGAACAGCAGGTCGAGCACCTTCGAGCGCAGGCCCTCGCTGAGCGCGATCGCGAGCACGCCGGCGACCGTTAGCAGCAAAAGCGAACGTCCGATGCCGCCGCTGCGGCGGCGCTTGGGCGGCTCACGCAGCGAGCTCGAGGCGTCGCGCAGGGCGTTCGCGGCCTCCTTGAGCTCGCGCTGGAGCTTGCGGTCCTCGAAGAGCGCCTGCGTGGCGGGCTTGCCGTTGGTCATCCGCCCGTATGCGCTGCGGGCAGCGCCGTAGGCGGTGATCAGGGAGCCACGCAGTTCTTCGTCTGCGAGCAGGCGCTGCAGGTACTGGTTGCGCTGCGCAGCGCGCGCAGCTTCGCCGGCCTTGTTGATCCTGTCCTTAGCTGCCATCACCGAACCTCGTCTCTGCCGAAGCTTTGCTGGGTCTGATGGCAATATACCCCGCTGGGGCCAAGCGAATGCGCGCGGTTGCGGTCGCGACCGGCGACGCGAGCCGGGCGAACGGCGACGGACATGCGAGGCTTGGCGCCGGATGCCGACGTTTGGAGCGAGCGTGACGGTGCTCGGCCTGCTGTTGATGGTGGGCGCGCTCGTCTCTGGCCTGGCGCGGCGCTCGATGCTCTCGCTCGCCGCGCTGTTCGTGCTCGCGGGCTTCGTGCTCGGCAACGGCGCGCTGGAGTGGGTCGACTTCCGCGCGCGGTCGAGCTTCGTCGAGGATCTGGCGTTCGCGGCGCTGATCGTGATCCTCTTTCGCGACGGCTTGGAGGTCGAGGGCGAGATGCTGCAGCGCGCCTGGCACCTGCCGCTGCGCAAGCTGGTGCTGGCGATGCCGCTGACGACGCTCATCGCCGCTGCGAGCGCGCGCGCGCTGATCGGCCTGACGTGGACGCAGTCGTTCCTGCTGGGCGCGCTGCTCGCGCCGACGGACCCGGTGCTCACCTCGAGCATCGTGACCAATGCGCGCGTGCCGCGCCTGGTGCGCCATTCGCTGAACCTGGAGTCGGGCTTGAACGACGGGCTGGCGCTGCCGGCCGTGCTCGCTTTCGCGGCCGCGCTGAGCGCGGACTCCGGGCACTTCGTGTGGTGGCGCTTCGTGCTGCAGGACATCGGCCTGGGTCTTGTGTACGGGTTGGCGTGCGGCTGGATCGCGTCCCTGCTGATGCCGGGCGAGAGCAAGCGCGCGCCGGATGAGCGAATGCCGACCCACCAGCGGTCGCTGTTCGCGCTGGGCGTGGCCTTTGCGACGTACGGCCTGACGGTCATCTCGCCCAAAGGCAACGGCTTCATCGCGGTGTTCGTTGCTGCGATCGTGCTCAGCGTGCGTCGCCCGGACGTCAGGGAGCACTTCGAGAGCAACTCCGAAGAGCTCGTCGAAATCGTCAAGCTGGGCATCTTCTTCGTGTTCGGCTCGCTGCTGACGGTGCATGCGTTCACGCGCGAGGGCTGGGCGGCGCTGGGCTTCGTGGCGATCATGTTCCTGCTCGCGCGCCCGCTGGCGGTGTGGCTGGCGCTGATCGGCCTTCAGGTCACGGGCGGCGTGCGGATCTTCGACCTGACCGCGCTGGTGGTGTTCTGCTCGATCTTCCTACACGGCGTCAGCGACACGGGCGGGGCGAACTGGATGGCCAGGCGCGCGGAGCGAGACGCGGTTGGCGCCGCGAGCGAGGACGACGCCGCGAGCGAGGGCGCGGCGCGAGCTCAGGCGTGAAGCGCGGCCTGCTCCTGCGCCGAGGGAAACGCCCACGCGGCGCGCGAGCGACGCTCCTGCCGAAAGACGAAACGCAGCTGTTGCGGCGGGCGCAGCTGCGCATCGTTGGGACGAAACGTCGCGCAGGGCTCGGCCAGCTCCAGCGCACAGAGCAGGTTGCAGCGGAAGTAACATTCGTCGCAGCTCACCTTGCGCGCTGCGCGCTTAGCCTGCGTTGCCTGTGCCACGCCTTCCCCCAGCCACGAGTCGATTGAACGAACGCCTGGCATCAAAGCACTGCGCGCAGGCCGCGGCCAGCGGGCATCTCGCAAAACGCAGACAAAACCCGTTTCGTACCCGCAACGAGCCGGATTGCCGTCACTTGGATGTGACAATCGCGGCCGGCGCGCGCACTTTGCGGGCGATTGCCGGGCCACCGACGACGGCTCGTCATGATGTGCGCAGATGCGCATCCTCGTCACAGGCGCGAGCGGCTTCGTCGGCTCGCTGATAGTTCCGCGCCTGTTGTCGGAGGGCCATCGGGTGCTTGGCCTGGCGCGCGTTCCGGCGCGCGTGCGCTCCGACGCGGAGCTCGTGCGCGGCGACGCGCTCACAGGTGAAGGTCTGGCGGCGGCACTGGACGGGGTCGAGGTCGCCTACTACCTGATCCACTCGATGGAACGCATCGAGCGCCCACACGACAACGGGCGCGCGTTCGCAGAGCGCGAATGCCTCGCCGCGGAGACGTTCGCCGCGGCTGCGAAGCGGGCGGGCGTGCAGCGCATCGTGTACCTCGGCGGCCTGCTCGGCGCTTCACGCGCCGATTCACATCTGTCGCGCCACCTGTCCAGTCGCGCGGGAGTGGAGCGCATACTGCTGGCGGCGGTGCCGGACTCGGTGGCGCTGCGCGCTTCGATCGTGATCGGCGCCAGGTCGCGCTCGTTTCGCCTGCTCGTGCGGCTGGTGGAGCGCATGCGCGTGCTCGCGCTGCCGGCGTGGCGCAGGTTCCGCACGCAGCCGATCGACGAGCGCGACGTCACCGAGATGCTGGTCGCGTCGGCCACCGCGCATCTTGGCGGGCGCTCGCTCGACGTCGGCGGCCCGGACGTGTTGTCCTATGGGCAGATGATCGAGCGCATCGCCGACCTGCTGCTCGTCAATCGTCCGTCGCTCGGGCTGGGTGTGAACGTCACCGGCGTGACGGCCCGCGTCGCGGCCGCGATCGCCGGCGAGGACCCCGGGCTGGTGCTGCCGTTGATGGAGAGCCTGAACGGCGACCTGCTGCCCGCCGACGACGATGCGGCGGCGTTGCTGGGCGTGCGCCTGCACAGCTTCGACGCAGCGGTCGAACACGCGTTTGGCGAGTGGGAAAGACACGAGGCGCTGGCGGCGCGCTGATGGATGTCCCTCGATGAGTGTGGTGACCGTCTCCACCAGGATCGACGCACCGCGCGAGGATGTGTGGGCGATGGTCATGGACCCCCACCGCCTGGGCGATTGGGTGACGATTCACCGCAAGCTCGTGCACGCCGACCGTGGGGCGCCTCGCGTGGGCTACACGATGGATCAGCAGATCCAGCTGCGCGGCGTGAGCCTGGAAGTCCACTGGAAGCTCGTCGAGTGTGATCCCTGCGCGCGAGCCGTTTGGGAGGGTCGCGGCCCGGCGCGTTCACGCGCGCATACCGAATACGTGCTCAGCAGCAGCGATGGTGCCACGCGATTTGACTATCGCAACGAGTTCCGCCCACCACTCGGTCCCGTCGGGGCGATCGTCAGCCGAGCGTTGGTCGGCGGCATTCCCGAGCGCGAGGCAAAACGCACACTTGAACGTTTGCGTGCCGACTTGGAGAAGCCCAGCGTTACAGAGAACTAGTGTAAGGTGCTGCCCGATCGACAAGCATTTGACTTAGAGCACATTTAACTAGTGATGGGGATGCAAGCGTGACCGACTTCCTTGACAAGAAGCGCCAAGAGATCGCACAGCGACTGAAAGAGCTGAAGCCCGCCGTCGACGAGTACAGCCGCCTGGAGGCAGCCGCAGCGGCGCTGCGGGGCGTCGGTGGAGCCTCGGCTTCGGCGACGGCCACGGCCTCTCCACGTCGCCGTGGACCGGGCCGTCCGCGCGGTTCTGTCAATCGCAAAGCCGCCACGACCGCCACGGCCGCTGCGGCAAAACCCGGTCGTAAAAAAGCCGGACGTCCCGCCGGCAGACGCCGCGCCGGCCGGCGCAAAGGCAGCGGCACGCGCGCGGCCGAGGCGCTGTCGTTCGTGCAGGGTCAGCCCGGCATCACGATCCCGGAGCTGGCGGCGAAGATGGGAATCAAGCAGAACTACCTCTACCGCGTGCTGCCTGGGCTCGAGCAGGAAAAAAAGGTCTCAAAGCAGGGTCGCGGTTGGCACCCGAAAGGCTAGTTCGCAGCACCTGAGATTGACACAAAAGGGCGCGGTCTTTCGGCCGCGCCTCTTTTGTGCCCATGGCGGGCTAGTCGATTCGCAGAAGCACTCGCCCGCTCGGCGGCCGCTCGCTCGGCGCCGCCGCCGCTAGATCAGGCCCTGGTCCTTGACCGTGTCGCGCTCCTCTGTGAGCTCGGCCACGGAGAGGTCGATTTTGCTTCGCGAGAAGTCATCCAGGTCGAGGCCCTGCACGATCTGGTACTCGCCGTCCGTGCAGAGGCACGGGAAGCCGCAGATCAGGCCCTCAGGGATGCCGTAGGAGCCGTCGGACGGGACTCCCATGGATACCCAGTCGGGGTTGCCGGTGACCCAGTCGTTGACGTGATCGATCGCCGCGTTGGCGGCCGATGCGGCGGATGAGGATCCGCGAGCCTCGATGATCGCGGCGCCGCGTTTGCCGACGTTCGGCAGGAAGTCGGTTTCGATCCATTGCTGATCGTCGACGATCGCCGCTGCCTGCTCGCCGCGCACCTGAGCGTGGAACAGGTCGGGATACATCGTCGGCGAGTGATTGCCCCACACGCCCATCTGCGTGATGTCCGTCAGCGGCGCCGTAACCTTGGCCGCCAGCTGCGCGATCGCGCGGTTGTGGTCGAGGCGCATCATCGAGGTGAAGCGCTCGCGCGGGATGTCGGGCGCGTTGTTCATCGCGATCAGGCAGTTGGTGTTGGCGGGGTTGCCGACGACCAGCACCTTCACGTCCTCCGCCGCGTTGTCGTTGAGCGCCTTGCCCTGCACGGTGAAGATCTTGCCGTTCTCGCTCAGCAGCTCCGCGCGCTCCATGCCCTTGGTGCGCGGGCGCGAGCCCACGAGCAGGGCGATGTTGACGCCGTCGAACGCTTCGTTAGGGTCGTCGTGCAGGTCGAGTCCGCGCAGCAGCGGAAAGGCGCAGTCGATCAGCTCCATCGCGACGCCCTCCAGAGCGCCCATCGCAGGCGGGATCTCCAGCAGACGCAGGTCGACCGGCTGGTCGGGTCCCAGCAGCTGTCCGCTGGCGATGCGAAAGACGAGGCTGTAGCCGATCTGCCCGGCTGCGCCAGTGACGGTCACGCGTGTTGGAGTCATGCTCCCGCCTCCATCCGGTCGGCGGATTTGATCCGATCGAGCGCCCTCCGGGCGCTCGTGACCGTAGCTTCGCTGCTTATCACTTATTCATCTCCTGTTTGAGGTTCTCGTCGAGCGACGCGAGGAACTCCTCGGTCGTCTGCCACTCCTGCTCGGGGCCGACCAGCAGCGCGAGGTCCTTGGTCATCTTGCCGTCTTCGACCGTCTGTATGCACACGCGCTCGAGCGTCTGCGCGAACTCGCTCACCTGCGGCGTTGCGTCCATGCGCCCGCGCGCGTCCAGCCCGCGTGTCCACGCGAAGATCGAGGCGATCGGGTTGGTCGACGTCGGCTTGCCCTGCTCGTGCAGGCGGTAGTGGCGCGTGACCGTGCCGTGCGCGGCCTCCGCCTCGACCGTCTTGCCGTCAGCGGTCATCAGCACGCTCGTCATCAAGCCCAGCGAGCCGAAGCCCTGCGCGACGGTGTCGGACTGCACGTCGCCGTCGTAGTTCTTGCACGCCCACACATAGCCGCCTTCCCACTTCAGCGCTGCGGCGACCATGTCGTCGATCAGCCGGTGTTCGTAGGTGATGCCGGCGGCCTCGAAATCGCTCTTGAACTCGGACTCGTAGACCTCTTCAAAGATGTCTTTGAAGCGCCCGTCGTAGCGCTTGAGGATCGTGTTCTTCGTCGACAGGTAGACGGGGTAGGCGCGGTCCAGGCCGTAGCGCAGCGATGCGCGCGCGAAGTCTCTGATCGAGTCATCGAGGTTGTACATCGCCAGCGCAATGCCGCCGCTCGGGAAGTCGTACACGTCGAGCTCGATCGGCTCGCCGCCGTCCTTGGGCGTGTACGTGAGCGTCAGCGAGCCCTCGCCCGGAACGACCATGTCGGTCGCGCGGTACTGGTCGCCGAAGGCGTGGCGGCCGATCACGATCGGCTTGGTCCATCCGGGCACCAGGCGCGGGATGTTGGAGATCACGATCGGCTCACGGAAGATCACGCCGCCGAGGATGTTGCGGATCGTGCCGTTGGGCGAGCGGTACATCTCCTTCAGGCCGAACTCCTTCACGCGCGCCTCGTCCGGCGTGATCGTCGCGCACTTGACCCCCACGCCGTACTGCTTGATCGCCTCCGCAGCTTCGACCGTTATGCGGTCTTCGCTGGCGTCGCGGCTCTCGATGCCCAGGTCAAAGCGCTTGAGCTCGACGTCCAGGTAGGGAACGATCAGCTTGTCCTTGATGAACGACCAAATGATCCGTGTCATCTCGTCGCCGTCGAGGTCGACGAGCGGGTTCTTCACCTTGATCTTGGCCATGGGCGGGTCTGTCCTTCGGCGGGTCGCTGGGCGGGCGGCCGATGCTATCGACCCGTCGCCGCCGCCCACACGGCGCTCGGTCGATCTGCTTGACTTCAAGGCATGGCAACCGTCTCGCAGACGCCGCGCGAGGGCGACGCGCCGTACCGCACGCACACGGTCTTCAACCAGGCAGCGCCGCTGACCGGCCTCGACGTCTTCTCCAGCAACCTGCCACTCGTCGAGGCGACCGAGCGCGAGGGCGCCGGCTGGGTGCGCGAGCGGGCCTCCGCGCTCGGGCGCTTCGTCGGCGGCGAGCCACAGCAGCAGTGGGGCCGGCTGGCCAACGAGAACGAGCCCGTGCTGCACACGTTCGACCGCTACGGCAACCGCATCGACGAGGTCGAGTTCCATCCGGCCTGGCACCAGCTGATGGCGATGGGCGTCGAGCACGAGCTGCACTCGCTGCCGTGGACCAGCGACGAGCCGTTCGCGCACACGGCGCGCGCGGCGCTGTACATGACAGCCATGCAGGCCGAGGCCGGCTTCTGCTGCCCGATCACCATGACCTTCGCCGCGATCCCCGCGCTGCGCACCCAGCCCGAGCTCGCCGCCGAGTGGGAGCCGCTGCTCACCGCCACCACCTATGACCCGCGGCTGATCCCCGTCGAGCGCAAGCGCAGCGCGATCGCCGGCATGGCCATGACCGAGAAGCAGGGCGGCTCCGACGTGCGCGCCAACACGACCGTCGCGCGTGCCCTCAACGGCGGTGGCGCCGGCGCGGAGTACGAGATCACCGGGCACAAGTGGTTCTGCTCGGCGCCCATGTGCGACGTCTTCCTCGTGCTCGCGCAGACCGACGAGGGGCTGTCGTGCTTTCTGCTCCCGCGCATCCTGCCCGACGGGGAGCGCAACCAGTTTCACATCCAGCGCCTCAAGGACAAGCTCGGCAACCGCTCCAACGCCTCCAGCGAGATCGAGCTGCACGGCGCCTGGGCGCGCATGGTCGGCGAGCCCGGCCGCGGCGTGCCGACGATCATCGAGATGGTCGGGCACACGCGCCTGGACTGCGTGATCGGCGCGGCGGCCGGCATGCGCACGGGCGTCGTCAGCGCCACGCATCACGCCGCGCACCGCCAGGCCTTCGGCAAGACGCTGATCGACCAGCCGCTCATGCGAAACGTGCTCGCCGACCTCTGCCTGGAGTCCGAGGCCACCACCGCGCTGGCCATGCGCCTGTCGCGCGCCTACGACGAAGCACACGCGGACGCCGAGAACGGCGACAACGACAGCGACGCGCAGCTGTTCAAGCGCCTGGCCACGGCGGTCGGCAAGTACTGGACGTGCAAGCGCGCGCCCAACCACGCCTTCGAGTCGCTGGAGTGCCTGGGCGGCAACGGCTACGTCGAGGAGTCCGGCATGCCGCGCCTTTATCGGGAGGCTCCGCTTGCATCGATCTGGGAGGGCTCGGGCAACGTGATGAGCCTTGACGTGCTGCGCGCGCTGACGCGCTCGCCGCGCGCGCTGGAGGTGTTCTTCGACGAGCTGCGCCAGGCGCAGGGCTCGGACGAGCGCCTGGACGCGCGCACGCAGGAGCTCCAGGCGCAGTTCGCCGACCCCTCAACGCTCGAGACGCGCGCGCGCCGCGTCGTCGAATCGATGGCGCTGTGCCTGCAGGGCTCGCTGCTCGTGCGCAACGCGCCCGCCGCCGTCGCAGACGCCTTCTGCGCGTCGCGCCTGGCCGGCGACGGCGGCCTCGAGTACGGCACGCTGCCGGCGGGCAGCGACTTTCAGGCGATCATCGCGCGCAGCCTGCCGCACGCCGACGCCTGACGGTCGCGCCCGCCACACGCCTAACATTGGGTAGTGATGGCACCTCGCACGAACTTCCAGCTTGCACGCATCTTCGGCATCCGCGTCGGTGTCGGGCTGAGCTGGTTCGTCGTGCTGTTCGTGTTCATCATCTTCATCACGCCGATCTTCCACGACCAGCTCGGCGGCTCGCGCACGACCGCCTACCTGGTGGCCGTCGCCTCCGTGCTCTCGTTCTTCGCCTCGCTCGTGCTGCATGAGCTCGGCCACGCGCTCGTCGCGCGACGCAGCGGCTTGCAGGTCGCGGGCATCGACCTGTGGGCGCTCGGCGGCATCACGCGCACCGAGGAGTCCAAAGACCCCAAGACGGAGTTTCGCGTCGCCGCCGCCGGACCGTTGGTGACGCTCGCGGTGATCGTCGCCTGCGTCGTCGCGGGTCGGCTGCTGACCAGCGGCACGACCTTCTCCAAACTCGCGCTCGGCGAAGAAAGCGTGCGAGCGACGCCCACGCTGGTTTGGCTGAGCTGGCTGGCGACGATCAACGTGCTCGTGCTCGTGTTCAACCTCGTGCCGGCGTTTCCACTGGACGGCGGGCGCATCGCGCACGCGGCAATCTGGTGGCGCACCGGCGATCGCAACCGCGCGACCCACGCAACCGGACGCGCCGGGCAGGGCTTCGCGCTGCTGCTCGGCGCTGCCGGGCTGTGGTGGCTTGCGACCGGTTCGGGCTCTGCCGGGCTGACCTGCATCCTGCTCGCCTACTTCCTCTACCAGGCGGCGGGCGCGGCGGTGCTGCAGGGCGTCGTCGGTCGACGCATCCAGAGCATCACCGTGGCCGACATCATGGACCGCGAGCCAGTGACCATTCCGGCAGCCGCCACGCTGCTCGACGCCCACGAGCAGTTCTTTCTGCGCTACCGATGGCCGTGGTTCGCGG
>Ga0193750_1000387_pt1 | contig 12045 bp, 8 predicted proteins | sample L1c1metaG_FD_160569 | JGI IMG/M metagenome (GOLD analysis project Ga0193750, IMG submission 160569) | Soil microbial communities from a riparian zone of the East river system, Colorado, United States - L1c1 | ecosystem: Environmental > Terrestrial > Soil > Riparian zone | place: USA: East River...
TGACTGCGCAGTTGACCATTGTTATCGATCAGGTTCCGAACGCCATTTCAATTCCGGTGCAAGCATCATTTCAAACATCGGGGCATACGGTGGCCTACGTTTTGCACGGCGCGGACTTTGATGAGCGTGTCATCGAACTAGGGCGGCGGAGTGGAGACCGGGTTCTTGTTGCCAAGGGTTTACGTCCCGGCGAGCGAGTGGCGTTAAAAAATCCCATGACCAAGGACCAAGCTCAGTGAGCCCTCGACGCAGAATCGTATGGGCAGCTATTGTTCTGGTGGTCCTGTTCTCGATCGGCATGATCGGCGCCGCCCGCCGGACGCACGTGGCGAGTGAAGACGGTGACATTCCGGTAGCCTCAGTCAAACGGGGCGATCTTGATACCAAGATCTACACTACCGGCGAACTGCGTGCGAGCCACTCCACTATGCTCAGTGCTCCTCCCATTGGAGGCGGCGTCCTCCAGATTACTCACCTGCTGCGCACCGGAACACCGGTTAAGAAGGACGATGTTGTCATTGAGTTTGATCCCGCCGAGCAGCAGTACAAGCTGGAGCAAAGCAGGTCGGAATTGCTTCAAGCCGAGCAGGAAATCACCAAGGCGAAGGCGGATGTTGCAGTACGTACCGCGCAGGACAAGGTGGCTCTCCTGAAAACCAGATTTGACGTCCGAGGGGCGGAACTGGAGGTCGGCAAGAACGAACTGGTAAGCGCCATTGATGCGAAGAAGAACGAACTCGCGCTGGACCAGTCTAAGCGGGCGCTGGCGCAGCTCGAACAGGACATCCAATCTCACACCGTGTCCGGGAAAGCCACGATCGCCCTTGCCCAGGAAAAGCGGAACAAAGCGCGCTTGGCAATGGACCAGGCGCAGCAGAATATTCAAAAAATGCGCGTTCGCTCGCCCATGAACGGATTGGTCGCAATCGAAAAGAACGTTGATTCAACTGGAGGAATGTTCTGGGATGGAATGTCATTGCCCGACTATCGGGAAGGCGACCAAACCCAGCCCGGCAACACGATCGCCCGGGTTATCGATCCGGCCGAGATGGAGGCATCGGCCAAGATCAACGAACGGGATCGGAGCAACATTAGAATCGGGCAGGATGTCGACATCCGGCTCGATGCCCTTCCGGGGTACTCGTTTCATGGCACCGTGAAAACACTGTCCGGGATGGCGATGAAGAATTTCTGGGAGGACCAGTCGGGAGGCAAGTTCGACATCACCGTTCATATCCCAAGTGCCGACCCCAGGTTGCGTGCCGGTTTCACGGCACAATTGTTCATCGTGGGCGACGTGCGCAAGGACGTTCTGTATGTGCCTCGGCAAGCATTGTTCATAAAAGATGGCAAGCGCGTTGCGTACGTAAGAAACGCCACTGGCTTTGAACCTCGTGAGGTCGAAGTTAAAGCCGAGAATGAGAGTCGTGCGGCTATCGAAGGATTGAAGCCGTCAACGGAGGTAGCTCTCATCAATCCTTTGGTTCCAAGGAAGGTGGCAAGTCCCGGCACGGCCGAACCCATCAGCGGAGGTGCACGCTAGGTGTCTCCACTGACCACGACCGGCAGCGCACCGATAGTGCAGATTCGCCAGCAGTGGATTCCCGATTTGCGGCTGGGTTTGCAAAACTTGTTGACCCACCGGCTTCGTTCCCTGCTGACAATGTTGGGAATGATTTTCGGTGTGGCAGCCGTGGTCACCATGCTCTCCATTGGAGCCGGAGCCCGACAAAGAGTGATGGCTTTTATCGAACAGATGGGGGTCCGTAACTTGATCGTCGAAGCCAAGGAGAGTACGGATTTTCAGGCTCATCAGAAGATCCGGAAAATCTCACCCGGCCTTACCTTCCAGGATTACCGGGTCATCCGTGACAACGTTAGCGACATTGCTGCTTCTACTCCCCGCAAACGGTTCGTTCCAACCAAGACCATCCCGAAACCCCAGCAGGAGCTTCCCACCATTTATGGTGTAAACCCCACTTACACGACGATTGCCGCCCTTCATGTGATGGAGGGAAGATTCTTCAACCAAGAGGACGAGGATCGCGCTGCGCCGCTCTGTGTGCTCGGAGCGGGAGCCAAATCCAGCTTATTTGGGGTTTCGAATCCTGTGGGCCAGCATGTAAAGCTCGACGAGCAATGGTTTCGGGTCATTGGGGTCGTAGGCCCTCAATTAACCTCGCAAACCGACATTGCGGGTGTACCCTCGCAGGACTTAAACAACATCATCTATGTTCCGCTGAACTCAGCCCTGTTCCGGCTTCAGAACACGTATAGCTTCTTTCGCGATGAAATCGACGGAGTTTATTTGAACCTGCGGGACCCTGACGCCATCGTTCGGGCGTCGCAGGTGGTTCGGGCCCTGCTGGACGCGTCCCATCACGGCGCTGGGGATTTCAGCATTATCGTGCCTGCGGAACTCCTCGCGGAACAAAGGCGAACCGAGCGTCTGTTCAATGCGGTCATGGTTGCGATTGCTTCGATCTCGCTTCTGGTCGGTGGGATCGGAATCATGAACATTATGCTGGCCAGCATCCTGGAGCGCACACGCGAGATAGGCCTTCGTCGCGCGGTGGGCGCCCGGCACTCGGACATCGTTCGCCAGTTCGTGGTGGAAGCAACCATGATCTCGTTTGTCGGAGGAACCTTCGGAATCGTCTTCGGTTTCGGGATGTCGCGTTTGATCGCCTGGCTGGCGGGATGGTCGACCATTGTCACCGCCACGTCGATTCTTCTGGCGTTTCTGGTTTCTATTTCTGTGGGCCTGATTTTCGGCATTTACCCGGCAGTCAAAGCGGCTCGTCTGGATCCAGTAGAAGCAATCCGGTACGAGTAAGCAGCGTCTCTGTCTTTCAACAATTCTGGAGGCCAACCATGAAGCTTCGTCTTGTTCTTCCGATTCTGCTGTCTGTTGCGATGGGCATCCTCCAAGCACAAACGGTGCGCGAACGGGAGACATTCCGCGGACTATCCAATCCACAAGCGCTCTCAGACACGCTCCCGGGCCCGCGGTACATGAGTGAGCATGTGGTTGACGGGAAGCTACGCCTGACTCTGCAGGATGCGGTTGTTCTGACACTGGCCAATAACAGTAACGTCAGGATCACGGAACTCAATGTCGAAACGGCAAAATATGGCGTGTTACGGATGCACCAGCCGTTCGACCCTCTCGCCCAGGCCAGCTTCAGCACGCTTCGGTCGACCTCACCAACCTTTTCCGACCTTGCCGGCGCTCAGACGCTCAGCACGCTCAATCAGATAACACAGATCAATTACAGCCAGAACTTTGAGACGGGAACTAACTTTCAGGTCGGCTTCAGCGCTAGTAAGCTCTCATCAAATAGCACATTCAACTTTTTCAATCCATCACTTACCTCCAGTCTGAACTTGCAATTTACTCAGCCGCTGTTGCGGAGTCGCTGGCTGTTCGCGAACCGCGCACCTCTCATGATCGCGCGCCACAATCTGCGACAATCACGCGCAAATTTCGAAGCTCAAGTCAGTGACGCTATTCTCCAAGTCGTAAGCCAATACTGGGGCACAGTCCAGGCGCGCGGCAATTTGGAAGTGGCGCGAAAGTCCATGGAGGCTGCGGAAGCCAGCTATCAACGGGATAAACGAGCGCTGGAATTGGGCGCCTTACCGCCGCTGGATATTTACCGTTCCGAGTCCCAGGTGGCTTCACGGCGTGTGCAGGTGATTCAGGGCGAGTATGCCTTGAAACAGGCCGAGGACGCCTTGCGTTTGACCATCGGTGCGGATCTGGATCCTTATTTTCGTGCGCTGGATTTGGATTTAACGGAAAAGGCGGAACCGGAGGGAGAACTGCGGAATGTCGACGCGTCAACCGCGCTCCAACAGGCCTTGGACAGACGTCCGGAATTTGAAGCGCTGCGCCAGTTGCGGGCGACTGATGATATCAGCGTCAGACTGGCACATAACAACCTGCTGCCCGATCTACGATTGAGCGGAAATTATTCCAGCAACGGACTTGGAGGGAATCAAATCGACACCTCTGTTTCGCCACCTCGGCTGATTCCCGGAGGATTTGGCGACTCGTTGAACCAGCTGTTCGGCTTTGGATTTCCCACCTACGGGTTCACCCTAAGTCTAAATTTGCCAATCAGAAATCGAGGCGCTCAAGCCGACCTGGGAAATGCTCTGGTCTCGCGCCGCCGTGACTTGTACACCGAAAGGCTGCTTCGTGAGCAGATCACGCTCGAGGTGGCTAATGCCGTTCACCTGCTCGAACAGGCGAGTCTCACCGTGGCGGCCAGCGAACAAGCTCTGGACCTTGCCCAGAAAAATCTAGCCGCTGAACAACGCAAGCATCAATTGGGATCAGAGACGATTTTCTTTGTGCTGGAGGCACAAACAGAACTGGCTCAGGCAGAGACGGGTCTTCTGCAAGCGCAGGTTAGTTATCAGCTCGCAGTTGCAGCGGTCGATCACGCTACCGGGAGATTGCTCGATCCATATCGCGTTACCATTACGGACCTGACCAAGTAAATCCTTTTGATATTTATCCGAGAGGTGGTGGAATCTACCCGTTTGCCTTCGCGACCAGCAAAATCGCGAAGCAGTAAAACACAAACATGAGCGCAAGATATACTTTGGCTCGAGTCCCCGCGCCTGCGAATTCCTTCCACGCCAGCACTCCCCACAACGCAGCCACCATTGGTGCTGACTGACCAATCGCATACGAAATCGCCACGCCCGTGAAATTCGCGGCCACCAGATTGAAAACCATACCTGTGCCCCAGATCACACCGCCGAGCAGTCCCAGCATGTGTCCTGAAGATGAGCCTTTGAAAAATCCGCTGAAGTCCACGGGCTCTCCAACCAATGGCTTCTTCATGAAATAAATATTCCAAAGGAAGCAAGAGAGTAGTGCGCCGAGGGTCAAGAAAACCGCAATACTGTACGGCCCAAGGGTGTTGCCCTTGGTCATCGCGCTGGCCACGAAGGGTGCCCACAATCCCATCAAGACTCCAGAGACGATGCAAGTGATAATGCTTTTCTTCGAGACCGGCCGGCCCGCGCTGGCCAGGCTCGCGTAGGCTTTGCCGTCCATGATCACAGCGATCAGGGCGCAAATCACGCCGGCCGCGAGCAGTCCGCCATTGCCCCTGGGCTGAAGGATAAAGCTCGAAACCACGCCGACTACCAGAGCGATTCCAATCGAAATCGGAAACGCGACGGCCAACCCTGCCATATCAATAGCCGCGACCAGCAGGAGATTCGCCAGATTGAAAATGGCGCCTCCGATCATGACTGAAACGATATTCGAAGTGTCAGCGGAGTGAACATTGTTGAGAAAGCTGTTCGCGTCATTCGCCGTGCTTCCCAGAGTAAAGGCGAATATCAAAGAAATTAAAAAGATGCCGACGGCATAGTCCCAATAGAACAGCTCAAACCGATAGTTCTTGACGCCCTTATAAGTGTTTGCCCACGATCCCCAGCAGATGGCGCTGGTGATCATCATGAGCAGTGCTATCTCCAAACTATGCGGTGTATACATTCATTCTCCTTGAGCGACTCATGCTTGACTGGCCGCGGGACAACCCCTTACTTACCGCGAATTCTAGAAACAAAAAGCCGCAAGAATCGATCGGCATCCAGATCAACACAAACTTTCGCATTAGGTAATACTTTATCTACTCCCTCGATCACATAGTGGTCCCCGCGAAGAACGTTGCGCTCCACCATCCCGTGTCGATTCCCCACGGTTTCTCCCCGGGTAAACTCTCCCCGGGTTTCGACGTCCACATGCATTTCTTGAACTTTCACCAATGTTGGATCAATCGCCACCGCTACCGCGGAAGGATCGTACATCGGCGCTCCTGGAGAACCAAACGTTACTGAAAGATTCACCAGATACTTGGCGACCGCATAGATAAAGTCATTGACAGGTCCGTGAGTTTGTCCAAGTTGATCGAGGTATTTTTGTGTAAACAGGGCCTTGTCGCCGACTTCCAGACCTACCATGGTCAGCGGCCATCCTGCTTGAAAAACGATTTGTGCGGCTTCCGGATCGTTATAAATGTTGGCTTCCGCAGCGGCATTCACGTTGCCACCGCTGATTGAGCCTCCCATCAAAATGACTTCCTTCACCAGAGGAACGATCGACGGATCCTTCTCCACGGCCAGCGCAATATTAGTAAGCGGGCCAACCGGAACCAGTGTGATTTCATGCGGTGAAGCGTGAACCAGCTGGATGATTACGTCGGGGCCAAAGTGAGAATCAACTTTGCACTTACTCGCTGGCAATTCAACATTTGCTAATCCATTTTTGCCATGCCAGAACTCGGCTGTGATCAGTTTCTGGAACAGGGGGTGTTGTGCACCCGCCGCCACAGGAATATCGCACCGGTTCGCCAGTGAAACCATGCGCAACGCGTTCTCCAGACCCATGGCCGCCGTGACGTTTCCCGGCACCACAGTGATTGCGCGGACATCCAGTTCCGGTGAGTTGAGCGCCAGCATTAGCGCCAGCGCGTCGTCACTACCAGGATCGGTGTCGAAGATAATTTTCTTGGCGGCGAGGCCAGGCAGTGGGAGCGCGGCCAGCATGCAAATCAAAAGAAGAGCAGAAACAGAGGGGTTCAGGCGTCGAAAGCTCGTAACTCCGACAAACTGAAGAATTTTCATTTGTCCGCGGAAAGAACAGCGCGTAGCCTAGCGTCGAGATTTGCAATGTGTCAAGACCTAAAGTGGAAGGCGCGTTAAACCTGGATCCAGTATGAATAGCAATGCTTCGCGCACCTGCACTTTGCTTCTCTCGGCCATGCCGTACAATTGTTGCTACAGGCAGCAGTTCCGGCTGAGCTTCAGTCCTCAGCCGAGTAAGCCCGAATCGTACTTCTGTCGGAGAACATCCAAATGTCGGTGGAAGACAGCAGACATTACCGTATCGGCGAACACGCCGCTGACGCTACGACGGAAGGCCTGTTCCAAGATTCCCACCTGCCGTTGGCGATACTCGGCGGGCGCCCGCTTCTATCCAACAAAGGTATACCGCTCAATCGTGAGTGTATAAATCAGGTTCGAGTTAACACGAGTGCAGTGGAGCACAGAGCGCAGACGCATATCGCCCGCCGTACAGTGAAAAAAGATTGGCAGGCGGCCTGGCTACTGCGCGCGATTACGTGTATGGATCTCACGACTCTTTCTGGGGACGATACCGATGAGCGAGTCCGGCGCTTGTGCGCCAAGGCCAGGCAACCGATTCAGCAAGACCTGGTGAAACGTTTGGGAATAGAAGATCTCAAAATTCAGGTTGCCGCGGTGTGCGTCTATCACAAGTTTGTGGAAACAGCGCGCGCGGCGCTAGCAGGCAGCACCATACCGGTTGCGGCCGTTGCCACCGGATTTCCCGCCGGGCTTTCTCCGTTGTCCGAACGCATAGCCGAAATCCGCCGTTCCGTTGAGGCTGGAGCTCAAGAAATTGATGTGGTCATAACCCGTGCTCACGTTTTTGGAGGCAGGTGGCAAGAACTTTACGACGAAATTTCCGCCTTCAAACAAGCGAGCGGTCAGGCACACATGAAAGTTATTCTCGGAACTGGCGACCTGCTGACTCTTCGCAATGTCGCTCGCGCCAGCTTTGTTGCCATGATGGCCGGCGCCGATTTCATCAAGACGTCGACCGGTAAAGAGCCTACCAATGCCACGCTACCGGTGGGCTTGGTCATGACGAGGGCGATTCGTGAATACGCGCAGGAAACTGGCATGGCGGTTGGGTTCAAAGCTGCGGGCGGCATTCGGGCCGCCAAGCAATCCCTGGAATGGCTGTCTCTCATGAAAGAAGAACTTGGCCCTTCATGGATGAAGGCAGAACTTTTCCGCCTTGGAGCCAGCGGACTTTTAGGTGATATTGAGCGGCAATTGGAGTATCACGTGACGGGTCGTTATTCGGCGGATTATCGTCATCCCATTGCTTAGTTTTTCCAAAAACAATGAGCATCGCTGAAAAATTCGCAGCAATGGAGTACGGCCCGGCGCCGGAAGATGCGAAAGAAGCGCTCACTTGGCTCGACCAGCACTCGCGCCGCTTCGGCCACTTCATCGACGGGACATGGCGGGAGCCTTCTGCACGAGAATACTTCGACACTACCGACCCTTCCACCGGTGAGAAGCTGGCCAGTGTGGCGCAAGGATCATCCGCCGATATTGATGCTGCTGTCAAAGCTGCCCGTGCGGCGTTTCCAAAGTGGCAGTCACTCACGCCGCATGCGCGCGCGCGTTATATGTATGCGTTGGCGAGGCAGGTACAAAAACACTCACGGCGTCTGGCCGTGCTGGAAACGATGGACAACGGAAAACCAATTCGTGAGAGCCGCGACATCGATATCCCGCTGGTAGCCAGACATTTTTACTACCACGCCGGTTGGGCGCAGCTTCTGCCGCAGGAGTTTCCGGACTACACGGCTTGCGGAGTCGTGGGACAGATCATCCCATGGAACTTCCCGCTGCTTATGCTGGCCTGGAAAATCGCTCCTGCTTTGGCCACGGGAAACACCGTTGTGCTGAAGCCGGCCGAGTTCACCCCGCTGACTGCGCTTGCATTGGCCGAGATCTGCCAGGAGATCGGACTCCCTGCCGGCGTCGTTAACATCGTGACTGGCGATGGTTCCACCGGCGAAGCGCTGGTCAAACATCCTGACGTGGATAAGGTCGCGTTCACTGGCTCAACAGAAGTGGGCCGCGCGATCCGCAGTGCGACTGCGCAAAGTCACAAGCGACTATCTCTCGAGCTCGGGGGCAAGTCTCCTTTCATCGTTTTTGAAGATGCCGATCTCGACAGCGCCGTGGAAGGACTGGTGGATGGGATCTGGCTCAATCAGGGACAGGTTTGCTGCGCGGGCTCACGTCTTCTCATGCAGGAGAGTATCGCTGAACCATTAATCGCAAAGATACGCGAGCGCATGGTCACGCTTCGCGTAGGTCCCCCGCTCGACAAAGCAATCGACATTGGCGCAATTGTTGCTCCTGTCCAACTAGAGCGCATTCAGCGACTGGTGAATCAGGGCGTCGCCGAAGGTGCTACCTGCTGGCAACCTCAAACCGAAATGCCATCGCGCGGTCTGTACTTTCCGCCGACGTTGCTCAGCAACGTTCATCCAACCTCGATGGTGGCACAGCAGGAAATTTTCGGACCCGTGCTGGCCGCCATGACTTTCCGCACCCCCACCGAAGCGGTTGAGCTTGCCAACAACACAGCCTACGGCCTTGCTGCATGCGTGTGGAGCGAAAGCATCAATGTTGCCCTCCACGTTTCGGCGCAGCTCAAAGCCGGCGTGGTGTGGGTGAATTGCACAAACTTGTTCGACGCCTCCTGCGGATTTGGCGGTTACCGCGAAAGCGGATTCGGCCGCGAAGGGGGCAAGGAAGGGCTGCTTGAATATCTCGAGCCGGCATGGTTCAAGAAAGCACCTGCCCTCCCCGCCGCGAAACCGATTTCAGGAGAACGCGCGAATAGCGACCCCCAACCCGCAAGCACAGCCCTCGATCCTACCGAGATTGATCGCACTGTAAAGCTTTATATCGGAGGCAAGCAGGCGAGACCGGATTCTGGTTACAGCATGGAAGTTCGGGGACGGAATCGGCAAATACTCGGTGAAGTACCCCTCGGCAATCGCAAAGACATTCGAAATGCGGTTGAAGCCGCTCACAAAGCCGCTGGCTGGGCCAAAACCACCGCGCACAATCGCGCTCAAATTCTTTACTACATGGCAGAGAACCTGTCCCAGCGTCGGGAGGAAGTTGCTCATCGCTTATCGGCTGCGGTAGGAGAGGCACAAGCTGCAACCGAAGTGAACGCGGGGATTGAGCGCATCTTTTCTTATGCTGCGTGGGCGGATAAATTCGACGGTGCCGTACACAATCCTCCCTTTCGCAACATTTCGCTCGCGATGAACGAGGCGATTGGAGCCGTAGGCATTATTTGTCCACATGAAGTACCGTTGCTCGGCTTTCTTTCTGTTGTCCTGCCCGTTGTGGCTGTCGGGAACACCGCAATCGTTGTTCCTTCCGAAACTTATCCGCTCATCACTGGAGACTTGTACCAACTCTTCGATACCAGCGATCTACCGGGCGGAGTAGTCAACATCGTTACGGGATACTCATCACAACTGCTCAAAGTTCTTGCCGAGCACGATGATGTCGATGCCATCTGGTGTTTCACTGACGAAGCCAGCGCGTTTGCGGCCAAGTCTTTCTCAACCGGAAATTTGAAGCAGGTCTTCACCAATGAAGGTCGCGCCATTGACTGGTTCGACGTGAAGCAAGGCGAGGGCCGATGGTTTCTCCAACACGCCACCCAGGTGAAGAATATCTGGGTACCCTACGGGGAGTAATTCGAAAACCGCGCTAACCCGCTTGACTGCCCTCAAATCCGTTGACAACAAACGCCAGCGCTGACTAGACTCGCGTTCTTTAAGTTTCGATTCGAACACAAATTGGTCGAAAGAGTTCCGTGAATCCTATGGCGAAACGTCCGCGCATTGCCGTCGTCGGAAGCGCAAATATCGATCTGACAACGTTTACCGAGAAGTTCCCTAAAGCGGGGGAAACAATTTTCGGCCAGAAGTTTGATCTCGGCTTTGGTGGCAAAGGCGCCAACCAGGCAGTGGCATCGCGACTATGCGGTGCCGACGTTTTCATGGTCGCCAGGGTGGGCAACGACTTGTTCGGTCCCGCAACCATTCAGAATTTCAAAAAACTTGGAATCGACGCAACTCATGTGAAACAGATCGACGGAGTGTCCAGCGGAGTAGCGCCAATTTTCGTGGAACCCAACGGCCAGAATCGCATCTGGGTAGTCAAAGGCGCCAATGATCTGCTTAAGCCCGCAGACGTGGATGCCGCCGCCGACCTGCTCAAGACCGTCGATTGCATGGTCCTGCAATTTGAGATTCCTCTTGAAACCGTCTATTACAGCGTCAGTTTTGCACGTAAGAATGGCATTCGCTGCATTGTCAACCCCGCTCCTGCTCAACCCGTCGACTTGAATGCGCTCGCCGGCCTCGACTATTTCGTCCCTAACGAAAGTGAAGCCGAGACCATCACGGGAATGCCAGTACGAAACGTCGATGAGGCGAAAAAGTGCGCAGAGAAATTACTCTCGGGTGGGGTCAAGCGGGTCATCATCACACTTGGAGCAAACGGCTCGTTGCTGGCCGGTCGCGAGGGCATGGAGCACATTGATGCATTCAGCGTGAAGAGCGTCGACAGTACCGGCGCGGGCGACGCATTCATCGGCAGCTTCGCCGTGTTTCTCGGAGAAGGCCTGCCCGAACGCGAAGCCGTCCGCAAAGCCAATCTATATGCCGGACTCTCGACCACCGGAGTCGGAACTCAAAAATCATTCTATGATCGCGCACGCTACGACGCAGACTGGGCGGCGCGAGCCAAATCCTAGCGGCGACTTCAACCCTTGCCGATGGCGTGGCGGAACCGCTGGGATCCTGAGCCGCGACTGTGAACGTCACAAAGCAGTGTGACGGTTGCGGTTGACAAAGAGGTGAGTGAATAGCTATGGTTCTGCCCGCAGATTAATTTCAGATTTGCAATTCACAGTTGCTCAGCCGTCGCGACGACCAGCCTGCCCTTCACAGGGAGTGGGGAGTCCAACCGTCACTCGATGACGGATCGCCAAGGGGGATGCTGATGCTGACTAAACGCACGCTGCTCGCAATTTTCTCTTCACTTGTATTTCCCATCTGCCCGCTGCTCTATGGCCAGGCGACGGGGAGCTTATCTGGCACCGTTTCGGACAAGACTGGATCGGTGGTTACCGGAGCGAAGGTGACGGTCACTTCCCAAGGCACGGGTGTTTCTCGCGACGCTGTGACCGACGATACCGGACATTATCTGGTCCCCTTGCTCCCGGTTGCCGAATACACCATTCACGTCGAATCGCAAGGCTTTCGGTCCTCCGAACAGAAGGACATTCGCCTTCAAGTGGACGAGCACCGCGAAGTAAATTTCACCTTGGCGCCGGGTTCGGTCACCGAGAGCGTGGAAGTAAATGCGACCGCAGTG
>Ga0193750_1000388_pt1 | contig 12029 bp, 8 predicted proteins | sample L1c1metaG_FD_160569 | JGI IMG/M metagenome (GOLD analysis project Ga0193750, IMG submission 160569) | Soil microbial communities from a riparian zone of the East river system, Colorado, United States - L1c1 | ecosystem: Environmental > Terrestrial > Soil > Riparian zone | place: USA: East River...
AGCCCGCTTTATCAGGTGCGCGTCCCGTCGTATCAACTGGACCGCGCTGCATTTGATGAAGAGGTGCTGCGCCGTGCCGGTGTGGCTGGTGCGCACATTATGCGTCCCGTGACTGTGACGGATGTACAGCTTTCGTCCGGGAAAGAGCAAACGGTTACATTTCGCAATGGCGACGGGACGAAGACGTTTCGCTCGCGCTGGATTGTCGATGCATCGGGCGTGGCTGCACTACTCGCCAGAAAGGGAGGTTGGTGGAAATCCAATACCGAGCACCCGACCGCGGCGGCGTGGTCAAGATGGAAAGGCGTGAAAGACTGGGACAGCCGCGAGCTTGCTGAGAAATATCCGCAATGGTCCTCGGCCGTTTACGCAACGCGTAATACTGCCACGAATCACGTTATCGGCGACGGATGGTGGAGTTGGTGGATCCCACTCAAAGGCGGCGACGTGAGTGTCGGCGTTGTTTTCGATCAGCGGCTGGTCGATTGGCCACAGGATGGAGGAAAAATTGGCGATCGGCTGAAAACTTTTCTGATGAAGCATCCGGTCGCGCGCGAAATGCTGGCCGATGCCGAATTTGATGAAGAAGATGTGCATTGGCGAAAAAATCTCGCCTACTACAGCACAACTTTCGCGGGCGACGGTTTTGTTTTGGTGGGAGATGCCGCCGCGTTTATGGATCCCTTCTATAGTCCGGGGATGGATTGGATTTCATTCACCACTTCCCGTGCCGCCGCGCTGATCAATGCGCAACGAAGAGGCGAACCGATGGCTGAATTGGTGGAGCGGCACAATCGCGATTTCGCCAGAAGTCATCGCTGCTGGTTCGAAGCTGTCTACAAAGATAAATACGAATACATGGGCGAATTCGATCTCATGAGCACGGCCTTCATTTTCGATCTTGGTCTGTATTACCTGGGCGTTGCGTCACGGCCGTTTAGGTCGGGCGAGAAAGCGCTGCTCGTTCCGCCATTTTCACAAACGGCGGCCGGCCCGATCTTTCGTTTCATGCGGACCTACAATCGCCGTTTTGCTGAGATTGCACGTCGTCGCCGCAAACGGCAGATGCTCGGCAAAACGAACCGCGCACAGCGGTGTCTAATCCCAGGTTTTACCTTGAAGTCCACTAATCCGAAGCTTTTAGCTCAAGGCTTCGCCAAATGGGCGAGGATAGAACTGGGTGAGCTGCTCGCTCCAAGCAGATCGTAATTGGCTCCAGAGGTAGGATTCGAACCTACGACCAATCGGTTAACAGCCGACCGCTCTACCACTGAGCTACTCTGGATCGTCAACGCTCGATTGAGCGGCGTGAAATTGGCCCCGCCGGGGCGGGGCGGCAAGTAATTTGGTTGCGGGGGCTGCCCCGCCTAGGCGGGGAGCGATCCCTGAGACTTGTGCAATCCAGTTATTTGATAGAAGCCGTTTCCACCTTTTTGACGTTTCAAATTTAATTCAAGCCTGCGCGCATCAGTCAACTCAAGCCGATCACTCTGCCAAATCAACTCCCATGGTCCTTTGCCTCGGGTCGAAGGCGTCATTCCCGAATTATGCTGTTGAACTCGAAGAGCGACGTTTTCCGTGAATCCAATGTAACGGCGTCTCTTCCGATTCTGGAGAACGTAGACGCGATAAGTTTCCGGCACCGGGGAAATTGGTTGCGGGGGCTGGATTTGAACCAGCGACCTTCAGGTTATGAGCCTGACGAGCTACCAGGCTGCTCCACCCCGCGGGATCATTATGGCGAGATGATGCGCGGAAGCAAACTCAAAGCCGGGTTTGGAGGCGGACAACCCGATCGGGGAGAGTCAGTTTCGTGCGCTGCGAATTCGCGTCAAAGGCGTTACTATTTTTTCAATAAATTCCACAACATTGGCATAGAAGGTTCTGCAAAATCACGCCTCAACCCATGCGCGTCCTAATTGCAGACGATCAGCCCAGTGTCGGCAACACGGTGGCTTTGTTGGTCAATGCCGCTAAACATCACGTGGTCAAAGTTGTTAGTTCCGGCGCGGAGGCAATCCGGGCCTATCACACTTATAAGCCCGACATTGTGCTGATGGATTACTCCATGGCCAGGTTGAATGGGGGAACGGCGTGTCGATACATTCTCACGGAAGATCCAGGGGCCCGGATCGTTTTTGTTTCCAGCCGACCCGCGACCGAACTGACGGACATCGGGGCCGTCGCCATTCTGCCAAAACCAGTGGACCTCGAAGAACTCGAAGAGCTGCTCAATGATATGGACGCGCAACTGGTCTTCGATTACGCGCGCTACAGATAAAGCGAAAGCGTCCTTCGCGGCGGCGAAAATTTGCGTTCCGCGGTTGAGGCGGTTCCCTTAGTGAGTGACCGGGGCGCGCACTGCAAAGAAAGATGGCGGTAGAATTCTGGTCGGCACCGCAAGCTGGACCGATCCCAGTTTCGTCGAGCGTTGGTATCCAAGAAAAATGGCGGCGCACGAACGACTCGCCTGGTACGCGCAGCATTTCGAGATGGTCGAAGTGAATTCGACCTTCTACTCAGTCCCCGACCAGCGAACGGTGGAGCGATGGTGTGCGACTACGCCGCCTGCATTCATTTTCGATGTGAAGCTGCATCAGTTCTTTTCGTTTCACTCGACGCAGCGAAAATTATTGCCACCAGAATTGCAGCGGCTCGTTCACGCCGATGCGAAAGGGAAGGTGACCGCTTCTGCGACGTTGCGAGATGCACTTCTCGAATATTTTCTCCGGCCGATGTCGATCTTGCGATCCGGTGGAAAGCTCGGTGTATTTCTGTTGCAACTTTCGCCGGCGTTCTCGCCGCGGAAACATGAACTGAGCGAGCTCGAGTCATTGATCGACAAGCTCGACGATTATCAACTCGCGATTGAATTTCGAAACCGCAACTGGCTCGTAGGCGATCAGCTAAGATCGACAATCGATTTTCTGCGCAAACGTGAAGTCGGATTTGTAAACGTTGACGCGCCGGCCTCCGATCATTTTTCGGTCGTGCCTTCGGATCTCAACGAGATCACGAACCCGAATTTCAGTTATCTGCGGCTGCACGGCCGCGACACCAAAGCGTATCTTTCAGGAAAGACGGTGGCCGCGCGCTTCAATTACGATTACTCCGACAAGGAAATTGGCGAAGTGGCCGATCGCAGCGGCAGACTGGCGCAGGACGCGAAGGACGTACATGTGGTGTTCAATAACAACAATCTCGATTATGCACCGCGCGCGGCAACGCGCCTGAGGAGAGCGCTCGGTCAACCGGGTGCGCTGCCATCAGCGCAGACACCGGAATTGTTTTAGGTTACACTCGCGCCCGTGCCGGAGTTGAAATCAGTTGAAGAGTGCAGTGAGGAGCCGCGTTTGCCAGATTTCCTGGCGCGAAAAAAACGCTGGCTGGCCGATCACCATATGACGCTGGTAACGATGGCGGACACGCCGCACTCGATCGCGCTCGGTTCCGCCATCGGAATCTTTTTCGGATTTACGCCGCTTTGGAGTTTGAAAACGCTTCTTTCGATTGCGCTGGCGTGGGTATGTCGATGTAATAAGATCGCCGCCGCGATCGCGGTCACTCTTCACGATGTCCTGATTTTCGTGATGCCGGCAATTTATTTTGCAGAGTACAAAGTTGGTTGCTGGGCACTGCACCGGCCAACTCCGGTCCATCGGATCCGGTTCCGCTTCGGATTGCATGATTATCTAAACTGGGATGTGTTCCACAGATTGGTCTGGCCGGCATTTGTTGGCTCGTTGTTTCTGGCGGTCCCGTCGGCAATCATCGTCTATTTTGCGATGCGAATGCTGATTAGTCGGGCACGGTCGCCCAAAGTCGGGGGCTAGCACCCCCGCCTGGGGCAGTCCGGGGCGTTTTTCTCCTCCGAACGGCACGGGAGTTGCATCACAAACCACGACGGTTCGCCTTGTGCCCTAGACAGGCCCAACGCGGCCAGAATTAAATCATATGAAATCTGTTATCGTTTTCGCTTCAAGCATCCTGCTTTGTTCGTGCGCGGATATGTATGTCACCAAGACCGACGTGGCCACGCCGGGTGGCCAAACCGCCGGCGCTATCGACGCCAAGGATTACGGCTCAAAAGGCGTCCACATGATTACGAATTGCGGAGTAGGGGCGAGCAATCCGAAAGCGATCTATATTAGACCGTTCTGCATCGACACCGCCGTCTTCAAAGGGGATGAGGCTCTAACCGATGGCGAAATGCCAATTCGTAAAGCCCTGTCACCTGTGGAGTTTGCCAATGATTTAAAGGAGCAATTGGAAAAAATCGCGCCCGCCAGAATTTTGAAAGACACGGAATCGCCGCGCACCGGCTGGCTGGTCGAGGGTCACTTTGAGATGATCGACGGCGGAAATCCCTATGCTAGGTTTTTTGCCGGTTGTTTTGGCGCCGGCCAGTCGTTTCTGGCGTTGCACGTGAGGATCATCGATGTCGATCGGAGCACTGTCGTTTACGAATTTGACATGGCCGGTGGCAGTCGTTTCCAAGGCAGACATGGAACCGTCCGCGCAAGCGGCCTCGGTCGGGCGACACATTTCGATCTCGTTAACGCGGCAGAGCGAATCTATCTGACTTTGAGCGCGAATCCGTATCGTTACGGCGAACGCAACAACGTCAGTTTGCCCGAATAAGTCGGGTTCGCGTTTTCACGGGTTGCGAACTGAGCGGCGACGATTAACGTCCTGCCGTTTCAAACTAGTCCCGTGATTTTTCCACACCGCTTCGCTGTCATCGCCGCCGCGCTTCTTTTTGGCGCGCTTCGTTCGGCTTCAGCCGCACAAGCATTCATCATCATCGACGCGCAAACGGGATTCGTTTTACATGAGCACGAATCGAAACAGAAACGTCAAGTTGGCAGTCTGACGAAAATCGCCACCGCAATGGTTGTTCTCGATTGGGCGGAGAACAAAGGTGGCGATCTCAATCAATCCGTTACGCTTCCTCCGTCAGCGTTTGTCGGGACGTTGGAAAACAACATCGGTTTTCAACCGGGCGATGATATCGCGTTGCGCGATTTGCTTTACGCGGCGCTGGTCCAGTCCGACAACGTCGCAGCCTACACCCTGGCGAGTTACGTTGGATCGCAAATTCAGGGACCTGCGGCCGCTGGGCAGAAATCGAAACTGACGCCGGTCGACGTATTCGTGACCCAAATGAACGCGCTGGCCAAGCAGTTGAAAATGGAGCGGACGAAATTCGTGAATCCGCACGGCGTCGACCAAAACGTCAAGCCGCTTCCGTATTCCACGGCCGAAGATCTGGCTCGTCTCACTCGCTACGCGCTAAACAAGGCGAGTTTTCGTTTTTATATTTCGCAGAAGGAACGCCAGATCTCATTCCGACGCGGGGGCAAAGAACAACGCTACTCGTTGCGCAACACGAATGAACTTCTGGGCACGCAAGGGATTGACGGCGTGAAAACCGGCCGGACTGCACGCGCAGGCGAATGTCTGGTTTTATCGGCGAGTCGGGAATCGGATATCGTCAAACAAGGACAAGGCGTGACGATTTTCCCGCGTCACATCATCGTTGTCCTGCTCGGTAGCACTAGTCGATTTGCGGAAGGCGCTCAATTGATTGGCCAGGGCTGGCAACTCTACGATCAGTGGGCCGCCGGCGGACGGCTTGTCGATCCGAAAAAAGTGCTTTGATTGTGTCTTCGCCATGAAGACGCGCATTGGCATTCTCACCAGTGGCGGGGATTGCCCCGGACTCAACGCGGTGCTTCGCGGCGTCGTGTTGGCCGGGGAAAAACTCGGCTGGGAAGTAATTGGATTTCGTGACGGCTTCGAAGGTCTGTTGCCGCCCGGCGATTACGTCGTGCTCGATCGCAAGAGCACCGAGGGTATCATGGCGCTCGGCGGGACGATCATTGGCACAACAAACCGCGGCCATTTTATTGCCAAAGTTGGCGCCGGCGATCGCGCAGTGGTTGCAAGCGAAGTAATCGCGCGTGCGAAAAAAGTTTTAGACGAACTTCAGGTCAAAGCGCTCATCATCGTTGGCGGCGACGGCTCGATGACAACGGCGATGCAAATGCAGGAAGCCGGCATCAATTGCATTGGTGTCCCGAAAACAATCGACAACGACATTGAAGCAACGGCGATGACGTTCGGATTCGATTCGGCTGTCGCCGAAGTGATGGATGCGCTTGATCGTTTGCACACCACGGCAACGAGTCACAAGCGGGTGATGGTCGTCGAAGTGATGGGACGTCACGCCGGCTGGATCGCGCTTCATGGCGGCATCGCTGGCGGCGCGGATATTATTCTGATTCCCGAGATCCCGTTCGATTACGACAAAATTGCTCAGGCGATAAAAAAGCGGGAATCCGGGGGTCGACTCGGCTCTCTGGTTGTCGTGGCCGAAGGCGCGCGACCAAAAGATGGCCAACAAATTAAGCGCGATATTGAAGGCGGCGAATTTCGACTGGGCGGAATCGGTGACGTGGTCGCGCGCGAGATCGCCGAACGAACTGGAAAAGAAACGCGATCGTGCGTACTCGGACATTTGCAACGCGGCGGGCCACCGACCACCCTCGACCGAATTCTTGGCACGCGTTTCGGAGTTAAAGCCGTGCAGTTGGCCAACGAAGGACATTTCGGTTCCATGGTCAGTTACCAAAATTATCAAGTGCGACACGTTCCGATCGCCGACGCCGTGAACCGTTTGCGTCTCGTGCCACCCCACGGCGAGATGGTGCAGACCGCGCGGGACGTCGATATCTCGTTCGGCGACTGATTTGGTCACGATCGACTCCTCACCTTCGTCCTCTCCTCATTCGAGGAGGAGAGGAAAACCGTGCGCGTCATGCGTGTTTCGTCGCGCATAACCGCACATCCCGCTTCTCCCTTTGTCAAAGGGAGAGAATGAAGCGGTTGGGAACCGCGACATGGCCGGCAAAACCGCAAGGGTAGCGGTCGAGCGCTGCGGGAGGCCGCCGAGATACAATTAAGGTGAGGGATTGCAATCAAACCTCAAACATCGAACATCAAACATCTGTGAAGATTGTTCTCGCATATTCCGGTGGACTCGACACCTCCGTGATTCTTCGCTGGCTCAAAGAAAATTATAAGGCGGAGATCATCGCCTTCTGCGCGGACGTCGGTCAGGAAGAAGAGCTCGCCGGATTGGAGGACAAAGCGTTAATGACCGGCGCGACGAAATGCATCATCGAGGATCTTCAGGAAGAATTCGCCCGCAATTTCATTTTCCCGATGTTTCAGGCGGGTGCGCTATACGAGAACCAATATTTCCTTGGAACCAGCATCGCGCGACCGTTGATCGCGAAACGAATGGTCGAGATCGCGCGCGCGGAAAAAGCCGACGCAATCGCTCACGGCGCGACCGGCAAGGGGAACGATCAGGTCCGCTTTGAATTAACCGCCGCCGCGCTTGCGCCTGAATTGCAAGTGATCGCGCCGTGGCGAGAAGAACGTTTCCGCAAACAATTTCCCGGCCGCGCGGAAATGATCGCTTTCGCGAAGAAAAATAAAATTCCCGTAGAGGCGAGCGCGCAGAAACCGTACTCGACCGACCGCAACCTTCTTCACATCAGCTTCGAGAGCGGCGTATTGGAAGATCCGTGGTTCGATGCGAGCTCAAAAAAAATGCGTGACATGTATAAGCTCAGCGTCGCGCCGGAAGACGCGCCGGACAAAGCGGAGTATGTCGATCTTGCGTTTGAGAAAGGAAATTGCGTCAGCGTTTCGGCTGGAGGGACGGCCTCCGTGCCGTCCGCCAAAATGTCTCCCCTTCAAGTGATGAAGACTCTAAATAAACTCGGTGGCAAACATGGGATCGGTCGTGTCGATATCGTCGAGAATCGTTTTGTTGGAATGAAAGGGCGCGGCGTTTATGAAACGCCCGGCGGCGCCATTCTGCATTTTGCGCATCGCCAAATGGAAACACTGACGATGGACCGCGAAGTCATGCATTTGCGCGACAGCCTCATTCCTAAATACAGCACGCTCGTCTACAACGGCTTTTGGTTTTCCCCCGAGCGCGAAGCCGTTCAAGCGTTGGTGACCGAAACGCAACGCAACGTCACTGGCTTGGTTCGACTGAAACTGTACAAGGGCAACATCATCGTCGCCGGCCGCAAAAGCCCGAAGAGTCTTTACGATCCAAAAATCGCGACGATGGAAGGCGAAAGATCGACCTATAATCAAGGCGACGCGACTGGATTCATTCGGCTAAATGCCCTGCGGCTGGAAGTGCGGGCTCTTAGATCGTCGGCGCAAGAATGAAGTAGAGGTGCTGGCGGCAAACACGTAAGTTTTTCAGCGATGGCCCAGGAGCAGACCGCACAGTCGCCACTCGAGATCGGGCATGTCCTCTTTGTCGATATCGTGGGCTACACGAAGTTGCTGATTCACGAACAACTTCAGCATTTGGAAAAACTGCGCGAGATCGTGCGCGCGACGGAATCGTTTCAGGCCGCGCAAGCTGCAGGGAAATTGCTGCGATTGCCCACCGGCGATGGCGGGGCGCTCGTTTTTCGAACGAGCCCGGAAGAACCGGTAAAGTGCGCGTTGGAGATTGCGAACGCCATGAAGAAGCATCCCGAGATGCGCGTGCGCATGGGCATTCACAGCGGGCCGATCAAAGAAGTCACCGACTTGAGCGAGCAGGGGAACATCGCGGGCGCCGGCATCAATGTTGCGCAACGAGTGATGGATTGTGGTGACGCGGGTCACATTTTGTTGTCGAAGCGTGTGGCGGATGACCTGGAACAATCCGCGCAATGGCAACCACTCTTGCACAATGCCGGTAACTTTGAGGTTAAACATGGCGTTACGCTTGAGCTCTTCAATATTTACTCCGATGAAATCGGGAATCCGTCGCCGCCAAAGGGATTGGGTCCAACTCCGGCGCGTGATGCTAAGAGCGAAACGCCTATCCCGCGGAAGTCGATCGCGGTGTTGCCGTTCGAAAATCTGAGCGAAGACAAAGCGAACGCCTATTTCGCCGATGGTATCCAGGAAGAAATCCTCACCAGGCTTTCGCGCATTCGTGATTTGAAAGTGATCTCTCGCACTTCAACGCAGCGTTTCAAGAACACGTCCGAGCAGATTTCCGAAATCGCGAAGCAGCTCGGCGTGGCCACAATTCTCGAAGGCAGTGTGAGAAAAGCTGGCGACAAAGTGCGTGTCCATGTGCAATTGATCGACACCGCGAATGACGCGCATCTTTGGGCCGAGCGATACGATCGCGATTTGATCGACATCTTCGCGGTCGAAAGCGACATCGCCGGGAATATCGCGGACGCGCTACGGGCGAGGCTAACGGGCGCGGAACGCCGCGCAATTTCTGCGCAGCCGACGACGAACATTGAAGCACACCAGCTTTACTTAAAAGGCCGGTATCATTGGCGAAATTTTCTCGCGCCAGAATACAAACGTGTGCGCGAGTATTTTGAGCAAGCGATCACGCTTGATTCGTCGTATGCGCCTGCCTACGCAGGCTTGAGTCTCTACTATTCGTTCGGTGCGTCCAATGCGATTCTTGCGCCGGATGCCTGGCCGCCGGCTGAAAAAGCGGCGGAAAAAGCCATCAAGCTCGATGACACGCTTGGCGAAGCTTTAAACTCGTTCGCGGCCGTCCAAATGTGGTACAAACGCGATTGGTCGGCAGCCGAACGCGCATTCAAGCGCGGCATTGAATTGAACCCGAACTTCGCCGACATCGCGCATCATTACGGAGTTTGTCTCACACTAATGGGGCGCAACGAAGAAGCGCTGGCGCAAATGAATCGCGCCATGGCGCTCGACCCATTCTTTCCCGGATTGAATCTTCATTACGGAAGAGCGGTTTTCTTGATGCGCGACTACGACCGGGCCATCGCGCATTTCGCGAAGATGTTGGAACTCTATCCCGATTACGCAGCCGCCCATGAATATTTCGGCGACGCGTGCGAACAAAAGGGGATGAAGCACGAAGCGATCACGCAGTGGACGGCGGCGCTGGCGCTAAACGGCCAGACCGAACACGCGCGAGTGCTCGAGCAAGTTTTTGGGGCGGACGGATTTGACGCCGCCGTGCGCACACTTGCGCAACGACAGCTGGAAGATCTGGATCGCAAACGCGCTTCCGGCGATTATGTGCCGGCCGCGCATTACGTTTCCGCTCACGTCCGACGCGGGAACTTTGAGGATGCATTCGCCTGGCTGCCGAAAATGGCAGCTGAACCTAATTGGTTCGCGCTTCAGCTGGCGGTGAATCCAATTCTCGATCCACTACGCAACGATCCTCGATTCGAGGCAGCGGTCGCCTCGCTCGGACTCAAGTAGCCCCCGTCTGGCGGCACCGTGCCGCTCACTCCCGCGCTCCTCCGGCTCGATCCCATGTTCGATCCGCTTCGGAATGATCCGCGTTTCCAAAAACTCGTCGCCGATCTCGCACCGAAGTAAGCGAAATACGTGGATCGAGCAGTCTCTTGCTCGATGCTAAGATGGTGGCGAAGCCGCCAACTTGTAACATCGCCCGACGGCGCGGCCGATCCACCTGCTCTTTGCTCTCGCCTATGGAATAGCAATGGAATGATTGTTCGCCTACGATTGTCAGCGACGTCATCGCATGTCCACCGAGATCAAAAAAGAGATTCAGGTCGAGATCGCCCATGTCTTGTTCATCGACACCGTCGGTTACTCGAAGCTTTCGATTAACGATCAACGCGCGGCGATTGGTGAACTGACTCAAGTCGTTCGCGCGTCCGAGCAGGTTCAAAACGCCGAAGCGGCGGGCCGCTTGATTAAAATTCCCACCGGTGACGGCATGGGGCTGGTCTTTTACACCAGTCCGGAAGCGCCGGCGCAATGCGCAGTCGAAATCAGTCGCGCACTCAAGGAGCATCCACGCCTACAACTTCGGATGGGAGTGCACAGCGGCCCGGTCAGCGGCGTGATCGATGTGAACGGTCGGGCCAACCTTGCCGGTGCCGGTCTTAATGTAGCGCAACGGGTGATGGACTGCGGCGACGCCGGGCACATTCTTGTCTCCAAACGCGTCGCCGACGATTTAAGAGAAACCGAACATTGGCGGGCGCTGCTGCATGAGCTGGGCGAATGCGAAGCGAAGCATGGGATGCGCGTGTCGATCGTGAATCTTCACGCGGACGAAGTGGGCAATCCGCAACTGCCGAAAAAGTTCCAAGTCTTGAAGAAGCGCCGAGCGCGACTGCACTGGGTGGTGACGACGGCAGCGTTTCTTGCACTCGCGGCAATCGTCGCTGGCATGGCAATGTTTTCCCGTTATGGCGTGCGATCAGCGGTGGCTGCGCTGGAAAAAAGCATTGCGGTGCTTCCGTTCGAGAATTTGAGCGACGAGAAACAGAACGCTTACTTCGCCGATGGCGTGCAGGATGAAATCCTGACCGATCTGGCGAAGATCGCTGATCTCAAAGTCATCAGTCGCACTTCCGTGATGCAATATAAGAGCGGCGTCAGCCGTAATTTGCGCGAGATTGGCCAGCAGCTCGGTGTGGCACATGTCTTGGAAGGAAGCGTGCAGCGTGCCGGCGGGAAAGTGCGGGTGAACGCACAGTTGATCGATGCTCGAACCGATGCGCATCTCTGGGCGCAGACCTATGACCGGGACCTCGCCGACGTGTTTGCCATACAAAGTGAGATCGCCAAAACCATCGCCGATCAGCTTCAAGCCAAGCTTTCTCCAAGTGAAAAGGCTGCGATCGAGAAACCGCCCACGGCCGATCTTGTCGCTTACGATCTTTATGTGCGAGCCAATGCTCTTCGTGAAGCCATAAGTTTTAATGCGACCCGGACCCAGGGGAATCTTCTCCAAGCCACCCATCTGCTTGAACAGGCGATCGCGCGCGATCCGACGTTTTTCCTTGCCTATTGCAGATTGGCCGAAGCGCACGACCTCATTTATTTTGTTGGCACTGACCACACGCCGGCACGCCTGGCACTGGCGAACGCGGCTATCCAGACCGCGCTGCGTTTGCGGCCCAACTCCGGTGAAGCGCACCTTGCCTTGGCGGAGCATCTCTACCGCGGTT
>Ga0193750_1000389_pt1 | contig 12015 bp, 11 predicted proteins | sample L1c1metaG_FD_160569 | JGI IMG/M metagenome (GOLD analysis project Ga0193750, IMG submission 160569) | Soil microbial communities from a riparian zone of the East river system, Colorado, United States - L1c1 | ecosystem: Environmental > Terrestrial > Soil > Riparian zone | place: USA: East River...
CAGCTCCTCAAACTGATCGCGGGTCAGATCGATTTCAATTTCCTGTCGCGACAAACCGCGACCGCGTTTGATTGTGAGCGAATGACGCCGGCCGGATTTTCGCAAACGAATTTGAGTGCCGTCGGTCTTCACCGAGAGATAACCCTGCTCAATGGTCCGACTGTGAAAGTGCCGCAAATTCGGCGGCAATCGTTTCAGCAAAAATTTCCGCTCGATCTCACGCGAAACCTTTCCGTTGCGGGATTGAACGTCACGGGCCACACCACGATTTTTAGCGGCCCGTGCGACGCTGGCAAGCCACAACGTCGACGTAATTCGAAACGGGAAGCTCATTCTGTCATCCCGAGCCGCGTAGACGGCGGGGACCTCGAAGTTGGTCAAAATTTTTCAAGCCTGTGTGAGTAATCAGCAAATGAGAGGTCCCTCGCATTCGCTTGGGATGACAACTTACGTTCTTCAACCGAAGATCGCGCTATTGAAAATCCGCTTCCGAAGATTCCTTTTAATTCTAATCGCAGCTTTGTCGGGTCAGCCCGCTCATCTGGTGGCAGCCGCCTCGACTGCGAATCCGCGTCACGTAGTTCTTGTCGTTTGGGATGGCATGCGCCCGGATTTCGTCACCGAAAAATATGCGCCCACCCTCGATAAACTGGCGCGCGACGGCGTTCGTTTCCGCAATCATCACGCCGTTTATCCGACCGCGACGGATGTAAATGGGGCCGCGCTCGCCACCGGTTGTTATCCGAATCGCAACGGGCTTGCGGCCAACCTGGAATTTCGTCCAGCGATTAATTCGCGCCAACCCATCGACATGGGCGACCCAGATTCAATCAGACACGGGGACGAAATCTCCGGCGGCAAATATCTTGCCGTGCCAACATTCGTGGAATCATTGCGCGCCGCGGGAAAGAAAGTCGCCCTGGTGGGAGCGAAATCGGTCGCAATGCTTTTTGATCGCCACAACGACTGGACCGTGGTCCGAATAAAAGGAAAACCACTTACGATTTTCGCGGCGGCGCCGCTGGATTCCTCTGCACGGGAGGAAATGACAAAATTGCTCGGGCCGATTCCCGATGATCCGCGCGCAATGGCGGCGCAGCGAAACGACTTTGCAACGCGCGCTCTTACCGAATTCTTATGGCGTGACGGCGTTTCGGACTTTTCACTTCTCTGGCTGAGCGAGCCTGATCTTTCAGAACATAACTACGCTCCCGGGTCGCCTGAAGCGGTCGCTGCCATCAAAGCGGTTGATAACAACCTGGCAATGGTATTGGATGCGCTGGAAAAGAAGAAAGTTCGCGATTCCACCGATATCTTCGTCGTTTCCGATCACGGCTTCTCCACCATACGCCGTTCCATCGATGTCGTTGCGCTCTTGAACGAGGCTGGCTTCCACGCCGCCAAGAAATTTTCCGAGGCACCAAAGTCCGGCGACATTCTCGTCTGCGGGAATGCCGGCACCGTTTTATTTTATGTACGTGATCACAACCGTGCAGTTATCCAGCGCGTGGTCGATTGGTTACAGCACAGTGATTTCGCGGGAGTCATTTTCACCCGCGACAAACTGGATGGGACGTTCCCCCTCAACGCAGCGCGAATAGATACATCGGGCGCCGCTGACATTGTGATGTCTTTCGATTGGACCGGCCAAAGCGGTCAGTTTGGCGTTCAAGGGATGATCGACGCCGATTGGAATCGCAAAGCTGGTGAGGGGACCCACGCGACCCTAAGTGCGTTCGATGTTCACAATACGCTCATCACGGCGGGCCCGGATTTCCAAGTTGGTTTTGAAGACAAAATGCCGACCGCAAACGTCGACATTGCGCGTGAAATAATTCAGATTTTGGATTTGCCCATTCCTCAGGAAATTGTTGGTCGGGGTTTAATAGAAGCTCGACGGAATCTTTCCGAGAAGCCTTCCTCAGAAGTGCGGAGTCAAATCTTGGAAGCCTCCCGCGACTTTAGCGATGGTCGTTGGAAACAAACCTTCCAAGTTTCGCACTATCTCACGGGTGAGTACATCGACGAAGGCAACGGTTCCTTCACGAAAAAGTGATTACCAGGGACAGGACTCGAACCTGCACGCCTTTCGGCACCAGATCCTAAGTCTGGCGCGTCTGCCAATTCCGCCACCCTGGCAAGAAACATTAAGATTTTAGGTTTGGGATTGATTCCAGCAAGTCGGACCGTTCTTCTCCGGTCTGACGCTGGAAGCGAATTCACCAAAGCGGTTGGCCGGCTTCTCTTGTGAAGCTGGTCAGTTTGCGCTGCAGCCTCCTCTGCCTCGGCGTTCAACCAGTCGTAGCGCCGCCATCGTGAAAAGCAGGCGCCAGTTTTTTGGGTGCTTCGCCGCTGAAGCCTCCCGGAGCCCCAAATTAGTCGCTCCGCGCGAGGGCCAAAGCAACACCTTGGCCAACGCCCACGCATAGACTGACCAAGGCACGGGACTGTTGCTGCCTTCGCAAAGCATAGGCGGCAGTCATCACCAAACGCGCACCACTGGCGCCAAGCGGATGCCCGAGCGCGATCGCGCCGCCGTTGCCGTTGACATGTTCAGCATCGTCGGCCAGTCCCAGACTACGCGTACACGCCAGCACCTGCGCGGCGAAAGCTTCATTGATTTCGATGTGATCGAAGTCGTCGAGACGCATGCCGATTTTGACTAACAATTTGTGGATCGCTGGCACCGGCCCAATGCCCATGATCCGCGGAGGAACACGGTGGAATTTAATCCACAGCTACCGGCAGTCAGTCCGAATCGGGAATCACGCCAGTTTCCTCTTAGGAAATCTCCGTTCTCTCCGTTGAACTTTCGGGGACCGAATGGTGGCCAAATAATGCATGGATTGAATCAGAGTGAGCATGTTGCTCAGCGTGATCCGGAATCATTTCGCGCAGCGCCGCTTTCGTCTCGACCCACACGACAAAAGCGAGATAATCACAGTTGCTATCAGGGGGCATTCCCGCTCATGTCGACAGAGATCAAGAAACAAATTCAGCTCGAGATCGCCCATGTCCTCTTCATCGACATCGTCGGCTATTCCAAGCTTTCGATTAATGATCAGCACGCGGCGGTTGAGGAATTGAACCAGATTGTTCGCACGTCGGAACAATTTCAACGCGCTGAAGCCGCGGGCCGTTTACTCAAGATCGCGACTGGCGATGGTATGGCTTTGGTCTTTTACACGAGCCCGGAAGCGCCGGCCCAATGCGCGGTCGAGATCAGCCGCGCTCTCAAGGAACATCCGCGCCTACGACTGCGGATGGGCATACACAGCGGTCCGGTCAGCGGTGTGATCGACGTGAATAATCGTCCCAATCTCGCTGGGACGGGCCTGAACACAGCACAGCGGGTGATGGATTGCGGCGACGCTGGGCACATTATGCTCTCCAAACGTGTGGCCGAAGATCTGGAAGAATACGACAGGTGGCGGCCGCTACTGCATGATCTTGGCACATGCGAAGTGAAGCATGGAATGCGGATCTCCATCGTGAGCCTCTACGCGGATCAAGTGGGCAATCCCCAACTGCCAAAAAAGTTCCAAGCCCTGAAGAAGCACAGAACGCGAATGCGCTGGGCGGTGATGACGACAGCGTTGCTAGCGCTTGCGGCAATCGTTGCTGGTATTGCAATGTTTTCCCGTTATCGGATCCGATCGACACTGGCTGCGCCGGAAAAGAGCATCGCGGTGCTTCCCTTTGAAAACCGCAGCGAAGACAAGGCCAACGCCTACTTTGCCGACGGCATTCAGGACGAGATTCTGACGCGTTTAGCCAAGATCGCCGACCTGAAGGTCATCTCGCGTACTTCCACCCAGCATTACAAAAGCGCGCCGGAAAACCTGCCCGAGATCGCCAGGCAACTTGGCGTCGCCCACATCCTCGAAGGCAGCGTGCAGAAGAGCGGCGATGCCGTGCGCGTGAACGTGCAGCTAATCAAAGCAGCCACCGATTCTCATCTTTGGGCCGATACATTCGACCGAAAACTGACTGACATCTTTTCCGCCGAAAGTGACATTGCCAAGGCTGTTGCCGACCAATTACGAGCGAAACTCACAGGGGAGGAAGAGCAAGTTATCGCTGCCAAACCAACAGATAATCCTGAAGCTTATGATGCTTATCTGCGCGGTCTGGCCTATACGCTCAAAACTAGCAACAACCCCGCGAACGCTCTTGCCGCACAGAAATATCTGAGAGAAGCGGTGCGGTTGGATCCGAAGTTCACGCTTGCTTGGGCGCTGCTGTCAAACGTAGATGCGCGCGGTTACCTCGTAGGGAGTCTTCAACCAACGGTCGCCCTCCGCGAAGAGGCGCGACAGGCGGCCGAGACCGCCTTTACTCTTCAGTCCAATCTCGGCGAAGCCATCCTGGCCAAGGGCTATTACCATTACGCTTGTCTAAAGGATTACGACGTGGCGCTGCGTTACTTTGAGCAAGCACGTCAGTTCTTGCCGAATAGCAGTCGGATTCCTGAATCCCTAGCCTATGTTACGCGGAGGCAAGGTGAATGGGCCCGGAGCGAGTCCTATTTTAACGAAGCCGAGCGGCTTGACCCGCACAACGTTTGGTTGCTTACTAACCACGCGTTTTCCTATTCCGTACTTCGACGTTTCCCAGAAGCGTTGCGAAAGTTTGATCAGGTCCTCAACATCATACCGGACGACGTGGATACGCTCGCGTATAAGGCGGCTATCTTACAAGCCGAGGGTAATCTGCCGCGTGCTGCTGCGCTCCTGGCTCCGCTGCGTCCGAATGCCGACCACACCAGTGCGTTGGAAACACAAGTTTACCAGGCGATCCTGGAGCGTCGCCCTGCACAAATCATTTCTCGGCTAAAGGAAATACTAGCCAAGCCTGATCCAGCGTTGGGTTATCACAATGGCGGACTGCGGTTTTGGTTAGGTTGGGCTCAACATATCGCCGGCGATCATGCCGCCGCCCAGGAAAGTTGGCGCCAAGCGCGCAGCGAACTGGAATCTTTCCTCAAGGAGCAGCCGGAAAATTATGATCTCATTGGAGACCTCGCGCTGACCAATATGGGCCTTGGCGACAAAGAGGCGGCTCTGGCTCTGTCGGAGCGGGGGATCGCCGTGCTGCCGATTGAGAGAGACGTGGTAACCGGTGCCGCTCCGATCGAGACCCTCGCTCGGGTTGCGGCGCAGACGGGAGAGCACGACCGCGCCATTGCCGCTTTACAGCAAGTGCTCTCAACACCGGGCACGGGCGCACTCGACAAATACATGCCGCTCACTCCTGCGCTGCTCCGGCTCGATCCGATGTTCGATCCGCTCCGGAATGATCCGCGCTTCCAGATACTCGTCGCTTCACCGGCGCCGAAGTAAACTGCTCCGATATGTCACCAACACGACGCGTATTGAAACTTGGTCTCAAAACGGTCGCAACTGGTTCGAACCGCCACTACCATTAAACCCAGCGCCCCCAATGCCAAACGTATCGCATCAAGGCCGCGGTGGCGGTCCTGGTGGCCGTTCTGGTCGCGGTCCTGGTCGCGGTCCTGGCGGCGGCGGTTTTGGAACTGTATTTTGTGTCATACACGAGATGTGACTTATCCTCTACGTTAATGTCAAGCCTCCCTTTAGGTTTAACTAAGATGGCGTCGGCGGCGTAACACGAAAACGCTGTAAGCCATTTCATTATTCGGCGCGAACGGTTGTGCAATGTCGTACCGGAAATCGTAGACGTCGCACAGTTCCAGCGACGGAACCGAATCGAGCAGCCGTCGAAATTGTTTTGCCGTGTAGGTGCGCAACTGAAAGGCGTGGTGCAGGCGCAATTGTTTCGATCCGCTGCGCGCCATCAGACAGAGCTGAACGTCCTCAATCCGCCCGCGCCGATCGGTGCGTAGTAACCGGACCGTCACACTCACTTCCGTTTCGCTTCTTCGCTGCGTCCAGCAGTCGGAGTCCTCTTTGTGGCCACCCAAAGGCAACAGATGCAAGCCGAGGATATAGATGCCGCCTGGACGAAGGCTGCACGCAAGACGCTCCAAGTGGCCCCGCGCCGCCTGCTCCGTTAGCAGGTAACGAAACGTGTTGATAACGCAGTATGCTGCATCCGCCGGCTGACCGATCCGAAAATTGGACATCTCGGCTTCAAATATCTCGGCATACAGGCGAAAACGTGCAAGCCGCCGTCGAAGGTAACGCAGCCCTGGCTGCCTGAGGTCAAAGCCGATCAGTTCGTAGCCTCTGGTGGCCAACTCGGTGATTAGTCGACCCGTGCCGCAGGCAGGCTCCAGCAACCGGCGGGCCGCAAAAGGACAATATTTTCGGCATGCGGCCTCGATGAAGTCGGCCTCGTGCTGAGTGTAGGCTTGGAAGGCAATGTCATAATACTGCGGATAATCATACCAGTTCGCGAAGACAATGCGGCTTCTTCCCATTGGCATTCAGGCGCGCATCACACTTGCATGGCTTTTGTCGAATCCACACTAAACCAGACCGGAAGAGAGTATCGCTTTCCAGAAAGAACCTTTGGGACTGCGTACACAAATTAGTGATTACTAGGGAAACCAACCAATAAACCGGGCTTCGGGATGATAACCACATCCACATCCGGAGAAACCAATTCACCTCCCGTGAAGTCGGCATTGAGATAAACCGGAGCGAAGAAAAAGCGAACGCCGACTTTGCCGACGGAATCCGACCAATCGGCTGACCTCCGGTCGAATCCATTCTAGGACGGCATCCAGGGCCGCATCGCCGCCGAGCGACAATAATGACAAACATTGCCTCTCGATGCAAAATCTGTTGTTGGCCATAAGAATGGCATAGTAAACCTGCAAATATTTCGAGATCCCGTGTGGCAGTATCGCTTTGACTAAAAAGTATCGCCCTTTGCGGAATGCGCTCGCAGTTCGAACATTGTAACTGTGAGGATGGCCGCTCATGCTGGTCCAAGAATCGAACTATGTGTTTGCAGAATCGTCATGATTGCCATTCCTACGTTTCTGCGCAGCCCACGAAGTTTCATTTGCGAATGGATGCGCGAGCGGTTTTTTGTCTTTGGCAGTCCGCATATAATCCTTCTGCCAGCCTTGTGCTGCTACCTCCGGTTTCCCTTTTTCGAGCCCTGAGAGAAACCGATTCCTACTAACAGACCATTCTCGAAATTTATTTTCAAATTCCTGATTCGCCTCCAACATACGAAATTCGCCGCGGAACATCTCAAGCACACCCCTTTGAATTGGAAAGAATAGGCAGATGGGTTCTCCGATCGCGAACTCGACCGTGCATGCTCTCGTAAAGCGCCAGTTCATCGTGAATGTTGAATGAGCCCAGTCTGTTTCAATAATGCCATCTAGAGCTGCGATTCCGTCTTTCGAACTGTTTGTAGGACCACGGACCATCAAATTCCAGCCATCGGGTGTCTTGAAAAGGAATGGAATTTGGAAAGTTAGGACGCCCTCGCCGAAGTGTGAGTGACAGTGCAGGGGACCGTCCCCGTATAGGTTTTCAACGCGCAAGCCCTTGGCTTTCGAAGTGCCATCCCAACTCGCGCGGACGTGATGGGTGGACAGGATTTCCCAGCCGTACTGATTCGCAACGACTAGCGGTAGGCATCGATACGGATATTTTTGATATGCATTGTCCATCCACTTTCGTTCGCGAGGCGCAGGGCGTAATGGTGCTGAATCATCCTCAGATATTTGGTAGGCAATTAGGGTGTGGAACGATTCTGCCGGAGGAGCTTCTTTTTCACGCCCTGAACGTGTCTTCATGCCAACTTTGAGACTACGTAAAAGTGGCTTTGTCAGTCAACGTTGAACCCAGACAGATTCAACAAGCGTTAACCAACGCGAAAGCTCGGACATCTCGGCTTGGAATGTCTCGGCACGCAGCCGTCGCCCTGCAAGTCGCCGGCGAAGATAGGCCAATGCTGGTTGGTTGATAACGAAGCCGATCACTTCGTAACCTCGGGCGGCCAACCTGTTGATTAGGCGGCCAGTGCCGCAGGCCGGCTCGAGGAACCGGCGGGCGCCAAAGGGGCAATACTTACGGCATGCGGCGACGATGAAGTCGGCCTCCCGGGGGGTGTGGGTTTGGAAGGCAATATCGTAATACCGTGGATAATCAAACCAATTTGCTACGAGAATGCGGCTTCTTCCCATTCTTATTGAAAGAGATTAGAGTTGCATGGCTTTTGCCGAATTCACTGTAAACCAGACCGGCAGAGAGTACCGCTTTCCAGAAAGAACCTTTGGGACTACATGCACGAATCTATGATTACTAGGAAAGGCAACCAGTAAACCGGGCTTCGGGGCGATAGCTACATCAAGATGCGGGAAAACCAATTCACCCCCCGTGAAGTTGTCATTCAGATAAGCAATTCCTGTGTAATCTCGGTTGGGAGTGTGATTAGGTACCCACCGCCCGTGTTCTCTTTGCTCATTGTCTGCGTGCGCTATATGTGAATCCCCCGACAGTAGACATGCGACAAACAACGATTCGACAAACAATTCCTCGGTACTCAGATGGACCTCGATCCTCTCTTTGCATCGGAGGGTTATACCATATACCCGCCTAGCTGACTCGCTATCTACGTCTCGAAGCGTGTAATAATCGAGAAGGGGCCGATAATTTTGATAATCTAGGTTAGATGATAGCTCGGAATATCGATCGTAAAGAGTGATTAGGAACGTACATTCTTGTAAACACAGAGTATCCTCTAAAGCGAGGATCCTACTTTTAAGCTTGTTCTGCGCCACAGGTTATTATGACTGATGTGCGCGCAATCCGGCAATCTAAAATACGCTGAGGCCAGTGAGTAAGACTCGAAATGCTCGTACCGGCTGGGTCTCCCGATCGAGTACGATCAGCTTCACTTTGGTTTTTATTACACGGAGCCGGTTTCCAGCTTTCCGAATGTCGAAATTTCCGAAGGGGAACTGGTGGCGCTCTACATCGGACAGAAAGCTTTGGCGCAATACAAAGGCACCTCGTTCGAGGCACCGCTCTCCACAGCTTTTCGCAAGATCAGTGATGGACTCCGTGACACCATTTCTGTGACCTGGAGCGACTTGGATTCGGCCATATCCTTCCGCAGCACAGGGCGAACGGTTGCGGATATTCATCTTTTCGAACAACTCAGCCACGCCATCTTCAAACAGGTCGAGTTGCGGTTCGATTACAAAAAACCGGGAGCCACGCGTTACGACAATCGCTACGTCCAACCGTATCATTTGGGTTGTGTCGAGAATCTTTGGTACTTGTTTGCCTTCGACATGGATCGCGCAGGCCTGCGAACCTTTGCTCTCCCCCGAATTCGCGACGTTCGCGTTAGCAAAACAAGATTTCGGCGTCCGGCAGAGTTCTCAATCGGCAGATACCTCGAACAGAGCTTCGGGGTTTTCGCTAAACCGGGAAAAGCCAAACATACCATCCGAATCGTCTTCGACGCATTTGCTGCTTCACGAATCGAGGAACGGCAGTGGCATCCGTCCCAAAAGATCAAGCAGCTGCGAGATGGCGAGATCGAGCTCTCCTTAACGTTGGGAAACTTGGAAGAAATTGAGCGCTGGATTTTAAGCTGGGGAAGCCACGCCCAAGTGTTGGCACCAGCAGAGCTAAAGGAACGCATTGCAAGAACCGTGACGGCGTTACGCGAAACTTATCGCACGCCAGTTTAAATGCCTGTAGCCGCGTCGCTCTGTTGACGCGCCGTGATCAGTTGGATCGCCGAAAACCGCTCGGATGGAACTTCAGGTGCGAACTCAGCTGAGTGACGAATTTAAGAAGAAAGAGCTCGACCTGCGCCAGCAAGTCACAAATGAGGCAAACGAAAAAGCTGAGCGCAATTCGGCCGAGCTTCAGATCAAACTTGCAGCTCACGCGAAAGAATTGAAAGCGTCGCGGGAAGATGAGCGCGACATGCCAGGCACCGAAGATGGAATTGCCGACATGCGCAACGCAATCTGCGCGATCTCGAAGTGATGGCACAACAACACGTCGCCGCGAGATATATGGATTGACGTTGGGCGGCAGCATGATGCATTGACGCGATGAAAAATCGCCACTGCGGCATCGCCAGATGTGTTCTTCCCGGGCTTTTGCTGATGAGTTTTTTCAGTGCCTGCTCCACTCCGCAGCAACGTCTGGCAAATCGCTCTCGTGATCACGCCTTCATTGTTTACTGGCCGCCCCCTGGGAACAGCAAACAATTGCGCCTGGCAGTAAAGGATCTCATTGACGTGAAAGGTGTGGTTACCACTGCCGGCTCCCAATATGTTGCCACGACCAGTCCACCGGCTGTGCAGGACGCGAAGTGCCTGGAGCTGGCGCGGGAGCGAAACGTGCAGATTGTGGGGAAAACGAATCTCACTGAATTTGCGGTGACGGTTTCTGGTAAGAACAGCTACTTTCGAACTCCGAGAAATCGCCCGGATGGTAAACACAGATTTATTCCAGGAGGTTCCTCAAGCGGTTCGGCGGTGGCTGTCGAAACCGGAATGGCGGACGTTGCCTTTGGAACCGATACCGCCGGGTCCATTCGCCTTCCCGCGGCTTGTTGCGGCATCTTGGGCTTGAAAACGACCTTCGGCCTCGTTCCCATCAAAGGCGTGTTTCCTATTTCACCAAAGCATTTGGATACCGTCGGGCCTATGGCCAAAGACGTGGCCCACCTTGTGCAAGGCATGGACTTATTGCAGAGGGGGTTTGCGACCCGATACGAAAGTGCCGTCGCAGCCAAACCTTCGGCCAAAGACATCAGAATTGGGCGGCTTTACATTGACGGCACCGACCCCGCAATTGATAAAGCCCTCGACGATGCTCTCGCTGCAAAGCGATTTAAAGTCATAAAACTCGATCAAGCCTTCAAGACGAAATGGGACCAGGCTCAGAAGGATGGGAAAGCGGTGGTACTTGCCGACGTCTGGCTCAACGATCAAAAATATACGGACAAAAAAGGAGTAAGGGGCACGACGAAGATAGTCATCAATCTGGGCAAACAGGAATACACGAACAATTACACGAATGCTCTGAAGAGGCAGGCCGCGTGGCAGCACGACCTCCGTCTGGTCTTTAAGAAGGTTGATTTCATCGCCCTGCCAACGCTTCAGAAGCTGCCGCCCAAATTTCCATTCTTCGGTCGAACCGTCGTGTTTGAATTGCAGGTGTTCGACATGCAAAACACCGTGGCGGTAAACTTTGCGGGAAATCCCGCGCTGGCGATGCCGGTACCGATGCCAATGAAAGGGAAGACCGCTCCTGTCGCCAGCCTGCAGCTTATCGGACCTCGATTGAGCGAGGCGGAACTTTTGAACGCGGGCCGCCTGATCGAGGCCAAGCACTAACGACCCAATCGACCGCAACGGCTGTGGAGCTACCATCGGTGCAGCGAGTGGAAGGTGTCGCCCTAGCGATTTGCAAAACCATGCGTCTTTCTTTTTTCATCAAAGCATTTTCTGTCGCCACGCCGCTGCTGCTAACCTGCACGGCGAGCCGGGCTCAGTCCGCGGACGACCTCATTGAAAAGGGCAATGTCTTCGCTCTAAAATTCCAGGCCGGCGAGGCGCTCAAGTATTACCTGCCGGCGGAAAAACTGCAGCCGGAGAACGTGGGCCTCCTCGTGCGGATCTCGCGCGAATATCGGCACCTGATGAGCGACGCCACGAAGACGGAGGAGAAGCTTCGGCTCGGCGGGATCGCCGTTGACTATGCAAAGCGCGCCGCCGCCTTGGGCCCAAATGATCCGGAAGCCCAACTAGCGGTTGCGATCAGTTACGGCAAGCTGCAGCCGCTGGCGAGCACCAAGGAGAAGGTGGAGACAGCGCGCATCATCAAGAGTGAGGCGGACAAGGCGATCAAACTCGACCCGGGCAGTGATTTAGCCTGGCATGTATTGGGACGCTGGAACATGGGGTATGCCGAGGTCACGGGCGTGAAGCGGGCGTTGGCGGAACTGGTTTACGGCAAGCTGCCGGCGACGACTTACGAGGACGCAGCCAAATGTTTTGAGAAAGCGATCGAACTGAAGCCCGACCGACTCATAACC
>Ga0193750_1000390_pt1 | contig 12001 bp, 13 predicted proteins | sample L1c1metaG_FD_160569 | JGI IMG/M metagenome (GOLD analysis project Ga0193750, IMG submission 160569) | Soil microbial communities from a riparian zone of the East river system, Colorado, United States - L1c1 | ecosystem: Environmental > Terrestrial > Soil > Riparian zone | place: USA: East River...
GACACGCCAAAGCAGCAGCGCCGATGCGGCGTGAAATGTGACGTTGAGGATGTGATAGGGCAGGGGATTTAGCCCGACAAAATGATGAAGAATCCAGAATGTCGTAAGGACGAGCGGGTAGTAAAATGCACTCGTGCTCGTCCAGATATCGGCGAGACCAAGCGGTCCGATGATACAGGGATTTTGCGTCAGATGCGATTCGTCGTCCCAAATGAAACCGGCAGCGCCAACGCGCGCGTAGGCCAGGAAAACCAGGAGCAGGAGCACGACCGCGCTAACCAGACGTACCCACCATTGGACAAGACGCGCTTCACCGAAAATCATCGTCTCACTGATGGCCTTGGCGCTGCGCTTTTGTCAACGCCACGTTCGGTTCGAACGGTCGAAGAAAAAGTTCAAGCCATGCCGCCAAAATCTCTATGTGTCACAAAGAATTTGCATTTGTTACGCGGAATTAAAAAGATTAGTTCGAACACACGATTAGTGCCAAACGTGAGGATTGCCGCGATACGTCGTCCGATTTTGGGAAAGCGATCTGGTGCGCGATGCAGGGTTCGAACCTATAGAAACCGCATTCAGCATCAACAACTTACGTTGGTTGACCCACAAATAGACCCCAAAGCCTCATCCACGAGGTCATTAAGCAGGTCCTCACTTTATCGCGTCGTCCGTGAGCGAACATCTCCCCCAATTGCCGGTGACGTATTCTCGTGAGATTTCAAGTCGGCTTCGGGCGGAGAAACTGAGGGAGAAGCATTTTGGGAACCTCGCGGCGGGACAACTGTGAAGCATACGAGATAACCCATTGAACGTCCGTGGGATCAAATTCGCATAAGCGTCCGGCTACCTCGCACATGAGGTTCCATTTTTGCAGCCCACGGTAAATATCGACTCGTAAAGATATACCTCTGCAAGAGATTTGCCAGTCGCTGCTAGGCAAAAACGCAGAGCGTTATGGCGATTAGAGGAAGTGAGGGCGCACAATCTGAACAGCCTCTCGCAATTGCCGATGCGCATCCAAGCTTCACACGCTCGACTGTAACTACGAAGAAAGAAGGAAAAAACATGAAAACCGAAGAATCCCTAAAACGTGAATTAGCACGCCTCCGTAAAGAACAAACCGCGCTTTCCAAGCAGGCAGTTCAAGACGCGATATCCTGGCAAAGAATGGAAACGATTGGACGGAAAACGATCAATGTGCTGAGTCAACTCACAGAACATTTTCCGGGCTGGAAGGATGATCCAGATCGAATCCCGCAATTTGGCTTGGTGGCTGAGGAAGTAGAAAAGGTGAATCCCGATCTAGTAGCTCGCGATGCTAACGGGAAGGTCAACACCGTACGCTACGAAGCGGTGAACGCGATGTTGCTCAACGAGTTCCTCAAAGAGCCTCGCAAGGTGCAGGAACAGGGAGCGACTATCGCGCAGCAGCAGAAAGAGATTGCAGTCCTTGCTGTTCAACTAAAAAACCAAGCGGCGCTAATCCGAAAGGTCAGTGACTGGCTTGAAGTGAGCAATACGCCACAAATGGTGGCCGACAATCAGTAAAGCTGCGACACTCACGAAGATCGGGGGAAATTCTTTAAAACGTCGACTTTTCTCAAAACCGGTGGGGAGTCCCTCTTTATCGATGGCCTGTGCTGAAAAAGCAGTTTCCCTTCGATCATATAAGCCGATTTATGTTTTAGTTACTGGATGGTAGTTTGGTAGGATACGAAGAAACAAACTCGGGCTTATATAACGCGGGAAAGGGCATTCTTAAAGCTATCCTGACGTTCGCTTGACCAAGAAGTCGGCGATATTGCCTCCAGTATTGGTTATATCTTTGCCCCCGACGTATGCTTTTTCAGCAACGACAACGACCGCGTAGGGAAAGATAAGTGAAAATGCATAGGGACATTTCCCAAGTTCTTTCTGCCAAAACTCCTCGTCAGCATTTTCCTCGTTAGCTCGCCATAGCTGAATCAACCTTCGGAGTGATGCCAACCGAACAATTATATTAAGTTCTTGCGAGCGGAATTGCTTGAGATCAGCAAGTGAATCCCACTTCGCTGTCGTGAATCCGATTGTAGTCCGTGAAAAGGTGACCAGCCGCCTAATCTTCCTGCCTGAAATCCACGACAATCCCAGCGACGCAAAGGCGTGCGTCAGCGGAACATTTGTGTACCAGCGAAAGGGTAAGAATGATGACTGGCAAGATGCGAAAACTTTTGATCTGTCCAGCGTAAAAAAGGGCGAAGGTGCCAAGTGGCATCTCGCTTCATCCGAGTTGCTTCACTTTCTTCGCGAAATTTACGCGGTATACAAGGTTTACCGGAAGGAGAAGATTCCTCTCTTTGAGACTAGTACGCCCAAGTCACTGATCCGCTTAAGGCATTAATTAAACTGGGGAACGCCGGATTGCTGTCGCACCTCAAGTCCGATCCGGTTGAAGCAAGTAAACTGGTGGAAGCCGTGACGAGTTGGATTTCAGCCAACGGAAAGGACAAGGCATTTCTAGATTCACTTACGCTACCCGCCGAGCAGAGAGCATAAATGACGCTAGAGATATTTTAATTAATTCCCTGCCTAAATTCTCCGGCGAAGCAATTATTTATTATAATTTGGCCTGCTATGATTGCCAGTTGAACCGGATCGAATCAGCAAAGCAATACCTGAAGCAATCGTTTCGGATTGAACCTAATTGGAGATCGCAGGCGTTAAAGCCGCTGTGGGATTACTTGGGAAGCTTGAATAAAGGTCATAAACTAGAGTCGCCCTTGCTGGACAGCTTTGAGAAATGAAGACTTGCAAGTCCGCTAGCGATTTCGCAAAAGTGAGAGAAAGTCGGATTTGCTGGCCAATATGCGGGATAACCGGCGAAATTGTCGCCTTATGCACGTTAAACCACACCATGAAAGCAACGCTCATCATCCTTACGATGCTAGCCAGTGTCTTTGCTGCTAGCGCTCAACAACCGGTCACTGCTACCGCTGAAGACGGTCGCAAAGTACTACTCTATCCCAATGGCCAATGGCGCCTATTGCCCGGGAGCGCCGCACAAGTTGATCATTCGGTCTCTCAAGAGGGCATTCAAGACCACATCTACGAATTTATCCAAGATTACACGCTCGGTTCAGGTCAGGAGAGTATTCGATTCCGGCGCGGAGAACGATATCGCGGTAGGATACTCATGAGTCACCACGCAGAAGTCGAAGTTAATGGGGTGTCCTACTCAGTGCCTCGCGGAGTACTGTCTGATAAGCATCTTGACTAAGCTAGGCCTAACCAGATCTAGATGAGAAGGCGGAGAGAGCCGCGCGTTGGCGCTGCGGTAGACTCGAAGCCTTATGAAGCAACAAAAGAAGAGCAGCGATATCACGATAGGATTGGACCTGGGCGATCGTTGGCACCGGTTTTGTGTGCTGGATAAATCGGGTGGTCTGTTGGAGGAGGGAAGTGTTCGTAACGAGCGCGTTTTTCTGGCGCAGCTAAGCGAGCGATACCCGGGCGCGCTGGCGGTGGTTGAAGCCGGATGTCACAGTCCTTGGATCAGTCGATATCTCCAGGAGCAGGGATGCCGGGTGTTGATCGCAAACCCGCGCAAGCTCCGGGCGATCTACCAGCACGAACGCAAGAGCGATCGGCGTGATGCGCAGATGCTGGCGCGCATCGGCCGTCTCGATCCAGCCCTGCTTTATCCCGTTCGTCACGGGACGGCGGAGGCGCAACAGGATCTTCTGCGCATCAAGCTGCGCGACAGCCTGGTGCGAGCTCGAGTGGCGGTGATCAATTCGGTGCGCTTCACTCTCAAGAGTCTGGGCTACAGCGTGCGCAACCCCTCCAGCGAACGCTTCCACAAGGTAGCGATGGAAGGACTACCCGCGGCGCTCTGCCAGATGATCGCTCCCAGTGTCGCGGCGCTCGAAGAGCTCACGGCGCGAATCAAAGCGCTCGAGGCCGAGATCAATTCTCTGGCACGAACCAAGTATCCTCACGCGATGCAGCTCCAGCAAATTCCCGGCGTGGGCCCCATCACCGCGCTCTATTTTGTTTTGAAGATCGAGGACCCGACCCGCTTCCAAAACGTGCGCGACGTCGGCGCCTACGCGGGCTTATGTCCAAAACGCGATCAAAGTGGGCAGAGCGATCCACAACTGCGCATCTCCAAATGTGGCGACGCCTACCTGCGCCGATTGCTCGTTAGCGCCGCGCAGTACATCCTCGGTCCCTTCGGTCCGCAGAGCGCTCTGCGCGCTTATGGCTTGATGCTGGCGGAGGATGGAACAGCGCGGGCAAAGAAGCGGACAGTCGTGGCGGTGGCGCGAAAACTCGCCGTACTGCTGCTGAGTCTTTGGAAACACCAGCGTCCCTATCAACCTTTCCCGCTCGCGGGAAGCCGCTTGAACTTGCAGCAAACAAAAGAGGACCGACGATTCGGAACGATTGCGGTGCATCGCTTGGAAGCGCTATAATCGACTTCGATAACCAGATGGCAACGTTCCACCTTTTTGCGGTGAGCTTGGATCTAAACATGGACCGATAAATTGAGTCCGCATGGAAGCCCGATCCCAACCGCTAACCCTTCAACAACCACTTTAAAGCGATGAAATGAATTTCATTTTTCTCCTTGATGCCTTCTCATGGAAGGCGATGCACCCAACCACTACCGGCGCCTAAGCATTAAAATAATTTATTAATGCCTTATCTTTTGATGAATTAATTATTTAAAATGAATCTTGGGGCTTGCCAGCCTTGCTCGGCGGATGAAATAATCAATGACCGTGCAGCCTTAAAATCGATTCCCCTCGTAAGCCCCAGAAATAACATTCACCAAAATCGGCAAAGACTTTCAGATGAACAATCCAGATGGCACGAAATTAATCATTCTTCAGAAGCGATGATTTAATCCTTAGAGCAAGCAACCCCAACCATACATCTGAGGTAGTCCCTCAAGGATTTGCGTAGGAGTTATTGTTAAGATTTTCAAGCGGCTGCGAGCGAATGAACGAGCTATTTAAGAAATTAATCCCCTTACATTTTGTTGGATGATTTAATTAAGAGCGAAATCTAAAGCAATGTCCCTAGGAACGAAGAACCGACAGACGCAAACCGCTGAACTGTGCAAACAGTATCTCCGCGACAAATACTCTGATAAACTGAACCTGGTTGAAGAATACATCCGGGAAGTTGAAGGAATTGGTAAAGAGCGAGATATCACGCGGTGGGGTAGTTTTACTGATATCAAGGGAATTAGCGACGAGACAATTAAACGGGTGGACGAGCGTTTTGAACAGTGGCTCAACCCTTCGATCCAAATGAAGCGAAAGTTAAAACCAGAGCAGCACGAGGAGATCGTTCGAGCCATAGCCGCTGGCGATAGAGTAAAAGCGACGAGCATTTACCTTTCGACTACAGAAAGCAATCTGACAGAGGCCCAGAACTGCATAAAGACCATCGTTGTTGAAACAGAACCAGCGCAGTCTCACGGATCGTCAAAAAATCGTCGCTGACCCAATGCAGATTTCAACATACCGATCAACAATTGTCGCTATTTTCGTTTCACTTGCGCTAGCTGGTTGTGATCGAAATCAATCGCAAACTCCTCAGCAATCGACAATCAACCAGACGCCTAGCGCTCACTCTCAAACCAAGGCTCTTCGAGCGGCTAGTGCGGTTGGCTATGATGGCAAGCAGTTGCAAAAGCAAGTCGATAGAGTTTTGGAGCAGAAACAAAAGCGCGACGGAGATTTGGAGAAAGAACTCGATGATACCGGCCCGCAATGACAGGTCGCTTTTCGCTATGCGAATCCGCCAAAGCCAACAAAGAAATTATCCGCATTAGCAACGGACGTGGCGCCGTCCACGTTCGCTCCAGTGATTTTGGTTGGGCGACCACATGCGAGTCTCAGCGGTTCGATCTCCATCGGAATTGAATCATTTCAATCGACTTAACGGTCTTGGCAGCAACCTCAGTGAATCGTGTCATCTGCTCAGGTCGAGACTGGTCATTTGGCCCTTTCACTTCACAGAAGAAACAATCCGAGTAATCCGCCGCGTACATCAACAGATCCGGAGCCAAAGCGCGACTGGGTCGGCGCGTTAAGTAATAGCATACGTCTTGATCAAACAGGTGCTCAAGGACTCTCCGCTTCCGTTTATGGCTTGTCGTCTCATACTTCGTAACCAGCGAAAAATAGCCGGTAGTCTGATGTAGCAAAACCGCAGCAAGCCACTCCCAAAAGAGCTTGCCCTTGCCACACACACTGACCGCATGGCTCCGATCCAGTTCATCGAAAAGCTGCGGGAACTGCGCGGCCCACTCTCGCACTAGCTGCCCGGACTTCCACTGCGTCAGCCGCTCCTCGGAAACTTCGGAAGTTCGGATGTTCGAAATCTCAGTCATACAACGCATGGTCGATCCAACGAGACAAAGCTCGGCGCGCGAGCGAGAGCGCGACTGCTATGGAGCTAATGTTTGCTTGAGCTGCGAACGTAGATATACGGGTGCCGGTGCCACCACCAGGGGTAAGAAACCTTTTCGTGGTAGGCTTCTCGATCCAGCGGGTTGTTCCCTTTAGCAGCGTTTGCTGCCAACTCTCTTCTGGCTTCAACTTCGCGCTGCTAATGATCGTAAAGCGGAATCTCGTTCTCCTTCCCGGCTCGATAAGCGTCCATTCGTTCTTTCATGTCTTGCGCAAGGGCTTGCTGTGATTGCGCGTCTTGCCGAGCAACCAGAGCTGCAAGGTCGAGATCATTCGTTACTTTGTCACTCGGCGCTTCAAATTTGATGTTCTCATCATTTTTCACGAATAGTTTTTCCCCGCGATCTTCAATAAGCTTAACACGCGTACCCGGCGCAAAACCGGTTACGCCGGAATTGCTTTTCACGACTAGGCGCTCCATTAAATAAAGGGTACCTTCAGGTGCAAGACGGTGCTGTTCGGGTGGAGGTGGCGGCGAAGGCGCGGCTCCTTGAACTGTTGAGGCTGGGGGAATTGGTGCGGCAGGTGCTTGCGGAGCGACATTCAGTTGATGAGCATTCGAGAACGAAAGCTGCCCGCCTTCTCGAATGTCGGTGTCGTAATGAACACCATTTGAAGAGAACAGGACATGTAGGGTTTTGGTTTGTCCGAAAACCGGGTCTTTTCCGAAAAGATGAGTCCCTACACGGACGTTAGTTTGGCCGCTTTGCACGAGCGATTGAACTTTTGTTGTTACATCGATTTGTTGATTCCCGGCACCATATGTTGCCTGCAAAACTTGAATGTCAGATGGTGCTTGCGAATCCGCTAAATGGCAGATGCAAAACGCAGCGAGAGCGAACAGAAAGACCAACAGGCATTTACTCATACTTTGGGGGGATAAAACTCATTTAAGCCAGAACGTATTTGGGCGGTCAAGCCTCTTTTCAAAGCCTAAGCTATCTTTCAGGTTAATCCGCTCCGCTTCGTACAAAAGGCTGAATTAAATGGAAAACATAAAAGGGAACGGCGAGCGTTTACGGCTGAGGAACTAGAGCGGTTGTGTAGCGTTAGTGACAGGCGTGGGTTCGTTTATAGAATTGCCGCCCGCACGGGAATTCGCAGAGGAGAACTCAACGAAATCGAGCGACGGGACATCCATTTGGAAACGCCGCTACCCTTTATACTCGTCCGTGCTTCGATTTCAAAAAACCACAAGCAGGCAATGCAACCATTAACGCTGGATGCTGTGTACGCTCTTCGGGAGTTAACGCCTGGTGACGGACGACCGACGGATCGCGTTTTCAAGAGCTTGATTCCTCGGATGCCTCGCTTCCGTGCTGATCTTGAAGCTGCTGGAATTCCTTACGTCGATGCGAAAGGCGAGTACGCTGATTTTCATTCCCTTCGTAAGACTTTTGGCACAATGCTAACATTGGCAGGGGTAGGGCAACGCACAGTGATGGAGTTAATGCGTCATAGCGATATGCGTTTAACGGCAAAGACATACACCGATGCAAATATGCTCCCAGTCTCGGATGCCGTCGCACTGCTTTCTGCGTTCGCGGCAAAACAGGCAAACCCACAAATAGACCCACAAAAATCAGCCACAGAGGGTCGCGCCATGTCTGCATCTGTCATGATTAACGGCAATGAAACGAAACTACTAACTGTTGGAGATCAGGAGTTTAGTCTGTCAAAGACTTCGTCTGACTCGAACAGTCCCAAAGTGGCCGAAAATGCGCGATGCAGGGTTCGAACCTGCGACTTGTCGCCGCGGCGACCGCTCTGAGCGCTGGCTTCAGCAACACGAGGTTCGAGGACGTAAGGAAATGGTGCGCGATGCAGGGTTCGAACCTGCGACTTCTTGCGTGTGAAGCAAGCGCTCTACCACTGAGCTAATCGCGCCAAATCCAGCCAGAGATTAGCATAAATTCGGCAGAGCAAAGTGCGAAGTTTAATCCGGGGGGCGCGGCGGTCCCCAGGCCCGCGATCACCGCCGGCGCGGGATGCGAAGTGCGATTCATGCAACAACGCCATTTGGCTCGGCTTCCGACACGCAATACCAAAAAATCCGCGGTTTAATGTTTCGCCCGCGTAGTTCGTTTCCTGGTATTGAATTCAACTTCTCGAAGCTATATTATCGCCGGTGTTTCACCGAAGCTTTATTATAGTCACTTGTCTGCTTCTGGTGGCGTTCATAGGCTGGCTTGACTACATTTCCGGTTTCGAGAATTCGCTCCTTATCTTTTATTTGGCGCCAATTGCGATCGGAACGTGGTTTCTCGGAATTTGGTTTGGTATCGCAGTTGCAATATTCTGCGTCATTGCGACTGTCCTCTCGGACCTCGCCGCGGGTCTTCCCCGTATTGCCATTTGGAACTGTGCGAGCGCTTTCGTGGCATACCTTATTTTTGGTGTTCTTCTTCGCCGATCGCATTCTCTCCTCAGAGAAATGCATCTGCGGGTAAAAGAGCGCACCGCTGATTTGCAACGCGAGCTCGCTCGAAGACAGCAATTAGAGAAGGAGATCGCGGTAGTAGCCGAAGAGGAGCGCACTCGGGTTGGGCGTGAATTACACGACAGCCTCGGACAACATCTTGCCGGGACAGGGTTACTGGCTGAGACCATCGCGAACCAGTTGGAGAAGGAGAATAGTTCTATCCAGCCAACTGCCAGAAAGGTGGTGAGACTGATCGATCAGGGGATCGAGCTGACGCGGGAAATCGCGCGTGGCTTGTATTCCTCGGAGCTGGATGGCGACGGCCTCTTTTCTGCGCTGGAATCGCTCTCTCGGTCAGTCGCTAGTAATCAAGTACAATGCGAGTTCGAGCACATCGGCAAACCACCTTCTTCCAAGGAACTGGCAACCCAGGTTTATTGGGTGGCGCGTGAGGCCGTGACCAATGCGCTTAAACATGCCCAACCTCAGCATGTCCGAATCCACCTTCAGACTACTGACGATTATCTCCGACTAAAGGTCGAAGATGATGGTCGCGGTTTATCTCAAAGTACGAGGAAGGATGGTATCGGTTTAAGAGTGATGGCTCAGCGGGCGGAACTTGCCGGTGGGACATTGCGAGTAGAAAAGGCAGCGCACGGGACGGTGGTGCACTGCGAGATACCGCTCGGCGAGAACTAGCCAGGTCTACTCCTTCTGAGTCGACCAATCGTTATCGCGTGCCGATCTCGACCCTAAATGTATAGGTCTTTCGTCGATGAATAACGAAGCACGAATGGTCCGAGCCGGGCCTGGAGTTGAACGACGAAAGAATGCCGAAGTTCGAATGACCTGCGGCATACTCAAGATCCTGGCATCCCCATCACTGTAGGACGATGCCTGACACTAGGGTCGCGGAAACGGATATCTTCCATTGCAAGTCTTCGACTTCTGCCTCATAACTACTCAAATGGAAGAGCAGAGTCGGTATCGCGTCTTTATTGTGGACGATCATCCGGTCGTACGCGACGGGCTTAAGAATTTGATCGAACAAGAAGAAGACCTGGTGGTTTGCGGGGAAGCGGCGGATGCAGCAACCGCCCTTAAGGTGATTCCAGAAACATCTCCCGATGTTGCTTTGGTTGACCTCTCCTTAGAGCATAGCTCCGGTCTTGAGTTGGTGAAGGACATCAGAGATCAGTACCCAGAACTTCCGGTTGTCGTTCTTTCAATGCACGATGAGTTGGTTTATGGCGAACGAGCGGTACGTTCTGGAGCGCGCGGTTACTTGATGAAGGGTGAAAGTTCGCAACGCGTAGTCTCAGCCATTCGCAGCGTTCTTCAGGGTGAAGTATTCCTAAGCGAGCGGTTAATGGCGCAGATCGCATCGCGGCTGAGCCATGCAAAAACAACGCGGCCACCCATCGAGAGGTTGAGTGATCGCGAGCTGGAGGTGTTCCAAATGCTTGGACAAGGAACGAGCACTACGGCAATCGCGGAGAAGCTCAATCTTTCGGTTAAAACCGTGCAAATGTATGTTGCCCGGGCGAAAGAGAAATTTGGAGTAACAAGTGCGCGCGAACTCATGCGCGAAGCTGTTCGCTGGGATGAGGCTCAGGTGAAGTGATGAGTAGTTCATGTCGCCAGGCACGGCGATCTTCTAAGCTGTAGACTCCACTGAGCCGGGAAGTTTAAGTCGCCGCTTACCTTAGGCGGCTGTTGGGATAGCGCAGAGTTCGCGCTGAAAACGGTCCAAAAGCTACCGCCAGTGATTGCGTCTCCGAAACTGGCGAAGCGTCTTGGAAGATGCCAGCCCCCTTGTGCGTTTGGTCTCGATTGTGTGCCGAGTTTCAATCGCCACGGCTTTTCAAGTTGAGGGAAGGAAGTCTCGGCAAAAAGATCGTGTCGCGCCCTCTTTCAAAAGAGCGCGAGCCGGGAATGAAGCTACGACTGGTTAATCGTTCGTCTTGGAGGCACGGTCGCCTTCTTTGATTGCATCCGCTTCGCTCATGTATTTGCCCTGCGTGGTCTTCCCGTAAAAGCGTGAGCCTTCCTTATGATAGATATGGCTTTCGGTATTCACCCACACCATTCCGTGACCACCGCCTGGCGCCGCGGTAGCATTAGCCTCGGCCGAGCTAGTAGTGGTCGTTGCAGCCGGACTAGCCGTCGCCTTCGGCTTGAATAGTGATCCAAATTTCGAGAACGGCTTAGCCGGAGACGCTGATGCCGCCGGTGTAGCTGCGGGGGACGCGGCTGCCTTATTGCGACCGTGACCTGCCGCTGGCGAGGCTGATGCTGCCGGACTTGCGCTTGGTGCCGGCGAAGCCTCAGCTTTCTTGCGTCCGCGCGCTTTCGCAGGTGAAAGCGAGGCTTCGGGGCTGGCCGCTGGTGCCGGCGACGTCTCGGCTTTCTTGGGTCCGCGGGTTTTCGCCGGTGACGCTGATGTCTCGGGACTGGCAGCCGGCGCAGGCGACGTCTCAGCTTTCTTGCGTCCGCGTGTTTTCGCTGGCGAAGCTGAAGCTTCGGGGCTGGTAGCTGGCCCTGGCGAGGCCTCGGTTTTCTTCTTACGGACCTTCTTTGCAGGCGAAGCGGATGCTTCGGGGCTGGCACTGGGCGAAATCGGGCTTTGTGCCCCAATCAGAGAAACGCCCGCAAAAATGATCATCGATACAAGGAGAGCACGTTTCGTAGTCATGAAACACAGGCTAGAGGTGTGCGCGAACTTTCGTCAACGCTAATGTGAAGCGAACACTCAACCGGTTGCCGATGCCGGTGATCTGTTTTTTAGCAACAAACCAGCGACCAGACCGACGCAGAGAAAGCCGATAATTTCAATAGACATGTAGGCAGCGGTGTAACTGGAAGGGAAGCCATACCAGTTCCAGTAGGGAATGTTCGTGGTGATTGCAGCAAGAATTCCAGCAATGAGAGCGAACCCGACTCGGCCGCCAAAACTTTCGATCTTGGTCTGAGTAAGAAGGAACACAACCAGAATGGCTTCGAGAAGTTCGGTGGCAAACTCGATCCCCAACAACTTGCCGAATGTAAACTCGCGACTTGGATGATAAATTAACAATCCTGACGGACCGCTGGCGGCCTTCTCCATCGCGCGCTT
>Ga0193750_1000392_pt1 | contig 11984 bp, 8 predicted proteins | sample L1c1metaG_FD_160569 | JGI IMG/M metagenome (GOLD analysis project Ga0193750, IMG submission 160569) | Soil microbial communities from a riparian zone of the East river system, Colorado, United States - L1c1 | ecosystem: Environmental > Terrestrial > Soil > Riparian zone | place: USA: East River...
ATCGACGCCAGCGCAATCTCGCCGCAGGTCACCTGGGGCACCAACCCCGGCATGGTGCGCGCCGTCACCGACAGCGTTCCCGCGCCCGAGGAGTTCGACAGCCCCGCCGACCGCGAGGCCACCGAACGCGCGCTCGCCTACATGGACCTGGCGCCCGGCACGCCCATCGAGCGGATTGCCCTGGATCGCGTGTTCATCGGCTCGTGCACCAACTCGCGCATCGGCGACCTGCGCGCCGCCGCCGAGCTCGTGCAGGGACGTAAGGTCGCGCCTGGCGTCGACGCGATGGTCGTGCCCGGTTCCCAGCAGGTCAAGAAACAGGCCGAGGCCGAGGGGCTGGACGAGGTCTTCCGCGCCGCCGGCTTCGATTGGCGCGTCGCCGGCTGCTCCATGTGCCTGGGCATGAACCCCGACATCCTGCAGCCCGGCCAGCGCTGCGCATCCACCTCCAACCGCAACTTCGAGGGGCGGCAGGGGCGGGGGGGCAGGACACACCTCGTCTCGCCGCAGATGGCCGCCGCCGCCGCCATCGAGGGGCACTTCGTCGACATCCGCGAGTGGGCGTAGGTCCAGCCGCAGAGGTAGTTGGAAGCCGGGCGAAGCCCGGCGTCACGGCCGGCACGAGGCCGGACGTTCACATCAAAAGCGAGCCAGGAGGGCTCGCTGACGACTTCAAAGGAGAGCGATGAACCCCATAGGCGTAATTTCAGGCGCAGTAAGCCACCTCGACCGCGCCGACGTGGACACCGACCAGATCATGCCCAAGCAGTTCCTCAAGCGCGTCGAGCGCACGGGCTTTGGCGAGTTCCTGTTCTACGACTGGGCCAAGCAGCCCGGCTGGGACCTGCCGGCCAACCCGATCCTCGTCGCCGGCGAGAACTTCGGCTGCGGCTCCTCGCGCGAGCACGCGCCGTGGGGTCTTCAGGACTACGGCTTTCAGGCGATCGTCGCGCCGAGCTTCGCCGACATCTTCTATTCCAACTGCACCAAGATCGGCTTGCTGCCCGTCGTCTTGAGCGACGAGGACTGCCGCGCGCTGGCGCACGCCGGCGCCGGCGAGGTCGACCTGCTCGAGCAGGAGGTGCGCTTCGCCGGGCGCGACGTCGCCTTCGAGATCGACCACGAGATTCGCCATCGCTTGCTCAACGGCCTGGACGACGTCGCGCTGACGCTCGAGCGGGCGGAGGAGATCGATGAGTACGAGTCAGAGCACGAGGGCGCCGGCTTTCGGCGTGTGGCGACGACGGCGCTGTAGGCGCATGAGCCATTGCATAGTCACCCTCCCCGGCGACGGCATCGGCCCGGAGATCATGGCGCCGACGCTCGACCTGCTCGGTCGCCTCGGCGACTTCGCCTTCGAGCAGCGCGTCTTCGGCGGCGCGTCGATCGACGCGCACGGCACGGCGCTGACCGACGACGTGCTGGCCGCGTGCAGGCGTGCCGACGCGGTGCTGCTGGCGGCCGTCGGCGGGCCAAAGTGGGACACGACCGACCCGGCCAAGCCGCGCCCCGAGCAGGGGCTGCTGGGCTTGCGCAAGGGGCTTGGGCTGTACGCCAACCTGCGACCCGTCAGGCCGCTGCCGGCGCTGTACGAGGCCTCGCCGCTGCGCCGAGAGCGCATCGAGGGCACCGACCTGCTCGTCGTGCGCGAGCTCACCGGCGGCATCTACTTCGGCGAGAAGACGCGCACAGAGGACTTCGCCTCCGACGTCTGCGCCTACAGCACGCAGGAGATCGAGCGCATCGCACGCACCGCCTTCGGCGCGGCGCGGTCGCGCGTGTCGAGCGTCGACAAGGCCAATGTGCTGGAGACCTCGCGGCTGTGGCGCCAGGTCGTCTCAGAGCTTCACTCGCGCGAGTTCCCGCACATCGAGCTCGAGCACGTGCTCGTCGACAACGCCGCCATGCAGCTCGTCTCCGCGCCGCGCCACTTCGACACGATCCTCACGGAGAACATGTTCGGAGACATCCTCTCCGACGAGGCCGCCATGCTGACCGGCTCGATCGGCATGCTGCCCAGCGCCTCGCTGGGCGGCTCCGGGCCCGGCCTGTTCGAGCCGGTGCACGGCTCCGCGCCGGACATCGCCGGGCAGGGCAGCGCCAATCCGCTGGCGATGTTCCTCTCGGCGGCGATGATGCTGCGCCACGGGCTCGGCTTGGAAAGCGAGGCCGCGGCTGTAGAATCGGCCGTTGAAGGGGCGCTGGACGCGGGGCTGCGCACCGCCGATCTCGGAGGCTCGGCGGGCACCAGGCAGGCCACCGAGGCAGTGCTCGCGAACATCGAATAGGAGCTCTAGTGAAAGTGGACCCCACCGACCTCATCTGGATGAATGGAGAGTTCGTCGCATGGGAGGACGCGAAGGTCCACGTCCTGACGCACGGCCTGCACTACGGCACGGGGGTGTTCGAGGGCGTGCGCTGCTACGACACGCAGCTTGGCCCGGCGGTCTTTCGCAACGCCGAGCACGTCGAGCGCCTGTTCCGCTCGGCGGCGCTCTACTACATGGACATACCGTTCTCGCCCGAGCAGCTGCGCGCGGCGACGCTCGAGCTCGTCGCGCGCAACGGCCTGCGCTCCTGCTACATCCGCCCGATCGTCTATCGCGGCTACGGCTCGATGGGCCTGAACCCGCTGGACTCGTGCGTCGACGTGACGATCGCATGCTGGGAGTGGGGCGTCTATCTCGGCGAGGAGGGCGCGAGCAAGGGCGTGCGCGCGCAGGTCTCTTCCTGGCGGCGCATCGGCCCCGACTCGCTGATCCCGCACGCCAAGGCCTCGGGGCAGTACCTCAACAGCGTGCTCGCGAAGGTCGAGTCGGTGAAGGCCGGTTACGACGAGGCGATCCTGCTGGACGACCACGGCTACGTGTGCGAGGGCACCGGCGAGAACGTCTACGTCGTGCGCGACGGCGTGATCGCGACGCCCGGCCAGAGCAACTCGATCCTCGACGGCATCACGCGCCGCTCGATCATTCAGATCGCGCGCGACCTCGGCTACACGATCGTCGAGCGCGACGTCGCGCGCGCGGAGATGTACCTGGCCGACGAGGTGTTCCTGTCGGGCACCGCCGCTGAGATCGTGCCGGTGCGCGAGGTCGACGACCACGCCGTCGGCACGGGCAGGCCCGGCGAGATCACGCGCGTGATCCAGGCGGCCTTCGACGACGCCATCCACGGTCGCTCCGAGCGCTACCGCGAGTGGCTGGACGTGGTGGACGCCAGCCATCTGGAGACGCCCGCCGGCGAGGCGCCGTCGCCGAGCGCCACCGCCGCCGGGTAGGCAGGGCGATGGCGGACATACAGCTATACGACGCCACGCTGCGCGACGGCATGGGCGGCGGCGGCCTGACGCTGACGGCCGAGGAGAAGCTGCGCGTCGTGCACGCGCTTGACGCGCTGGGCGTGGACATGGTCGAGGCCGGCTTTCCGGCGTCGAACCCCAAGGAGCAGCAGCTGTTCGACCTGCTCGCCGGCGAGCGCCTGGAGCGCGCCGAGATCGTCGCGTTCGGCATGACGCGCCGCCGCGACGTGCTGGCCGAGGACGACGAGGGGCTGCGCGTGCTGTCGGAATGCTTCGCGCCGGTCTGCACGCTGGTCGGCAAGGCGTCGCTGCTGCACGTGGAGAAGGTCGTGCGCGTGTCGCGCGAGGAGAACCTGCAGATGATCGGCGACTCGATCGCCTTTCTGGTGCGCGCCGGCAAGCGCGCGCTGTTCGACGCGGAGCACTTCTTCGACGGCTTCGCCGAAGACCCCGGCTATGCGCTGGACTGCCTGCGCGCGGCGGCCGACGCGGGCGCCGAGCGCGTGGTGCTGTGCGACACGAACGGCGGCTCGCTGCCGCCGCAGGTGCGCACGGCGCTGGCGGTCGTGCGCGAAGCCTTGGCGGGCGTCGCGCTGGGCATCCACTGCCACGACGACTCGGGCTGCGCGGTCGCCAACACGCTGACGGCGGTCGAAGCCGGCGCCACGCAGGTGCAGGGCACGGTCAACGGCGTGGGCGAGCGCACGGGCAACGCCAACCTGATCACGATCATCGCCGACCTGCAGCTGAAGATGGGTGCCGAGCTGCTCGCGCCCGAGCGCCTGGCGCGGCTGACGGAGACGGCGCACTTCGTCGACGAGCTGCTCAACCGTGCGCCCAACCCCGCGCAGCCCTACGTGGGCAAGCACGCGTTCGCGCACAAGGCGGGCATGCACGCCGCGGGCGTGCGCGCCGACGCGCAGACGTTCGAGCACGTCGACCCGGCGGTCGTCGGCAACAGCCGCGACGTGCTCATCTCAGAGCTTTCGGGCAAGGGCACGGTCGTGGAGAAGGCCGCGGCGGCGAACATCGACCTGCGGCCCGCGAGCGCCAAGTCCGGCGCGAGCCTGGACATCGCCCAGCGCGTCGTGGACCGCGTCAAGGAGCTGGAGCACGAGGGCTTTCAGTTCGAGGCCGCCGACGGCTCCTTCGAGCTTTTGATGCGCAAGGAAGCCGGCGCGTACGAGCCGCTGTTCCGCCTGGAGTCCTGGCGCGTGCTCGTGGAGAAGCGCGCCGACGGCAAGATCGTCACCGAGGCGACGATCAAGATCTGGCTGGGCGAAGAGCGCTACGTGCGAACGGCCGAGGGCAACGGGCCGGTCAACGCGCTCGACGCCGCCCTGCGCGACGCGATCGGCGAGCTGCACCCGCACCTGCGCGACATCGAGCTGGTCAACTTCAAGGTGCGCATCCTCGACGAGACCAAGGGCACGGGCGCGGTCACGCGCGTGCTGATCGACGCCTCGGACGGCCATGACACGTGGGGGACGATCGGGGTGTCCGAGAACGTCATCGCGGCCTCCTGGGACGCGCTGGTGGACTCGCTGGAGTACGGCATGCAGCCCGGGCGCCAGCCGCCGGCCACCTCGGAGGCCGACGCGCCGCCCGGCGCCGTTGCGGCCGCGCCCGACGGCGAGCGATCGAAGTTCGGCCAGCGCGAGACCGGCTCCTAGGTGGCGCTCGAGGTCGTGCCGCTGGCCCGGCCGGTGCTGGGAGCGGAGGAGGAGCGCGCGGTGGTCGACGTGCTGCGCTCTGGGCAGCTCTCGCTGGGCCCGCGCGTGGCGCAGTTCGAGCAGGCTTTCGCCGCGCGCCTCGGCGCGCCGTATGCGAGCGCCGTCTCAAGCGGCACGGCCGGGCTGCACCTGGCGCTGCGCGCGGCGGGCGTGCGCGACGGCGACGAGGTGATCACGAGCCCGTTCTCGTTCGTCGCGTCGGCCAACGCGGCGCTTTACGAGCGCGCGCGGCCGGTGTTCGCGGACATCGACCCGCTGACGCTCAACCTCGACGCGCAGGCTGCCGCCGCGGCGATCACGCCGCGAACGCGCGCGCTGCTGCCGGTGCACATCTTCGGCTACCCCGCCGACATGCCGGCGTTCGAGCGCGTCGCCGCGGAGCACGACCTGGCGATCGTCGAGGACGCCTGCGAGGCGCTCGGCGCACGTCACGCGGACGGGCCGGCGGTCGGCGCGCGCGGGCACGCGGCGGTGTTCGGCTTCTATGCCAACAAGCAGCTGACGACGGGCGAGGGCGGCATGGTCACGCTGGGCGACGCGACGGTCAAGGCGCGCGTCGACTCCGAGCGAAACCAGGGCCGCGCGCCGGACATGGGCTGGCTCGACCACGATCGCCTTGGCTTCAACTACCGACTTTCGGATATCGCTTGCGCGATCGGGGTTGCGCAGTTGCGACGACTGGACGAGTCGCTTGCTGCGCGCGCGGATGTGGCCGAGCGCTATCGCCAGGCGCTCGATGGCGTGGAGGGGCTGACGCTGCCGTGCGCGGACGCCGATGGCGACGTGCGCGGCTGGTTCGTGTTCGTCGTGCAGCTGCCGCGCGGCGTCGATCGCGACGAGACCGTGCGCGCGCTGGCGGCGGCGGGCATCCAGAGCAAGCCCTACCTGCCGGCGATCCACCTGATGAGCTTCTACCGCGAGCGCTTCGGCCATCGCGAGGGCGAGTTTCCGGTGTGCGAGGACGTCGCCGCGCGCTCGCTGGCGCTGCCGTTCTTCCCCTCGCTGTCAGAGGAACAGGTCGCGCGCGTGTGCCAGGCGCTGCGCGCGGCGATCGGGCGCTGAGCGCTCCGCTTGGCGCGGCTCGCCGCGACGCAGCGCAAGCGCCCCTCTCGACGCGCCGCACGACGTGCGCGATGATCGAAGCAGCCCAGCAGAGCGATCAGCGTGGCGGCTGGCGGAAATCCCCGGCGCCGCTTGCGATGTCGCCGCGGGGGCCAAGCGAACCGGCGATTCTCAAGGAGCGCGGCATGGCGTCAAACGGTCAAGCAGGAGACATGACGGGCGAAATCGCGCCGCCGCCCGGCGCGGGCGGGACACGCTTGGCGAGGGGCGGCCGCTCGGGACTGCCGGCGGGCCCGCCGCTGCCGACGTTCGCGCAGGCGGCGATCTGGGCGCTGCGCCCGCTCGACCTGATGGATCGCTGCGCGGAGCGCTACGGCGAGATCTTCACGCTGCGCGTAAGGCGCGGCAGCCCCTGGGTGCTGATCAGCAATCCGGAGCACGTCAAGCTCCTGTTCACCAACCAGTCGGCACAGATCCGCGCTGGCGCCGGCGAAGCGAACCCGCTGCTGGAGCCGCTGCTCGGGTCCAGGTCGGTGATGCTGCTCGACGAACCTCAGCACCTCGGCGACCGCAAGCGCTTGCTGCCGTCGTTCCACGGAGACCGGATGCGCGACTACGGCGCGATGATGACCGACGTCGCCGAACGCCAGATCCGCACGTGGCCGACGGGCGAGCCGTTCGAGCTGTGGCCACGGATGCAGGCGATCAGCCTCGACGTCGTGATGAGCGCCGTGTTCGACGAGCTCGAGCCGGCGCGACGCGAGCTGCTGCGCGAACGCCTCGTGACGCTGACGGACTGGATCAACCAGCCGCGGCGGCTCGCGCTGCTGGCCGCGATCGGCAAGCGCTCGATCACCAACAGCTCGAAGTTCCATCACGTGATGGGCGAGGTCGAGGCGGTCGTGCTTGCCGAGGTCCGCCGCCGGCGGACCGCGGGCGCGCGGCCGGGACGCGAGGACATCCACTCGATGCTCGAGCGCGAGTACGGCGGCGAGGAGTCGCACACCAGCGAAAAGAAGATGCGCGACGAACTCGTGACGATGCTCTCCGACGGCCCGACCGCGACGTCGCTGGCATGGGTCTTCGAGCGACTGCTGCGCCACCCCGACAAGCTCGCGCGGCTGCGCGAGGAGGTGCTCGGTGCAGAGAGCGAGGAGTATCTCGACGCGGTGGTCAAGGAGACGCTGCGCCTTTGCCCGGCGGTGCCGCTCGTGATGCGCCGGCTCGCCGAGCCGATGCAGCTCGGCGAGCACACGATCCCGCCGGGCACGATCGTCGCGCCGAGCGTCTATCTGATGCACCGTCGCGCTGACCTCTATGCCGAGCCGCTCGAGTTCCGTCCCGAGCGCTTCCTCGAGAGCTCGGCCGGCACGTACACGTGGATACCGTTCGGCGGCGGCGTGCGCCGCTGCGTCGCGTGGTTCTTCGCGCAGCTGGAGATGAAGCGCGTCATTCAGGTCGTTCTGCGGGAGTTCGACCTGAGCCCGGCGGCGTCCGGCGGCGAGAGCGCGATGCGCAGCTCCGTCTCCTTCGCACCGAACGGCGGCGCGCGCGTGGTCGCCCGGCGACGCAGGCAGGGCCGCTTCGCCGAGCCCGCGGCCGCTTGAGCGAAGCCGGCGCGAGCCCGTCGCGGCTGGTGGGCGGGGCCTCGCACCGCGACCGCCGATCGCCAGGCGACGGCTCCAGGTGGCCGTCAGTTCGAAGTCGGGGCGGTCAGGCGGCGCCGCGTGGGCGCGCCGTAGACTGGTCGCCGTGTCGCGCTTTCACGAGCCCCAGCACGCCGACTTCCAGCGGCTGAACAGCTCGCTGTCCTTCGACCGCCGGCTGTGGCCGCAGGACATCGCGCAGTCGCGCGCGCACGCGCGCATGCTCGCCGCGCGTGCGATCGTCTCCGAGGCCGACCGCGACGAGCTGATCGCCGGTCTGGACGCCGTCGAAGGCGAGCTGCGCGACGGCGGCTTCTCGTTCGACGGCGGCGACGAAGACATCCACATGGCGATCGAGCGGCGCCTGACGGAGGTCGCCGGGCCGGTGGCCGGGCGCCTGCACACGGCGCGCTCGCGCAACGACCAGGTCGTGACCGACCTGATGATGTACGCGCGCGAGCGCTGCACGTACGCGCGCAGGGCGATCGGCGCGCTGATGGCGACCCTGCTGGAGCGCGCAGAGCAGCACGCCGACTGGCCGATGCCCGGCTACACGCACCTGCAGCGCGCACAGCCGGTGTACCTCGGCCATCACCTGCTGGCGTACTTCTGGATGCTCGCGCGCGATCGTGCGCGCTTCGCCTTCGCCGAGGCGCAGGCGGGCTCTCTGCCACTCGGCGCGGGCGCGCTGGCGGGCGTGAACTTCGACACCGACCGGCGCATGGTCGCCGAGGAGCTCGGCTTCGCGCACGTCGCGGCGAACTCGATCGACGCCGTCTCCGGACGGGACTTCATCCTCGACTACCTCAACGCGGCGGCGACGTGCTCGACACACCTTTCCCGCCTGGGCGCCGAGCTGGTGCTGTGGTCGAGCGCCGAGTTCGGCTTCTGCGAGCTGCCGGACTCATGGAGCGCCGGCTCGTCGATCATGCCGCAGAAGAAGAACCCCGACGCGGCCGAGCTGCTGCGCGCGAAGGCGCCGCGTGTGGTCGGGCACCTGGCGGCGTTTCACGGCGTGCTGCACGCGCTGCCGCTGACCTACAACAAGGACCTGCAGGAGGACAAGGAGCATGTCTTCGACGCGGCGGACACGCTGGAGCTGACGCTGGCGGCGGCCACGGGCATGCTTGGCGGCGTGCGCTTCGATCGCGAGCGCCTGCGCGAGGCGGCGTCGGACGAGCTGATCGCGGCGACGGACGTGGCCGACCTGCTGGTGGGACTCGGCGTGCCCTTCCGCGAGGCGCACCGAGTCGTCGCCGGCCTGGTGCGCGCGGCGCTGGACGGCGACAGGACGCTGTCGCAGCTGGACGCCAAGGAGCTGGCGAGGCACAGCGACGTGCTGGCGGCGCACAGCGACGAGTTCCGCGCGGTGCTCGCGCAGGAGTCGTGGCTGGAGTCCAAGGTGTCCGAGGGCGGCACGTCGTCGCAGCGCCTGCGCGAGCAGCTCGCTGCGGCGCGCGCGGCGCTCGCCGGAGACGACTCGGCCTGAGCGCCGTGACGTCCCACGTCGTGCCGTGTCAGCGTCGGGTCGTCCGGGCTTTGCGCCCGCGGTTGCGATGAGAACGCTCCCGCGTGCGTTCTATGACCGGCCGGTGCTGGAGGTCGCGCCCGAGCTGGTCGGCTGCGTGGTCGTGCACGGCGAGACGTCGGGCGTGATCGTCGAGACGGAGGCCTACCACGAGAGCGAGCCCGCATGCCACGCATTCGCCGGGCTGACTCCGCGCACGGAGGTGCTGTTCGGCGAGCCGGGCGTGGCCTACGTCTACCGCTCCTACGGCATCCACGCGCTGCTGAACGCAGTATGCGAGCCCGACGGCGTGGGCGCGGCGGTGCTGATCCGCGCGCTGGCGCCGCTGACGGGAATCGAGTTGATGCGCCAGCGCCGCGGCCTGGTCGCGCAGCGCCCGGCGCGCGACCGCGACCTCTGCTCGGGGCCGGGCAAGTTGACGCAGGCGCTGGGCGTCTGGCTGGACGAGAACGGCACATCGCTTGCGCACGGCAGCATCCGCATCGGTCCGCGCGCGGGCGAGTGGCGCGATCCGGCCGTGTCGATCGGCACGCGCATCGGCATCACGCACGCCGTCGAGTTGCGCTGGCGCTTCTGCGCGAGCGGCGACGTGAACGTATCGCGCCCGCGGATCTGAGCTGCAGCGCTAGCCGCCTGGACTCACGCCGCCGGTTGGCGACGAGGATTCCGACGACGGCGGCGCCGGTGATTCGCTCGGCGGGCTGGCTTCCGGCGCGGCCGGCGCGGCGGGCTTTTCCGGAGCGGGGCCGGGCGGTGCGGCGCGCTGGGAGCCGCCTTCGCCGCCACCGCCGGGCGCGGAGGACTTGCCGCCGCCTTTGCTCGATTCGCCGCCGGAGGCCGAACCGGAGCCTTCGCTCGGCGCGGCCGAGCCTTCGGGGCTGCTCGTCGTGGAGCCTTCGCCCGATTCGCCGGATTTGGCCTTGCCGGCCGCCGCCGCTTCGGCGCGGGTCTTGTCGATCGCCAGCGCGGAGACCATGAAGTCGTGCCAGATCAGCGCAGGGTAGGTGCCGCCGAGCACGGGCCCGCCGTTGAACGCCGTGGTCATCGGCACGAGGCTGTCGGGGTAGCCGACCCACACGGCCACGGTGTACTTGCTGTCCCAGCCGACGAACCATGCGTCGCCGTAGTTTGAGGTGGTCCCGGTCTTGCCGGCCGCGAACTGGCCGATCGACGCGGCGCGGCCGGTGCCGTACTGCAGCACCGTCTCGAGCATCGACGTCTCGGTCGCGGCGATGCTCGCCGGCAGCACGGCCTTGGTCTTTACGTGGTTGACGTCGCGGTGGGCGCCGTGGGCGATCGTCTCGTAGGCATGGGCCATGTCGAGCGGCGTGACGCCGACGGTCAGCCCGCCGATCGTCATCGCGGGGTTGGTGGACAGCGGCGTCGTGATGCCCATCGCGTGCGCCAGGCGGGCGATCCGCCGCGTGCCGACTTTGAGGCCGACTTCTGCGTAGATCGAGTTGTCGGAGAAGGCGGTGGCGCCGGTCAACGTGTTGGAGCCGGTGTAGTTGCCTTCGTCGTTGTGCACGACGAACTTTTCCTTGCCGCGCGTGCCGGGCACGAGGAACGTCTTCTGCTTGGACGTCCACGATGAGTCGGGCGAGACGCCGTCTTTCAGCGCCGCGGCGAGATCGAAGGCCTTGAACGACGATCCCGGCTGGCGCTCGCCGTTTGTCGCCAGGTTGAACGGGCTCGTGCCGTAGTCGCGCCCGCCGACCATCGCGCGCACCTCGCCGGTGGAGTTTTCGATCGCCACGAGCGACGCGGTGGGACCGCCGGGGTATGCCAGGTAGGCGTTGACGGCCTGTTCGGCGGAGTGCTGCAGTTCGATGTCGAGCGTCGTCTTGATGCGCAGCCCGCCGTCGAAGGCGCGCGCGGCGCCATAGCGTTCGATCACCTGCTGCTGCACCCAGCTGGTGAAGTAGCCGGCGTCGACGCCTTCGATCGTCTGCTCGGTCGGCGTCTGCACGTCCTTGGCCGCGGGCAGCGCCTCGGCGATGCTCTGTTCGTAGACCATTCGCGTCAGATAGCCCTGCGCGAGCATCTGGCGCAGCACGACGTCGCGTCGCGCGCGCGCCGCGACGGGGTGAACGGTCGGGTCGTATCCGCTCGGCGAGCGAATGATGCCGGCGAGCAGCGCGGCCTCCCAGGGCTGCAGCTGCTGGACGCACAGTTCGTGGCTGGGCTCGCCGCATCCGAGGTGATTGACGTCGTGGCCGAAGTACGTCTGCGCGGCCGCCTCGATGCCGTAGGCGCCGTTGCCGAAGTAGATCGTGTTGAGGTACGCGGTGATGATCTTTTCCTTGGACCACTTGTGCGACAGCTGGAAGGCCAGCGCGACCTCGCGGAGCTTCTCGAAGATCGTTCTGTGCGATTGGGCCTGCAGGGCGTTCTTGATGAACTGCTGCTCGATCGTCGAGGCGCCCTGCACGGAGCCTTTGTGCACGATGTCCTGCAGGAACGCACGCGCGATGCCGCGGATGTCGACGCCGCTATTGGTCTGAAAGCGCTTGTCCTCGATCGAGATCACGGCCTGCTTGACGATCGGCGGGATCTGCCCGGGCGTGACGATCACGCGGTTCTGCTGGCTGACGACGCCGAGCGGATGGCCGAGGTCGTCGAGCAGCAGCGAGCTCTTGGCGTCCTTGAGCTGGGAGAAGTTGGCCAGCGAGGGCAGGTCGGAGGCGACGGAGATGAAGATGCCGAAGACGAAG
>Ga0193750_1000393_pt1 | contig 11973 bp, 10 predicted proteins | sample L1c1metaG_FD_160569 | JGI IMG/M metagenome (GOLD analysis project Ga0193750, IMG submission 160569) | Soil microbial communities from a riparian zone of the East river system, Colorado, United States - L1c1 | ecosystem: Environmental > Terrestrial > Soil > Riparian zone | place: USA: East River...
TGTTGTGCGTGACGATCACGATCGTCACGCGCTTCTTCAGCTCCTCGATCAGCTCCTCGATCTTCAGCGTGGCGATCGGGTCCAGCGCCGAGCACGGCTCGTCCATCAGGATCACCTCGGGCTCGACGGCCAGCGAGCGTGCGATGCACAGCCGCTGCTGCTGCCCACCGGAGAGCCCCGCGCCGGGCTCGGACAGGCGCTCGGAAACCTCGTCCCACAGTCCTGCGCCGCGCAGCGCGGTCTCGACCTTGGCCTGCAGGTCGGCCTTGCCCTGCCCGCGGCGCCCGCCCGATCCCAGGCGCAGTCCGGCGGCGACGTTGTCGAACACGGACATCGTGGGGAACGGGTTGGGCTTCTGAAAGACCATGCCGATCGCTCGGCGCACGGCGACGACGTCCACCGAGGGGTCGTAGATGTCGGCGTCGTCGAGCAGCACGCGGCCCTCGGCGTGCGCGCCGGGGATCTCCTCGTGCATGCGGTTGATGCAGCGGATCATCGTCGACTTGCCGCAGCCGGACGGACCGATGATCGCGGTGACCTCGTTGGCGCGGAAGTCCAGGTCGATGCCCTTGACCTGTTCGGCGTCGCCGTAGAAGGCGCGCAGCTTCTCCAGCGTCACGCTCAGCCCGGGCTTGGCCTCGACCGGGCGCGGCGCGGTTTCGGTTGCGACGCCGCCGCTGTTGGACTCCGGGCCTTTGGGCGCGATGCGCTGGCGCTCGCCCTCGGCTTGGCTCTCGGGCTCCATGTCAGCGACTCGGGAGGCGATTCCGTCGGATGTCATGCAAGGCGGCTCCTTCGCGAGACGAGGCGGGCGATCAGGTTGAGCAGCAGGATCATTGTGACGAGGGCGAGCGCGGCTCCCCACGCACGGTTTACCACGGCCGTCGTCGGTGAGGTCACGTCGTCGTAGATCTGCACCGGCAGCGAGTTCATGAACTGGCCGAGATTGAAGTTGGTGCTGCGTGTGGAGGCGGCCGTGAACAGCAGCGGCGCCGTCTCGCCAGCGGCGCGCGCGATCGCCAGCAGCACGCCGGTGACCATTCCGGGCAGGGCCGTCGGCAGGATGACCCGGGAGATCACCTTCCAGCGTGGGGCGCCGAGCGCGAGCGCCGACTCTCGCAGCGTGGTGGGGATCAGCGTGAGGATCACCTCGGCCGAGCGGATGACCACGGGGAGCATCAACAGCGCCAGCGCGAACGATCCCTTGTAGCCCGCGTAGGAGCTGCCTGTGCCGACGATCAGCACGATGTAGATGAACAGCCCGAAGACGATCGAGGGCACGCCGGTCAACACGTCCACGAAGAAGCGGACGAGATGGGCGAACCTGCTGCTGCGACCGTACTCCACCAGCCACACCGCGACGCCGACGCCGACCGGTATGGCGATCGCCGAGGCCAGCACGACGATCTCGATCGTCCCGAGGATCGCGCTCTTGATCCCGCCGATGCTCGACGTCTTGAAGAAGGTGTTGCCGGTCGGGTCGGTGCTGAAGAAGCTCCAGCTCCAAGAGCCCAAACCCTTGCTCAGCAGGTAGTAGACGACGAGCGCCAACGGGACCAGAGCGATCACGGTCGCGCCGCTGACCGCGCCGCGCGCCAGCCTGTCCTTGCGCCGCCGAGCCGGACTCACGGCGAAGCGATCGAACGTGGTGCCCGACGGGCCCTGTGCGCTCATGCGCCGGCCGCCGCGCCCGCGATCGGCTGCGGTCCCGCCGGGACGATGGGCATCGCCGGTCGCTGGCTCGGATGCGAGGCCCTGTTGACCAGCACGCGGGCGAGGCCGTTGACCAGCAGCGTGAGCACGAACAACACCAGCCCGGCCGCGAACAGCGCCGAGCGATGTACGCCCTGAGCCTCGCCGAACTCGTTTGCGATGACGGCGGCGAGGCTGTAGCCCTGCCCGAACAGGTGGCTGCCGAGCTGCGGCGCGTCGCCGATCACGATCGTCACTGCGATCGTCTCGCCGATCGCGCGACCCAGCCCGAGCATCGCGCCGCCGACGATGCCCGCGCGGCAGTAGGGCAGGACGGCCGTGCGGATCATCTCCCAGCGAGTCGCGCCGAGCCCCAGAGCGGCTTCCTTGTGATCGGCGGGCACCGTCGCCATGACCTCCCTGCTGATCGCGCTGACGATCGGCAGGATCATGATCGCGAGGATCAGGCCGGCGATGAAGTAGTTGGGAATCGTCACGGCGCCGCCGCCGATGAACGGGACGAACGACAGGCGGTCGGCGACCCACTGCTCGGCGCCCTGCAGCTTGGGCGCGAGGAAGAAGATGCCCCACAGGCCGTATACGACCGATGGCACGGCCGCCAGCAGCTCCACGAGCACGGTCAGCGCGGCGCGCAGTCGCAGCGGGCACAGCTCGTTGGCGTAGATCGCCGTCGCGACGGCGATCGGCACACCTATCAGCAGCGCCAGGCCGGAGGTGATCAGCGTGCCAAGCACCAGAGGCAGGGCGCCGAACTTATCGCCGCTGACGTCCCAGTCGTTGTCGAAGGCGAAGCCGAACACGCCGGTGTGCGCGAACGCCGGGCGCGCCTCGCCGACCAGGCGCACGAAGAAGAAGACGATCAGCGCGAGAATCAGGGCGGCGAGCGCCGTCAGGCCGTACTTCAACGCCCTGTCGGGCAGCCGCGCAAGCGGTGACCGCGCGAGTGTCGAGCGGTCACCGCCTGGCATGGCTGCCGTGCTCATCGTCCCTTGTCTACTGGATCGTCAGGACGGCTATTGTGCTCAGCCGCCGATCGGCGATCCGTTGCACTGCAGGGCTCCAGCAGCCGCCTTGGACTTCGCCAGGATCGAAGCCGGAAGGGCCGCGTAGTCGGCCTGCGAGAGGATCGACTGCCCTTCGTTGAGGCCGTAGGTGATGAACTTGACGACGCCCTTGGCCGCGGCTTCGCCGCCCGGCGTGCCCGCCTTGCAGAGATCCTTGTTGACGACGATGAACGTCTGCGAGGTGATCGGGTATGCCCCGGCGCCCGAGGGGTTGGCGATCTTGATCCCCAGGTTGTCCGGCACCTGCACGCCCTGCGCCGCCGCCGTGGTGGAGGCGAGGCTCGGGGCTACGAAGGACCCGGCCGCGTTCTTCACCGAGGCGTAGGTGAACTTGTGCTGCAGGGCGTATGCCTGCTCTACGTAGCCGACCGAGCCGGCGGTCTGCTGCACGGCGCCGGCGACGCCGGCGTTGCCCTTGGCGCCCGTGCCCGTGGGCCACTGGACGTCCTTGCCTTCGCCCACCTTGCTCTTGAACTCGGGGTCGACCGAGGCGAGGAAGCCGGTAAAGCCCGACGTCGTGCCCGAGGAGTCCGAGCGGTGGATCACCGTGATCGCCGTGCTGGGCAGCGAGACGCCCGCGTTCAGCGCCTTGATCTCGGCGTCGTCCCACGTCTTGACCTTGCCGAGGTAGATGTCGGCGATCGTCTTGCCGTCCAGCTTCAGGCCGGTCTGCACGCCGGGCACGTTGTAGGAGACGGTGATCGCGCCCAGGAACATCGGGATCTCCACCGCGGGACTGCCGTTCTTGGCAATCGCTTCTTCGTCTTCTGGCTTCAGCGGCGGGTCGCTTGCTCCGAAGTCGACGGTCTTTGACTCCAGCGAGGTGATGCCGGCGCCCGAGCCGACGGCTTGGTAGTTGACGGTCAGACCGGACTGCGAGGACGCCCATTGTTCGTACACGGGCGCAGCGAACGTCGAGCCGGCGCCGGAGATCGTTGCGGATGCGCCGCTCGAGCCGGTCGTCGAGGACGAGCTTGAGCTGCCGCATGCTGCTAGTCCGAGCGCGAGCGCCACCGCACCCGCGAGCGCGCCAAACTTGGTCTTGATCACTGCGCCTCCTCTGGCTGAGTTACGTGTTGAGAGAGGACGCGGGCCAACTGCGGTCCACGCCGTTCGGCACCCGGCAGTCTCTTAACCGCCGGCCGCTGCGATGTGAACATTTCGTGAAAGCTGGCGGCGAGCGTCTCACGCGCTTGACGGTCAACGTTGCGAAGTCGTAGTCGGGCAGTGAAAAAATCGTGAAGCGCGGGCATCCGATCGTCGGCCCAATATCCTCGGCCGATGGCCTTGCTCTCGCGCCGCGCCGATCCGGTTTTGATGTCTCTCGTGGAGAAGGCCGGGCGCAACGTGCAGCGCGCGGGACTGCTGCTGCACGACCTGCTCGTCGACTATCCCGAGCACGCCCCGCTCGCCCAGGATCTGAAGGAGTGCGAGCAGGAAGGCGACCGCATCACGCACGACATCATCCATCGCCTGGCCCGCGGTCGGGTGCGCGCGCCGTTCACCGCTGGCGACGGGTACGCACTGGCGACGGCCCTCGACGACATCGTCGACCACGCCGAGCAGGCGGCCGCGCAGCTCGGGCTGTATGGCGTGGAGGCGCCGATGGAGCAGTCGGTCGAGTTCGCCGACGTGCTCGTCGGCGCCGGCGAGCAGATCGCGCGGGCGCTGCGCTGCTTGCGCACCGGAGCTGAGCTCGGGCCGCACCTCGTGGAGATCCATCGGTTGGAGAACGAGGGGGATCGCCTCCAGCGCGACGGCGTCGCCTCGCTGTTCGCCGGCGGGATCGACCCCATGGTCGTGATCCGCTGGAAGGACATCTTCGAGTCGCTGGAGGCCGCTGTCGACGCGTGCGAGACGGTCGCGCACGTGTTGGAGGGGATCACGCTCAAGCAGCGCGGGCGCTCAAGCTGAATGGCGGGGTTCCAAACCGGCGCCTTTAGCGCCCAACCGCCCCTCAGAACCGACGGAATCGTCGTCCCAGGCTTGACTTTACAACCGACTTAAGTGCATGATGCACGGATTGAGCCGGAATCACGGGATCTCGACGCTTGTTCGAGCCGGCCGTACGATCATGCGGGGAATGTTGATGGAGGGCAAGGAGGCGAGGAGCGCTCATGAGCGTTGAGACGGGGACGGGAAACGGGCCGGACACAGGACTGCGATGGGGGGCGCGGCCGGTAGCTGGGACGAGAAGCGCGCGGCACGACGTCAGTCGGCGGCGCCGCTCGGCGGGATTCGCCGACGTACGCGGTCCGTCGGTGTGCCTGCGCCGCGACGCGCTGTTTCGCCGGGCGCTGCTCGCCGCCGACGTGGTCGCGATCCTCGGCGCTCTGGTCCTGACGGTCGCGCTTTCCTCGCGACGGGTGCCGCTGCACCTGACGTGGGAGAGCCTCGTCGGCGTTCCGCTGCTGCTCGTCGGGGCCAAGCTGCTCGGGCTGTACGACCGCGACGAGACGCTGCTGCGCAAGACGACGCTCGATGAGGCGCCGAAGCTGTTCCAGCTGGCGACGCTGTGCACGCTCGTGGCGCTGCTCGCCGGACGGCTCGTCGTCGCCGGCACGCTGGACCGCAAGGAGGCGCTGTTCTTGTGGATCGTGCTCGCCGCCTCGCTGCTGCTGGCTCGCGCCACCGCGCGGGGCCTGGCCCTGTGGGCCGGACCCACCGAGCGATGTCTGTTCATCGGCGACGAACGCTCCGCGGAGATGGTCGCCAGCAAGCTGATCGGTCACGGCGGGATCAAGGCGAAGATCGTCGCCCACCTCAACCTCGATCAGGTCGCGCCATGGTCGACCGACGCCTTCTCGGCCCCACGGCTGACGGAGATTCGCGACCTCGCCCAGACGCTCGACGTGCACCGCGCGATCATCGCCCCGGGCTGGAGCGCCGGCGCCGACGCGAACGAGACGCTCAACCTCGTGCGCACGCTGAAGGCGGTCGGCGTGCGCGTCAGCGTGCTCCCGCGGATGCTCGAGGTCGTCGGCTCCTCGGTCGAGTTCGACGACCTGCATGGCGTGACGCTGATGGGCGTTCGACGCTTTGACCTGACGCGATCGTCCGCTGCGATCAAGCGAGCGTTCGACCTGGTCGGCGCATCGCTCGGCCTGCTGGCGATCTCGCCGTTGATGATCGCCTTCGCCGTCGCGATCAAGCTGGACACCCGCGGGCCGGTGTTCTTCCGCCAGCTGCGCGTCGGGCGCCACGGCCGGCGCTTTCAAATGCTCAAGTTCCGCACGATGATTCGCGAGGCCGACGCGATGAAGGAGTCGCTGCGCCACCGCAACGAGGCGCAGGAAGGGCTGTTCAAGATCGCCCGGGATCCGCGTGTGACGCGCGTGGGGCGACTGCTGCGCATGACCGCCCTGGACGAGCTGCCCCAGCTGTTGAACATTGTCAAAGGCGAGATGAGCCTGGTCGGGCCGCGTCCGTTGGTGATCGAGGAGGACGAGCGAATCGAGGGTTGGCACCGCAGGCGACTGGAACTCATGCCCGGCATGACCGGCCCCTGGCAGATTCTGGGGCCGGCGCGTGTCCCTCTGAAGGAGATGGTGGCGCTCGACTATCTGTACGTCGCCAACTGGTCGCTGTGGACCGACGTGAAGATCCTGCTGCGCACGGTCCCGCACGTGTTCGGGCGCCGCGGGCTGTAAGTCGGCACGGGGCCCTGCAGTTCCCGCACACGCGCCGTGAGCTGAGCAGCGCTGATGACGTATCCGGAGCGCAGTTCACGTACAACTGATCCGACGTGCTGGCTGGTCCCGTTCGGGGGCGCGAGCAGCCCCTGCATCTCCAGCGCTGGCGGCTTTTGACCCTATCTGCAAAACGTGGCCGCGAGTTCTACAGCAGCCTCGACGCTGGCTTCCAACCAGCGCACGACCTGCGTTTGACGAGATGGAGCAAATTGCAAGAAATTGATCCGTTTGCGGATATGGATTTTTTCTTGCTTAAGAATTCATAAAGGAGTACGCTGGCAGCGCAATGAGCCGCTGGGCCCCGGGGGTCGTTCGATCGTGAGCTTGCGGATCGGTCTGGTGGGTGCCGGCGCCGCGGGTCGCCTTCATGCGTTTGGGTACATCAGTGCGGGGAGTCGCTCGCGCCTTGTCGCCGTAGCCGATCCTGACTTCGAGCGGGCGCGGGAGATGCGCGCGCGCATGGGGTTCGAGGACGCGATGAGCGATTACCACGACCTTCTCGCGCGCCCTGACATCGACGTGGTGAGCGTGTGCACCCCTGCGGCGAGCCATGCTGGGATCGTGCTGGACGCGATCCGCGCCAGCAAGCACGTTCTTTGCGAGAAGCCGATAACGACCACCAAGGAGGATGCCCGGGCCATCGCCTCCGCTGCGTCCGAGCAGCCCGACTTGTGTATCTCATGCGTGTTTCAACATCGGGACGACCCGGCACTCCAGCGCGCTCGTTGGCTTCTCGAAGAGGAGGCGCTGGGCAGGGTTCTCGCTGTGCACCTATCGGCTCGCGCTTGCCGCGATGCGGCTTACTACGGCGACACGCGGGGGCGCATGGAGACCGATGGCGGTGGCGCGCTGATGGTGCAGGGCATCCACCTTCTCGACGCGCTCATCTGGCTGGTGGGCCCCGTCGCGTCGGTATCGGCGACCATGGACACCTTCGTGCATACGATCGATACCGAGGACATGATCGGAGGGTGGGCGCGACTCGTGACCGGAACCGTCGCGACGATCGACTGCACGACCTGCGCACAGCGCGATGTCTACAGCATCGACGTGCTCGGTGAGACCGCGGGATTGCGCCTGGGTTACCGGCCTGGCTGGGCGCGGACGTGGAGCCTTGGTGTGAAATCCAAGAGTCGCCAGTCTGGATGGAAGATGCGCTGGAGAGCCGAGCGGCGCTTTCCTCCGGATAGTCGGTTTCGCGCTGGAAGCGTCGCAAAGCTCGCGGTCGGCCGACTGATCGGCGATGATCGCGTCGCTTCCCACCTTGGCCACGGACCCCATGTGCGGCGGTTCCTCGAGGCGATCGAAATCGGGGGGCCCCCGCCGGTCTCTCCTGCGGACGCTGCGCGGGCCCTGGAAACAGTGCTCGCGTTCTACCAGTCCGCGAACCAAGGCGAACCAATCCATATTTCGCCAAGCTAAACGTGAGTCAGGCCGCGATACGACGCTTCACGCTGTCGGCAAGAGCCCGAAGACACGCCCAGCTTTCCGCGGACGTGACGCGGTTGAGTGGCTGGTTCGCCACGCATGGCCGGACGTCGATCAGCGACGGCTCGGGCATCATTGGCCAGTTCGAGCGGGAGTTCGCCGCCGCGACCGGTTCGTCGTTTGCACTGGCCGTGACCAATGGCACGGCCGCATTGCATAGCGCGTACTTCGCGGTGGGCGTCGGCCCGGGTACCGAGGTGCTCGTGCCGGCGTATACGTGGCACGCCACCGCAACGACCGTGCTGCAGTGTGGCGCGGTCCCGGTCTTTTGCGATATCGACCCGCTCACTCTCACCATCGACGTCGACGATCTGACGCGCCGAATCACACCCCGAACACGAGCGGTGTGCGCGGTGCACATGTGGGGCAGTCCTGCCGAGATGGACAGAATCGTCGAGGTCGCGCGCCGACATGATCTCGCGGTCATCGAGGACTGCTCTCACGCTCACGGCGCTCGCTACGACGGCAGGCCCGTCGGGTGTTGGGAGACGTCGGCTGCTTCAGCCTGCACGCGTCAAAGCCGGTTGCCGCGGGCGAGGCGGGGGTGGCCGTAACGGACGATCCCGGGTTGTACGACCGTATGCTGCTGCTCGGTCATCCGGGGCGCTTGGCGATGGGTCAGGCTGCAGAGACCTTCAACTCGGGCGGCGTCGTTGATCTCGGGGTCAAGTACCGGCCTCACGCGTTTGCGGTGCATCTCGGCCGGTCCTCGCTGAAAAGACTCGATAGGGAAAACAAGCGGCGTGGACGGATCTGGGCCACGATCCGAGACGAGCTTCGGGAGTCCAGCCACCTAGCGCCGACACGAAAGCTTCCCAAAGCCGAGTGGGGGGGCTACTACAACTACGTGATTGACTTCGTCGGCGCCCGCGAGGGGGGATGCGCTGAGGACGTGGCACGTCTGGCGAGGTCGCGGGGGGTGCCGGTCGAGGTCGAGACATACGGAAGGCACCTGCTCCACGAAGCGCCCGTCTTCACCACTCTCGATCGCACGCGGCTCGGCGGCGGATGCTTCGACGCGACCCGTCCATGGCGCGAGAACATTGTCGACATACGCCTCCCGGTGTGTGAGGCCGTTGGTCGACGCCTGCTTGCCTTCGATCGCATGATGTATCTCGCCAGCGACGCCTTCGCGCGCCGATCGGCCCGCGAGCTCGAGAAAGCGGCGAGCGAGGTTGCTTCTGCCGCTGCGTAACGGTGCGGCACTTGCCGACTCGTCACGGGGCATCATCGGTAGGACAAGAGCTCCGCGCGCGCCGTTTTCGCTGACGGGTGCTCGGGTCGTGGGTCGAGCCCGTGCCCGGCCCCTTGACTGGAAGGTCCGAAGGATGGACTATGTCCGGCAACATCTGGAGAGAGGGGAGGCCGATGCAACGGAGGCATCTAAAGACGGCAGCATCGATCGCGGGCGTGGTGGTCTACGCGATGGTTGCTCTGGCCGGCTCGTCATGGGCCTCGGCCCCGCGCCGTTACATCCTGCGGCATCCCAAGCGCGAACACTGCAAAGTGCACTACAGGAGGAAGGTGGTGACCGTCAAGAAGCGAATCCACGGGCACACCAAGAAGGTGCGAAGGACGGTCTGCATCCACCTGCTCCCGAAACCAGCTCCAAGCGCACTCAGCCCTCAGCCAACGATCTCGGCGCCGCTCTTTACACCGGTCCCAATTTCTAAACCGGCACCACTCGGCGGCGCGTTGCACCGGGAACAAAAACCCAAAGAACCAAAACCCCGAGAACCAAAATCGCCAGCGCCGAAATGTACGAGCACCTTCACCGCGGCGGACGGTGACGCCTGGGGCGTCGCCGCCAACTGGACCGAGGGGATCCCTAGCGGGTTTTCGTCCTACGGATGTGTTCCGGCAGAGTATCTAGGCACCGTAACCTTCAGTTCGAACGCCGAAACTTCAACCGAAATCGGCGGCGTTTCGGCCGAAAACGCCGAAGGTGTCACTTTGCAGGCTGGCCATCTGACGCTGGCTAATCCGGAACAGAACTCGCTCATCAACAATGTCAAACCCGGCGACGCGGCGGTCACACTCGACAAGGAAGTCATACTTGAGCTGACCGGCGCGACAGGAGAACTAGGTGGGAACGAATGGAATGGCCCAGGAACTCTGGAAATTCCAAAAGGGCAGTTTCTGCGCACGGGGGACTGTGCCCGCTGGGGTGGCCAGAAAGGCACGAGGTGCGTCGACGGAACACCCACCCCGGGGCATGGAGGATTGCAGGTGAAGAATCTCGGCACGATGTTCGGCGCTGGGATCTCGCTTTGTCGCAACGGCGCCGCGCAGCCTGCCAGACTCGATAACGAGGGCTCGATACGCAACCTGAATTCGGGAGGTTTCGGCGGCTCAGCTGAATGCGGCGAAGTCGGCTCGGTGGTCAATGGCGAACGCGGTTCGATCGGCATTGCGGAACTTGACGGGAACGGCTGCAATGTCCAGGTGGGTATTGCTTCCTTGCTGAACAATGGCTTTATCAAGCTCGGATCCTGTTACAGACCCGAAACGGAAGAAGTGCAGCGGCCTAAGTTGGAGATTGGCAGCTCCCTCAGTGAAGCCGGTACGATCGTCGATGGCGGTATTGTCCACATACAGGGTGATTACACTCCGACCGACAGTTCAAACCTGACGATAGGCATCAAACAGACGTTCCCACAAGGCTCGCCAGAAACAAATTACGGAACGGTGAAAGTCTCGGGCAGCGCTGTGCTCGCAGGCGAATTGAACGTTGAAACCTCCAATTACCTAGACTTTGCTCCCAGTCTTGGGCAAACGTTTCGGATTTTGGACGCAGGAGAGGCCGGGGGTTCTCTGAGCGGCGAATTCATACTCGGAACCCACTGCATCGCCGCAGAGCCCGGTGATGGATACAAAGTGAACTACAAGTCTGGCAGCAAAGGAACCGTGACGCTGGAAGTTGCTGAAGTGGCTGGCTGTTAGCGAGCTACGCCCGCGCCGCTCAGCGACCTGGATGTGCGGCGACGCGCCGCCGGCTGGGCCGCGCGGCGGATGAGCCGAAGCGCTGGCCGTCGGGGCGACGCGATCGGCGGCGCGCGACATGCGGCGTGCGCAGCAGAACGATTCGCTGGCCGATGTCGGCGCGGGCGGCGCCCGCAGCGGCGGGGTTCGCCTCGGCGCCGGCTGCCACGCGGCAGATGCACACCAGCAGCAGGAGGACGGAAAGCCAGGCCATGGGAATGAGCAGGATGAGCACTTGAGGGGTCCGGTCGCGCCTTGATCGGTCTTCTTTGTCTGGCGGCCTGTTCCTGCATCGGCGCTGATGCCGCGGGACTTGAACGCCCTGGGCGCGCGTTGCGATGAACGTCCAACGGTCGCCTTGCCGCCGCCTCTTCGCGCCGGGGTGCACTACGCTTGGCGGGCGTGCAAGCACAGGAGCTGCGAGACCGGATCGCCACCTTCCCGCGATGGAACTACAGCTTCCAGTTCGGCGACGGAATCAGCACGCCGTTGCCCGATCGTGGACGGATCAACCGCATCGAGCAGCGCCGCGCCTACATCTTCGATCGGCTGCTCGAGCTGACCGATGGGTCGCTGCGCGGTCGCCGCGTGCTGGACATCGGCTGCAACGCCGGCTTCTGGTCGCTCTTGGCCATCGAAGCGGGCGCGGACTTCGTCCTCGGCGTCGACTTCAAGCAGGAATACGTCGATCAGGCGAGCCTCGTGTTCGAGGCCAAGCACGTGGCGCCCGCGCGCTACCGCTTCGAGCAGGGCGACATCTTCGGGCACTCGCTCGACGATGGATTCGACCTCGTTCTCTGCCTGGGCTTCATGGATCATGTCGACAGGCCGGCCGAGCTGTTCGAGCTGATGGTGCGCACGGGTGCACAGGTGATCGTGATCGACACGGAAGTCTCGCGGGCGCGCTCGAGCGTGTTCGAGGTTTCCCAGCTCTACGATCCGCGCGATGCGGCCGGCGACGGGCTCGTGCTCGTGCCCAGCCGCAGCGCCGTGGCCGATCTGGCCAGCCGACACGGACTGGACACCGTCACGCT
>Ga0193750_1000394_pt1 | contig 11961 bp, 9 predicted proteins | sample L1c1metaG_FD_160569 | JGI IMG/M metagenome (GOLD analysis project Ga0193750, IMG submission 160569) | Soil microbial communities from a riparian zone of the East river system, Colorado, United States - L1c1 | ecosystem: Environmental > Terrestrial > Soil > Riparian zone | place: USA: East River...
ACGAACTTGTGATCATCGTGCCGCCGCAGCATCCGCTGGCAAAACTGAAAACTGCAACCATCGCCGATGCCGCGCGCTTCCCCCTCGTCGTCCCCAAGGCAGGACACACCCGCGACGCGCTGGAGGATCTTTTCTACGAACATAAGCTCAAACCACGCTATGCCATGGAACTTGATTCCAGCGAATTGCTGAAGCGCTTCGTTGCGGCGGATGTTGGAGTCGGCTTTATCGCCCGCTCCAATGTCCAGGAAGACGTCCGTGCCAACGTTCTGGTCGCCATCCCAATGTCGGACGCCCAGGTTCGCCGCGACCTCGCCCTCGTCTTCCGTAAAGACAAAGCCCTCAGCCGCGCTGCTCTGGCTTTCATCGATACCACCGTAAAGATCAAGACAGTCGACGCGGTAGCCCCCGCCAAGCGCTAGTCGCGTTTTCAAGCTGAGGCTCGTCGAGCTGCTTCCCGTCCCTCCTGCTCTCGCTGGAGGTGGGCCAGATGTTGTCCTTTACCAACACTGCACAACTGTCCGCAGTAACGTGGAAGAGCGGCCCTTCAGGGCCGCGTACGCTCGCTAAGAATGACGCGGGCTTTAGCCCCCGGGAGATGCGATAGAATCTGCGGAGTGAATCTTTACAAATTTTTATTCACGTCGGTGTTACTCGCCTCGTCTCTACCCGCCCAAACCACTCGCAAGCCGCCATCCACTTTCAAGCTGATTTCTATAAACGTGACCGGCACCAAACGCTACACACCGGCCGAAATTATTGCCGCCACCGGGCTCCAGCCGGGACAAACCGTCAGCGAAGCAGATTTCAAACGAGCCAGCCAGCAATTGGGAGAAACCGGCGCATTCAGCGACGTTGCCTACACTTATCAATATTCCGCGCAAGGAACCAAACTGGACCTCCAGGTAGCGGACAGCAGCCAGTTCATCCCTGTCCGCTTCGATAATTTCGTCTGGTTCTCCGATCAGGAACTCGTGGAAAAGCTCCACAGCATTGTCCCCCTATTTCAGGGTCAGCTCCCGGTGGCTGGCAGTCTGATCGACCAGGTCTCCGACGCGTTGCAGGCGTTGTTGCTCGAGCGAAAGCTCCAGGGTCGGGCAGACTACATGCGCGCCGCCCACCAGGACGGGCCCATCGACGCGTTCGTTTTCAAGATCACCGGGCCTACCCTTCGTATCCGCAATGTTGCGTTTACCGGAGCCGCGCCGACGGAGTTGCCCTTACTTCAGGCCGCGGCCAAGGATCTTCCAGGTCAGGAGTACTTGCGCTCCATGCTTCAGATTCAAGCGGAGAAGAATCTTCTACCCATATATCTAGAGCGCGGCTATCTCAAAGCCGCTTTCGGGGATACTCAAGCGAAAGTAGCTCAGGAAAATCCACAGGAAACCAGCGTCGACGTCGAATTCCCTGTCAATTCCGGTCGCGAGTACAAATTGACCCAAATCCAATGGTCCGGCAACACTGTGTTTCCTGCAGAGAAATTGCAACCTTTTATCCACGTGCAGACCGGGCAATATGCACACCCGATTCAGCTTGGCAACGATCTGGAGGGCGTGCTGAAACTGTACGGCACTCGTGGCTACGTGGCGACCCATATTCGCCCAATTCCTCAAATGGACGATGCCCAATCCACAGTAGCCTACCAACTGCAAGTCGAAGAAGGCGACGTGTACCATATGGGAGAATTGGAAATTCAGGGCCTCGATGCCCGCACCACCGCCCGGCTGGTGGTACGTTGGAAGTTGCGCGGCGGTGACGTTTATGACGCCAGTTATCCCCAGGAATTTCTAAGTGACACGAATCGTGTGATACCTCTGGTGTCCTGGAAAATCAGCGTTCACAATTCGCTGAATGAAAAGGACAAGACCATGGATGTAACCCTCCGCTTCGATCCCAAACCAGAATGAATTGCATCTAACAATGTACGCAGTAGTCATCCCGCAAGGAGAAATGGACTCATGAGATCTGGTCTACAGAAGTTTGGGATTTCCTTGGCAGCGTTGATTTTGACCGGCATTTTGTCGCTTTCGTCCGCCTTTGCCGCGGGGAAAGCCGATACTTTCACGGGCCAAGTCAGCGATGCGATGTGTGGCGCTAAACACATGATGGCCGGCAACGCAGCCGAATGCACCCGGGCCTGCATTGGTAAGGGCTCCAAATACGCCCTGGTGGTCGGCGACAAGGTTTATACCCTCGAGACCAAAAACAAGTCTGCTCTCGATTCACTCAACAAGTTGGCCGGTGAGCAAGCCACCGTCACTGGGAAACTGAACGGAGAAACCATCGACGTCAGTTCGGTTGCTTCAAGCCAGTAGTGGGGGCGCCGCTAGAACGCGGAGTCACTGGCCAATGAAAGTGGGCCAATCGTCAAACCCTTGAGCTCGCACTGGCACTGCCCAATAGCCCCTGACCACTTTTTTTCAATTTTCATATTGTGTTGACGATTCGCTATGTTAGATTTGTCCCTCATTCACTCACCAGCGCCAGCGGAGGACAAACGAATTGGGCAAGGACATGGTCCCCAAGCGAATCTTTTTCACTAAGGGGGTCGGCAAACACCGGGAACGTCTTACATCCTTTGAGCTGGCGCTACGTGACGCCGGCATCGCTGCGCAAAATCTGGTTCGCGTCTCATCCATCTTCCCGCCGCAATGCAAGCTGATTGCGCGCTCCCAGGGATTGAAGTTCCTAAACCCCGGTGAAGTCGTCTTCGCCGTTGTGGCGGAAAACTCCACTCACGAACCGCACCGCTTGCTCGCTGCAAGCATAGGCGTAGCCATCCCGGCCGATCGTAATACCTATGGCTATTTGAGCGAACATCACTCGTTTGGCGAAACGGAAGATGCTGCCGGGGATTATGCGGAAGAACTCGCAGCCGAGATGCTGGCCACCACGCTGAACGTGGAGTTCGATCCCGATCGTTCCTGGGATGAGAAAAAAGAAATCTACCGCATCTCCAACAAGATTGTGCGGACTGCCAACGTGACCCAATCCGCGGTCGGCGACAAGCGAGGCCTGTGGACGACAGTCATCGCCTCCGCAATCTTCATCTTCGATTAGGGTAACGCCGGCAACCTGGAAGGGATCCCCGCCGAACTGGCCCGAATCACTTCCGGGCGTGCGCCTTTTCTTTCTTGGTCTTGGTTTCCGCGCCCTTATCCTTATCCAGCCGCTCCAGCACCGCCGTCACAATGAGCGGCAACCCCACAGTGGCATCCACAAATACTTCTCCAAATCTTCCGCCCTCGGCTGGAGGCACAAATTTGCCCCATGAAATCGCCTCACTGTACGGGCTTCCCGACAATCCGCCCCAGTACACTGGTTCCGGACAAATCCGCACCCCATAATGGTAGCGCTTCAACGGAACGTTCTCTCCCATGCGCCGGTGCCGTAGTTCGATGAATGGCCCAAACTGCTGTGACCAGTTGCGTGGCACTCCTCCGCCAATGGTGAAAATCCCCAACCGCTTTTGCCGCAGTAACGTCGACGCAAAGTGCTCCAAGTCCTCAAAAGGATCAAAACGCAACTTATGTCTACCCGCGCTTTCCCGCATGCGGTTCGAGAGGGCGACATCCAGACCCAGCTCCGAGTCCGTAAAAGCCGGGACAAAAACCGGCACCCCTTTTTCAAATGCAGATTTCAGTATCCCTTTCTGACCCTTGGCATTCTTTGACAGATATTCGCCAATCACCCGATTCAACTTGTAGGAACACATCACCTCATTGGGATCCCATTCTTGCAGCACCTGGAACATCACGCGCTCGACGTCATCCAGATTCCGCTCCGGTTCCAGGGTGTCGTAAACCCGGTTGTAACCTTGCTCGTAAAGTTGTTCATCCGGAACGTCGGGGTCATAGCGGAAATGTGCGAGTCCAGTGGCTTCCACCAGACCATGCGCCATCAGAGCTCCGGTAGAAACAATCGCATTCACAATTCCCCGATCGATCAGCTCACCGATGATGAGACCTTGTTTGGCCACGGTCATCGCCCCCGCCAGCGTCATGACCACGAAACAGTCTTTGTCGCGAGCCATGGCTTCGAGGACATCCGCGGCCTCACCCAACTGACGTCCGGTGAACGCGGTCTTTGACATGGCGCGCACCAGGTCATCAATCGAGTGCACACGAGTCGGGTCCAACGGCTCCAAAGGGATGAGCCGATCTTCGATGGGATCATGCAGGTGGCGCTCAGATCCGGCGCCGTCATGATTGCCATGCTTCAAGTCGCACCTCCCTGTCGGTTGCGAAGCACTACTTTACTAGAGAGTACTACCGCGAAGCTATCTGAGAACCAGGAACTGACAACAGAGAACTGATATTCTAAGTCGTCTTACGGAGGCTTTCCCATTGCCTGACAACTTCCGCGTCGGACTGGTGCAGATGTCCACAACGCCCGACCCGGAAAAAAACTTGCAGCGCGCCATCGAACGCACCCATGATGCGGCCAAACGTGGCGCGCAAATTGTCTGCCTTCCCGAGCTTTTTCAGACTCAATACTTTTGCCAGCGTGAGGACGCCTCGCTCTTCGATCTCGCAGAAACCATCCCCGGCCCCACCACCGCCAAGCTCGCAGATGTCGCGAAAGAACTGCGAATCGTGCTTATCGCTTCCCTGTTCGAAAAGCGCGCCGCCGGGGTCTATCACAACACTGCTGCGATTTTTGACGCTGACGGCCAGCTCCGGGGCCTTTACCGCAAGATGCACATCCCCGACGACCCTCTTTATTACGAAAAGTTTTACTTCACTCCCGGCGATCTTGGTTATCGCGCCTTCGACACCAATGTCGGCCGGGTCGGCGCACTCGTCTGTTGGGACCAATGGTATCCCGAGGGCGCGCGCATCACCGCGTTACAAGGGGCCCACGTGCTGTTCTATCCCACCGCCATCGGATGGCATCCCGCCGAAAAAACCGAGTTCGGGGCAGCTCAGCACGATGCCTGGCGAACCATTCAGCGGGCTCACGCCATCGCCAATGGCGTGTACGTCGCGGTCGTCAACCGCGTGGGATTTGAAACCGGCAACATCCGTGGCAACTCCGCTCCCGGCGCTGGACTCGAATTCTGGGGCGGCTCGTTCCTGTGTGATCCCTTTGGCAGAGTTATCGCCGAGGCCTCGCATGACAAAGAGGAAATTTTAATCGGCGACGTAGATCTGCGTGCTCTCGAAGACATTCGCCGCAACTGGCCCTTCCTGCGCGACCGCCGCATTGATAGCTATGCCCCAATTACCAACCGCCTGCTCGACTGAGGACTGGCGCTCATCATGACTGCGCGGTCGCACGATACTTCAAGCGATACTTTAAGTATGAGCAGCCGCATGCCCGCCGAGTGGGAGCGGCACGAGGCTACATGGATGGCGTGGCCTCACTATAAAGGCGACTGGCCAGGGAAATTCGAACCCATTCCCTGGGTCTACGCAGAAATCATCCGAAATCTATCGCGCGAGGAACGAGTAGAACTGATAGTCAACGATGTTGCGTCCGAGAAAAGCGCCCGCAAGATTCTTGGTCGCGCGAATGGCCTGAACAAAAACATCCGCTTCCATCGCTGGCCCACAAATCGGGTCTGGACCCGCGACTCCGGCTGCACTTTTGTAAAGTGTGGCGCGGGCGCCCTCGCCCGCGAGCCTGAAGACCGGAATGAAACCCAGGCCCTTACCTGGCGCTTCAATGCCTGGGCGAAATACTCCAACTATCGTCACGACGAAAAAATCGGAAGCTTGATGGCCAAGACCGCGAATGCCCGTGCAATCCAGCCCGTCTTCAGGAAAAGTCCCGTCGTATTCGAAGGCGGCTCCATCGACGTCAACGGGCAAGGCACTCTTCTAACCACGGAGGAATGCCTACTCAGCAAAGTTCAGCAACGTAATCCGAAAATGACCCGATCCGACTACGAACAACTCTTCGCCACTTATTTAGGAATCAAAAACGTGATCTGGCTGGCATCGGGCATCATCGGCGACGATACTCACGGCCACGTAGACGACATCACTCGCTTCGTCTCACCGGACACGGTGATCACCGCAGTAGAATCCGATCCCAATGATCCCAACTATGAGCCGCTGCGAGAAAATATCCGCCGCCTTCGCTCTGCCACCGATCAAAATGGCAAGCCTCTCGCCATCGTCGAACTCCCGATGCCTTCTCCGGTGATCTTCGAAAAACGACGTCTGCCCGCGAGCTACGCCAATTTTTATATTGCCAACGGCGTGGTCTTGGTCCCCGTCTACAATGATCCCAACGACCGCTTCGCCCTCGACATCCTCGGCGACCTCTTTCCCGATCGCGAGGTAGTAGGCATCTACTCCGGAGACTTAATCTGGGGCTTTGGCGCGATGCACTGTATGACACAGCAGGAACCAGCACTTAGCACTTAGCATTTAGCCATCACAGAGCCGGAATGTTTTTGAAGACACCCGTGGCCCTGACTGGCTGATTGCTGAATCCTGAGTGCTGAGTACTTTGAGGTTCGAATACGGCCAAGGCTGGCCAAATGCTAATTGCTAAGTGCCAAGTGCTATTTCCGATACTGCGTCGGCTGCGGCCCCTTCTCCAGCATTTCGCGATTCCATATCGCGCCTTCGCGGGTGTAGTTAGCCAGTTCGAAATCCTGGGTCAACTCCAGCGCGTCGGTAGGACAGGCGTCCTCGCACAGCCCACAGAACATGCAGCGGCTCAAATCGTAGGTAAAGTTGGTGAGTTCTTTGCGGCGGGTTTTCTCGTTGCGTTCGCTCGAGACCACAATCAGATTTTCCGGACAAGCCAGCGCGCACAAGTCGCACGAAATACACAAAGTTTCATTGGTATCGGGATTGACATTTAAACGCGGCGCCCCACGAAATCGTTCCGCCACCTGAGGCCGCTCCAGCGGATACTGCTCCGTATAAATTTCTTTGGGATCCTGATAGCGGAAGGTGACACTCAGCCCCTGAAGCAGGTCTACCATGAAGATTTTGCGCAGCAGGTTCGGTATCGCCATATCGGGTAAAGAATATCATGTCGCAAGTGTGGTGTGGCGCGGGCGCCCCGCCCGCGGCCTTTGTCTTGGTCGCTGCTGACCGTCCGACGGTAGTTCGCCGTCGAAATCCCGCTACAATACTCCTTCGCCAATGACCGACCAGTCCATCCCCACCTCCGACGAACTCTGGATGGAAGAAGCACTCCGCGTCGCCCAGCGCGCTCTGGACGCAGGCGAAGTGCCGGTGGGAGCGATTGTCGTTCGCGCCGGCAAGATTGTCGGCCGCGGCTGGAACCGCAATCTTACCGACGTGGATCCCACGGCCCACGCCGAAATCTTAGCCCTGCGGGAAGCCGGCGCCCGCGTCGGCAACCATCGTCTGGGAGAATGTGAGCTCTTTGCTACAATTGAGCCGTGCGCAATGTGCGCCGGCGCTATGGTGCACGCACGGCTAAAACGCCTGGTATACGGCGCGGACGACCCCAAAGCCGGAGCCGTGCACTCCGTGCTGCAGGTGCTCAATCACCCTAAGTTGAATCACCAAATGGAAGTTTCTCAAGGCGTGCTGGCACGACGTTGCGCAGACCTGTTGCAGTCATTCTTCCGGAAGCGGAGAGAAGAACAGAAGCAATCTTAGTATGACGTTGAGGTCACTGGCTACTGACCACGAGCCACTGACCACTTTTTACGCGGAGAGGTGCGTGAGTGGTTGAAACGATCCGCCTCGAAAGCGGACATACCTTAACGGGTATCGGGGGTTCGAATCCCTCCCTCTCCGCCAGTTTTCAGGTGATGGGCAAGCGGAATGACCGCCAGAATGACAGCGTGCTATAGTGGCGACCCAGGTACGTTCCGGGGTAAAGAAGCAGGAGACCCGCTCGACTCTTCGCGTGACGTCCTCGATAGGTTCCACGCGAAAAGCCCGTCATTGCAGGAGTATTTCCGTGCTGTCCGCGCGTCATAATCGCTTGCTCAAGATCTATAAGCGTCGGTTCGTGTGGGCCCTCGCGTTCTGGCTATGTGGCCAGGTCTCTGTGCTCGCACAGGCACCGATACCGCCGATGAACGCCGGTCCTGATCCCCTCGCCAAAATGGACTTCGCAGAAATATACCTCGATCAAATCAACCGGCACCAGAAGGACAGTGATCAGCGACGCGCGCAAAATAAGAATCTGATTGATTCGGGTATGGTGTCGGCGCTCGACCTGGCAGCCCCCAACAAGGCCGTGCAGGAATACAACCGCGCTACTTCATTGATGAAAGCACAGCACTCGAAAGAGGCGATCGAGCACTTGCAGAAGGCGATTGGGATCTATCCCAAGTTTGTTTCAGCCCACATTGGTCTTGGACTCGCTTATGTCGATCAGGAAGACATTCCTCAGGCCAAGAGCGAATTTGAGGCGGCCACCAAACTCGATGCGAAATTTCCCGCATCGTTTTTGAATCTAGGCCGGATGGCATTATCCCAGAACGATTTTGTGACGGCGCAAACGGAACTGGAGCAAGCTGCTTCCCTGCGCCCCAATGATGCCAGGATCCTCTCGACTCTGGCCTATGCCCAAAACGGAAGTCATGAATACCAGCATGTGCTGGAAACGGCCCAGCGGGTCCACGCGCTCGACCACAGAGGGATGGCAAATGTGCACTACATAGCTGCGTCGGCAGCCATGGCTCTTAACGATTTCGCAACTATGGAGCGGGAGCTGAACTTTTTTGTGAGTGAAGACCCCACCAACGCGTTCGCTCCCGTGGCCCGCCAGAACCTGACTGCTCTTACCCATAACAGGGCTGTTCGGGCCGCAGGCGCTGGGAACCAACGCCCAGCGACCATCGTGGTCGCTTCTCTGCGGCCACAGACTTTCCCCAATAGCGATAGATTGAAAGCGCAGTTGAGTGCTTTAGGGAACGAATCCGACGGCGGGAGTTGCGAAGATTGCAGCACGCTGGCCGAGGGCGTCAACAGCGGTACCCCTTCGACTGTATTCCCAACTCTTCCAGACCCAGCCGCTTGGACAATTCGTACCAACGTGGATCAGGTCACCCTATTCTTCGCGGTCAGCAGCCACGGACATATGGTGAATGATTTGGAGCAGTCCAATATCCGGATTCTGGATGACAACAAGCCGCCGGAAAAGGTCGAGCAATTTGCTCCGCAGTCGAAGCTTCCTCTGCGCCTGGCCCTACTTGTTGACACCAGCGGCTCTGTGCTTGACCGTTTCTCGTTTGAAAAACACGCTGCCGCGAAGTTCGTGGAGAAAATGCTAAGCGGCGCCTCCGACCTCGCCTTCATAGCAGGTTTTTCGCATGAAATCACCGTCACTCAAGATTTCAGCTCGGAACCGAATGAACTGGGAATGGGAATTGAGAAGCTCGCGAATGGAGGTGGAACAGCCCTATTTGACGCGGTTTCATTCGCTTCTCGGAAGCTGGCAGCATATCCCGACGGCGAGCAGGTGGCGCGAGTCTTGGTCATACTGAGCGACGGTGAAGATAATTCCAGCCACAGCAGCCTCAAACAGAGCATCCAGGCAGCCGAGGGGACCGGGGTGACAATCTACACCATCAGCACCAGAGAGGAACGGGGCGATAAGTCGGATGCTGACCGGGTCTTAGAGGTAATGGCGGAGCGCACCGGAGGCGAGTCGATGTTTCCCGGCAATATCCTGACTCTGGGCAAGTCTTTCAATAAGCTGCACGATTTGATCCGCAGCCGATACTTCGTTGCCTACAAGCCCGCCAATTTCCAGCCGAATGGAAGTTACCGCACCATTAACGTCATGGCCGAGAAAGACGGTAAACGCCTGCAGGTTCGGGCTCGCAAGGGCTATCACGCTCGCTTTGAGTCAAGCCACAACTGAGACTCGCCCGTTTCCCCTTGCAGTCCGCACTGGAGGTTCATCTCCTACCTTCTCGATCCAAACCCGGGTCTCTTTTAGAATGTGGCCCCGGCCAACTCAGGGGTCGTAGTTTCCGTCTCCTCGGTATCAACATCGACACGCACGTGCGTCCGCGCCACGAGCATGTAAATGGACGGCACCACAAACAGGGTAAAGAGCGTTCCAATGATCATGCCGCTGACCAGCATGATGCCGATGCTGTTGCGCGCTCCCGCTCCTGGCCCCGTCGCCAAAACGAGCGGGAAGTGACCGACCACGGTGGCCGCAGTGGTCATCAGAATCGGACGTAACCGCGTAGTAGCTGCTCCGATGATGGCAGCGAGCTTGTCCTTCCCGGTTTCCTGCAGGTGGTTGGCAAACTCCACAATCAGGATGCCGTTCTTGGAAATCAGACCCACCAGCGTGATCAATCCTACCTGGCTGTAGATATTGAGCGTCGTCAGTCCCAGGAAGGAAAACATTAGAGCGCCGGAAATGGCCAGCGGCACTGAGCCAACCAGAATGATGAACGGATCGCGGAAGCTCTCGAACTGCGCCGCCAGCACGAGGTAAATCAATATCGCTGACAGCAGGAAGGTTCCGAGAAACTTGCTGCCCTCTACGCGCAACTGGCGCGACTCGCCGGCGTAGTCGACGGTGAAGCCCTGCGGCAGGATCGTCTTGGCCTCGTCCTCTAAGAAGCGTAGTGCCTTGTCCAGCGGCACATTGGGCGGGATCACTCCCTGAATCGTTACAGCGTTAAGCTGCTGGAACTTCTTCAAGTCCCGTGGCTCGGTAGTAGTTTTAAGGGTGGCGAAGGTCGAGAGTCGTACCAGCTTACCGTCGGATCCTGTGACGTAGATCTGTTCGAGTTGGTCAGGCGTCAAACGATCTGCGCGTTTAATTTGCGGAATAACTTTGTAGCTGCGGCCCTGGATGCTGAAGCGGTTGACATAGTCTCCGCCAAGCAGCGTGGAAAGATCCTGGCCGGCTTGGGTCAAGTCCACTCCCTGAGCACGAACTTTGTCACGGTCGAAGACAACTTCGGCCTGTGGCTGATCGAACTTCAAGTCGGTGTCGGCGAAAATGAACAAGCCACTGGCGAAAGCTTTCTTCACTAATTGGTTGGCGAATTCACTGAGCTGTCTGGGTTCAGCTGCTGAGACAATCACGAACTCCACCGGGAAATTTCCGCCGCCTGGCAGTGGAGACGGCGTCAATGGAATCACGCGAATGCCTGGAATCTTCGACAATGGCCCGACGGATTCGACCAGCAACTGCTGCGCGGTCTTCTTCCGCTGGCTCCATGGTTTTGTGACCATGCCTCCGAAGCCGCCGCTCGGAGAGGTGATTTGAAAGATGCTGTCGCTCTCTGGAAACGAGTGGTAGACATCGTAAACCTGGGATGTGAACAGGTTGGTCTGATCAATCGTGGAGTTCGCCGACGACTGGATAACCCCGAACACAACTCCCTGGTCTTCAGCCGGCGCCAGCTCGCGCTGCGAGAACATGTAGAAAGGCACGATCAACAAGACAACGATGGCCCAGAGAACCAGAACAACCGGCCGGTACTGGAGTGTGCCTGACAGCGTCCGTGAATAAGCGCTACGCACGCTCTCGAAGCGGCGGTTGATCCATCCCGCAAAACCATGATCGGTGTCTCCAGCGCGCAGCAGCTTCGACCCCATCATCGGGGACAGCGTCAGCGCTACTATGCCTGAAACGATTACCGCGCCGGCAAGGGTGAATGCAAACTCGCGGAACAGCGCTCCGGTTAAACCGCCCTGAATACCGACTGGTGCATACACTGCGGCGAGGGTGATCGTCATGGCAATAATCGGGCCCACCAGCTCGCGAGCGGCATCCTTGGCTGCCTGGAACGGAGACTTGCCCATCTGAAGATGCCGCTCGACGTTCTCCACCATCACGATCGCGTCATCCACCACCAAGCCCACCGAGAGCACGATCGCCAGAAGAGTGAGCAGATTGATGGTGAAGCCCGCAACCAGCATCAGGAAAACGGCGCCAATCAACGAAATCGGGATGGCAACGACCGGAATCAGCACCGAGCGGAACGAGCCGAGAAACAAGAAGATAACAACGATGACAATGAGTAGGGTCTCAGTCAGC